>WNFM01305991.1_pt1 | contig 11440 bp, 8 predicted proteins | sample 5400271 | NCBI WGS metagenome assembly WNFM01 (sample SAMN13153352, study PRJNA577476) | soil metagenome | isolation source: 60 cm saprolite on Douglas fir-dominated hillslope | place: USA:California | collected 2013-09-17 | reverse complement strand
ATTGCCATAATGCTTCCCATGAATGATTGAATGTTTAATGTCTTTCCGGTTATCAGCAAAAGAAGAAATGAACCCGCTATCACTGCCGGTATTGTGGAAAGAATTGAAAACGATAATTTGAACGATTGAAAATTAGCGGCTAGCAAAAGAAAAATGACCACAATAGCAAGCAACAATCCGGTAGATAGTTCGGACAATGTCTGATCTAATAAGTCAGCCTGGCCACGCAAATAAATTTTCATTCCGATCGGTAAATCTTTAATAGAGTGGATTCCCTTTTTTATTTCATCCAGTGCTGAACCTAAATCTTTCTTATGAATGTTTGCTGTGACCGTAATGTAACGTTGTTGGTTTAGGCGGTCATACTCCCCAACTGTATTCGTTTTTTTCCAGTCAGCAATATCGCGCAGGTAAGTATTCTGGTTTTCTTTTTTGTCTATGGGAATCTGCTCGATCTGGTCAGGGCTGTTCATTTTAAACTGTGGATACTCCACTTGCACCTGGTAAGCATTGCCTGACGTTTTATCCAGCCAATAGACTGGTTGTGTTAAACGACTTGAAGATGTACCTGTCAAAACAGACTTGGCAGCATCATCAACAGTCAATCCTAATTGTCCTGTGCGCAACCTGTCGTAATCAATTTGCAGGCTTGGATAATCCAATGGAAGACCGAATTGAACATCGCGTAAGTAAGGAATTCTTTCCAATTGTGCTTTGTCTTTCTCTGCGTACTCAAGGTCTTGTTTCAGGTTTCTGCCCTGCACGCCAATTTCAATCGGAGTGTTTGTTCCCAAGCTCATGATCTGATCCACCAGATCGGCAGGCTCAAATGAAATGAGTGCGGCAGGAATTTGTTTTTTGACGCTGTCTCGCAACTGTTCTTTAAAACTCTCCAAGCGAATGCCGGCATTCTTGTCGAGATTAACTTTGATAACCGCTTCATGCGGGCCGCTCGTCCAAAGAAATATCGGATTGATGGCATACGTGGGAGGTTGCAAGCCAGCGAAGGAGGAGGTAATCGAAACTTTGCCTTTAGCGGTGTGGTCAATAATCTTCAGAATGCTTTTCGTGGCATCTTCTGTTCGTTCAATGCGTGTTCCCGTTGGCATTCGCAGCCGCACCTGAAACTGACCCGCATCAACTTTCGGGAATATTTCCTTTCCCAAAAATTGATACAACAGTGCAGCGGCAGTAATTGTCAATATCAGGTAAGCTCCGATCAGAAATCCCGATCTGTGAGAAAGCTTATTGAATAAATTTACATACCATGCTTTGAATTGCTCAAATCTTCGATTCTCGCTTTTTATTTCATCTTTCAAAATCCAATTCGAAACCACAGGCACAAAAGTTTGGGATAGGAGGAACGAAGCAATCATTGCAAATCCAACGGCAAGTGATAATGGAAGGAACATTGCCTTGGGGACTCCCGTCATAAAGAGTGAAGGCAAGAACACAGCAAGAATGCTGAACAAGATCAAAAGTTTGGGCAAGGCAATTTCTTTGCAAGCATCGATAATCGCCTTTGCTTTGGATTCACCATTCTCTAAATGATGATGGATATTTTCAATTGTAACTGTTGCTTCGTCCACCAAAATACCAACAGCGAGGGCGAGACCGCCCAACGTCATGATATTGATTGTTTGGTTAGCGAGATAGAGAAAGACAATTGCTGGCCCAAAAAGAGAAGCACCATAAGACCTGTAAGTATTGCTCCCAAGCCGCCTTCGAATAAAAGACTACGCAAGGAATTGATCACATAACCCGACTGGTCAAATTCGTAAGATACTTTTATATCTTCTGGCACTGCGGCCTGCATGTCGGGCAATGCTTTTTTGATTTGTTGCACCACATCCCATGTTGATGCATCGGTACGTTTTGTTACTGGAATATAAACTGAACGCTTTCCATTGATCAGCGCATACCCGGTTGTTACATCCGCACCATTTTCAATACTGGCAACATCACGAACATAAACAGAAGCCCCGGCTCCTAACTTGAGCGGAATCGTTTCGAGTTCTTTAAAATTATCAACCACGCTGTTGGAAGGAGTGATCAATGTAAAATCTCCAACACGAATATTCCCTGCTGGTGATATGGAATTGTTTTTTGCAATTGCAGTAACCAATTCATCAGGAGTAATACCAAGGCTCCTCATTCTTTCAGGATCAGCTTTTATCAGAATGGTTCTTTGGTTTCCTCCGAAGGGCGGTGGAGCAGAGACACCTGGCAAAGCAGAGAACATGGGTCGCACTTTAAACAAAGCCAAATCCTGAATTTCATTCAACGACCTGGTCTCGCTGCTGAACACCAATTGACCAACCGGCACGGAGCCCGCGTCATAGCGCATTACAAAAGGCGGCAGTGTACCTGGAGGCATGAATGAGCGAGCGCGTGTTGCGTAAGAAATTGTTTCGGCCATCGCATTGGCCATGTCAGTGCCTTCGTGGAATTGCAGTTTGATAAGAGACACTCCTTGAATGGATTTACTCTCCACGTATTTGATTCCTGTGATGTAAAGGAAGTGATACTCGTAGTAGGAGGCGATGAACCCTTCCATCTGTTGTGGCGAAAGACCTCCGTAAGTTTGAGCAACATAAATAGTCGGCAAACCTAGTTGAGGAAAAATATCAATCTTCGAATTGCGGATGGCCAATGCTGAAAAGAACAAGATTGCCAGAACAGCAACGATGACTGTAATTGGTTTTCTTAAAGCGTTTTGGATTAGGTTCATACTTTTACTTCGCCTGATTAAGAAAAACATTGAGGTCGCCTTGCACGGCTGCTTTATATAATAGGGCCTTCCAACATTCCAGATACGATTTCTTGAAATCTGCTTCTGCTTTCACCAACCCATATTGCGCCTGCATGAGATCAGCATAATTGGCAAGTCCGGTATTGTATCGAGTTAATAAAGCACGGAAAGCAAAGTCTGCCGATTGATAAAACACGGGGCTTTCCTTTGCAATTTCTAGGGAATTCTTCAACGTGATATCGGCAACAGTTCTTTGTTTGTTCAAGTCAAGCTCCACCTGATTTATTCGTTGCTGCTGTGCGTTGATCAAGGCATTTTGTTGGCGCACTTGATTGCGCACATCAACGAAGCGCAACAACGGAACACTTAATTGAAGACCGACTCCATAATTATAACGGCTAAGTGATAAGCCATCTGTCGATTTGACTGTTCCGTCATAATTGATTCCCGAGCCTCGCCCATAGGTTGTGCCCCACGCTGTCAACTTCGGGTAGAGCGATCGTTGTAAATAAGTTCTTTGATTTTGATTAATACTCAGCCTGGAATTCGATAACGTCACCAGTGGATGAATTGAAGTTGACGTGTCTGATGGAAATAATGGAAGCGTTTTAAAAAAACTGCTGTCGTAAGCATAGGAAAGAGCTTTACTCGCAACTACTTCTGCTAGCCTTGCTTGTTCAGTTTCAAGTGCTTTCTTTAAATAACGCAGTGTCAACTTCCGGTCGCAATCCAACTTTTGTCAGTGTACGAACTACATTCATGTTTTCTTTGGATCGCTCCAGATTTTTTGAATAAACCTTGAGCAACTCGTTTGCCATAAGCACATCGAGGTATGTATTGACTACATTGATCTGATGTTTGAAAATCTCCAGTTTGGCATCCGCTTCGTTGTATCGCAAACCTGCTTTGGCTACATCAACACGCGCACTTCGCTGGCCAAAAGTAAAAGGCTCCCAATTCAATAAGAGACTACCGGCACTTCCATAAACTCCGCCATAGGTATTGTTTGATGAGGGTGGACCAGTCATCGGCACGATGAACTGCGTTGTTGCCATGCCCGTAATATTGTTGTACGTGGCGTAGTTTAATTGGTAGGCAGCATCCAGCGTTGGGATTGCCGTATTTTTTGCAGACGTTACATTGCCTTGTCCGGCTTGGACTTCAAAAGCTTTTGCTTTCAGCAATGGATAATTGGCTTCTGCCTGCTTCAACAATTCTTTCAGGCTCTGGCAGTGTGCCGATGAAACAGGTTAGCCAAAGGATTTTCATCACTTTTCTAAGCAAGTTACGAGCTAAAAATGGAGGAAAAATGGAGGGATCAGTCTATTTACTGGTGGTCATCGCGGTCACAGATTTCAAAGATGATTTATTGGCTATTGGAAGTGCAGCGTAAAATTTTCAGAGCCTCTACAATTTTCTCAAATCATAATAATTATGATAATACAAAAAAGAATTCCTCTACCCCCTGGGGTTTTTAACGTCCTAAGATCACTTAAAGCTCTAACTCTTCTATAATTTGGTTCGTTGTCTTATATTTAAAATCTACAACTCTTTTGAAGCAGTGGAAAGAATTTTACTTAAGCTTGTGAAAGCTAACCGAGCGCCATGAGGATAAGTATTTCTTCACTCCACAAAGAACTGCTCGATGAAATAATCAAAAATTCGGGTCAAGCCACAAAACATACTTTTCTGGATAGCTACCTGGGTAATAAGAACATCCGTTATGCCATCGGCATGCCTAAACTGAGAATCGTTGGCAAGGATTGGTTTAAGAGGCAAACGTTCACGCCAAAAGAGTTTTTTCAATTTGTGACTTCATTGATCAAAGCTCCTTCATCCACAGAAAAGATGATGGGTGGAATTTTTCTTGACTTCGGGCGAAAGTACCTGGATGAATTTGATCCTAAAATTCTCGATCAATGGCTAAATCACTTGCAAGGGTGGGCAGAAGTTGACACATTATGTTATGGTCACTTTAAAGCCGATCGGGCTTTAGAAAATTGGGCTTCGTGGAAAAAAGTCATTGTCAAGCTGAACAAAAGTAAAAACATCAATAAGAGAAGAGCATCACTTGTGCTTTTGTGCAAGCCCCTCACCCGGTCAGATGACAAGCGGCTATCAGGTCAAACTTTTCAAATGATCGATTCATTAAAACATGAAAAGGAAGTGTTGATCACGAAAGCAATTTCCTGGACTTTGCGCAGCATGGTTAAGCTCCACCGTGGTGAGCTTAAAAAGTATCTCGATAAAAATAAATCTTCCCTGCCTGCTATTGCCCTACGCGAAACACTCACCAAACTGAAAACAGGAAAGAAAAACGGCTGAGCTAAATGCTGGTAAGTATAAGCATCAGTAGAATTGCAACTGAAAACAAAAACACAAACATTTTGTTACTCATTTTTGTGGTCATGGCGGTCGGGTTTAAAACGCCACGAAAATGATAACTTTACTGTTCCCCCGGCTCCTTGGCTGCGCGGTTGGCATGAATTATTAGCAAAACATTAAATATTTTGAGCGATCAGCAAGAAAAAATAGTTGTCTTTAGAGCTTACGACACTGCTGTTGAAGCAAACCTTGCCAAAACAAAGCTCGATGCCTATGGTGTTCCCTGTTTTTTAACAGACGAGCATTTTGTAGGGCTCTATCCTATTCGAAATGACATTTTTCCGGGTGTACGACTTTACATCTTCGAGAAAGATGCTGAGCAGGCAAAGGAGGTTCTTACCGAATCAGAATAATCAGATCTTCAAAATCGTAAACTCCACCCTTCTGTTGTTGGCACGACCCTCATCTGTGTCGTTGGTGTCAATAGGTTTGGCTTCACCATAGCCATGAGCTTGCAGGCGATTTTTGTCAATCCCCTGGCTGGCTACATAATCAACAACAGCCTGCGAGCGGCCCTGAGATAAATTCAGGTTGTACTCGTCAGACCCCTTGCTGTCGGTATGACCTGAAATCTCGATTGATACGTGCGAATTCTGTTTTAGAAAATCTACTACTTTGTCCAACTCCACGTACGATTCAGGTTTGAGTGTTGTCTTATCAAAATCGAAATAAATATTTTTTAAGCGCACCGTTACACCTACTTCAATAGGTGTCATCAAAATATTTTTTATGACAGGGATTGTATTTTCATCAACTACCTGAACGCTGTCTGTAGCATTGATATATCCTTCGGCCGAAACGTTAAATACATACCACCCAAACCCGGAAATGTCCTGCTTATAACTTCCACCTTCAGCCTCAGGCGACATAGGCGAAGCGTTCCCTTTTTGAACCAAAGAAATTTTAGGTGAAGCTACTTTGTTGTTGGTCTTTTTGTCTAGGATATCTCCGGCCAGCGACAATTGTTTTGCAAGCGGAGTAAGATAGATGTCCACGTGCAGTGTGGTGTCGCGGTTAAGACGAGGCACTTTGTAATCACTGGCCGTTGACAAAAATCCGGTTGCATTTGCTGCGATATTATATCCATCAACTTCCGGAATTCGTGTTTCAAATTTTCCTGTCGCAGCAGACTTCAAACTGATCGGTTGCTTCAACTCTTTCAACTTCACATCTACATTGGCCGCAATAGGCTGCTTTGTTTTTTGATTGTACGTCACCCCCGACAACACTATATTAATGTTACGAGGCCTTAAGATAAGTAGGTCATAGTTTCCGCCATCCACTTTCGCTCCCGCGCGAGCTGTAAATATGTTTCCTTTCGAATCGATGGTGAAGTAAGCGTCATCTGCAGCAGTGTTGACTGCTCGTCCCACATTCACCGGTTCACTCCAGTTTTGCCATGAATCGTCAAGCCGTGCGGCTTTATAAACGTCCGTACCACCAATGCGGTCTTTTGAGAATCGGTTGCTGGCGAAATACAATGTCTTTTGATCGGGCGCAATGAACGGTGAGAAATCATCTCCGAGTGAGCTGATTTTCATTCTTGCCGGTTTTGAAAAATGTCCATCCGGTTGCTTGCTACTCAAATACAGGTCGCTGAATTTATCATTTGGTTTTTCAGAGAAATAAATGACCATCTGTTTTCCATCGGCCGAAAGCGTGGCTCCATAAAAAATGCCTTTGTTCATTTTGTCAAAATCGGTGACATTGAGTTCACTCAAATTGCCGGAAGTGCTGGCGATGGAAAATCCCTTTTCATTTCTCGAGCGCCCCCCTCGAATGAATTGCGATCCATCAGGAAGAAAATTAAAAACGGCATTATTGCGATTCTGATTATAAGGCGAGCCCAGGTGCTTGGCTCTGGACCACTCACCCTTATCATCAAGTGTCGTTACCCAAATGTCTTGAGTGCTTTCTTTTCCGAACGCGTTTTCAGGATGATCTGCAACAACAAAGTAAAGACTTTTGCCATCGGGCGATATTACGGGGGAAACTTCATTATAGCGCGTATTTACATTATCGTTCATTTTCACCAACTCGTAACGTGGACTGATTTCCTGAGCGGATGAGATTAGCCATGACAGACAAAGCAGAGACAGAAAGAGGGGTCGCATTGGGGGGTTTTTTGTTTAAAGATAAATGATTTGTGCTGATGATGTGCGTATTAGCCCTATTGATTTTGTTTAGGACAGCAGCAAAATATCGATATTTTTGTATCCTTCTAAAATGAGCCGAATTCTTTTCATGCTGGTGCTTTATTGTTCGCTGTCGGTAGCGGTCGGCAAGCACGTTCGCGTATTTTATTTCCAGGTTTTCTCAGACACCAGTTTAACGGTTAAAACATTTTTATTCAATCTTAAATACGGGGAAGCCGAAAGCAGCGAAACCGAAGAAACTGATTCCGAAGACAGCGAAGAGGGTAGCTTTGAAGACAACGATGATCATGAATTGACTCAAAACAATTTTCATAGAACAGCACTCGCCTCCAGGCCAGGAAATTACTCCGCCCCCATTTTTTTAAAAGATCATCACCAAGAGATAGGCACGCCACCGCCTCGTTTTTAATTTCCTCTGCGCCAGCGAGCGCAAACCCGGAAATTTTTTAAACGATTAATATCTCTTTATGAGCATCCAAAAATTTATTAAAACAGATTTTCTTTCTTCTATTGTTGTCTTTCTTGTAGCACTGCCCTTGTGCCTGGGAATCTCACTGGCATCTGGCGCCCCAATGTTTTCGGGGATCATTGCCGGAATCATCGGGGGAATCTTAGTGGGAGCCTTGAGTGGCTCATCTTTAAGCGTAAGCGGCCCGGCCGCTGGCCTCGCTTCTATTGTGGTTGTTTCAATTCACGAACTTGGTTCCTTCCAGGCTTTTCTTCTCAGCGTTACAATCGCGGGAATTCTTCAATTGATCCTGGGATATTTTCGTGCCGGAGCAGCGGGCCATTTTTTCCCGGTATCGGTGATCAAAGGCATGCTGGCTGCCATTGGGATAATTTTAATATTAAAACAAATACCTCATGCAGTTGGCTTTGATGCCGACTACGAGGGGGATGAATCTTTTATTCAACCAGATGGTTCAAATACGTTTTCCGAGATTATTGCTGCTTTGGATTCGCTGACACTGGGTTCGATTATGATCAGTGTGGTGTCCATTGTCATCTTAGTTTTGTGGGAGCGCTCTTTTATAAAATCGAAAAAAATATTGGCGCCAATACCTGGTCCGCTGGTCGCTGTAGTGGTGTCTGTGCTCACTCATTTTCTTTTCGAGAATTATTTTCCTTCCCTGGCAATAAGTACAAAGCATTTTGTTTCCCTTCCGGCAATTTCTGAGCAAGGAATCTCATCGTTTATTTCATTGCCGGACTTTTCTCAACTTAACAATCCAAAAATTTATACCGTTGCTGTTCTTCTTGCAGTTATCGCCAGCATTGAGACCATGCTTAGCATTGAAGCCTGCGATAAACTTGATCCTTCAAGGCAGGTCACATCACTTCATCGTGAGCTAACAGCGCAAGGAGCGGGCAACATGCTATCAGGATTGCTTGGCGGCCTCCCCATCACTTCTGTAATTGTTCGCAGCTCAGCCAATATTCATGCGGGTGCTCGAACACGCGCTTCTGCAATTTCACACGGTGTGCTTCTGTTGCTGTCTGTGTTACTGATTCCCGGTTTACTACAATTGATACCACTCGCTTCACTCGCAGCTATTCTTATTGTTACCGGTATAAAACTCGCGAGACCCATACTCTTCATCGAACAGTTTAAAAAAGGTTGGAATCAGTTTTTGCCTTTCATAGTCACCGTAATTGTAGTGATCACCACCAATCTTTTGCAAGGCGTAGTGGCCGGTATTCTGGTCGCGGTCTTCTTTATTTTGAGGACGAATTTTCATGAAGCTATGATCATGGTGACCGACCAGGATAATTATTTACTGGTTCTAACCAAGGATGTTTCCTTTCTCAACAAATCTTCGTTGCGCTACCGATTTAAGCAGATACCTGCCAACACTAAATTGCTTATTGACGGAACTCAGGCGCAGTTTATCGACTACGACATCCGCGAAGCAATTAAGGATTTCATTGAATTTTCAAAAACAAAAAATATCAGCGTAGAACTTAAAAACATAAAACTATAAATCCATGGAACAAACTATAAAGTCTTACGAGAAATTGCTGCTCCAAAACAAGGCGTGGGTAGCCCAAAAAAATATCGAAGACGATCAGTTTTTCAATCGGCTATCCGGAATTCAGAAACCTGATTTCTTATGGATTGGATGCTCTGACAGTCGGGTACCTGCCAACGAAATAACAGGCACCAATCCGGGTGAAATCTTTGTGCACCGCAACATCGCGAATATGGTTGTGCATACAGACATGAACCTGTTGAGTGTGCTTGACTACGGAGTGAACGTGCTTGAAGTAAAACATGTGATTGTATGCGGACACTACGGGTGCGGTGGCCTGAGGGCAGCTATGGGCAACCAGCAATTTGGCATCATCGACAACTGGATACGTCACATCAAAGATGTTTATCACATGTACTTTGAGGAACTTGAATCGATCAAAGATGAAAAAGAGCGCGAGAACGCTTTTGCTGAATACAATGTGATCGAACAAGTTTTTGATTTAAGTCAGACCTCGATCATTCAAAATTCATGGTCGAAGCGAGGTGGCCCTTGGGTGCACGGTTGGATTTACGATATCCGCAATGGGCTCATCAAGGATCTGAAAGTATCCATGAATAACAACGATGATCTTCCACCGATTTATAAACTGAAGCCGCATTAATTATTTAGTGAAGTAGTTGATGAGATGAAAGGCTGTCTCAAAGTCGTGTATATGTCAGGTTGAGCCTGTCGAAACCTGATTTGCGAGGCTGACATCGACTAATACCTTTTGAGACACCTCTTCATCATTTTATTGTGATTCTAAATTGATTTTCCTACTACCAACACGTACTCCTTCTCAACAAAGTAGTTCATACTCACTTTTTGTGAAGCTTTGGTATCGAAAATGGTTCCCGTGAGGCTTCCGGTGTTTTGCAATTGAAATGCATCGATGATCAAATGATTAGCAAAAAACAATCCACCGGAGCCGTGTATTTTAAACATGGCTTCCTTGGCGCACCAATAGACGCAGTGCTTCACAATGTCAGTGCCGGCATCTTGAAGCTCAGCAGGCGACATAATTCTTGGAGCAATGGTCAAAAGTTTTTCTCGCGGTTGCTCGAGATCAATGCCAACGGGGTGATCATAATCAATTTGAGCAGCGACATATGGAAATGAATGCGAAAGTGAAATATGATGTGGGTATTTTTCGAGGAAAGGCTTGCCAAATTCGTCCTTTCTTATGCCGAAGTAGCGTATTCCCAAATGATTGCAAAGCATCAGAATCAATTGTCTTCCGGCCAACCACTCCAGTCGTTTCTTTTTGTGTGTGATTTCATCGGGAACACTGCCAATAATTCCACTGGATAATTGAGATTCATCTTCTGTGATGTGCCAAACCGCCCAACCGCTTTGTGATTCGATCTGATGATATTTTCTGAGGGGCATTGGCAACTGCGTTTTAAGGTTCAATTTTGTCAAAAATATTCTTTTCAAAACCTTGAGCAAAATTTAACCCGATCGCATCGTCAAACTTGGGCTGCAAATTACATATTACACTTCGGACTGAACCCCTTTGATTAACTTGATTTCCATGATTTCTTCGCTGCAATTTCAAATCTTATTCTTCCCCTCTTATAATTCAATTATCTTGACTCACGATGCAGCTTTCTAAAATTCAGGTCACCAAACTTCACACATTCACCGGTCATCGCGATGGCGTTTACACCCTGCAGCAGGCTAACGAACCGCATTTGTTTTTTTCTGGTGCAGGCGATGGAATGGTGGTATTATGGAATTTAAAAGAGCGAGGTGATGGCGAACTGATTGCCCAACTTCCCAATTCAGTTTATTCATTGCATCACTTGAGAGATAAAAAATTACTTGGCGTGGGGCAAAACTACTCCGGCATCCATTTGATCGATTACCAAAACAAAAAGGAAATTGCCTCACTCCAACTTACTTCTTCTGCCATTTTCGACATTCAATCGTTCGAAACCGATTTGATCCTCGGCACGGGCGATGGGATGCTCCTGATTGTTGATTTGGAACAATGGGCTATCAAAAAAAAACTAGCACCAGCCGAAAAAAGCGCAAGAGCAATTGCCGTCAACAAAATTTCGAATGAGGTAGCTGTTGGGTTTAGTGATTATAGCATTCGCGTTTTCAATTTGCCCGACTACAAGCTCAAACAT
>WNFM01199798.1_pt1 | contig 11442 bp, 7 predicted proteins | sample 5400271 | NCBI WGS metagenome assembly WNFM01 (sample SAMN13153352, study PRJNA577476) | soil metagenome | isolation source: 60 cm saprolite on Douglas fir-dominated hillslope | place: USA:California | collected 2013-09-17 | reverse complement strand
AGCCCAGTGGGGCCGGGCAGGCCCCTCAGGCGCTAACGCAGCCCGTCGGGGCATACGTAGCCTGAGAATCTCCCGCATTTATGCGGGGGAGTGTCAACCGCTCGCCGACTCTGGCTGAAGCCGCGCCTAAGCGGCAGTAGTCCGCAGGGCCGCCCGCGCGGCCTGGCGCGGGCCTCATAGCAAGTCTTCTTGAGCACTCGCGCGCTCCGTGAGCGTCGGGCCAGTTCCTGAGCGTCCCGCGCGCCAGCCGGAGCGGGTATTCAGCAGGACTCGATATCATCCCACTCCCTACCGCAGTTTGCCAATCACCATGCGCGTCCCTGCTTCCAACATCTCGCGTAGGAACGCCAGCTTCGCGCGTGGACCGGGCAACGCCAGCAGGTGCCTGCTCACACGACCAACGCTGGCAAATTCGGCGTGAGCCAGTTGCCACGCCGTCCGCTCTCTTGCGGTGGCGGTAGCCGCGTGCAAGCGATCCAGCGCACCTGGCGGCACGGACAGTCCCAACTTACCGGCGGCGTCCGCGAGCGTCACGGCCACCGGGGTCGCCAGCCCGGACGCGACGGTGCCTTGCACGAAGGCGTCCCAGTTCCAGGCGCTGCGCGAGGCATCCAGGATCTGCGCGACATCTACCAGCCAGAACAGCCGCTCAGCGTGGTGTTGCGCCGCATAGTGCAGACACAAGTACCTCAGCTCATCCTGCACGTCCAGGCAGCGAATGTCCTGTCCGTGAACTGACCGAACCTGCGAGCGAGCCCACACCGCCGGCAACGAGAGGCTCTTGCGGTACGAGGGCGCGCGCGCGAGCGTGGTGTGCAGCTCGATGATTGCGCCGTTGGATTTGGTGTATTGCAGCTCCAGGAAGTGGAGAGCGTGTCTTCCCTGGAGGTTCTCGCTGCCGCCACGCGCCGCATACCCCAGCACTGCTAACGCCTGGGTGCACAGGGCCACGTCGCCGGGTCGCACCAGCAAGTCAATGTCGCTCGCGGGTCGCAGCGCCAGCTCTGGATAGTAGCGCGCCGCGAGCACGACGCCCTTGAGGGGGATCACCTCGACCCGCCGCGCCGCAAGGTCCGCCAGCGCCTTACCGAGCTCGATTTGGAGCGTACGGTTCACGACGAGCGCCCAACCGTACGCCGATCTCAGCTCTTCCTTGACGGCCTCCGGCAGCGCTGCGAGCAGCCTCGCCTGAGCCACATGCTTGAACACCAGTGGTCCTCCCAGTCGCTCGGCGAGAGACGCTCCCCCGCGGCCCTCACCGCGTCGAGCTGTGGCGCGGTGAGGGTGCCATGCCCGCACAGCCACAGAAACTGCTCGGCTGCGCCGACGGCTTGTGCTTCCAACGGCGGCATGTTCGCTGTCCCCATGGCGCTTGCTGAGGTCTTTCTGCAGCTATCTGTGGACAATAGCGGCGAGCGTCGTGTCCGCTGTCAGAGGCGTGGCGGACCATTCGACGTGGCCGTTCACCACTTTGCCCGGAGTCCCGTCGAGCGCGAGGGTCGCGCCCGCCGGAGGCAGCACCGACACATGAAAAGCATCGTTTGCGCCGGCTTGGCGCTGTAGCAGCAGCTGATACGATTGATTGCTCCCGGAGGGGATCACACCGGGGACGTACCAGGAGAATGAGATCGCCGAGGAGGCGCCCCTGTGCAACGAGAACTGGCACGCCAGCACCAGATGATCGGACTGCGTGGCGGAAACCGGCGCGCACGGGCCGTTCACGTTCAGATGGGTTGCCGTCCTGGGAACGATGACGCGCACCAGATCACTGTATTCGTAGGTCTGGACGTAGTTATGCTGAACGTCGGCGAAGGTGTGCGTCACGGCGAGGGCATGTGACGCGCCGCCCTTCGCGTCGAGTGTCACCACGTCCGTCATCGTCTCTTGTATGTCGGCGTTCGCGTACGACGCACCATCGTTGGTATCCACCACGAAGACGCTGTCGCCCTGGCTCTTGACCACCTCCCCCGCCACGCTGAATTGCGCGAGGATGTCTTCGACGCGGGTGTTATTCACGAAGACCTGAATGTCCTTGGTCTTCAAATAACCGGACAGTGATTTGGCCAGAGCGGTCTGCTGCTGGGAAGTCAATGCAGCGAGCTTCGCGAACAGGGCCTGTGCCACCAGCACGTCGAACACTTTGTTGATGCTCGTGCCGAGCGCGCTGGCAGAGATCCCGAGCCCCTCGGCGATCTGGGGATTCTGATGGTAGTAGTGCAGAAGGCTGCGCAGGTTATCCGCGGTGACCGTCACGCCGAAGGGATTCACCTGGACGGGCCCCAAGGCGCGCATGATGCCTTCCACCACGGCGGGAGTGATGGCGATCACCGCATCCACAGGGTGCCCGGCCTCGAGCTCGTAGAGGTGCGCGGTGAGCCCCGAGGACGTCGGAAAGTCGGGGTTCAGATTCGCATCGCGCACGCCAAAGAGTCCATCAGCGAGCGTAAACCAGGAATACTCGGCGGGGACCGGGCGCGGTGGGCAGACCTGGTTGGGGCAATCCAACGTATAGATGTCGTGCAGATGAATCCCAGACGTCAGCGCGCCGCCTGACACCGTCAGATCGGCGTAGTTTCCCTGGAATCCACCAGTCGCCCGCAGCTCATCGCTATCCATATCGAACAGGAGGAAGTGAATCGGGCCTGAGAGGCCGAGCGCGCGCGGTGACCAGTCAAGCACAGCGCTCGCCAGATTGAAGCCGACCGCCACCGAGGGGGCGAGCGTGTCGAGCTTCTGCACCAACCTGGTCACTTGCGCGTTATGCAGAGATTGCAGGTCCCCCGAGGAAATGGCCAGTCGATCGTGGAGCACATTGCTCCACGCGTTCTTTGCCAGCGCGAGGTGGCGCTGCGCCACTTGTATATCTTGCAGTGTGAGCACATGATCGCCGTGAGCCTGTAGGTCGGCTTGCGAGTGGGTGAGGCTGTACACGAACCCTTGCAGGGCAGGCTGAAGCACAGTTGCCGCGGCGATGCCTTCCTGTACGCCGACCAGAGCATCTGAGCCGAGCCGCAGCACCCGATGCGCTGCGCCCAATCCGCCGACGTCTATCTGTCCTTGCAGTGGAATCAGGCTGTCCAGAGTCCGAAGATCGGCTTCGGCGGGGGCAAGGTCCGATTGCACCGCTTGAAGGGCTGTCGGCTGCAAGGTGCTGATGCTGGCCGCCACCGACTCGATATGAGTGAGGTGGTGTTTGAGGTCGTTGAGCGTTCGTTGCGCGACACCAACCGTCCGGAGCGCCCACACGCCTCCGATGCCCAGCAGGTTCACGAGCAGCACCAAACTGAACATGACGCGCGCGAAGATGACGCCAGGGTTCCTGGTGCGCGCCGGACGACGGGCTGCGCCGACGTCGTACCTACCCGAGGGCTGTGTGCCCTGCGACGGCAAGATCACGGTATCCTGGTCCACCAGCGCCTGTGCGCCACGCGACGGCAGTACGATGGTCTCTTGGTCTGCCGGCGGCTGCGCGCCGCGCGACGGCATGATCACCGTGTCTTCGTCCACTGCCGCCTGCCCGTCACCGTGGGGCGCAGCTTCCCATTGTGGCTGGTCGCGCATGCTACGACCCTGCTTTCTTCAGTGAGCACCATCAGAGTGCTATGCCAGCCTAACACGAGCAAGACACACCCGTTCAGAACAGTATTGGCGCCTACCAGGGCCAGAGCTCATGTTACCTGGCGGTGCGTGGAGTCCCTCGCGAAGGCCGCACCTTGCGCTGAGCCGACGAGGCGAGGGACGTGTACAAGTTCAGCATCGAGTTCAGCACGATCTCAAGGTCATAGGATCCTACCGATGGAGGACCCACCTCGCGAAATGCTGCCCGCAAGCTCGAATCGCACAGCACCTGCTCAATAGCTGCAGCAAGTGGCGCAGGGTCACCTCTTGGCACGAGCAGACCATTCTGGCCGGAAGTGATCACCTCCGCCGCTCCGCCGGTGCGTGTTGCGACCACTGGCATGCCGATCGCCAGGGCTTCAAGCAGCGCGAACGACAACCCCTCATATAACGATGAGAGCGCGATCATATCACAGCAAGCCAGCATCCGCCAAGGCTCATCCTGCGCACCGAGAAAGCGCACTCGGCTATCCAGGCGCAGCCTCCGGCACAGGGTCTCTAGCGAGGCACGCAGCTCGCCGTCGCCCACAATCACACATATGGCGTCAGGGCGCCGAGCGGTAACGAGCGCCATGGCTTCTATGAGGTCGCTGAAGCCTTTCTGCGGGATCAGCCTTCCTACTGATCCGATGACCAGCGCATTCTCTGACAGGCCAAGCTCAGCCCGCGTATACTGGCGAGCGGCCTGCGCGCGGATGGCGCGCGGATCAATGCCATAGTGATCGAGGGCGATGCGCTCGGGACCTATCCGGTGCGCCCTGACGGCGCGCGCCGCATTCGCCTGACAGGTTGTCGTGATCACATCGGCGCGGCGACACAGATACCACTCCAGTCCATACCAGGGAAGCTTGGCGAGACCACGTCGCGCGTCTGGCGAGAACAGATGCTCGCTGTAGATCAGCGCCGGCGTGCGCACCTGAGCAGGCATGCATCGCGTCGCGTACCAGGCTGCGCGCGTGCCATGGGCGTGCACGATATCCGGCTCGGCTACGCCCAGGATGATGCCCAAGCGCCGGCGCACGCCGCTGTTCGTCCGACTCGACAACAGGGGAAGCGCACGATAGTGGGCGCCGACGTCTGCGCACAGGTCTGCCAGCCAGGGGGCTTCGGGCGCCACCAGCGTCACCTGGAAGCGTGAGGGGTTCATCCGCCTCAGCAGCGCAGCGACGAACTGCGTGCCGCCTCCCTCGATGTTGCCCACGACCTCGACGACGCGGATCGCGCCCATCAGTGATCTCCCGCGGAGGTGGCGGCATGTGGCTCAGCGGGCGCGAGGGCCGGTGCCAGGCCACCGGACTGGCGGAAGCGCACTGCCGCTATCTGGCCCGCAATCCATCCGGGCGCCACTACGAACAGAACAAGGCCCCAGACCAGCAACGCGAGCACTCCGACGGCCCAGTGGATCGCAATCACCGAGGGAGCCGCGAAGTAGGTCAACAACGCAGCGCCGGTCGCCAGGATGGCCGCGATCATCGGACGAGAATAGAGCCGCACGTGGATCGTAGTAATGGTCACCGCGACCAAGGGAGCGGTTACTGCGATCTCGGTTGCCAGCGTCGCATATGCGGCGCCGATGGCCCCCAAGTGCGGTATCAGGACGAGGTTCAACACGACGTTGACCCCTAACCCTATGGCGGTAGCCAGCAGCACTACTCGCTGCCGCGCGAGTACGACCATGAGAGGCAAGAAGACATTTGTCACCAACGTCGCCGCCGCAACCCACGCCAGCACCTCCAGCGTGGGCCAGGACGCGTCATAATGACCGCCGTAGAGGAAAGTGAGCAGAGGTCTGCCGAAGATCGTGAGTGTGACCGCAATCAGGAGTCCGCAGGCCAACGCCAGTTCCAGATACTGCCGGCAGAATGCCGCCAGGTGCCGTACACTATCGCGCTGCGCCGCCGCCATAAGTGGCAGCGCGACGCTTGCCGCGGCCGCTGGCAGCAAGGTCACCACATCGAGTATGCGATACGCGCTGGCGTAAATCGCTACCTGTGTGCTGTTGGTAAGCAGCGCCAGGAGCGGCACATCCAATCGGTAGTACAGGATGTTGAGGGCCAATGCCACCCCTAATAGGACAGAAGAGATCGCGTACCTACGTGCGATCTCCCAGTTGATCTTCAGCGATGGCCGATACTTGTAGAGCACCAGCAGCAGCGTCAGCATGCCTGTCACAGCCACCATGGCAAACCGTGCCACGGCAAATCTCGCCGTGCTTGGGGCCGTCCAATATACCAAGGCGGCGCCATAGACGCCCGCGATGGCTCCCGCCAGCGACGCGACCAGCACATAGCCGATGGCCATCCGCGCGCGGAAGATCAATGCTAGCGAGCTGAGTGACACGAATATGAGACTGGGCCCCAAGACATACATGATCTTGCGCACATCGCCGCCGAAGGGCAGGAGAAGCCCGGCGGCGATGGTGACCACGGCGGCGCCCAGTCCAAGCGCGAGCTTGAGATAGATCAGCGTGCCGGTCAGGCTGGGCACCTCTGCTGGCGATGCCTGAGCCAGCTCACGCGTGGCCACCGCAGTCACACCCGCGTCGGCGATGACCGCCCCAATCTCAACGAGGCCTGCGCAGAGCATGAGGTTTCCATAGGCGGCCGGCAGCAGCGCACGCGCTGCCAGCACGGTCCACAGCGCCGTCGCCAGGGCCGTCAGCACCTTGCCCACGAGCAGCACCGAGGTGTCTGCCACCAGATGTGTGCCGCGTACCGCCCGCACTTCGCCTGACGTCTGTCCCTCTGCGGTCTCCGCGAAATCTTGCTGCTCTACCAACTTCAGCAGTCTCAAGAACCGCTCAGACGTGCGCTCGACGGTGTAGCTGCTCTGCACCAGGGCACGTCCGGTCATACCGACCAGCCGAGCCCATGCGGGGTCATCGAGCAGTGTGGCGATGGCGTGCGCGAGTGCGTAGGCGTCCCCAGGGGGAACGAGCAGACCGCTTTGCTGATCCTGGAGTAGATCAGGGACACCGCCCACGGACGTGGCCACGACAGGTATGCCTGCGCTCATGGCTTCTAGAATGACGGTAGGCAGCCCCTCTGCAGAATCGGTTGACGGGCACACAAACACCGTGATCTCGCGATAAAACTGCTCAGTACGTGCGAGGTAGCCGATGAAGCGCACACGCTCGCTCACGCCGAGCTGTGCCACCTGGCGCTGCAGCGCACGCAAGTAGCGGCCGGAGCCAGCAATGACGAGCTCTGCTGCGGGATGCCGCTGAAGTAGAACGGGCATGGCGGCGATGAGGAACTGGATGCCTTTCCTGCGCGTGAGCCGCGATGCCACGCCGATCCGGATGGGGCGAGTACCCGCCTGACCGGCCGCCTCCATCGGCGGCGACGGCACGGCATTGGGGATCACGACGATGCGCTCCTTCGCGATCCCAATGTTCGACAGCGCGTCTGCGAGGTGCGGTGAAATAGCGACAATGGCATCGGCGCGAGGCGCCAGGCGCACAAGGAGCGGTTGCAGCACCAGGCGGTGCGGCAGGTAATGCGGGACCGCGTGGAGTACCCAGATGCTCCGTATATTCCACTTCCAGCCGAGTTGGGTGACAAGAATCTGTTCGCGTGGAAAAGGGCAGACGAATATACTCGATGCTTCTGTAACAAGCTCGAGGACGCGCTGTCGCGCGCGCCGGCGACTGAGCGGACTCAACAGCGCCAGCGTCCCCAAGAATCCACGATAGCGACCGGCGTTCACGCCGAGCTGCAGCGTGCGATAGGGGATGTTTCGCGCCTGGAGACTGGGGAGAAATTGAGCGTCCGGTGGGCAGACCACCAGCACACTCGCTCCACGGTGGCGCAACGCCTCCGCCAGGTTGAAGGAGTGCTGCTCGGCGCCGCCAAAGCCGGTAGAGTTCACCAAGAAGACGACGCGCGCAGTCAGCGGCGCGGCGCCCCCTGCGGCGGGGAGCGGATCCAGGCGAGCGGTAGGTATCTGCTGCAGGGCTTCGGCGATCTCGGTGCTCGTCACGACGCTGGCGAGCGGATCCTGGCGAACTGTGGGAATCTGGTGCAGGCCCATCGCTGTCGCAGGACTTGGGAGTGGTTGGGTCGCCACTTTTTCAAGGTCGACCAGTGGTCCCGCCAATCCCACTAACGCACAGAGCAGCCCGGTAACCTGCCCGCTTACCAACACCGGATCAACCAGTCCGTAAATCAGGACCGCGAGCACACCGCCAAATACCCCTGCGTTCCAGCCTTGATTGAGCCACGACCGGTCCACCTGGACGCCGCGCCACGCCCGCCGCAGCGCACCAATCAGGGCCACGGTGACGGGGATAAAGCCGGCAAGGCCAAGCTCCGCCAGCACATTCAGATAGAGGTTCTCTGCGTCCACTGCGCGGATGGATTGTGCCGCGTCGATATAGGGAGCGTGTGGCTGCAGCTGCAGGTTGTCGAAGCCGACTCCGAAGATTGGATGGTGTACGAACGCGCGAAACGCCCATTGCCAGGTGGCGAGCCTGCTCGTGTAGCCAACATCGGTGAATGAGAACACCGTAAGGAAACGATGCCCCTGCGCACCCGACACCACCAGGAGTCCGATTCCCGCGACCACGACGGCGACGGCGCCGAGTGCGAACAGTCTTCTCCCGCCCAATACGTACAAGAGCACCGGAACGACCACCAGGAACGCGACCAAGGCGCCCCGCGTATACGTGAGGATCAGCAGCCAACCGGCCATCGCAGCCAGCAACGCAAACGAGACGCGCTCGGCTGTGGTGGGCACCTTGATGGCAAGAGCGATGAGCAGCGGAAGCAGCAGCAACAAGTAGGCAGCAAGCTCGTTGGGGTACCGAAATGTGGCCTCCGCCCGGATGATTGTGCTGCCGGGCAGAGCGGCCGTCGTGCGCTGAATGTTCAGCAGAGTGCCAACCACGTCAGGCGCGCCTGGGATGATACCAAGCCAACCGGTAACCAGGACAACGAGCCCTCCGCCTAAGAGCGCAATCAGCGCCGTGGAACGTATCGCAGCTCCATAACGCAATGCCCGCGCGACCAGGTAGATGCCCAGGTACACAGCAATTTTCAGGCAGCCTTTGGCGGCGACAGCTCGATCCGTCGCGCCAATGGTAGACAGGGCTCCGACCACGAAGATGATGCCAAGCGGCAGCACATCGCTCCACTGGAGCGCGAAGGGCGAGGCCCTACCGAACAGGCGTGACAGAACTAGCGAGATAGCAAGAATGCCTGCCGCCTCAATCGCGAGAATCTGTGACACGAACGCTAACGGCTGATGTATTGGGAACACCAGATACACATCGAGAGGTAGGACCACCAGCAGTAGCACCAGCATCCAGCGAACCACCAGGGCTGAGCCGGACACGACCGTGTCGCCAAGCCGCCACTCTCGTGCTGACGCGGGGCTGGCGCTACTTGAATGTGCCAATGTTCCTACCGTTCCTTGCCCCAACGCGCTCCAAGGCAGTCTCGCGCCAGCGCGTCTGATGCATCCTAGCTGTAGACGAGCTCACCAGCGATACCATTCGCTCATATTTCGTGCCATCAGTCAACCGCATCGATACGCTCCCCTACGGCGGCCCCGGCCCCCGCACTCTGTATGACGCGCAGCATGCGTGTGCGGAACTGACTCTCATCGAATCGCTGAGCGTGGGCACGCACCACGGCTGGGTCGTAGGCGGTCGGATCAAACGTCCGCAAGGCTTCAAGCAACCCGTGTACCGACTGGTCCGCGAAGTATACGCCGGTTTGACCATCCACGACGGTCTCCAGTGCGCCCGCGGCACCATACGCGATGACGGGCCGGCCACAAGCCTGAGCTTCCAGCGCAGCCATGCCGAAATCTTCTTCGCCGCATTGCAAGAGCGCCGCGCATCCCGCGTACAAGGAGGCGAGGTCCTCTTCTGAGACGCGTCCTAAAAACGTTGTCGCTGGCCCTGCTAGTTGCTGCAGGTGAGCTCGCTCAGGTCCCTCGCCGACAACGATCAGTCTGCGCCCCAAGCGCCGGCAGGCCTCAACAGCGAGGTCCACGCGCTTGTAGGGGAGGAGTTGCGACACCACGAGGCAGTAATCCTGTGTGAGGGCGGCCGGGCGGAAACGGTCAATGTCTATGAAGGGATGCACGATGGTGCTCGGCAGGCCGTAATACTCTGCGATCCGCGCCTGAACTACACGCGAGTTCGCGACGTAGGTGGTGACTCGATGGGCGGCCGTGTAGTCAGCCGTGCGCACGCGGTCGAGCATATAGCCGAGTGCGGCGCGACGCCACGGCGCTTTCTGCCGCTCAAGCGTGGCCTTGTACTCATTCCAGGCATAGCGTAGTGGCGCATGGCAGTAGCAGATATGCACGCCGTTCGTACGAGCATGGTGACAGAACCCGCTGCTGCTGCTGATGACCAGGTCATAGCCGCGAAGGTCAAGGTGCCGCGCAGCTAACGGATAGAGTGGTAGCAGGGCGCGATAATAGCGCCACCCAAGTGGGATCCACTGGAGCGGCGAGGTGCGGAGCCGAGTATGCTCGATCCCTGTAGGAACACTGCGCTTGTGGATCAAGACGTAACAGTCTGCTCCTGGGAACAACCGGGCAAGACCACGAAATACATACTCGCCGCCGCGTAGCGTCACCCAGTAGTCATGGACCAGTGCAACTCGCGGTCGACCGCTTGTCATGGCACGCTCACTCTCCCGCACGTGGTGTCATCAGGCGCAAAGTGGTGCTGGGCGGAGTACTTTCTGCGGCTGAGGAAGGTGACCAATCATCTAGTATGCGCCGACTCCACGAATGACACATGGCAGAGTGCGCAGCAGAATCAGCAGATCACGAGATAGAGAGCAGTGCAGCACGTATTCCCGATCCAGCCGGATGCGATCGGCGTACGACGTATCGGCGCGGCCACTGACCTGCCACAGCCCCGTCAGGCCTGGTCGTACGCATTGGCGCAGCGGGGCGAACGCGCCGAACTCGCCGATCTCGGAGAGCGGCACGCTGCGAGGGCCGACCAATGTCATCTCACCACGCAGGATGTTCCAGAGCTGCGGCAGCTCATCAAGGCTATACTTGCGCAGAAACTGCCCAAATCTAGTCACCCTCGGGTCGGCGCGTAACTTGTAATTCTGCCTGCGATAGGCTTCGTACATGTTCGGGTCCGCCTGCAGCATCTCTTCGGCCTGGACGCTCATCGTACGAAATTTCAACATATAGAAGAGTTTGCCATTGAGCCCGATCACCTCTCTGCGAAAGAACACCGGACGGCCGTCGAGCAGGAAAATCAGAAGGGCAATCACGACGAAGAGCGGCGCGATCGCCAATAATCCCACGCTGCAGATGACAAGGTCGATGCAGCGCTTCGCGATCAAGTAGGCTCTCCTGTCGCTTGCCTTCCACATGCGCACACCAGCGCTGTGATGTGCAGCGTCAGCGCGGTCGTGGGCGCTGGACTCCAGAGATACTGATGATTCACGAGGAGCCGTGTGTGTCACCGCCTTCACCCGCGCCTTCTCCATCCGCGACTCTGCTTGATCGATGTCGAGATCTCCAGGGGACCCTTGAGTGTGTTGGTGCCGATCCACAAGCCCAGATACGATCTGCTCAGCGCGCCGGAGTACGATGGAAGATGCCGTGCGGTACAACAATAAAGCTGTTTTCGCTTTGTTTAACGACTAGGCAGTTGCAGTGTAACAAGGAGCAGTGGGGCCATCGTCGGTACCCCGTGCGCAAGGCGGGCGTGCAGACGCGGAAGATCGAGATCGCCCCAGTCTTGACACTCCCCCGGCTCAAGCCGGGGGATGCTCGGTTCTCCGCCGCAGCCTACGCCACGGCTCCCCGAAGGGCCAGCCCGGCCCTCTCTATGTTCAG
>WNFM01322285.1_pt3 | contig 11443 bp, 8 predicted proteins | sample 5400271 | NCBI WGS metagenome assembly WNFM01 (sample SAMN13153352, study PRJNA577476) | soil metagenome | isolation source: 60 cm saprolite on Douglas fir-dominated hillslope | place: USA:California | collected 2013-09-17 | reverse complement strand
GTCGGCGATGACGCGGGCCATGGTAAACGTCTTGCCGGAACCGGTGACGCCGAGAAGGACTTGATGCTTGTCACCGGCATCGAGACCGCGGGCAAGAAGATCGATGGCGGCAGGTTGATCGCCGCGAGGCTCATAGCTGCTTTTGAGTTTGAAGTTCACTGGGAGCGTCTCCTGCGGGTTTGGCGGCTTGCGACGAAACCTAGATTATAACGCCAATGCGGCGAACGTTGCGCGACGCCTAGTTGTGGGGGCTGGGTTGAAGAATGAGAGGAAGGTCAGAGATGAGTTCGACAGTGGAGTCAGCTTTTGCATTGATGTCGTAGTGGACCCGCGTTGTACCGTCAGCGAGCGCGATGAGCACGTCCATTTGCTGGGAGGCTCTTTGCGTTGAGCGGATGAGTTGGCCGGTCTTTCGGGAGATGTACAGAATGATTTCGTTGCCGCCTTTGGCGGTGCCGCTGGTGCGCAGGCCGCGCTGCTTGTAATCGGCGGGAGTGGAGTCCTGCGCGGAAGACTTCTGCAGCAGCGAAGAAGTCGTGAGAATGACGGCGCAGGATTCGGAAGCGGTTGAGCGCTCGAAATCGCCGTTGGGCGTGAATTTGAGCGGAGCACACGGTTCATCGCGAACGTACTGAGTTTTTTTTTGCCAGCGAAGATCGGCGATGGGAGAAGGGATCGTTTCGAGTTCTTCGGCGATCCATTTGTCGCCGCGTTTGCGTTTTTCGTTTTGAAGCGTGAAAGGAGCAGCGAATCGTGCGGCCCATTCACGCCAAGCTTGTTGTTGTTCGGGCACGAGAGCTTCGAGGCCAGCGATTTGGTCAATTTCGCCGGTTGGTTCGAGCGTGCAGTCGATCGGCTTGTCGTCAGCCGAGGCTCGGCTTTCCGCAGGTTGTTGGGACTCTTGGCCGCGCGGAAGAATGCTGATATCGCCGATAAGAGAAAGGAACCAGGTGCGCAGGCGAATGGCGCCGCCGGTCGCGGGAGCTATGGATTGGAGCGGCGCGACTTGAAGGATACCTTGGACGTCAAGATCGGCGCCGGTCGGCGTTTGCGGAAGCGACAGGGCACTTTTTGTTTTAATGTCGCGATCGATTTTGAAATGCACGCGGTAGAACAGGTTTTCGCCAGGCTTCCAGGCCGGCTTGGGAAGATTTTTTTGCGCGACCGCCGGCAGGGCGGCGAAGAGAAAACAAATTGTGGCGAAAGCGAGAGAATCGGCTTTCATGGCAGGCGGAATATTGTAACGGTAATGGTGAGCTTCGATCCGAAAATTGGAGCGTCCGGAAGACCGGGAACCGGGTCGAGCGTCGCTTTTGTTTCGTGCGTGGCGGAACGAGAGGCTTTGAGGAGACTGCCGTCGAGCAATGAGATTGCGTTTGAAGAATCGGCGTAGAACAGTTGGCGGGGATCGGGGCGCGTTCCAACATTCTTCGCCAGATTCTTGCCGCCGGAATCGATCCACGTGAGATTTTGCGAGACGTGCAACGTAGCGGCAGGAATTTCGCCCGCCGCTTCGAGCCACTCTATGGATTCTTCGCCCTCCGGCTTGGTGCGGTCGGGCGAGAAGTTTTCGATACGATGCGCGGCGCGGTCGCCGAACTGAAGCGGAGTTTTGGGGAAGACGACATTAGGACGAAACGCACGTCGCGCCCAGAGCGAAAGTAGTGACGAGCCGGAGTCGATCAGATTATCGGCCGATTCGGGGAAGCCTCGGACAAGACCCTGGGTTTCTTCCTGATAATCGAATTCGGCAAGATTCTGCCAACCCGCGCACGCGCGTTGAACAGATTGCTGCAAAGTGGAGTCGAATGTCTTTGCTTCGGGATCGCCGTCGCAACTCAGCTGGAATCGATCGAGTTTTTCGACGACTGACGCAGTGCCATCTGCGTTGACGGCAGAGATTTTCCGAGTGGAACGCCAATTAACCTGGCCTTTAGCTTCGTGGGTGAAGATATCGGCATAGGTTTTGTCGCCGATCTTTTCGGCGGCAATGCCTCGAGTTTCGACGCGAATCGTGACGTTGACCTGATAGCGTTCTTCGGCTCCAACGATGAAGGCGCGCGTGAGCGGTTTTTGTCGGACCGTGGCTGCACGTGATGCGCAAAGGCTCAGCGTCAAGAAAAGAACGACGCGTGCAGTGGAGCGCTGGCGCATCAGCGGGCGTCTCAGTGTGCCGCGGTTTCGGCGGGAGGTTTGCCGCCGTTGAGTTTGCGGTCGAAGAAATCGGCGGTGGCGTGGTAGGCGGCGAGCCAGTCTTTGTGCAAGAGGAAGTCGTGAATTTCGTCGGGGAAGATGAGTTGTTCGATGTCGATGTTGTGGGCGCGGAGGCGTGCGACGAGGTCGACTGTCTGCGAGAAGTAGACGTTGCGATCGTCGTCGCCGTGAATGAAGAGGACGGGCGATTTCCAGGTGTCGACGGCGGTGACGGGCGAAGAATCGTGCGCAAGCTTCGTGAGTTCAGGCGAGATATTTTTGCCGTCCCAGTTGTCAGTGGGCCAGTCGTGGACACCGTGCACGTCTACTCCGGCGGCAAAGAGATCAGAATTGTGAGCGAGGCCCATGGCTGTGAGATAGCCGCCGTAACTTCCGCCCCAGAGGCCGATGCGTCTTGCGTCGACGTCGGCGCGCGATTGCAAATACTTGCCCGCGGCGACTATGTCCTGATATTCGCTGGCGCCTCGGCCGGCGCGATTGGGCGCTTCGCGAAAGGCGCGGCCGTAGCCGATGCCGCTGCGATAGTTGACGGCGAGAACGACATAGCCACGATTGGCGAGGTACTGATTCATCGAATAGGAATTCGAGTAGTAGTACATGTAGTGCCAGCCGAGCAGCATCTGGCGCATGGAGCCGCCGTGAATAAAGATGAGCGCGGGACGTTTTTCGCCGGGCTTCAAATTCTTGGGAAGGAACAGTTGGCCGTGGATTTCGTAGTTGTCCGCGGATTTGAAGATGGCTTGTTGGGGCTCAACCAAATCGCTCGTGGGAAAGTCGTCCGGAAGTATATGGATGACTCGTCTTAAAGTTGCGCCCTGTTGCGAGATCGGCAGTTGGATAAATGCTGGAACGGCCGGACCAGAGCCAATGAATGTGATGTTCTTCCCATCGGCCAGGGCGACAGGACTCCAACTGACCGGACTGAGGTTCTCCCACTGCTTCAGACCGGTACCGTCTGTGCCGACGCTCCAAATGTGACGGCGGTCGATGTCATTACAGTTGGAATTAAGCAGAACTGTTTTCTTGTCTGGGGTGAATGACCACTGTTCGACTTCGCAGTCGCCAGGGGTGAGGAGTTTTGGCGTACCGCCATTGGCGGAGAGTGCGTAGAGATGTTGCCAGCCGTCGGCTTCGCTGGCCATGACGATGGTGTCGTTCGCGGCCCAGTTGATGACGCCGCCGCCGGTATCGTCCGCCATATAGGGGAACGAATCGTTGAAATTTTTGCCGCTATGCCACACTTCTTTAGCGCTGCCCGCAGTTGCATCACCGACCCAAATGGACCACGGATGCGGGCGGTCGGGTTCGATGAAGTAGCCTTCGGGCGTATCGCGCGGCTGAGCAGGCCGGCGCACAAACGCGATGCGTTTTCCATCGAGCGACCATTGCGGCGCGGAGTCCGAGTCGACGCTGGGCGCAAGAAATTTTATGGATTTTTGCTGCGCGTCATAGACGGCGACGAAGCTGTGATCGCCGCGGGTAGAGGTAAACGCGAGAGATTTGCCGTCGGGCGACCATCGCTGCTCGTCGTTTTGGCCGCGGGCGACGATTTGCAGAGGCTTTGCGGTACCGTCGAGCGGCGCGAGCCAAAGCTGGCCGTCGCGCGCATAGGCGACAATCCCGTTCGCGGAAATTGTCGGTGCATGACCGGCGTCGATCTTCTTGGGTTCGCCACCTCCCCAGACGACGGACCAGACGGCCTGTTCGACGCCCACAGGGTTGCTCGTGGGATTCGGAAATTGACCCGCGGGATTTTTGCTGCCGCCGCGCGTGTAAACCAGTGTATTTCCATCGGCGGAAAACGAGAGCGAAGAGATTTCCTGGCCGTCGTCTTCGAGGTAGGAAGTCAGGCACCGCGACTTGAAGTACGGGCCTTCGGCGACCCAGACGTTGCGCTTGCCTTGTTCGTCCAGCACCCACGCAATGCGGTTGCCGGTCTTCGACGCGGTCAAATCCGACGGAAACGGCGCGCTCATGACTTGCTCGAGCGTGAAGCTCTGCGGCCCCTGCGCGTGAACGCAAGAGACGACGAGTAGAACCAGAAGCGGAATCGCCACGAGCGAGCGTTTCATTTGAAACTCCTTGGCTGAGAAAAATTCCTGCAAAAAATCGTTTCAGTCACCCGGCTGTTGCGGAGCGACGGTTTGAATGGCAACTCGAGGCGCCTCAAGCGGCCCGCTAATTTGCATGATGCGGTCCGGCCGCGGCGTTTTTGTTTTGCCCGATACAGTGCTGTCGCTGACGCTTCCCTTAAGGCTGACCGATTCCTGCTGGCCGCGCAGATGCATATTATTCACCTCAATGCTGCGCGCGCTGACATGAAATACTCCCTCGCCATCGGGCCACCGGCTGGCACCCGCGTGCGGCGCGCCAGAGGCGAAGCTAGCCGGCAGGTCCCAGCCGCGAAATTCGATTTTCTTCAGCTGGATGCGGCCCTCACCGGAGAGTTTGTCCAACAGCGCTTCGCGGCCGATGCCTTCTGTCTTCAATTCCAACGTTCCGTCGAGCGAGCCAGCGACGCGATCGGCAACTTTCCCCGCGAGCGGCACCTGGGCGAGGGCAATGGCGCTGGCGCGAAGCTTCAATTCGTACGCCGGCTTCGCCTCAAATGAAGCCACAACGCTTCCTTGCAGCGTTCCGCCAGCCCACTGAGCCTGGCACTTCTCTACCAACAGGCGCAAACGTCGCAGCGATGCGTGGGCGTGGAGTTGCTTCAGTTTGAGCTTTTCCAATGAAAATTCGTCGATGTTCAGTTCCCCTTCCGCGTTAACTCGGCGCAACAGGTCGCCGGCATCCGGCGCCTGCCCGGTGCTGCCGCCGAGCATCGCGGGCAAGAGCCGTTGAAGCCAGCCCGGCCGGGCGCGCGGGCCCATCCAACGGTCCATGTCCGCCGCGGCCAGAGCGGTGCCGTGCAACTGGAAACGCCAATGCGGAGCGGAGTCCGCATCGGGTGTTGGCGCGGGATTCTCGGAGATTTCGCCATCCCATTCGCCGCCGAATGCTTCGGCGCTTTGCAACGCCACTGTCCTGGCATTCCTCTGCCAGCGAAGAGTCGCGGATTTAACTTCAACAGGCTGATTGAGACCAGCGATTTGCAACTCGCCTTTGCTGAATTCCATTCGTCCATTCCAGCCAACCATCGAAGAATTTCCCCAGCTTCTTTGAAGATTCGCGCTCGTCTGACCGGTCCATTCCCAACCGCGGTTCAGCTGCTTGCCAAAGGTAGCAGCCGCGGTCAGAACGTCGTCAGTCTTTTCCGATTTTCCCGCGAGCGAAATGGTTCCTTCGTTGGAATCGAAATCGTAACGCAAACCGAAAGACATCGATGTGGAAGGAGCGCCGGCGGCCGAAGCCGGAAGCTTTCCCTTCGGGGAGTCGGAGTTCCTGGCAGGACTTCCATTCTCTGCGGAATTTTCTTTCCAGGTGAGCGCGACAGGATCAATCACAAACACATTTTTTTCCATGCCGCCGCGCGCGGCACCGACTCGAATTGCTGAAGCGCCGCCAGCGGCAAGCGAAATGTTTCCGCCCTGACTAGAAAACGCCGCCGCTTCCAAACGAATGGGCCAGCCACGGAACGCCACGCCGCCCGTGAAGTATTGATTGATGGAAACGCCTTCGGCCACTCCCGGAGCGAAAGCCCGGTACCAGGCGAGGAGATCCGACGCTTGAACCCCGGCTGAATCCACATGAACGGCGAAGTTTGTTTGCGGAACTGTGGTGAAGGACGCAGTTCCGCGCAAATTCGATTTCGGCATCGCGACGATCATTTCATCGAGATGGATGCTGCCGTCCGCGGGAAACCAGCGTCCCTTACTGCTCAGCGCAAGCTTCGGATTGTCTTGCCGTTGCGTCAAATCCCAGCGATGGATTTCCGACGCGCGAGCATCGAGAGAAAAGTTCCACTCGCCGGGCCGCGCGGTGGCCGGACTTTCGGCCGTACCGCTTTCGGCCATCGCCTCGAGGTCGAAAATGCCTCGGACCCCTTCGTCTTGCCCGCGCACGAGCCGCACCAGGTCTGCGAGCGAAGCCTGCGTCCAGCGAATCTGCAAGCGGGCCGGCCGCAAACGCACGGACGTCCCGGCAACTTCTCCACGAACTTGAATCGTGCCGGTGGTTTGAAGTTGGACGCCGCTGCGCCACGGCTGGGCTTCCAGATTAATTTGCCAGCGGCCGAGCGCGGTCTGTTCGACGCTGCCGGTGACAGCGGCGAACGCAAACGGCTTTTTGTCGTCACCGAGCTTGAAGTTTACGCGGCCCTCGCTCACTTCAATTTTTGCAAGACGATTCGTTGCAGCATCGGCCGAAGCCGTTGCGCGCGGTCTAGCCGGAGATACTCCATCCGGGGGCAACGAGGGTGGGAGCCAACGCTCCAGGTTCCAGCGGCCATCGGCACTTTTGACGAGAATCAAACTGGGCCGGTCGAGCGACAATGTGCCAAATTCAAAGCGCCCAGCGAGAAGGCCGAGCAATCGCAAACGTGCGGACAAACGGTCCGCGCGCAGAAAATATTCATTTCCGAACGCGGGATCTTCGCCGACGGAAATTCCGTCGGCATCGAGGCTAGGCAGCGGCAAGAGCGACGCAGAGAATGAGCGAACTTCGACGCGTCGGCCGAAGGTCCGTTCGAGATGACCGATCATCGCTTGGCGAACGCGATGCGTGCGTAACACGAGATTCACGCTGAATTGCAGCGCGAACACGACGAGAACTAGGGTTACGCCCCACTTCCAATGTTTTCGGAATCTGACCAAACGTTGCCGTCGCTTTCGCGGGAAATGCCGTCAAAAAGTTTCGCAGAGTCGGACGCAAAAAGGTAGGGGCAGGCCAAAAGTGGCGACGGAATTTTCTAGTGAACGGTGTGTAGCATGCGATTCCACCGCGTGCGAGCCGGAAGATGACGAAGCGTGTCCAGAACACTGGCGAGCCGCTCCAGAAAAGTGTTCTGTGCGTAGTCCTTGGTCGTGGCATCGACGGACCAATAAATTACGAACGGCCGTCCCATGATGGCGTCGCGGTCGACAAAGCCCCAGTAACGGCTGTCTGAACTGTTATCGCGATTGTCTCCCATCGCGAAGAATTTGTCGGTCGGCACCACAATTTCGTCGCCTCGCACGTATTTGCGAATTTCCGCAATCCATTCGGGCCGGGCATGGGAACCGAGAAAATGATTGCCGGGCGGAGGAAATTGATAATTCAGGATGTCGTACCCGGACATCGGATTTGGATCGTGCACAACGTAAGGTTCGACCAGTTTCTTTCCATTGATGTAGACATCTTGATCGACCAGCTTCAAACGATCGCCAGGCAATCCGATAACGCGTTTCACGAAATGCTGGTGATCGTCGTACGGATATTTGAAAACGATGATGTCGCCGCGCTGCAGCGGGCGGTAAGGCAGAAGCTTTTCGTACCACGCGTCACCGCGGCCGCCGAATACAAATTTGTTGACGAGGAGGTGATCGCCGACGAGCAGAGTCTTTTCCATCGACGGCGACGGAATTTTGAAAGCCTGCACGATAAAACTCGTTCCGAACAGTGCAAGAATCACGGTAACGAGCAGCGATTCAAGATATTCGGAGACCGTCGTTTTTTCGCGGTGCGATTCCGCCGCGTGGGTAGCAGATCCTGGTTGCGGAGCTTCTTCCGTCATGGAGCGTCAGTCCTTGGGATGCATCGCTTCCCATTGTAGCAGCGCGCTGCGGGCGGCCTGTTGCTCGGCTTCCTTTTTTGTTTTGCCTTCTCCGCCGCCAAGGCAACTTCCGTCGGCCCAAACCTCGACAAGAAATAGCTTTCGATGATCGGGGCCGGTCTCACGCACAAGCCGGTACTCCGCTGGCGGCCGACCGTTCTGCTGCAATCTTTCCTGCAGCGCCGATTTCCGGTCCGAGTCCGCAATGCGGTCGCCGCGCTCCTTCAGCGCGTCGTCGAACAGCACTCGCTTGAGAAAATCTCCGGCAGTCTGCAATCCGGCATCGAGAAAAACGGCGGCTACGACCGCCTCGAATCCGTCGGCGAGCAGCGCGGGTTTATCGCGGCCGCCGGTTTTTTCCTCGCCGCGCCCGAGCCGCAAGTGTTCGCCGAGCCCGAGTGCGCGCGCCGCCCGCTCCAGCGAACGTGCATTCACCAGCCGCGCGCGGCTTTTTGAGAGCTGGCCTTCGGTCCAATCGGGAAAAGTTTCCAGCAAATATTCGCTTGCCAGCAAATCGAGAACGGCATCGCCCAAGAATTCCAACCGCTCGTTATTTCCGGCCGTAACGGCGGCGCCGGAATTTTCGCGCTGGCCTACGCGCAGATCCGGGACGGCGGAACTGTGCGTGAGAGCGAGATCGAGAAGCGAACGATTCTTAAAACGGATACCAAGCTTCGTTTCGAGCCGCTCATCGTCAGTCTGGTTCATGAAGTCGAGCCGACTTTCCGGGCAAAGGCTTCACTTGGGGGCACTTAGTTTTGTGGCCGCGAGTTTCTTGGCTTCGTCAGTTTTTGTTTTGCAGGTGCCTTGCAAAGAGCCCGCGATTGCCGCGCAATGCGAATAGGCCGCTGCAGCCGCGTCAAAGTGCGACGTATTTTGATTGACGACGCCGAGAATCAGCCAGTTGACGGGGTCAGCGACCGTGTCCAGCTTTACGGATTGTTCCAGCTCTGGAATCGCGTCGGCAAATTTGCCGCGGCGCCAATCCACAAGACCGAGTCCGCCGTGGGCCATCGCGAGCGTTTGGTTTTTTGTACTCACAAAAACTTCATCGGTCATGCCTTCCGGCTTGGGGAGCGTTGGTACCACTTCCACCGCGCGCTTTCCGAGCGATTCGGCCTTGTCGAGTTTTTTAGCGGCGTCCGGCGCGCTCAAGTTGATCACGCGAGGAATGGTCTGGCTGATGATGGCCATGGTCGCTACGTCATTCGGGTTCAGGTCGAGTTCTTTATCGCCAAATTCCAAAGCCTTGTCCGGTTTGCCGGCCTGCGCGTAACCGATAGTGAGGAATCCATACGCCATCGAGCGATAGCGGCTTTGCGGATACTTTTGCAGGAACCCCTCCACGGCTTCGAGTTTGGCCTGTAGATTTGCAGCGGACCCTTCCGGCATTGCCTGGAGGGTCCTCATCGCGGTGTCCTCTTCCGAGGATGCCGGCGGATTCGCTGGCGTATCGAGCGAAAGCGTGGTGGTCGCTGGTTGCTGAGCCGGCTGTTTGTCCTTGTTCAACGTGGGCCGATCTTGCGCATCCAGCGCGACCGCGCCTGAACCGCTACTCAGGATTACCATTGCGATTGCGCCGAGTCCGATCAAAAAAAGTTTCGGCTTTTTCATTGCACTGCTCCTTGTAAAACGTGGCGAGTTAAGGGCGTTCCACCGTTTTTGTCGTTTCGATTGCTGCAAGACCTCTGTTGGCCGCTTGACGCGCCTGTTCCGGGCCGCCATCGACGGCGAGAGCTGCCTGATATTCGGCTTTTGCGCGCTCGCGGTCTCCTTCACGGTCCAAAACTTGGGCGAGATAGACGTGCGACCACGCCAGAACCATCGGATCCTTGCCGGCAACACTCTCGGTGTCCGTCAGCCGGCCAAACACTTCCTTCGCGCGCCGAGCGTCGTGATCGAGCAAGGCGACGAGTCCGAGTCCATACAAAGCTCGAGGTTGATCTGGATATTTCACCAGCACTCGCTGGAAGGACGCTTCGGCAGCGCGCGGATTTCTCTCGGCGATGCGGCGCTCGCCTTCGGTCAACGCCGCGATCGCTTCTTTGTCATTCGGAATTGTCGTCGGTGCGGCGCGGCGGCGTGCGACGGCTTCGGTCTCCGTCACGTCGGTTTCCGCGGCACGAACGGGTTCCGCAAATTTGATGGCCGCGACGCGCTTTTGTTCTGCGGGTGCGTCGATGGACCGGACAAGCTCAGGAAAATAGAGGCGGATGCCCGGTTCGGATTGCTCGAATTTCGCGAGCGCGGTGACAAGCGGGCGCACGAAGACCAGACCGCCCGCGTCATCCATGTCCAAGGCCGTTTCGCGTTCGCCGGGCGACATGCGTTTCAACTTCAATTCCACAGCGCGGACCATGCACTCGGCGAAGTAAGACGAAAAATCGTCCTTTAATTCCGCGGGAAGGCGAGGCGCTTTTGCGGCCACATCGTAAACCGGCCGCTTCACGGCAACGACGTGCGGATACATCAACGGAAGCGGGTCCAGCAGAAAATGCAGAAAAGCGTGACGCACAACGTCGGCGGGCAAGGCATCCGAGCCGCTCAGAACAAGCGAGTAGTGGTCGCCAAAGTTGCGCACGTTGGTGATGCGGCCGACGAGCGGTTCGACGATGATCGTGAACGTGCGCGGATTGGTTGGCTCGAGAATCTCGCGCAGATAACCCGTTGCAACGAACGTGATGTCGGAAATCGGGTCGTGCAGCTTCTCGATTTCGCGATTGTAAATCGGTTGCACTTGCCGCCACAGCTCGCCGATCTTCTGCTCCTTGTAATAGGCGGCGAGAATTTCCTGGAAGCCTTCGAGCGCAATCACTTCGGGCGGCAGTTCATCGCGGCGAAGATTGGGCTTGAAGTCCGGCGCAGGGCCGCTGACGAGCCCGAACCAGATGTATCGCGAAAGCATCGCGCCCGGATCGGCTAATTCGTGCTGCTGATAAAAATTGCGGAGCACCTCGACGGCCGGGCCTTGCTGGTGCTGCAAGCGGTCGCGCAACTGCGCGCGCATGGGCGACCATTTTTCCGCGCTCACGTTCGCTTCGTAGCCGGCAGCAAGCAGCGCACACATCGTCGTAAACATTGCTTCGCTGCCGTCTACGGTCACGCGCGTTTCGGGAACTTTTTCCCACTTCATCGGTGGCGGAGGCGCAGTTTTCTGTGCGGACGCCGCCAGGGGCAGTGCCGTACTCACGCACAGGAGCGCCACCGACTTTATAAAATTGCTCATCACTTTTGGCCTTATGTCCTACCTGGACCTTCCCTGCGGCGACTCAGCGGTCCTCTTAATGTGTTCACTTCGCAGACTCTTGCGGCTCACCACTGCACAATTTCGCTTTCTGCCAATTTACAAGCGCGTCGGGTTTGAGTCAAGAAAAGCTGCCCGAGGGTGCCGAATCCAACTCTTGCTTACATGGGATGCATCTGCTTAAGTGAGGATGCGCCCGATGCGTCCGAGGATGGCTCGACCTATGCCCCGCTCGACTCGAATTTTCGTCCACCTCTTCACGGCGTTTTCGTTGCTGTTAATTCTCTGCTGTC
>WNFM01305207.1_pt2 | contig 11444 bp, 9 predicted proteins | sample 5400271 | NCBI WGS metagenome assembly WNFM01 (sample SAMN13153352, study PRJNA577476) | soil metagenome | isolation source: 60 cm saprolite on Douglas fir-dominated hillslope | place: USA:California | collected 2013-09-17 | reverse complement strand
GTCAGGAAGATAATCCTTGACCACGTGATAGAGATACTCGTCGTGGCCCCACGAAAGATCGACTTTATCGAGTCCGCAACCCTCCGCGTACACCCCTAGAGGGGCCTGGTAGCGTGGATCGTTAGAGTCGGGATTAGCGGCGAAGAACTGCGGGTAGACGATCTTGTCCGAGTAGGCGCAGCCGACCGGAAAGGTGTCGCCCACCACGGCCCACTGCGGCTCGCCGTACAGGCACAGGATCTTGCCCAGATCGTGGATCAGGCCCGTCAGCACGAACCAGCGCGGGCGATCGTCTTTGCGGATCGCCTCCGAGGTTTGCAGCAGATGCTCGATCTGCGACAGGTTCGTATCGGGGTCGCTGTCGTCGACCACCGTATTCAGATACTCCATCGCCTCCCAGATCCCCATGCGCCGCTTGTTCAGCGGGAGATATTCGCGCTTCTTCTGCAGAACGAAATCCCGCGTCTGATACGAGTGGTTCTGCCGGTAGAATTCCTGGACGACTGGCGGCGCTTCCATGGTGAATTTACGGAAATCGTCCTGCTTCTTGTTAGGATCGTAGCGATCCTTTACAAAGTCGTCCCATTGTTCGAGGTTTTCGAGAGGTCCCTGCATACTCTTAGGCTACCATGGAGCGGTCCCGCTCCCGTAGACTACGACCCGTAGCAAGACCGCGCCATAACTGTCGCGGCTCAGAATCTTAGTTGACTTGCTCCAGGATGGCGAAGTCTCCGGGGTTCCAGGCCTGGGCGATTACGTAGAGCTTTTTGCCATACTCCCGGAGCACTGCGTTGTGAATGTGCTGGAAGTTCTTCAGGCCCAAGTCCTCTTTGGGCATGATGGTGGAGATTAGCCTGTCGTCCTCGAGGATATAGATCGGCGCCCCCTTGCTGCGATCGGGCCCATGCAGCGAGCCGACAACCGCATTTTTACCAAGGTAGTAGATGTCGCATGGAAAGGATCCGAGGGGCATCCTCAAGGTCGACAAATAGTGACCGTAGCGTGTGAAGCGATCGATCTCCGAATTGGGCCGGTCGGAAATGTCGAGGCGCTTCATCCCCGGCGGAACCGTGATGCCATGCCCGGTTCCGAACTGGCCCGGCCCCGTGCCCCTGCCGCCAAACGCCAGATCGTGCCAGACCGCCTTCACGGGATTGGCGCTCAGGATGCGGGCCGTCAATACGAAGTCGAGGTTCGAATAACCAGTCGTTATGTAGAGCATGCCATCCAACTGCTCGACGTCGGTTGGCACGAAATTGCCTCTTCCCTTGAAGTAGTCGGTGGCGATGGGATTTCCCAGATCGGTGCCCGCCTCCGGGGTGTTCAACGTGTATTCGAGCTTTCCATCCAGCGTGGCGATGAAGACGTGGCCCCCTTCGTTATCGGGAAACAACAGGTGGGGGCTGCCATCGGGCGCATACCAAATCGTGCTGTTGTGCAGGTTCGTCTTCTTCATCTCGGGCGGAGTAGCAATCATGCGGGTGGTCTTCAGGTCGGCGCTGATCTGGATGATGCCGGCGCCTTTGAGCGTGAAGTAGGTCTCCCCCTTGCCGGGGCGAAGATCGACAGTGAATCCTCCATGCGCCGAAGTGAGGACCTTCTGCGCTTCCGGCGGCAGGTGGTCGGACGTGTAGAGGACCTTGAACTTCATCTTTCCGTGGCCGCTGGTTCCGCCATCGGTCTGCGCCGCGCGGGTGGGGGCGAAGATCAAGCCGATGGCGAGCAAGCCGGCGAACAACGCGCCGATGGACAATCGTTTCATGATGGACCGGTCTCCTTCTGAATTGTCATTCTAGTCCATGATCGGGGTTGGCGGGGCAACGTGGCGCCTGCGCCTCACTTCCTCTTCCTGCTGGTCTGTTTTTGAATATGCTTCAGATGTTCAAGGTCGGTGCTGCGGCCAGCAGCCTGTTTGTTCGCTATGAGGTCGCCCAGCGAAATGAAGTGCACGGGAACGCCGAAGAAGGCGGTAGTAACCCGGCTTCGCCATGCGTCTGTGAATTGAACTCCCGTAATGTGCGTGAGAATATCTATCCGAACGGGAGCTACCCCGATCTGGTACACGATGTTGTCCTGACTGAAAGTCTCCGGCGTTATTCCTTCGTGCTTCAGTGGAGCGCCAAATTTCACAAGGGCATGAAAGAGTCTTTCCGCATTGGCAGACGAGTTGTGGACCCAGACGTCAAGGTCTTTCGTGTAGCGTGGCTCGGTGTACTTCATTACTGCATAACCACCGACGATCAAATACTCAACCTCGTATTCGTTTAAGGCTTGTAACAGTTCTTTGTAGTGTGGGCTTTCTACCATGCTTGAATTCCTCTGCCAGCTCCACCATTTCCCAAGCAGCTTGGAAAATTGCTTCGTCGCCCTGTTCCTGCCAGAACTCGATATCGAAGTCACGGCCAGGAAATTCACCCACAACGAGCCGGGTCTTCCATTTTGGGCTCTGAGCGTCCATCACGTTTTACCCTCCGCTCTCAGTTCGCTATGCTTCCTTCCAAAGAAGTAATACACCGCCAACCCCAGGACCAGCCACACCACGAAGCGCACCCAGGTCTCGAGCGGCAGGCCCAGCATCAGCACGAAGCAGGATACGATCGACAGCAGCGGCAGCGCCGGCGCGCCAGGGACGCGGAACCCGCGAGGACGCTCGGGCTGTGTCCGCCGCAGCACGATCACGCCCGCCGAGACCACCACAAACGCGAACAGCGTTCCGATGTTGGACAGGTCCGCGAACGTGCCGATGTCCCAGATGCCGGCCGGAATCCCCACCACCAGGCCCGCTACCCACGTGCTGACGTGCGGCGTGCGGTGGACCGGATGCACCTTCGCGAATGCGCGCGGCAGCAGCCCATCGCGCGACATGGCAAACCAGATCCGCGCCTGCCCGTACTGAAACACCAGTAGCGACGACAACATTCCCACCAGCGCGCCGATCGTCACCCATCGCCGGATACCCTCGTAGCCCAGCGCTTTGAGGGCCCCCGCCACCGGCGCCGCGTTGCCCAAGGTCGTGTAGTTGGCAATGCCGGTGAGGGTCAGCGAAACCGAGGCGTAGAGAACCGTGCAGATCACCAGCGTGGCGATGATTCCGAACGGCACGTCGCGCTGGGGACGCTTGCACTCTTCGGCCGCCGTGGAGACCGAATCGAAACCGATGTAGGTGAAGAATACGATGGCGGCGCCAGTCAGCACGCCGGAGAATCCGTTGGGCATGAAAGGCCGCCAGTTTTCCGTCCGTATCGCACGGGCAGCGCCGATGACGAAGATCAGAATCGCCGCAATCTTCACCAGCACCATCACGTTGTTCGTGCCCGCGCTCTCTTTCACGCCTCGAGCCAGGATGTACGACAGGAGCAGCAGAAGCAGCAGGGTCGGCACGTTGAACCAGTTTCCGGTGAACTGTCCGCCGGCGATCATCGGGTTCGAGAGCTTTTCCGGAAGATGGACGCCGAAAACGGCGTCGAGAAAATCGTTGAAATAGGCGGAGAATCCCACGGCCACGGCCATATTGGACACTGCATATTCGAGGATCAGGTCCCATCCGATGATCCAGGCGACGATCTCGCCCAGCGTGGCGTACGCGTAGGTGTAGGCGCTGCCCGAGATGGGAATCATCGACGCCAGCTCCGCATAGCAGAGCGCGGCGAAGCTGCACGCCAGAGCCGTCAGCAGGAACGACAGCGAAATGGCCGGCCCGGCGCCGGGGCGGCCGAACGTGGAGACCGCGGCGGAGCCGTGCATAAGCAGATCCAGCACCGGCGCATGCAGAATCGAGTCGACACTGAGCTTCTCGCCGGCGGCCGCCGTTCCGGTGAGAATGAAAATGCCGGAGCCGATCACCGCGCCGATCCCCAGAGCGGTCAGGCTCCACGGACCCAGTGTCTTGGCGAGCCGCTTTCCCGGCTCTTCCGACGCGGCGATCAGCGCATCGATGCTCTTGGTGCGAAAGAGGTGGGACACAATTTGGGACGAGGGCGCTACACCACCCGAAATCCGACATCCGAAATCCGAAATCCGCTTTTAGCTATCGTTTGCGCTGGCCTTGGGCTGCTCGCGTGATCTTCTTCTTCAGCGACCCGCGCGCCACTCCGGAGGCGCGCTTGGCCTTGGGCGCGGCCTTCTTGCGCGCCGTCCGCTTCAGTTTCTTTCGTTCCGTCCGGTCTGTTACCGTTTTTGTATTCATCAGTCTCTTTTCAGTCCTGCGTATTTTTCCACCAGTTTCTTCAGCCCGTGTCCCGGAAAACTGACGGTCAGCTTGGCGTCATCGCCTTCGCCTTCCCGCCTCACGATCACACCCTTGCCATACTTCGGATGCACCACCGTCGAGCCCTGCTTTCGCGGGGCCTGCGCGCTGACGCTTGGGGCTGTTTGCCGCGCCACGGGCGCGGGACTCGCCGCCGGGCCGCCCGCCTTGATCCCGCGCTCGGCAAAGAATTGCGAGATGTTCTCCAGGGAATTATACGTCTTTCCGGGGTAAGGAGTCTTCTTGACAGTCTCGCGAACCTGATGCTGCTCGGCGGTCAGATCCACCTGAGGAGGCGTATCCTGCTCGACGTGGCCCTCGATCAGGCGCCCCGGAATCTCGGCCAGAAAGCGCGAACGCATGGTCCGTTCCTGCGCGCCTCCACCAAAGCGGCGGCGGGATCGCGCCCAGCTCAGGAACAGCCGTTTCTCGGCGCGCGTCATGCCTACGTAACAGAGCCTGCGTTCTTCCTCCAGCATGGCCGGTGAATCGCTCGACCGGCTGTGCGGAAACAGTCCCTCTTCCAGGCCGGCGAGGAAAACGACCGGGAACTCCAGCCCTTTGGCGTTGTGCAGCGTCATCAGGCTTACTTGCGCCTGGCTATCCAGCGCATCGGAATCGGCCTGCAGCGCGGCGTGGTCCAGAAATTCCACCGCGCCCTCGCCGCGCTCCACCGCCTCGGCCGCCGCGTTGACCAGTTCCTTGAGATTCTCGACGCGCGCCAGCGATTCGGGACTGTTCTCCCGCTCCAGCATCGGCAGGTAGCCGGTACGCTCCAGAAGGTACTTGAGCGCTTCGTGCAGCGGCGATGCCTCCACGGCGTGCCGGAGATCGTCGATCACGGCGCGGAAAGCCGCCAGCGCCGCCTGGGCGCGGCCGGGGAACTGCTGCTCCTCGAGCATGCGGACCAGCGCCGGCCACAGGCTCAGGTCGCGGGCGCGCGCATACTGCTCGATCTGCTCGACCGTCGTCTTGCCGATGCCGCGCGCCGGCGAGTTGACGATGCGCAACAGGCTGACCGAATCCTGCGGCGAGAGCGCCAATTTCAGGTAGGCGACCGCGTCCTTCACTTCCGCCCGCTGATAGTAGCTGAAGCCCCCGATCACCACGTACTTGAGTCCGTAACGCCGCAGCGCCTCTTCGATCTGCCGCGATTGGGAGTTGGTGCGATACAGCACGGCCACGCGATCGCGCGGATTTTGGCGCAGGACTTTATCGATAGAATCGGCGATAAACAGCGCTTCGTTCTCGCCGTCGTAGCCGGCATAGAGCGTGATGCGCTCGCCGGCGTCGCCTTCGGTCCACAGCGTCTTGCCTTTGCGCTCCAGATTGTTCGCCACCACCGCGCCGGCCGCTTCGAGGATGCGTTTCGTCGAGCGATAGTTCTGCTCCAGTCGAATCGTGCGGGCATTCCGGTAATCGTGCTCGAAATCCAGAATGTTGCGGATGTCGGCGCCGCGCCAACTGTAGATCGACTGGTCCTCGTCGCCCACCACGCAGATGTTCTGATGCGTCCGCGTCAGCAGCCGCATCAGATCGTACTGCACGCGGTTGGTGTCCTGATATTCGTCGATCATCAGGTAAATGAGACGGCGATTGTACGCTTCCCGGGTCGCCTCGTCATGGGCCAGCAGCCGCACCGATTCGACCAGCAGATCGTCGAAATCGAGCGCGTTCGCGTTGCGCAGCGCTTTCTCGTACTCGTCGTAGATCACCGCCAGCTTGGACATTCTGGGGTCGGCCGACGCCGCGTAGAAGTCCTGGGGAGTCTGCTTTTTGCTCTTGGCGTCGCTGATGATGGAGATCGCGGCGCGGAACTTCATGAACTCCTCGTCCAACCCGGCGTAGCGATAAGCGGCCTTGACCAGCGCGAGCTGGTCGTCGGCGTCATAGATCGTGAAGTTGCGCTTGAACCCCGGGCGGATCTCGGCCAGCGGGTCGCCCGCGCGGCGCAACAGCCGCACGCAAAAAGAGTGGAAGGTGTAGACGTTCGGCGCCGAAGAAAGCTCCGTCCCTTCGAGCAGCGAGGCCACGCGGTTGCGCATCTCCTCGGCGGCTTTGTTGGTGAAAGTGACGGCCAGCACGGCCGAGGGCGGAACCCGCAGATCCCGAATGATCCGCGCAATCCGATGCGTGATGACGCGGGTCTTGCCGCTCCCGGCGCCGGCCAGGATCAGCAACGGCCCTTCCGTGTTGGCAACGGCGTCGTGCTGTTGGGGATTGAGTCCTTGGAGAAAATCCATGCTTGAACGGGGGGAGCTACCAGTAATCTTAGCATGCCGGGGAACTGGGTATTTCCTGGTTCTAAGAACTGGTAGTACCTGGATGATCTACCCCCATCTAGCTATTCCCGTATCTACAAGGGGGTAATGATTCTCCGTCTGGTGGGGAATTGTATGTCCTACTACCGATAGCGTACCTATATACAATGATCTCTAATAGTACCTCCCCACTTCGTCTCCCCAGCCGCGACGAGCAGTTACTCGTCCTGCAAATCCGCCGATCCGTCGTAGACCGGTTGATTCACTGCCTCGAACAGTATCAGCGACTCACTCCGGCTCCGACCCTTGAGTCGAAGTCTCGGGTGGCCTGAATTTCTGCGATGATAGTCCCTCAGGGACTATGCAGACTCGAACTCTTTTACACACGGATCTCCCGGTTTCGCGTGCCTGTTTCGGCACAATGACATTCGGTTCGCAGGTGGATGAGCCCGCGGCGTTTCGCATAATCGATCGGTGCCTGGATGCTGGTGTGAACTTTTTCGATACGGCGAACGTGTATAACAAGGGCGCCTCGGAGGTCATGGTGGGAAAGACTCTCAAAGGGCGCCGCGACAAGGTAATTCTGGCGAGCAAAGTGCGCGGGAAGATGGGCGAGGCTCCGGACGAGTCCGGCCTCTCCCGCGCCGCCATCGAACGCGGCATCGAAGAGAGCTTGCGGCGATTGCAGACCGATTACCTCGACCTTTACTATCTGCATCAGCCGGACTACACCGTGCCGATCGAAGAATCGCTCGAGGCGATGGAACGTTTGGTGAAGCAGGGCAAGGTGCGCTATCCGGCCAGCTCGAATTACAGCGGCTGGCAAGTGGGCCAGATGCAGTGGGTCGCCCAAAAGAACGGCTACAAGCCCGCCACCGTCACGCAGCCGATGTACAACCTGCTGGCCAGGGGCATCGAGCAGGAGTAAGGAATTCGGAGTCTCGACGGTGGTGTACAATCCGCTGGCCGGGGGCCTGCTGACCGGCAAGCAGCAGCGCGACGCTCCACTGAAAGGGACTCGTTTCGACGGCAATCAGATGTATCTCAGCCGCTACTGGCACGCTGAGGATTTCGACGCCGTGGGCGAGTTGCTGGACATCGCACGGAAAGCGGGCCGTTCGCCTGTGAGCCTGGCGCTGAACTGGCTGCTGCGCCACACGCCCATCGACTGCGTGATTCTGGGCGCCTCGAAGCTGGAGCAACTTGACCAGAATCTCAAGGCCATGGAGGAAGGGCCGCTGGCGGCGGACACGGTGTCGGCCTGCGATCAGGTGTGGACCAAGATACGGGGCGTTTCGCCGCAGTACAACCGGTAGGAAAAGAAAATCAAAAGTCAAAAGTCAAAGGTCAAAAGTCAAAAGTGTGTCGGTCCAGGGCGTCTGCTCCAATCTGAGGTCCACCGAAATCCCATGCGGAGAGCCCGCCGCGTGGCGGGCGCTTGTGCCGTATATTTGGAGCAGGAATTGTCTTATGCATAGCGAGTACATCGAACAGCGAAACGGCGGCTACTATGTGGCCGGCACGCGCATTTCGCTGGACTCGCTGGTGTACGCTTTCAATCGTGGCGAGTCCCCCGAACAAATTCTAGAAGGCTATCCTCTCTTGAGTAGCCTGGCTAGGGTCTACGGCGCTATCGCTTTCTACCTCGATCATAGGGCTGACATCGATATCTACTTGGACAAGAGTGCCCGCGAGTTCGAGGCGAACACCATCCCGCTGTCCGAAGCCGATCCGGCGCTTTGGGAGAAGCTGCAGCGCGCCCGCGCCAAGATGGGTGAGCCGCGTCCTTGATCCGGGCCAATTCATCAATCCGCCGCTTTTGCGTGGCGTCTGACTGTCACGAGCTCCGAATCACGCACTAAGCGGCGCCCCAACATGTACTAGACTTGAAACGGGACGGCATGAACCCGGCACTGGTCGGAAAACCCAGAGCGGCCTCGCGGAAACTGGACATCGCTCTCATCGGGGCGCCCGTTGACCTCGGCCAGAATAAGCCGGGCGTAGACATGGGTCCGGCTGCTCTTCGCTTTCCGGATCTCGATCGCAACCTCGTCAAGAGCCTGCGGTCGCTGGGGCATGCCGTCGAAGATCTGCTGGATGTGGATGTAGCCCACCGCGCCAGGCTGCCGGTACCCGATTCCCGCGATAAACACAAGTACCTGCCCAATATCGTGGACGCCTCGAACAAGCTCGCCGCGATCGTCCATAACGCCGCGTCGCAAGGCAGGTTCCCGCTGGTGATGGGGGGCGATCATTCCGTCGCTATCGGGTCGATTGCCGGCATGTCGTCCTGCCTTCGGCAGCGCAACCAGAAACTCGGGCTGATCTGGGTGGACGCGCACGCCGACATGAATACGCCTGAAATCAGTCCCAGCGGAAACGTCCACGGAATGCCTCTCGCCTGCTGTCTTGGCTACGGACCACGAGAATTGACGCACTTGCTCGATTTCGGCCCGAAGGTTGACCCGAAGCATGTTGCGCTGATCGGCATTCGGGACATCGACCACGATCCCGATCGCGAAATCGACGAGCGCAAGCTGGTCCACACCTCTGGCGTGCATGCGTTCACGATGCGGGAAATCGACGAGATGGGTGTCCGGCCCGTAGTGGCCGAAGCGATACGGCTGGCGTCGGATGGAACCGCCGGATTTCATGTTTCTTTTGACATCGACTTCGTCGATCCATTGGAGGCGCCAGGCGTGGGAACACCTGTCCCCGGTGGTGGCACTTTCCGCGAAGCCCATTTGATCATGGAAATGCTGGCCGACTCCGGGCATATGATTTCGCTCGACATGGTGGAGGTAAATCCCGCGCTGGACGATGGAAACCGGACAGCCAAACTCGCTATGCATCTCATCCTTTCGGCCTTGGGGAAAAGCATACTCTGAAGAAGGATTTCGGATTTCGGATGTCGGATTTCGGGTGATTTTGAGGACAGCCGCCAGTTTTGCCAAGCTGAGCACGGAACCACCCGAAATCCGACATCCGAAATCCGACATCCCTCTTTCCGCTATACTGCGTCAATATGCTGGATGTTATAGAAAAAAGGATACAAGAGGCATTTTCTTCCCATATCCTGGTTCGCTACGGCCTAAGTGTCTCAATCGTCATCGAGCAGCCCAAGAACCCGGCATTTGGAGAACTGGCGGTACCGATCGCCTTCCAGCTCGCCAAGGAACTGAAACGCGCTCCAAAGCAAATCGCCGCTGAGCTTGTTGACGACCTGGGCCGGATCGAAGGAGTCACCGCGCTCGAGATGGCTGGAAACGGTTACATCAATGTGCGCCTGAACCGTTCGCTGGTTGCCCGGAGCCTGTTGCTTCCGGTGACTTCGCCGGCTGGCCGGAATGACGGAAAGATCATCGTCGAGCACACCAACATCAATCCGAACAAGGCGGCCCACATCGGGCACCTGCGCAACGCGATTCTGGGAGACACCTTCGTTCGCATGCTGCGATCCCGAGGCAATCCGGTAGAAGTGCAGAATTATATCGACAACACCGGAGTCCAGGTGGCCGACGTCGTGGCGGGGTTCCATTACCTCGAAAAAAAGTCTTTGGACGAAGTCGTTCGGCTGACTCAAGATCCGAACGTAAGGTTCGACTACGTGTGTTGGGACTCCTATGCCAGGATCTCCGCCCATTTCAAGGAGCACGAGGAGGCGCTCGCCTGGCGGACCGAAGCGCTGCACGCGATCGAGGCCGGGGAAGGGGAGCTGGCGCGCATGGCAGACCTGGTTTCCGGATCGATCGTCCAGGCGCACTTGAAAACCATGCTGCGCCTGGGCATCGAGTACGACGTGCTGCCCCGCGAGAGCGAAATCCTCCATCTTAAGTTCTGGGCCTACGCGTTCGAGCTGTTGAAAGCGCGTGGCGCCATTCACCTCGAAACCGAAGGCAAGAATGCAGGCTGTTGGGTGATGCCCGCGTCGGCTTTCGTGGCCAATCCGGAAGGTCAGGAGAGCAAAGTCATTGTCCGTTCGAACGGCATCGTCACCTATGTCGGTAAGGACATCGCCTATCAGCTCTGGAAGTTCGGACTCCTCGGCAAGGATTTCTTCTACAAGCCCCTCACGCAATACGCGGACGGCCGCGTGCTCTGGATCACGACGGACGAACCGGTGACATATCCTGATGCTCCGCAGTTTGGCCGCGGCGCCCGCGTCTACAACGTGATTGACGTGCGCCAGTCCTATCTTCAGGATGTGGTGTCCGCGGGCTTGAGGGCTCTCAAATTCAACGAGCAGGCGGACGCTTCGATTCACTTCGATTACGAAATCGTGGCGCTCTCGCCGCGCTGCTGTGTCGAGCTGGACATCCCCTTGTCGGATGAAGACAAGGCAAAGCCCTACATCGAGGTCTCCGGCCGCAAGGGACTAGGCGTCAAGGCCGACGACCTCATCGATAAGTTAATCGAGACAGCGCTGGCTGAGGTCGCCTCACGGCATCCCGAGGACTCGGTCGAGGAACAAACCAAGGCTGCGACGGAAATTGCGATCGGGGCGTTGAGGTACTTCCTGTTGAAATTCACACGCACGTCGGTCATCGCTTTCGATTTTCACGAAGCGCTCAGCTTCGAGGGCGAGACCGGCCCCTACGTGCAATACGCGGCGGTGCGCGCCCGCGCCATCCTTCGCAAGCTCGAAGAGCGGGGCGAACGAATGCCGGATTTCGCAACCGAACTGACGGCCGAAGCGCTCGACAGGCAGCTCCAGTCGGCCGAGCTCTGGCACGCGCTCCTGGCAATTACCCGGCCGGATGCGGCGGCCGGAAGGGCGATCGAATTGGGTGAGCCGGCGTATTTGGCGAAGTCGGCCTTTCAATTGGCGCAGGCGTTCAGCAATTTCTATCACAACCACCCGGTAATTCACGAGGAGGATCGCCCTTCCGGCCGCCGCATCCGGCCGGGTAATTGCCAGGAGCGCGTGCCAGAGCTCG
>WNFM01141129.1_pt2 | contig 11445 bp, 8 predicted proteins | sample 5400271 | NCBI WGS metagenome assembly WNFM01 (sample SAMN13153352, study PRJNA577476) | soil metagenome | isolation source: 60 cm saprolite on Douglas fir-dominated hillslope | place: USA:California | collected 2013-09-17 | reverse complement strand
TTGCCGTCCAGCCAGGCGGCATAGTAATTGCACCAGTCGCGCTCGATCTCATGCCAGCGCTCGCTCGCGCGCTGATTGACCAGGGCGTGCACCGGGTGAGGATCGTTGTAGAATGCCTGGCGGCTGCCATACTCGTACTGCCAGATCTCCTGCCACGTAGTGATCGGCTTCACCACCACGCTGGCGGCGAGCGGCGCGCGAATATGCCCCCGATGCGCCATCAGCAGGAGGTTCTCCGTCTGGGCAAAGCCACGCGCGAGCAGCGCCGCCGGCAGCTCTTCCTCGCCGGGGCGCGCTGGCACGACCTGCCATTGCACTTCCTTGTGTCGCGGCCGCACATACCGTTGCACGGTGTCCACGACGTCGCCCGCACGGCCCGCGCTCACCGTGGCGTAGGCGACCCGCAGCCGGGAGGACTCCACGCGAAAGCATGCCTTGCCCAGCGATCCCAACGCGGGTCCGAGATCGGTATAGCGCTGCATGCGTTGGAGGAGAATTCGACGTGCGATGCTCTGCGTCTCCATGCCTGCTCCATCAGCGGAAATCCACCCGAGATACTGCGAGTTGTACAACAGCGCTCGCCGCGCCGACAAGGGGCGATTGCTACTGGGCCGCGCGAGCGCGTCTGGCGCGCGCGCCGGTTGACGCCACCGAGCGCGCATGATACACTGCGGTGGCGCCCGGGTGGTTAGCTCAGCCGGCAGAGCGCGTCGTTCACACCGACGAGGTCACTGGTTCGAGTCCAGTACCACCCACCACTCGCCACTTCTCATACACCTGAGAAGTGGCATTTTCGTTGCCGCCAGGCGGCGCGCATCGCGACGACCACCGCTCGCACCCATAACCGCACGCGCCGGCGAGCTGGGCCGTCGCTTTGGGCACCAAAAGTGCACAAGCGGCTGTCGGATGTACCTGTGTCTCCGTATTTTGTATACTGCCGCTAACTTGACAAGGTAGTCTCGCCACAACTGGCAAGGCTCAACACGATCGCGGGAAGAATATGACCACACCCACGCACCTGCTCCTCGTGCCCCATACGCATTGGGACCGCGAGTGGTATCTCACCTTCCAGCAGTTCCGCATGCGCCTGGTGCACGCGGTGGACAAGCTGCTGGAGGTGTTGGAGAAGGACCCAGCCTATGCCTTCTTCATGCTCGATGGCCAGACCATCGTGCTCGATGACTACCTCGAGGTGCGGCCCGAGAACACGGAGCGCTTGCAGGCACTGGCGCGGCAGGGGCGCATTCTGGTCGGTCCCTGGTATCTCCAGCCGGACGAATTCCTCGTCGGCGGTGAGTCATTGATCCGCAATCTCCAGGTTGGTTTTCGCATGGGCCGGGCCTATGGCGGTGTGATGCCCATGGGCTACGTGCCAGATACGTTCGGCCACATTGCGCAGCTGCCGCAGATCTTGCGTGGCTTCGGGCTGGATAACGCGGTGTATTGGCGTGGGGTGCGGCCGGAGATCACAATGTCGCCGTTCCGCTGGGCGGCGCCGGACGGCACCGAGGTGCTCACGCTCTGGCTCAACGATGAGTTCGGCTACTCCAACGCCGCGCGACTGCCGCTCAACCCTGAGGCGCTGGTGGCGCGCGTATCGCTCACCGCCAACCGCTTGCGGCCGAGCGTCGCCGCCCGGACGCTGCTACTGATGAACGGCACCGACCACATGGAGCCAGAGGACGGGCTGACCACCGTCCTGGCCGAGGCGGAGCCCGCGCTGCGCGAGCATGGCTTGGAGGTAACCATCGGCACGCTGCCGCAGTACCTGCAGATCGTGCGGGAAGAATGCCCCGAGCTGCCGCTGTACAGCGGCGAGATGCGCAGCAGCTACTACGCGCACCTGCTGCCGGCCGTGCTCTCGACCCGCATGTGGCTCAAGCAGCGCAACGCCGCGGGCGAGGCCCTGCTCACCTCCTGGGCGGAGCCGGCGACGGCCTGGGCATGGCTATGCGGCGACGGCTACCCGGCGGCGCTCATGCGCCTCGCCTGGAAGCACTTGCTGCAGAACCATCCCCACGACAGCATCTGCGGCTGCAGCATCGACACCGTCCATCGGGAGATGATCCCGCGGTTCGAGCAAAGCGAGCAGATCGGGCAGGAGCTGACGAAGCGGGCGCTCGACTACCTGACGGAGCGCGTGGACACGCGTGGCCCGGCGGACGCCGTGCCGGTCGTGGTCTTCAACCCCGCCAGCGGCCCGCGCACCGACGTCATTGGCCTGGATGCTCAGCTGCCGTTCTCGCGCTTCGAGGTGCGCGACGCCGAGGACCACATCCTGCCCTATCAGACGCTCTCCACCCATGGGGCAAAGCTCTTCGACCAGGAGGTGGAGAAGAGCCTCGTGCTGGCCGTCGTCGACACGGTGAGCGAGGGCCGCGCGATGGGCTACGTGCTCAGGGACGCCCATATCAGCCAGACCCCACAGCCGGGGACCGTGCTGGTGGAGCTGACCATCTCCGAGCACGGTGAGCCCGACCGCGACCTCGTGGAGCGCGCCAGGGCGCAGGTGATGGCGCTGGCGGCACGCGACGACATCAGCACCTTCCGCGTGACCGCGCGCGAGGCCAAGCACACCGATCTGCTGGTGCTGGTCCACGACGTACCGGCGCGCGGCGGGCGCGTGCTGTTCATCTGTCCGCGCGGCGAGAACGGCACGACACAGTCCTCCGCCCCAGCCGGGGCCACGACCACCACTACCGCTCCTGCCGATACCGTGCGTGCGGAGCCGTTCGCGCTCGAGAACGCCCACCTGCGCGTGTTGGTGGACCGCGACAACGGCAGCCTCTCGCTGCGGGATAAGCGCACCGGACAGGAGTATGCCAGCCTCAATGGCATCGAGGACGGCGGCGACGTTGGCGATCTCTATACGTTTTGCCCGCCGGCCAACGAGACCCGCATCACCGAGCCGGCGCAGCCGCCGCACATCCAGGTGATCGAGAGCGGCCCCGCCCGCGCGACGCTGCGGGTCTCGCGCGTGTACGCGCTGCCCGCCCGCTGCACCGACGATCGGCAGGGACGCAGCCAGCAGCACGTCGAGTGCCTCGTCGTGTCGGATGTGTCACTGGTAGCGGGCGCGCGACGTGTTGAGATCGTGACGACCGTCGAGAATGCCGCGCTGGACCATCGCCTGCGCGTACTCTTCCCAACACCGTTCGCCGCGGAGACGGCCGCGGCGGAGGGGGTCTTCGAGGTGGCCAGCCGGCCCGCGCGGCTGCCCCAACCGAGCGCCGAGGAGGCGCCCGACTGGGCGGAGCTGCCAGTGGATACCCATCCGCACAAGCGCTTCGTGGATGTGAGCGACGGCGAGCGTGGGCTGGCGGTGCTGAACCGTGGCCTGCCGGAGTACGAGCTGGTGCCGGCCGCGGCGGACGCAGCGGGTGCGGGCAGTATGGTGGCGCTCACTCTGCTGCGCTGTGTCGACTGGCTTTCGCGCGAGGACCTCGCGACGCGCCGCGGCCACGCTGGGCCGATGCTGCACACGCCGGAGGCGCAGGGTCTCGGCAAGCATGTTTTCGAATATGCGCTGGTGCCGCACGCCGGCGACTGGCAGGCGGAAGAAGCGCTGGTGCCGCGTGAGGCGGCCGCTTTCGAGTCGCCAATGCGCACACGCGTCACCGAGCAGCACGAGGGCGCCCTGCGCGATATGTGGAGCTTCGTGCACGTCGCGCCAGCCGGCGTCGCGGTGAGCAGCGTGAAGAAAGCGGAGCGCGAAGATGCTCTGGTCGTGCGCCTGTATAATCCAACGGGAACCGCGCTCAGTACGGAAGTCATACTGGCAAAGCCGTTCCGCGAGGTCGTGCGTGTCAACCTCAACGAAGATGCGCTGCCCGATACGGCTGGGTCGGATTTGGCACGCATCTTGAGTACAGGCGTACGTACGCACCTGCGGGCGGGCGAGATTCAGACGCTGCTCTTTCGACTGGCGTAGGAGTAGTGATACAGCAGACAGGTCAGATCGGCATGACTAGTTGCTGAGTGCAGAATGACCTGTTATCCTGTTGGCAAACGCCTCGTTCGGTAGGTGTAACATAGTCGACGCGCAACGTCGGTCCCGGCGTACGGCGTATGGATGAGCCGCCGGTGCGACTCGCGGCAAGGGGCTGCGGCCAGCATCTTCTGGAACATGCGGCGCAGAGAGGTGGTAACACGTGAACATTTTGCTGCAGCAAGGTCTTCATCAGGTGATCATGGCTGCGGCCACGGCGACGACCACGACGGTGACACCGGCTGCCACCTTGCCTCCTACCACTCCGTCGAGTAGTGGTGGCGCGCTGAGCAGTTTGGGCAAGCTGGTCAGCGTCGTGGTTGTCCTTTTCGCCGTGTTCGTGATCATCTTCTGGGTGGCACTGGTGTTCTGGACCTGGCGCGACGTGCGCTCGCGCACCCAGGATACGATTCTGCAGATTACCGCGACCTTGCTCGTGGCCGTATTCAGCCTCGGCGGCCTCTTCATCTATCTCATCGTGCGGCCGCGGCAGACCCTGGCGGAGTTGTACGAGCGCCAGCTCGAAGAAGAATCGCTGCTGGCGGAGATGACCGAGCGCCAGACCTGCCCGACCTGTCATTACCGGGTGGATAACGAGTTCCAGGTCTGTCCGTCGTGTGGCACGAAGCTGCGCCGGCCGTGCCCGCGCTGCGACCACCTGCTGGAGCTGAAGTGGAATGTGTGCCCATACTGCGGCTACGGCGGTGGCGGTGTGGATGGCGGCAGCCGCGCGCCGTCGCGCCAGGGCGCGCGCATGGAGCGCTGAGCACGCTGACGCGCTGCGTGCCGGATGCGTCTTATGGGGAGGTAGGCGGAGGTGCCTGCCTCCCCACTTGTTTGCCTGAGCAGAGAGCCATCCCGCCGCTCGTGTCCGCGCTGGTGAGAGGCGCTGAGAGGCGCTGAGAGGCGCTGAGGGCGGGAAGGGTGAGGGCTCCGCCCGTTGTTCGCTGTCTGTGCCCATGCTATAATGCCTCTGACGTGGCATCGTTCGCCAGCGAACGATCTCCTCCACGTGCTGCTGTTCCCTCCCGTAGCGAGCGGCGCCTTGCCCGGCGCTCGCGAACAGGCGGGGGCAATGCACAACGCATGAGGAACGCTGGTGGCGCATGCCGATAGGTGGCGGCACGGCGTCCAAGAGCGTGAGGCGTCGCTGGAGGGCGCACATGTCCTGGAGGATCCTGATCGAGCGCGGCAATCTGGAGTTCAGCGCCGCGCACTTCATCACCTTCGGAGGTAAATGCGAGCCGTTACATGGCCATAACTATGGCGTGCGGGTCGAGGCCGAGGGCGCGCTTACGACCGACAGCTACGTGTTCGACTTCGTGGTGCTCAAGGACATCGTGCGCACGCTGATCAAAGACTGGGATCATCGCTTCTTATTGCCTACTCGCAGCCCACACCTGCGCGTCACCGAGCGCGACGACGCTTGGGACCTCGAGTACGACGCGCAGACGCGCTATACGCTGCCCCGGTCCGCGGTCGTGCCGCTGGCCACTGATAACGCGACCGCCGAGCGGCTGGCAGAGCTGCTGGCCGGACGCATCGTCGACGCGCTGCGGGCCAGGGGAGTCGGCCAGAATCTGGCGCGGCTGACCGTCGGGATCGAGGAGACGCCGATGCAGGCTGCGTTCTACACGCTCGATCTCCTGGCCGGCGAGTCGCAACAGTCGCCGAGCTAGGCTGGCTGTCCGGCGCGCGATGCTATTGGCCGGCAACTTGCCCATGTAGACTGGTAGTGAGTAGGTGTAGGCGCGTATGCGCGAGGCCAGCGGACCAGCCATTGGCGCCGCTGGCGGCTGGAAGCGACGGTGCTTCGCTTCCCCCAGGCCAGTGGTGGCCAGGAATCAAGAGGGGAGCTTTTCGTGGCGATCAAAGAGCCTGAGGTGCTCAATCCGTACGCCGTGGCGGTGGCGCAGTTCGACGCCGCTGCCGAGCGGCTCAATCTGAGCCAGCAGCTCCGCGAGATCTTGCGTGTGCCCAAGCGTGAGCTGACCGTCAACTTTCCCGTCCGCATGGATGACGGACGCGTCGAGATGTTCACCGGCTATCGCGTTCAGCACAACATCAATCGCGGGCCGGCCAAGGGCGGCATCCGCTACGACGCCAACGTCTCGCTGGACGAGGTGCGCGCCCTGGCGATGTGGATGACGTGGAAGTGCGCCGTCGTCAACATTCCGTTTGGCGGCGCCAAGGGCGGCGTCATCCTGAACCCACGCAAGCTCAGTCGCAGCGAGCTCGAGCGCCTCACCCGCCGCTACGCCACGGAGATCGCCGGCGTGATCGGTCCCGACAGCGACATCCCCGCGCCAGACGTCAACACGAATCCCCAGATCATGGCCTGGATCATGGACACCTACTCCATGCACCACGGCTTCTCGATTCCGGCGGTCGTCACGGGCAAGCCGCTCTCCGTCGGCGGCAGCGAAGGGCGCATGGAGGCCACTGGGCGCGGCGTCTTCATCGTGGCGCGCGAGGCCTGCCGCGTGCTAGAGCTGCCATTCGCCGGGGCGAAGGTGATCGTGCAGGGCTTCGGCAACGTCGGCTCGATTACGGCGCGGCTGCTGCATGAGGCTGGCGTCACCGTCGTGGGCGTCTCGGACGTGTTCGGCGGGATCTACAACGAGGACGGCATTGACATCCCCCAGGCGGTGCGCCACGTGCAGGAGCACGGCTCGCTCGCGGACATGCCCAAGACGACGCCGGTGGATGGCAGGGAGCTGCTGGAGCTGCCGTGCGACATGCTGATCCCGGCGGCGCTGGAGGGCCAGCTCACGCACGCCAATGCCGACCGCGTGCAGGCCAAGCTAATTGTCGAGGCGGCCAACGGGCCGACCACCCCCGAGGCCGACGACATCTTCCGCGCGCGCGGCATCGAAGTTGTGCCGGATATCCTGGCCAACGCCGGCGGCGTGACGGTGAGCTACTTCGAGTGGGTGCAGGACCTGCAGCGCTTCTTCTGGTCGGAGGACGAGATCAACAAGCGACTCGAGAGCATTATGGTGCGCAGCTTCGAGGCGGTGAACACCAAGCGCGAGGATCAATCGTGCGACTTCCGCATGGCGGCGTACCTGCTCGCCGTCAGCCGTGTCGCCGAGGCCACGCAGGTGCGCGGCATCTATCCGTAGGAACCTCACCCCCAGCCCCTCTCCGGCGCGGTGAGGGGTGCCAGATGCCACTCGCCAGGTGAGGCGATGGGGTCGATCCAGCAGGCCACACTTGGGCCGTATCCGAGGCCGTTACGCGAGGCCGGTGAATGGGCGAGCCGTGTCATGTAGCGGCGTTGAGTCACCTGGACGGAAGATGGTCACGGCCTCCCCCTCGAAGCGCACCCGGCTGCCAGTAGGCAGGGCGAGGTATGGGAAGATGCGCGGGTAGTGTTCAACGATGTGCACCACATGCACATGCGCGATGGCGCTAACCTCGTCGTGCACGTGGGTTGGATCTGTGCAGGCGACAAGCCATCCGCTGTCCGCGCCTTCGATCTGTTGGGTCTCGGTAGCGGCTGCCTTCGGCACGTGCCGTTGGAGTTGTAGCGATGAGCCACCATACAGGTGGACCTTGCGACATAGCTCGGCTGACATCCAGGCACGCGGTGGATCAATCGCCAAATCGAGCCCCGTCCGGTGCGCCGCGTGACGCTGAGCCATGAGGAGCATAATCGCCTGTTGCGCCCCGTCCGTGTAGGTGGGCGCGACATCGCGCAGCGGCTCGGCAAGCTCCTGCACCACAAGCATGCTAGAGGGCAAACCGATGTCGGTGCGCGCGCTTGCGCGGAAGCGCAGCTCGGTCCAAAAGTGTTGCATGTGCTCTCCCGCGACAATCCGCTTGGGCTGCTGGCGAGTATACTCGCCGAAGCCTTCGAGTAGTTCGCGGATTTGGTCATCTCGCCAGTTGCCGTGGTCCCAGGTGATCGGCACGGCGATCTCGGCCTGATCGTACGTGCGCAGCCCTTGCGTCCATGCCCAGCGCATGATGTCAGTGCCCGGCGCGAAGACGACGCGCATGCGTTTCCCCTCCCCTATCTGACAAGCAGTGCCTGCTGCCCCTCGGGTGCGACAGCCGGACCCGCCTCGCGCAGTAGCATACGTCCTAATGTGGCGTCTGCCAAGGCATGGCCGCGGCGACTACGGCGAACTTGCGACATGCCTGGCGCACGAGCATACTCCTTCCAGGTTGATGCCAAGAACGTCCCACGGTCGCTCGCTCATCGCAGAAGCGCGTTACTGCGCTGCATCGCCTCAGCCATCCCGTATGGACAGAGTCCAACTCAGGAGCGGCCTCCCCCGAAGCGATTGTAGAGAAAGATCACCACGGCGAACGCGATGAGGCAGCCAATGATGAACAACCATGATGGCCCGGAATCTGAATCCCATTGAGGGCACGAGGCTGTAGGCCCACAACTCGCGACGACCGACACGATGGAGGCAAGCGGGAAATCCATGGGGAACCTCCGGAAGCCTGTACGTATGCGCGTACGCACGGCACGTCCACGGTCTCGATGGTCTGCGATCGCTGTGGCCAGCTACATCGCCAGGCAGGCCTCCGCCGCCAGCCAGAAGAGCTTCTCGCGCACGCTCGCATGGGTATCCCAGCCGCGCGTGTCCCAGACCTCCGCGCCGACATCGTCGCCGCCATAGAGGATCTGGCCGAGCTGCACGCCGCGGAATTGTGCCACCGCGAAGAAAGCCGCCGCTTCCATCTCGACGCTGACGCAGCCTTCCTCGCGGCGCCGGCGCACCTTGCCGGGCGTCTCGCGGTAGATGGCATCGGTCGTCCAGGTCTTGCAGCGCAGATACTCGACATTGTGGGCCAGCAGCGTGCGCTCGATGGCCGCGACCGCCTCGTCTCCCGCCGCGACCTCGCGTCCCGGCGGCAAATAGTGATACGACGTGCCCTCGTCGCGCACCGCGACCGTGGGCACCAGCACATGCCCGACGGCGATCTCGCTGCGCAGCACGCCGGCACCGCCGCAGACGATGAATTTGCGGGAACCGATGGCGATCATCTCCTCCAGGAAGCCTGCTGCCAGCGGCGCGCCAACGCCCGGATGAAACACGGCCAACCGCCGCCCTTGCAGGTCAAGCTCATAGACGGGATGCCGCCCAATCTCTGACCTGAGATGCTTGACGACTGTGACGGTGTGCTCCTGTGAAAGCTGGGTGATGACGTCCTGAAAGAAGCAGGCGACGGCGTGTTCCGGCACGTCGCGCGGCTTCATGATCTTGCTCGGCTCGATGATCGCCTCGGGCGTCGGGTCGAACTCGAGAATCGGATACATGGCTCCTTCATGCGTGCGGTCGCTCACAGCCCAGCCTCCCCTCGTGCCAGCGCCCGCGACTCGTCCGATGGTCCCGCCGCGCGCCGGCAGCCAACGCAGTACGATGCGTGTAGAGTATGGCATACCACACGGCAGTGCGGTGGGTGCCGGCGACTGTGGGGGAGCCAGACGACGCGTCGCGGCGGGCACAGCGAAGGCGCTGCCCGCCAGTGCTTCCAGCGTCATGCGCACATACACCTACCGAGGCGTGCAGGCGTGAGTGGGCAGCAAGGGCCGAGGAAAGAGAAGCGGACCGGCGCGCGGCGCACATGCTGCACGATTGCCCCATCGCCGCTTCATCGGGCACCAGTAGATGGCTGGCGTAGCGCCAGCCATGCGTCATATCAAAAGTGCGCGCGCCGCTAGACCTCGACCACGAGCGGCAGCACCATCGGGCGCCGCTTGAGCTTCTCGTAGAGGAACTCGCTCAGCGTATCGCGCACCTTGTTCTTGAGGAAACCCCAGTCGGCGGTGTGGCCGCGCGCCTGCCGCGCCTGGCGCAGCGCGTTGCTTACACGCGCGCGCGCCGCGTCCATCAGCTCTTCGGACTCGCGCTCGTAGACGAAGCCGCGCGAGATGATGTCGGGCCCGCCAATCGGCTCGCCCGTCTCGGCGTTCACCGTCACCACAACCACGAGGATACCGTCCTGCGAGAGCGCCTTGCGGTCGCGCAGCACAACCTGGCCGACATCGCCGACCCCTAGCCCATCCACAAAGACGTTGCCGCTCGGCACGTGATCTACGATGCGGATACCGTCCCTGGCGGAGGCCTCGATAATGTCGCCGTCCTGCGCGACGATGACGTTCTCTTGGGGCGTGCCCATGCTGACCGCCAGCCGCGCGTGCTCCACCAGCATACGGTACTCGCCATGCACCGGCACGACGTAGCGCGGCTTGAGCAGCGCCAGCATGAGCTTGATCTCTTCGCGGCTGCCGTGCCCCGAGACGTGCACCTGCGCCTTGCCCTGATAGAGCACGTCGGCGCCGCGGCGCAGCAGATTATCGATATTGCGATAGACCGCCTGCTCGTTGCCCACGATCGGCGTCGAGCTGAGGATCACGGTGTCGTGGGGTTGGATCGACACGAGCCGGTGGTCGCCGTTGGCGATCTTGGTGAGGGCGGAGGTCGGCTCGCCCTGGCTGCCCGTGCAGATGATGAGGAGCTTGCCCGCCGGCACGCGGTTGATGTCTTCGGCGGGGATGAGCATCCCCTGCGGTACGCGCAGATAGCCTAGCTCGATCGCCATCTGTACGTTGCTGACCATCGAGCGGCCAACCAGGGCCACCTTGCGGTCGTATGCGGCGGCGGCGTCTATTGCCAGTTGCGCCCGCGAGATGAGCGACGCGAAGGTCGCGAGCAGGATGCGGCCCGGCGCGCGGCTGAAGATCTCGTCGAAGGTCTCGGCGATAACCTGCTCGGAGGGCGTGTAGCCCGGCGATTCGACGCGTGTCGAGTCGCCACAGAGCACCAGCACCCCTTCCGCCCCGAGCTGCGCGAACGCCCCAAGATCGGCGGGCCGATCGTCGACCGGCGTATGGTCGAACTTGTAGTCGCCGGTGTGGACGACGATGCCGGCGGGGGTGCGCACGACGACGGCGACGGCGTCTGGGATGCTGTGGTTGACGCGCAAGAAGCTCACGGTCAGCTTGCCGGCGCGCACCGTCTCAGATGGGTCCACCACGACCATGTTGGTGCGATCCAGCAGGCGATGCTCGCGCAGCTTGACGGAGATGAGGCCGTTGGTGAGCTTGGTGGCATAGACGGTGGGGAAACCAAGCTGTGGCAGCACATACGGTAACGCGCCGACGTGATCCTCATGCCCGTGGGTAATGAAGAGGCCACGAATGCGGTCGAGCTTGTCTGCGAGGTAGGTGATGTCGGGAATGACGAGATCAACGCCCAGCATCTCTTCATCTGGGAACATCAGCCCGGCGTCGACGATGACGATGTCTTCGCCATATTCGATCGCCATCATGTTCTTGCCAATCTCGCCCAGGCCACCCAATGGCACGATGCGCACTGGACGGGTCCTGCCGTCGCGCTCGGGGGAGTTGTGGCGCTCCTGTTGGCGCCCGGAATGTCGTGTACTCAATGCTTTCGGAAACCTTCCTGACTATGGGGCATTCCCCATGGTCGCTC
>WNFM01141019.1_pt3 | contig 11446 bp, 9 predicted proteins | sample 5400271 | NCBI WGS metagenome assembly WNFM01 (sample SAMN13153352, study PRJNA577476) | soil metagenome | isolation source: 60 cm saprolite on Douglas fir-dominated hillslope | place: USA:California | collected 2013-09-17 | reverse complement strand
CGGAATTGGTTTGCGTTCAGGTTGAGCAGTATCGATACGCGCGTCGACCCACGATCCTTCCTCGATCAAATCGGCAAACATCGCGAGTTGATTGACCGTACGGGCGCGTTCTCCCCTCAGGCGATTTATCGGGAGCTTAGACTCCTCATGGCAAACTTGAATCAATTCGTCGCCCAGCGTCTCGATGTATTCTCCAATCCGACGAAGAAACGTCGCGCGTTCTTTGGCGCCCGGCGCGCGAAAGCCGGTAGCCAGATCCAAATGGGCAGCTAAGGAATCTTTCATAAGCGATTTTTATACAAAAGCTCCTGTGAGCACGAACGGACACAACGACATCATAAAGAAGATCTTTAACCACGAATTGACGCGCATGAAGCCTGCGATTCCTGGTCGCTGTTTGTGGTAGAACTGTTTTTCCGTGAGAATTCGTTTCACTGAAGGCAGGATCCTTGCGACCGGGAATATAGCAATCACTCTTCGGCCTTTGCATAACTTTGCTAATCTCTGTCTAAATTAAAGGCCTTTATTCGGGTCCATTTGTGTCCATTCGTGGTTCACGATTCGCAACGTCCATTCGTGGTTCTTCTAGGCAACTTCATTTACGAGTTCGCCGATCGGCGCCGCCGCGATCCTGACCGAATCTCCCGATTCCAAGGTGAAGTCATTGGGCGGAACGATGCCCGTACCGGTAAACAAAAAAGCACCAACCGGAAAACTGAGTTCTCGATACAAATATTCCACTAGCTCATTAAAGTCGCGACGAATGCGAAGCAGCGCCACAGTGCCCTGGAATGCCGAATTGCCGGAACGTTCGACCACCAAGGTTATGTCCGTGTTGCGGTCCAATGGCTGGTCACTGATCCAAATCGCAGGCCCGAGAGGGCAACTGCCGTTGTACACTTTGGCTTGGGGAAGATATAATGGATTTTCACCTTCGATATCCCGCGACGAAACGTCGTTGCCCAAAGTATAACCAATTATCTGTCGATCCGCATTGATCACTAGCACTAGCTCAGGCTCCGGCACACTCCACCGAGCATCTTTACGGACGCGAATCTTGGCATCTGGTCCGATCGCCCTCCATCCGGGCGCTTTGAAGAAAAGCTCAGGGCGTTCGGCCTCGTATACCTTGGAGTAAAATACTGCTGCTCCGCTTTCTTTTGATTCTTCCTGGCGGCCTTCCCGGCTTCGTTCGTAGGTTACGCCGGCTGCCCAGATCTCTTGAGTGCCGACCGGCGCAAGAATGTCTTCACGAGCAGGTGGTTCTGCCGCCGGCCCCCGATGCGAAACCGCAAGCAGATAATCATACAAATTGGGCAGATTTAAGAGCTCGTCAAAATCGGTGCCATGGACGGTGAAGTACTGATCGTTCGAATTGAGCAAAAAGCCCTTGGTGGTTCGGTAGAGAAGCATAAGAAATCAGAATACAGAATTTGGAATACAAGAGTCAGAAGAGAGAATTCAGGAGTATGGCGCGTTCGCTCAAGTCTTAGCGCCGAAGGCGCGCTTCAAGATAGCCTAGGACAACGCCCTAGGAAATTCGGGTCCCCGATGGAGCAGGCGCTGAAAGCGCGGTTCAACTTCCGGCCTGGAAAGACATCCCGTGGTTTCCTTTTTGTCACTCGCTTTCAGCGCTAAACGCTTTTTATTTCTGTTCCTAGGGCTACGCTCTAGGCTTTCCTGAGCCACGCCTTCGGCGTTACCGGCGTTACCGGTGCTTTAATGCGACGGTCGCGGCACTGCATGACCTCGCGTACCAATTAGAAAATCAAAATCGGCGCCGAGATTAGCCTGCATCACGCGTTCGCAGTACAGACGCTGATAACCTCCGGATGGCAGTTCTGGTGCGACCCATGTGCGCCGCCGCTGTTCCAGTTCCGCCTCCTCCACCCGCAAATGGAGAATTCGCTTCTCAACGTCTATCTCGATGATATCTCCATCGTGCACCAAGGCGAGCGGGCCTCCCACCGCCGCTTCCGGCGCGCAGTGTAGAATCACGGTTCCGTAAGCGGTCCCGCTCATCCGCGCGTCGGATAGGCGAATCATGTCGGTAATGCCGCGCTTTAGTAGCGCCGGTGGTAATCCCATGTTGCCGACCTCCGCCATCCCTGGATAACCTCGCGGTCCACAATTCTTTAAGACCAAAATCGAGTCTTCGTCAGCCCCCAAATCGGGGTCATTGATCCGCTCATGGTAACTCTCAATGTTCTCAAAGACGATTGCTTTGCCCGTATGCTTCAGGAGGTGCGGACTAGCAGCGGAGGGCTTCAGCACCGCTCCATCCGGAGCCAGATTTCCCCGTAGCACGGCAACGCCGCCCGAACGAACGAGCGGCTTGGACAGCGGCCGGATAACTTCGGAATTGTAACACTCAGCGTTCCGAACATTCTCCCAAACCGTACTGCCGCTCACGGTTTTGATGGAAGAATGGAGGAGCCCGGCCTCAGCGAGCCTGCGCATAACCACCGGAAGGCCTCCCGCATAATAGAAATCTTCCATGAGGAAACGTCCGGAAGGCATTAAATCCACAATGGTGGGAACCTCGCGGCCGAGTTTGTCCCAGTCATCAAGAGTTACTTCGACGCCAACTCTTCCCGCAATCGCGAGGAGATGAATGACGCCGTTGGTTGATCCACCTACCGCGCCATTCACGCGAATTGCGTTTTCGAATGCCTCGCGGGTAAGAACCTTGGAGAGTCGCAAATCTTCCCGGACCATCTCGACTATGCGACGCCCGGCCATCTGGGCGAGAACACCGCGCCTAGAATCAACCGCGGGAATCGCCGCATTGTGTGGCAGGGCCACACCGAGCGCTTCGACCATCGATGCCATCGTAGAGGCCGTTCCCATCGTCATACAATGCCCAGCGCTCCGGGACATGCAGGCCTCCGCTTCCGAAAATTCGCACATCGTCATTTGTCCGGCGCGCACTGCTTCCGAGAACTGCCAAACGCTGGTTCCAGATCCGATAGTTTGTCCCTTGAAGCGGCCGTTTAACATCGGTCCGCCGGATACCACGATGCTGGGAAGATCGCAGCTGGCCGCTCCCATGAGTAACGAGGGCGTAGTCTTGTCGCATCCAGTCAGTAAAACAACGCCATCGATCGGATTGCCTCGAATCGACTCCTCTACATCCATGCTGACCAGGTTCCGAAACAGCATCGCAGTCGGGCGCAGGTTTGACTCGCCCAGCGACATGACGGGAAATTCGAACGCTACCCCGCCCGCTTGCAAGACTCCCTGCTTCACCTTGTCGGCTAGCCCACGGAAATGAGCATTGCACGGCGTGAGCTCCGAATAAGTATTGCAGATGCCGATGACCGGGCGGCCATCGAAGACATCATCCGGCAATCCCTGATTCCGCATCCAACTACGGTGAATGAACACATCGCGACTGGTCCCTCCGAACCAAGCTTGTGAGCGAAAAGATCCGTTTGCTTGCTCCGTCATTGGGAACACCTCTCAAAATTTAATTTCTGTTTTTCTGTAATAATCATCGTAACTCACTTATTGATATACATTAGCGGCGTGACGGTTAGTGAAAGGCAGCGTTCCCCGCACGAGCAATCGTGTTGTTCGGCCCAGGATCATACCCACCAATCGGTCTCCGGTAACGTTCTTCCGCCGACCAGGGTCCAACTCCGTTCCCGACTCGATGGTCGCAGAGCGACCCACCCTACCAACGACTGCCCTCATGCGCTCGACCTTCTCCATTTTCATTGTTCAATGCGCTCCCGCCCGTACAACAGCAACATCGCAATGATGACAATTCCGTAAATGATCTGACGGCCAGCCTCTGGCATCTGCACGACCGAAAGTATCGACTGCAGAAGGGTTATCAAGATCACGCCCGCGATCGTGCCGAGAAAGGTGCCGCGGCCACCCAGAATCCTAGTACCTCCTAAAACTACGGCCGCGATCGCCGGAAGAAGGTAGGGATCACCCATTGCCTGATACGCATGAGTCGAGTAGCCCGCTAAGAGCACGCCAGAAAGCGCCGAGCAGGACCCGGAAATGGCAAAGCAGATGAGGATCACTCGACGCGTGTCGACGCCCGACAGGTAGACTGCGGATTCGCGGTTGCCGATCGCGTAAATCCGACGGCCAAAGACGGTTCGGGTCAACAATACGATAACGATGAGGGCAACGGTTCCCCATACCCAGAGGGCATTGGGAACGCCGAATAGCGACCGTCCCACCGCGATGAAATGCATAGTCGGAGTTGCGCGATCTTGCGGCGCGTAACCGCTCGTATGGACGATCATGAGCCCTTGGGCGAGAACATTCGTGCTGAGGGTGAAGATCATCGAGGGCACTCGAAGATAAGCGACCCCCACTCCGTTCACCAGGCCGACGCAGAGACCGCACATTATGCCGATCGGAATGGCCAGGGTGATTCCCACTTGGCCCCAGCCGCCTGCCGTGGTCGACATCATGCCGCCAATGGTCACCACCCAGGGGATCGATAGGTCGATCTGACCGAGCAGGATGATGAGCATCAGACCGGAGGCGATAATACCGAGAAAAGAAGCCACCTGCAGTTGTTGCAAGAGGTACTCTGGAGAAAGGAAATTGGAGGAATAGAACGAACCGATAAGCAGCAGCGCGACGATGCACCCGGAGACGGCGATCACGATTGGGTCGATATGCTTGAGTATCCGGGCTGGCATCGCCGATCAGGCTCCGAGGTAAGTATCAAGCCTATTCTTGATCCGAAGTAGCCGGAAGGAACTGAGACTCACCGCAACGAGCAGAACAGCCCCGAGGTAGAGTGGCTGCCAAAGGGGATCCAAATCAAAAGTGATGAGCAGGTCGCCGATGGTTCTCAGTACGAACGCGCCGAAGATCGAGCCAATGGCACCACCGGAGCCACCGAAAAGCGAGGTTCCGCCGAGCACAACCGCGGCGATCGAGTTCAGCGTATAGGTGCTGCCGAGGACCGTGTTCGCTTCGCCAGAGTAGGTAATGCAGGTCAACAGCAGGCCGGCAATTGAGGCGAGGACACCGGCCATCAGATAAGCCAAGAACTTGGCTCGCCCGACTGGAATACCAGACATGAAGGCGCCCTGCTCGGAAGAACCTATGGCATAAGCAGCGCGACCCAGAACCGAGCGCTGATAGGGCAGCCAAAAGAAGACCACCACCCCCAGCAGCAGAACCAAGGTAACCGGAATGCCACCGGGCAATGACCCTACTATAGCGTCAGCAAAATCGGTGTTGATTGTGCCGCCGGGAGCAGGTCTTAACCAAAGGGCCAAACCATAGTAGATCGCTCCGGTAGCAATCGTCGCAATGATGGGCTGCAACCGGCCAAACACGACTATCGCGCCATTGATCGCACCACAGATGATTCCCGCAAAAAGGACTGCTGCCACTCCGCAGGCTGTCTCAAGCGGCGAGCCGACCACCAGGATCGAGGCGATGCAGTTCGTAAGTACGAACACCATACCAACCGAAAGGTCGAGGCCGGCGGTAAGGATCGGGATGGTCTGTGCCATCGCCACCAGCGCAAGCAATACGCCTTTGTTAGCCGCCGTATTAAGAATTCTCGCGCTAAAACCGCCGGGATGTTTGGTTACGTAAAGAGTGAACATCACGAGGAAAAGCGCGATCGCGAAAAGAATTCTGCGCTGAGCGGCAATTTGAAAGTGCCAGTCGCTCTTCCGTCTGACCTTTGTCTCGGGGACGGATTGCGCCTGTCCGACATAGCCTTCGCTCTCTCTGGCGGAAGGAATATCCACTCGGCGACGTCGGATCCCCGCAATCCGCGGTGCACGAGGATCCGACTCCGCTAAATGCTTTGAGGTGGAATCCGATGGATCAGGAGCTATGTCGGACAGGCGCGATCCCTCCCGAGGTTTTGCCGACCGCACCTCCATTGACGCCGTCAGCCCGTTCTTCGCCTCAGCCACCGGTAAATTGAGCGCGCTTGCGACCAGATTGCGCTCGGTGATTGCATCCCCCTCCAAAACGCGAATCACACCGCCGCCGTAAAGAACCAGAACTCGGTCACAACAGCCGATCAACTCGTCGTAATCCGTGGAATAAAATAAGATCGCGGCTCCCTGGTCGGCCAGCCGCCGCAGGCTTTGATAAAGCTCTTGTTTCGTACCGACGTCCACTCCCCGAGTCGGATCGTTAAGGAGGATAATTCGCGGCTCGGTCATCAGCCATTTGCCGATGACTACTTTCTGCTGATTCCCACCGGAAAGTGAGCCCACCGGCCCTTCTATCCCATCACAGCGAATATTCAGGAGCCGGATGATCTCGTTTATCGCTTCCCCTTCGGTACTGCGCCTGATCAGGCCAAAGCGAGAGAATCGCTCGATTGCAGCAAAGGAAAGGTTATCGCGGACTGACATCGGTAGCATCAATCCCTCGGTCTTCCGGTCCTCCGGAATCAGCGCCATGCGGACATCCTTTCTCTTGGCTGCGCATGGGCTTCTCAGTGAGACCGATTTGCCGCCGACTTCAACGGTGCCGGAAACGCCCCTCAAAACCCCGAATAGAGCCAGCAGAAACTCGTGTTGTCCCTGTCCGTCGAGCCCGCCGAGACCGACTACCTCCCCCCGCTTGATCGACAGATCGATCTCTCTTAGCCGTCCGGCCCAAGAGAGGTTCTTGACATTGAGTACCGGCACGCCGTCGCTTTTGGGGGACGGCTTCGGCGGAAACACACTCTTGTATTCCCGCCCGATCATCATTTGCACGATCGCCTCGTCGCTCTTGGTTCCAGCTTCGAAAGTCGCCACGTATTTTCCGTTACGATAGACCGTGCAGTCATCGGCAAGCTCCGCGATCTCGTGCATGCGGTGCGAAATATAGACGATGGCCAGGTTTTCCGAACGCAGCTGTTTCAAGACCCGGAAAACTCTGGCGACATCGGCGGCAGTCAATGCCGACGTCGCCTCATCGAGTATCAGGATCTTCGGATTACGGGCGAGCGCCTTGGCAATCTCAACCATCTGCCGCCGAGATAGCGGCAGATCTTTAACGGGAGAAAGCGGATGAATGTCCTCGGCCCCGGCTCGGGCCAGTGCCGCTTCGGCCAGGCGACGTTGAGATCGGCGATTAATTAAGCCTAGCCGTGTCGGCGGGCGGGTAATGGAAATGTTGTCGGCGACCGACAATTCGGCGATTAGCGACAACTCCTGGAAAATACAAGCAATGCCCGCTGCCGTCGCTGCCGCCGGTTTGCGAAACGCAACGGGCTGGCCCTCAAGTTCCATGACACCGGAATCCGGCTGGACGACCCCGGCCATGACCTTAATCAAAGTGGATTTTCCTGCTCCGTTCTCGCCGAGAACAGCATGGATTCGACCGCGGAAACAGGCGAGGTGCGCGTCTTCGAGCGCTCGGACGCCGCCGTAGCGCTTCGAAATCCCCTCCATGCGGAATACGGGAGCTGTACCGGTATACGAACTAACGTTCACAAGAGATCGCAAAGACAGATTTTTTAACAGGAGATCACAGAGATCTCAAAGAAGGTGATCCTTCCTCGATCCACAATAAAGCTCCGATTGCCGCATCGTTTCGACAACGTTAGGGTCTTGGTACAATTCGGAATCCCCTCTTTGCGATCTTTGCGGTCTCTTTGTTTAGAATCTTTCTTCGCGCGCTCCTGTTGAAGTCACTGGTTGGCCTCAGACTTGCCCATTATCTCCTCCGCGGTGAAGCCGATACTACAGGCCGGAAAAGAGTTTCCTACGAAGAAGTTATCTTGGAGACTTGGATAATAGTCCTGGCCTTCTTTCATATTTGGCCATTCGACATACGAAACCGGCAAACTGATCGACTGCGGGACCGGATTACCCTGCAGCGCCAGAATCGCTGACTTAATGGTTACCGCAACCTGGGCTGGACCGGTACCGCCCGAGGAGCCATGTAACCCTTGGTCGGCGTATTTCGCGCATAACTTGCGATACCCGTTTTCCGTCTCGCCCGACACCGGGATCATTGGATGATGCGCATCAATCAGCGCTTGAACCGTGCCGGTGGAACCGCCTTGAGTGTAGACGCCCGCGAACTGCTTATGCACCGCAATCGCATCCGCGGTCACCTTCTGAGCCGTCCCGTCGTCCCACTTCCCTACCACTTCGATCACCTCAAACTTCTTGCCCGACTTATCGAGTACCTCGTGAAAACCATTATGGCGGTCGCGGTCAACTGAGTTACCCGAGGGCCCGCGTACCTCCAAGATCTTGCCGCCGTCCGCCTTGATTTCTTTCAGGAGCCAACGAGCCGCCAGCCGGCCGAGTTCAACCTGGTCGACATTGACGGTGATCGCATCCGGTGACTCGATCACGTTATCAAATGATAGCAGTACAACACCTGCGGCATTGGCCCGCTTAACGACCGGCGCGAACGCGGCCGGATTGAGCGCGTTGACGATCACAGCATCATAGCCAGAGTCGATGAAGTTATTGGCCGCAGCGATCTGGGCGGCGAGATCTTCACCGGTCGAGACTACTTTGAACTCCTTCAGTTGACTTTTGACGTCGGCCTTTTCGGCATAAGCCTTGGCCGTCTTGATCATCTGGATGCGCCAGGTATTTCCAATAAAACCGTTTACCAGTGCGATCCGATAGGGCCCGTCCTTCTTTGGCCATTGGAAATACTTTGTGTTCGAACTCCATGGTTTCAGGCAGTCGGCATCGGTACCTGGGCCGGAGACGACCTGCGGACCCGCTGCAATTGCCGTCACAGCGACGCCGCACAACAGCGACAGACCACTGACTATCGTCAGTACCCGAGCGCTGCGAAACGTATTTTTCTTCAGATTTCTTTTCACTTTGGGGGAGCGTATATTTTGCGCGTTGAATATTGTCGTGAGCGGAACGGCATTGGCCTCGCTGCCCGCAAGAACAACGCAGAAAATGGGAAAGGATTTTTCTCTCCTTTTGGCCACATATAAGCCGATGACGCCCGGGGGATGCTTAACTGGGCCAGATCTCGCTGGCCACGCCTCGAACATAGGAGGCAAAATTTGGTGGTGTCAATCATTTCATATGATTTAATGAGACGATTGATATACGACCAGCAACGCATACCGCCAATTAACCACAAAGACAGACAGAAAAACCACGAATGGACGCGAATAGATACAAAGTAAGCAAAGGTCGAGACGTGACCGAGACCGCGACATTTCCCAATTGCCGAAAGCATTCCAGCGCAACTAACTCTAATCCCGCGCAGCTCTGTTCTCCAAAAATGAGCGGTTCCTCAAAATCTTTGGCTTCGGGCAGGATTCGCCCTCACCAATCACTTTTTCGAGTTCGCGGTTAATCATGAAGACGAAGCGCGCTACTGCGAACAAAGCTCTTCCCAAGCGGAAACCGCGGGTTCAACGAGAAGTCGTGGCCACCCTGGCCCGTCGCATCTTATCCGGGGAAATCTCGGCACGCGAATACCTACCCAAGGAATCGGAGCTGTGCACTCAATACGGTGTCAGCCGCACGGTAATCAGGGAAGCGACCAAGATCCTTGAATCGAAGGGATTGCTTCGTAGCCGCAGCCGCGTTGGTACCCAGGTGCTCGATCCCAACGAATGGAATATGCTGGATGCCGATCTTCTGGCCTGGGCGGGTTCTGAATTCCACGATCCACGATTTGTCCACTCGCTGATGGAAGCGCGGTTTATCATCGAGCCGGCTGCAGCCGAACTGGCCGCTCAACGCGCAAACCCAGGCGACCTGGCAAGATTGGATGAAGCGTTCCAGCGCATGCAGGCTTCTTTACCGCCTAACGCCACCCATGACGTTCATCAATGTTCGGAAGCGGACCTGGATTTCCATACCGCGCTTCTAGTCGGTAGCCACAACCACGTGCTTATCCAGCTGGCCAGCGTGATTCGCGCGGCGCTGCGTGCATTGTTCGAGTTAACCACTCACCTCGGTTCAGCCCATGAGCAGGCTCTTCACCTGCACGGCGAGGTGGTGGAGGCAGTTCGCCTGCGCCGATCTGACGCCGCCCGTGCCGCGATTCTGAAAATCCTAGACGCAGCCGTTGCCGACTTGGACCTGCAACCATCACGGATAGTGCCGGAGATACTCCGCCCAAGCACAGTAAATCGGCAACGCCGCGACGGGCGAGCGACAACAGAACATCAAGCACGGAATACCGAACACGAACCACGGGTTCAATCGAATCCGGTAACGAGTCCAAAATCTCGGAAAAAGTTGGTTCGCAAACCAGACCGGTAGTGCCGATTGTCCACTTATATCCCTATCCTGCCCAACTTGAAAGTTCGAACGAAGCTGTTCGTTCCTCTTCCACAAAAAGCAGTCGCCATTGGATCTGCCACGGACACGCGTGTCCCTACCGATTTGCGATCACCTCCTTCTGGCTTCTAAGTTCTGTTATAATGAATCTTGTTCAATTCCTGGATGTTCACGGCAATCGACTCATCGGCAGCCCAAGCGATGATCAATCGACTCTCCGGATTTTGGATCGGTTTTACTCAGTGTATGAGCTTGCCAACGAAGCGATTCGGGCCGGAGGCACACTAGGCGAATTGGCTACGAAGCATTTGTCCGGCCGAACCGAGCTCTACGATCAAGTCATTCGGGAACGACGGGTGCTCGTACCGTTTGACCATCCCGATCCGGCTCGATGCTGGGTTTCACTCACTGGTCTCACTCACCTGGGAAGCGCCAATTCGAGAGATGCGATGCACGCAAAGCTAGCTGGCGAACCCGACCAAATGACTGATTCGATGAAGATGTTCCGTCTCGGATACGAAGGAGGCAAACCGAAATTGGGAGAGGTCGGTGCGCAACCTGAATGGGCCTTCAAAGGAGATGGCCAGTGCGTCGTAAATCCGGAGCACACGGTCATGTCACCGGCCTTCGCCGATGATGGCGGCGAAGAAGCAGAGTTAACCGGGTTGTACCTGATTGACCCGGAAGGGACTCCAGTCCGGCTGGGATTCGCGATCGGTAACGAGTTCGCTGATCATGCCTTGGAACGGCAGAATTATCTCTATCTCGCACACTCAAAATTGCGCGTCTGCTCCTACGGTCCCGAGCTATACCTGGGTGAACTACCGCCGAGCTTGGTTGGAACGGTACGCATTCTGCGAGACGAAAAGGAAGTTTGGAGCGGCGCAATGCTGACCGGCGAAGAACACATGTGCCATTCGATCGCGAACCTGGAACATCATCATTTCAAATATCCAATGTTTCGGCGGCCCGGTGATGTCCACGTCCATTTCTTCGGTGCAAGCATATTAAGCTGCCAGCAAGGATTTCAGACCAAACCTGGCGACATCGTTGAGATCGAGTGCGAGCCTTTCGGAAAACCGTTGCGTAATTGGCTAGCCTGGGCAGCGGACGAAGGATTTGTTTCAGTTCGGGTGCTATAGGTTGGTAGCAAGACGCCCAAGGCGAGCCGAGATTTAAGGCTGGGGGCCCGTCGGACTTGGGGCCGAATCGCGGCGGTACAGCAG
>WNFM01160205.1_pt1 | contig 11447 bp, 12 predicted proteins | sample 5400271 | NCBI WGS metagenome assembly WNFM01 (sample SAMN13153352, study PRJNA577476) | soil metagenome | isolation source: 60 cm saprolite on Douglas fir-dominated hillslope | place: USA:California | collected 2013-09-17 | reverse complement strand
GACGAATAACAACCATACATAGAAAGGAGGAGCTGCCGTAATGGCAAAGTTCTACCAGCCAGGGCAGCGTATCGATCACTACGAAATCATCCGCCTGGTGGCGCGAGGAGTGGCGAGCCATGTCTACCTGGCCCAGGATCGGCAAGTGCTCCAACAGGTCATCCTCAAGTTTCCCCTTGATGATGTAATCGGAGGCGCAGCTGTCTTCGAGCGCTACAAACGCGAAGCAGCCCTTGGCAGGCGCCTCAGGCATCCCGGCATCCAGCGTCACCTCAATCATGCTGAGCAGCGCAGCGAGGAGTACATGGTACTGGAATACCTGCCGGGACGCACCCTGCGGGAAGTACTGGAGGAAAACGCACCTGCGCTGCTACCCACAACTGAGGTGATACGCATACTCCTTCGTGTATGTGCAGCACTGGTCTATGTGCATGAGCATGGAGTGATTCACCGCGATGTGAAACCCGATAACATCCTCCTGCTGAGCAATGGCGAAGTCAAACTTCTCGACTTTGGCATTGCAATGCTGGAAGGCAAGCGTCGATTAAAGTGGCAAAACGTCTCAGAGCTAATTGGAACTCCAGATTATATGGCTCCGGAACTGCTGTGGGGCAAGCAGGGATCAGTGCAGACGGATATCTACGCGGTCGGTGTGACGCTCTATGAACTATGCTGTGGGCGCACACCATTTGAGGAAAAGGATGGGTTTGCATTCGTCACCCGGCATATTTCACATGACCCACCAGGGATCCTCGCATTCAATCCAACGCTCTCTCCCGCTCTGGTCACAGTGATTATGCGCTGCATTCGCCGTGATCCAGCGAGGCGTTATATAAGCATGCAAGACCTGGTGTACGATCTGAGTCACCTGGATGAAGTGACACCAGAGACGTATATTCCTGCTCCGCCCAGGATAGGTGGACGTTACAGGCAAGTCATCCGCACAGCACTGATTATCCTTTGCGTCTGTGTCGCGATCATTGCATGCGGCGTGCTTGCCCAATATGCACACTCACTCGCCCACTAGTCTGGACTGCCAGGATTTCTAGCGCCTGTTCTCTCTTGGTACGATAGTGATACTTAAAAGGGGAAGGTAGTAGAATGCTTTCAGAGGGGTGAAGAGTCTCTAGTTACGTATTTTGTAATAGATGAAACGTATAGTCATAAGGCGATATCTCCTTGACTGAGTCGCCTACGCTCAAGAAAAACACCTGGGCTCGATCTTGAAAGAAAGTAGCTATGCAAGCTGTAGAACGCATCCCCATGCTTGAAAACAGGACGACGTTTCACTGGCCACGCTTCCTCCTGGAGAGTGTGCTGGCCATTGGCGGCCCTCTGGCGGTGACCGGACTGATTAGCCTCTTCCATCTCTACCCACAAATACCAAACATTTCTTTTGTCTATCTGTTGCTGATTCTCTTGCTGGCGAGTACCTTTGGACGCTATGCCGCTGTGCTTGCCTCGGTTGCTGCCTTTCTCGCCTTCGATTTCTTCCTCGTGCCGCCCCTGTACACCTTTACGATTGCACGTTGGGAGGAATGGATTGCCCTGTTCGTTTTTCTGGTCACTGCGCTGCTGACCAGTCAACTCACGGTTGTCATGCGTCAGCGTACTGCTCAAGCGCAGCGACAGGAGCGCGATACAAGGATTCTCTACGAATTGCTCCGCTTTGCCAACACACATGAGCCCTTAGAGGAACAGCTCAGTGTGGTAGCAGTCGCCACGCTGCGCGTCTTTGCGCCCTGGGGCGTCTGTGCATGTGCCTTGCTTTTGCCTGATGCGCAGGAAACCCTTACCATCCTAGCAGATGCCTCGTCTTCGAACGAACCGTTCACCCTTTCTTCCGAAGAGCTTGCGCTGGCGACTGCCACGATGACCCAGGGCCGTATCCAGGAGAAGCGTTACGCACCAGCGCCCGACGAGCAGGATCCCGAGCGCAAGATTACGTACTACGCCAGCATTGGACCGGTCACTATTCTGCGTCTCATTCCCTTACAAACGGATCAGCAGGTGCTCGGCGTGCTCTGTCTGCGTATCCAGCACCCGGTACCATGGTTTGCGAGTGTGGTGCGCCTGGAGGAAGAACGGACCCGTCCGGGGTCACGGGCAACCTTCTTCTGGACCTACCTGGAGGAGGTGACTTCCCTCATTGAGCGCGCACTCCTACGCTCAGCTATCCTGCCAAGCCATGAATAGTGTCTCTTTTGTGAGAGGGCTTGGTTCTAGTTTAACGTATAAGGAGAAGCTTGTGCGCGGCTCGCCGCACACAAGCTTCTCCTCTCACAAAAACTTTGGGGGTGGGGCCTTTGCGCAAGGGAGGACGGGATTTCCTGCGCAAAGATGTGGATGCAGCGCGGACAGACAAAGCTTATGCCGCTTTGTCTCTCACGATCATGGTGCCAACGCGCCGCGCATCGCCGACCTCTTGCAAGAGGAGATGGGGCGCGCGCCCATCGATAATATGGACACGAGGCACAACCGTCAATGCATTGAGGCAAGCGGTCACTTTAGGAATCATTCCGCCTCTGATGACGCCTGTTTCGATCAGCCAGTGTGCTTCCGTTGCGCTTAATTCAGCAATGAGTGTACCATCAGCACGAAGAATACCCGCAACATCGCTCAAGAAGACGAGCTCTTCGGCGTGCAGCGCTCCAGCAAGGTGCGCGGCTACCAGGTCGGCATTGATATTAAGGCAGCTTCCATGTGGTCCCTGCCCAAGTGGGGCGATAATCGGGATATAGCCGTCATCAAGCAACTTTTGCACGAGGGTAGGATCAACTGTATCCACTTCGCCCACCAGCCCCAGACGCTCATCAGCAATATGTGCCCGGATCATACCCCCATCAGTCCCACTCAAGCCGACGATCTTGCCCCCCATCTCCTCGGCCATCAACACCAGGTGCTCGTTGACCTGGCCTCGTAAGACCATGCAGACGACTTCTAATGTTTGAGCATCGGTCACACGCAGCCCGCGTTCGAAGCGCGTCGGAATATGCAGGGCCTGCAGCCATTCGTTAATGTATGGACCACCACCATGTACCAGCACCGGGTGAACCCCCAGTGTTTGCAAGTTCAGAATATCTTGCAAGACCTCGCGCTGATGCTCTAATGTGCTGCCTCCAAGTTTTACGACAAGTGTTTGTCCTGTGAGCGGGTGAACAGCAGGATCATGTGGGAATATCTTCTCATGCAGAGAAAAGGGGATAATATTGGCGTTTTCTGACGTTGATAAGGGGACACTCATTGCCCAATAGCTCCTTTTATCTATATCGATATCTAGAACAATGTTTTTCTAATGGAGATGAATAGTTGTTTCTTCATCCTGTGCATAGTATAGTCCAAAAAAGGTAAAGAAACGTTACGGGTAAACTGGCTTCTGGTCAAGATATTCTCAAAGTTAGTGCGTCCAGTACCTTCGGACTGGGAACTTGAGGCCTGGGTGAGCACCTACGTTGCCATCGCCACAGGGGAGATGTCTATCGTCAGCCACACCGTTCAGGCACTCACCGGTCATGCTCCCCAGGCGTTCGCTGACTACATCCACCAGCATCCAGAGAGCTATCAGCACTTGACCGCGACCCTGTCTTGACCCCATCCGGACGAAGTGACGTGGAATGCTCAAATAACAAACTGTCGACCATGTTGACAGGGACATGGTTCATGTTTGTGCGCATCAAGATACGCGTAGTCTCCTGCGTGATAGTAGTGGTCGAGGCAAGCTCGACCATGCTCCCCCCCCCCGCGACCACGCACCCCCATCTCGACCACGCACCCCAAACTGCAAAAATATGAACTGGGCTATGTCGACAGTTTGTTATTAACCCGGCTGTGCCAAAACAACATGTCTCATTTTGAGACATGTTGAGCGAGTTTAGCCTTATTTTGAGCCTTGTTGCGCACTCTATACCGCGATATCAGCTCTTTCATGTTCGGTATAATCGGCTATCGGCATAATAATGCGCCTGGTTACAGGCGTGGACAGCACGATAGAGGTTGTGAGGTCTCCATGGATTGATAGTCGATCGATAAGAGCTTCCAGGTGTTCGACCGACGAGACCATGACCTTCATGATCAACGAATCGCTGCCCGTGACCCGGTAACATTCGAGGACTTCAGGAATTTCACGAGCCGTAGCATTAAAGCGTGTGCACCGTTCTCCCTGGATGCTCATGCGAATAAAGGCGGTAATTGGATAGCCAACTCTAGCCGTATTTATTGTAGCATGATAGCCTGTGATAATTCCTGCATCCTCCATCCTGCGTATACGCTCTGCTACGGCAGGTGAAGATAGTCCAACCCGCTGTCCAAGCTCACTATAAGAGAGCCTGGCATTTTCCTGTAACGCGTGAAGAAGTTGCCAACCCGTCTCATCAAGCAATTTCTCATTTTCTAAAGCCATAGTACACCTTTACCTTAAATTTCAAAATGCCTTCAGCAAAACACCTTTAATTTCCCATTTATTATAGCAGAAATCGCCAGTATAATTGAAGTATGAAAATCCACAAAACAGTGGTTTGTAGAACAAAAGAGCATAAAAAATATAAAAACGAGAGGAAAAAACTTATGGCGATTATACTCATTTTTATGGCGGCACTTGTTGTACTCGGCCTTATAGCTCAGCGTTGGGGCTTTGATAGCCGCGATGGTTTTAACAGTTGCGAATGGACACGCAAGCAATCCTGGCCTTATTAAAACGAAAAGCGGAGTAAATATTGTTAGGTAGTTATTGTTACCTGGTTATATAGAATAGAGTCACATACTGACCTTATTCTGTATAACCAGGTAACACTTTTATTCAGAGCCTCATTCTGTATAACCAGGTAACCAGCTTATACTTTTATTCAGAGCCTCTAGTATGCTATACTCGCAAAGGCAATATAGCGTATTTTCAGAGGTATTTTTTATGCAGCCATTCGCCTTTGTTGTGCTTGCTGTCACGTTTGATCAAATTATAGCCATTATTGGACTGGTAACCAACGTCTTACAGGACCTGGTTCTACCCATCACTATTGTTATGCTCGTGATTCAGACGCGGGCTATGCGCTTGCAAACAACGGCGCTGGTCGAACAGAGCAAGGAGATGACTGAACAGACGCGCATCTTCAATACCACGATTTATAGCGCGACTTTTCAAAGCCTCTATGATGCTGAAGCCCACATTGGCGAGTTAATGATGTCTTATCCAGAGGCAAGCCGCTTTCTTATGAGCTCGAAGCCATCTAACGAAGGCAGTAAAGGGGACACTGCCGATACCACTGATGCGCTCAAAGCCCTTGATCCGACTTTGCGTGAGCGTGTACGTTGGCTCGCCACGGCCATGCTTGACTTTTTTGAACATATCTGGACGCAGGCGCGCAATGGTGGTCTGCCCAAAGAAACCTGGGAGGCATGGGAAGATTATATGACGCGCATCCTCAGTGAGTCCCGCCTGCGCCAGCTCTGGCAGGCTGAACGTGGCTACTACTCATCCGGCTTTCGCAGCTTTGTCGATCTCAAGGTCGGCACGCCTCCTGAGACCCCCGTCATGCCACCGCTGCCACGCGCGAATGCAGGTGTGGGTACTGGCCCGCTGGCAGGAGAACACCGCACTGGTACTACTGAGAATGCCGCCCCCCAGGTTGCCCGTGTATTACGAGCCGTGACCGAAGAGAAATAATTTGTAGCAGAATCCATGATCAAAGAAAAACAATTTGTAGTGGGAGCCGTGACCAAAGAAAAATAACTTGTAGTGGGGGCAGTGACCAAAGAAAAATAACTTGTAGTGGGAGTCATGGCAGCCGCAGGCTGCCATGACTCCCACTACAAAACCCTGCGAACTGCCGCAGGCAGTGAGGATGCAGAAAAATGTGTACTTACCCTATGCCAGGAGTTCTGCTTCACTTAATGGACCCAGCGTGGTCAGGACCTGCTTTTCCTGGATGGGGAAACGCTTGAGCGCCCGCAGAATGTCCTTGGATGTGACTTTTTCGACCCGCTCAATCTCTTCATCAACGCTGATTAAACGGCCCTCGGTCACCCAATCAGAGGCCAATGAGAACATGCGCGAGAAGGTAGACTCGCTGCTCAAGACGATACTGCTGATCCACTTGTCCTTGGCTCGTTGCACTTCGTCTTCATAGACACCATCGGCCAGCAGGCTATTCAGTTCGGTGCGCAGCATTTTGAGCACTCGTGGAGCCTCTTCCGGTGTAGAATTTGCCTGCATTTGCAGGATACCCGTGCCATCCATAGCCCAGATACTCGCGCTGGCCGATTCGGCCAGGCCCTTTTGATAGATGTTCCAGTAGAGGCGCGAGCCATCGCTATCACCAAGAATGCTGCTACCCAGCACAGCGGCATAGTAGTCGGGATCTTTGAGATCTACTGAAGGCATAGCCAGAATCATAATCTGTTGCTTAAGCTTCTTATCGACCTCCACGTCGTTAATGGGACGAGCCGGTTCATAGTGCTCGACATGGCGACTGGCATCACCGACACGCCAGTTGGTACAATGCTTCTCGGCCAACTCAACAATGTGTTCCCAGGAGAAATTGCCGGCCACCGAGAGAATCAAATTGTTGGCCGCGTAGCGATTATTCCAATATTCACGCATCTTTTCAACGCGCATATTGCGAATACTTTCAGGCGTACCAAGTACATCGTGTCCCAGGGGATGAGAGCCGAAGTACGTCTGCATCATGCGCCGGTAGGTGGCATTATAAGGTTGATCCTCCGAGCGTGCAATCTCGTTGACAATTACCTCTTTTTCTGTCTCAAAATCGCTCTCGGCCAGGCGCGGATACATCATATCGCTTAACAGTTCTACGGCGCGGTCCAGGTATTCTCCCAGTACGCGTGCATAATACACGGTGGCTTCGTGGGAGGTGAAGGCGTTAAGTTCAGCGCCGATCTTGTTAAACGCAAGGGTGATCTCTTGCCAGTCCAGTGTTTTAGTGCCTTTGAAAACCATGTGCTCTAAGAAGTGAGAGACACCCGCGATGCTGGGATCTGGCTCGTCACGCGAACCAGTACGTACATAGTATGATACGGCCACCGATTCAAAATCGGGCATGGGCTGGCCGATAATTTGCAGTCCGTTACTGAGTTTATGAGTATGAAATACCGCCCCATTGCTGGTTGTGGAATCTGTCATGTAGTGTTCCTCCGCTGCGTAAGGCATGAGTAGCTATTGATACATTCTTAACAGGCGTATTATAGAGCATGATAGCCCCAGTTGAGGGAAGTTGTCAAATAGCGGGCCGGGAGACATGGTATTCCACCATGCCTCCCGGCTCGCTATCTGATGATACTCATTTTTTAAGGTTGAATATGGTGAGGACGTATGATATGCTACTTTCTGTGTAATTTCCTAATGTTGGTCAGCTTTAACCTTTCGGTGATATTCCCTGTACTTCCCGTAGAGAGTGGGTTTATCTCACCAGTGCTGCTAGTGAAGTGAGGAGAAACGCATGTCTACCGCTATCTGGGGAGAACCCGAATTTCAGGCCCGTGAGATCTATTCATCAGCGTTGCTCAGGCATCTGTTGAGCCAGATGATTGTGCAGTTCTCTGCTGCTGGAGGCAGTATTGCTCTCTTTAACGAGAGTATAGGGCAGATGGAGATATGCTTGCATCTGCGCGTACGTAAAAACACTACGCCGTCGGCTTTACCGCAAAATGGGCCGCAAACTGATAACTTGCCCTCACCTAACCGCGTAGCGACTACGCCGCTAAGTTTGGATGGTTCGTCACCAGCACTCGAGCGCTTGAAACATCCTGCACAGGTGGTATCCGCGGATAATTTGGAAGATGTTACACTCCAACAAGGTAGTTTGTTCCCGGTGGGCAATACCTATCCTCCTGGTCGGGATATCATTGGGTATGTCTGGGTCAAAAAAGAGCCTTATATCATGCGTCATGAGGACTATCTCTCTTTCTTCTACAGCGGTCCTCAGCCCATTCAGGCCGACATCGTACCGACCTGGTATCTTGTTACCCCTTTGCAAGAATCTACACTAGTCGATGAAGTAAAGGGTAGAAAAAAGGGCGAACAGATGTTGGGGGTTATTACGTTATACCAGACCGTGCCAGGCGTGATATTTCAGCAGAAGCAGCGCGCCGAAGCACTCAGTTTTGCTGAGCGCATTGCACTGTATTTACAGAATGATCGTCTGCGTCAGAGACAACTGCGTGTCAGGGAGTATTTACAAGAGTTGCAGGAGATTAGCGCAGCTTTTCCCTCAACAGTGCAGCTAGCTACTCTGGTCGATAAAGTATATGAATTTGTTCCCAACGTGGTTGATGTCTCCTCAATGTTGATTACGCTCTATGATCGTGATACCAAATTGATCTACGATATTTTTGCCGTGCGCGATGGCGACCGGGTAGATCACCTGGCGGATCATCCCCAGGTGATCCAACCAGCAGAGCGCCCTGTCTGGTGGCGGATTACGCAGGAGGAAAAACGCAGCTTGCTATTGGAAGATGTTCAGCAAGATCAGTCAGGCTATGACGAACTGCTGACAGGTGTATGGGGTGACCAGCGCAAAGCTGGGTCATTTCTATTGCTGCCTATGAAAATGTTTAATCGCGTCATTGGCTCACTGAGTTTAACCAGCACATATGTACATGCCTATCAAGCAGAGGAGATCCAGGTATTGGAGACGATGGTGCAAATTCTCACCGTCAGTATCGAAAATGCCAAGCTCTATGATCGTTCACGCCAATCATTGCGCGAAGCCAGGCAACGCGCCCAGGCCATGGCTGGCTTGAATAGCGCGTTGCAATCAATCAGTACGGTCTTAAATACGGCTGAACTTGTGCAGACATTTGTCGAATCGGCGACGAGGCTGGTAGAAGCCGAAATGAGCGTCTTTTTCCAATTGTCTCCGGACAAACATTACCTCATTGCCCAGGCTGCCTACGAGCCAAGGAAAAAACCCCTTGACGATGAAGAGCTTGCCATTGCTGCGACTACCGGTGCTCTCTCTAATGACTACCACACCGAACTGATCTCTTCGATACGAATTCCTTTTAAGGGATCAATTTTAGAGCACATGGTAAGCGAGAGCTTTTTCTACCTGGATGAACTGATGGCAGAAGAACTGGCGCAAGACTGCGAGGAAGAAGGCGCTATCTTTCTGCGCGAGACAGGTATTCAGAAGATGCTGATGGTTCCAGTTTTGTACCAGACGGAGCTTATCGGTATTCTAGGAGTACACACTCCTCAGCAGACCCATATATTCCGTCCCGCGGACATTGGTATGTTGCTAGCAATTTGCGGGCAGGCTGCTAGCGCAATCCGCAATGCCCAGTTGTTCGCGGAGATCCAGGAAGCATATGCCGAACAACAACGCCTGAATAAGCTCAAAGATGAGTTCCTGGTGACCGCTTCGCATGAGCTCCGTACGCCTCTGAGCGCAATTAGTGGTTACGCTACCCTGTTAAAGCGGCAGAGCAGTCGTCTTAATCCGCAGCAGATCCTGCGTTTTGCTAGCAAGATCACCGGGGCTACGCAGCAGTTGACCGACCTGGTGTCTAGTATGACCGAAGCTGCCAAGATAGGCACGGTAGATAAAAAACTGGATCTGCAAATTGGCCCGGTACAGATTCACTCGGCAACGGATATGGCGATAAACATGTTGAGCGTCAATATTGAACAGAAGATTGTCTCACAGGTTGAGCCTGGTCTCTGGGTGAAAGGCGATCCACTGCGGGTACGGCAGGTAATCTCAAATCTCCTTGATAATGCCGCGAAATATTCGCCCGCGGATGGTCGTATAGAGATACTCGCCAACGGTACAACACTTGGCAAGGTGGATGTGCCTGAGGACCAGATTGATATCGAAGTCGATCCTACTATGCCTGTCGTAGTGGTACATGTCTATGATGAAGGCGAAGGTATCCTCCCTGCAGATCAGCAGAAAATTTTTGAGAAATTTGTGCGCGCGTCCCGTTCGTTGACCACTCCTGTACGTGGCTCCGGCCTGGGACTGTATATTTGTCGCCGCTACATTGAGGCTATGGGCGGCAGGCTGTGGTTACAACATAGCATTCCTGGTGAAGGTTCGGCCTTCAGTTTTTATTTGCCGCGTATCGAAGGGATCGCGGAGACTGGCAAGGATATTGTGGATGAATCAACACAACAGACCTCGTAAGATTTTAGTTGTAGACGATGACTCGATTATTCGCGACATGATGGTCGACATTCTCAGTTTTGAAGGGTATGCCATAGACACTGCGCGCAATGGCGTTGAAGCCCTGGAGATCCTGCGTAGAAAAGATAATTACCTGGTTTTCCTTGATATTATGATGCCTAAGATGGATGGCAAGCAGGTATGCAGTATCCTTGCAGCGGAGCCAGACCTGCGCAAGCGCCATGTAATTGTTTTGATGTCAGCAGTATCAACCCTCGCAGAAGTTACTTCGTTTATCACACATGACGAAACACTCCCCAAGCCCTTTTTTGTAGAGGACGTGATGAGAGTAGTAGAACCATACATGACATGAACATAGCATTGTTACTTCTCCTTATATGCGTTTCGTCTTTCTCAGTGCGTCGCTGCCGAAAGGCAGCTTAAAAACTCTAAGCACTACAACTCTTTACAGACTTTTTACAGCTTTCTGCATATTTTTTGATAAAAATGGGATACGATATGTGTAGGCGCCAGCGAGAAGTGGTAGGTTGGCAGTATGAGTCCCTTGAAGAAGAGTTGCGCCGGCATAAAATGTTGTGTGATGATTATATGTAGTACGTTCGCTACCACGAAGAGATAGTGGTATAATAAAGATAGAATATCGGCGAGTAACATGCCGAATGAAATGAAAGAGATTACATCATCATGAGAGAGGAATTTGCTCTTTGGCCTTTGATGCACCTGTTTAGTACAGTATTATGGATTGCTGTGTTCGTTGTAATTGCCTGGGCACTCATAAGTTGGCTCAGCAGGAGAAACGCGCCTATGGTCGGTTATCATCCCACACCACCACCAATGCCGTTCTCCGCATTAGAGATACTTCGTCAACGCTATGCCCGTGGCGAAATCGATGATGCGACGTTCCAACACATGCGAGAGCGACTTGAGACACCCGTTGCACCGGAACAGCAGCAGTACACCTAGCTTTCTTCGCGCTTCCCATAAGAAGAAGTGACTAACTGGCGCCCTCTGAAGAAACTTCTGGATCGCCATTAGAAAATATGCAGGCTAAACAAAGAAACGAAAGACGGATACGTGATAAGGATAACCGTCTCTCGGCGGTTTAGCCTGCACCGCTACTACACGCCTGTGTCCAGAAGAAGCGCGACGAGCGCGATCAAAACAATAACTGGGATCACAAACTTGGCGAACAGCACAGCTAGCGCCGCGAGAAGAATTGCCCAAACCCCCACAGTTACCCAGCCAAGGCGGTAGATAGCACGAGAACTTAACATACTCTCTCCACTTTCCAAACCAAACATTTAAGCTTTG
>WNFM01038956.1_pt2 | contig 11450 bp, 15 predicted proteins | sample 5400271 | NCBI WGS metagenome assembly WNFM01 (sample SAMN13153352, study PRJNA577476) | soil metagenome | isolation source: 60 cm saprolite on Douglas fir-dominated hillslope | place: USA:California | collected 2013-09-17 | reverse complement strand
AGTAGCGGTCGTGCCGTTGTGGGGCAACTGCGGTCATTGTCCGCCCTGCAGACGCGGCGAGGAGAACTTCTGCTACTACGTGCCCCGCATGATCGGCGCCGGCGTCGGATTCGACGGCGGTCTCGCCGAGTACATGGTGACTGATGCCAGGTACGCCGTATCATTGGGCGATCTCGATCCCATCATCGCTGCACCGCTGACCGATGCCGGCCTGACAACCTACACGGCGATCAAACCCGCGTTGCTGTCTCTGGTTCCGGGAACAACCGCTGCGGTGATCGGGGTCGGAGGCCTTGGATTGCTCGCGGTGCAGATGCTGCGGACACTCTCCGGTGCCCGCGTGGTCGCCCTAGACAAGGACGAAAAACACTTGGCGCTCGCGAAGACACACGGCGCGGATGTTGCGATCGCCAGTGACGCGAGCTCAGTCGAGCGGATCCGCGAGCTGACATCTGGCGGCGGTGCCACGTTCGTGCTCGACTGCGTTGGCGCCGAAGCCACGCTGAAGCTCGGTGTGGATGCGTTGGCACGACTCGGGCGGTTGACGCTTGTCGGTTCGGCCATGGGCACGATCAAGTTCGGATTGCGTGACATTCCCTGGGGAGCGCAGCTCACGACCAGTATGAACGGAGGCACGACTAATCTCCGCGAGATCGTCGAACTGGCTCGCCTGGGGCGGATCGAAACGATCGAGGATCGGTATCCCCTGATCCGGGTCTCTGACGCATACCGTGATTTGGAAGACGGAAAACTGCGCGGCCGAGCGGTCTGTATTCCCGGAGCATAGGCAGAAGGATAGCAACAGGGAGGAGTTACGACGGTGAATCAATCTAAGCAAAAAGGTACGTCAACAGCGAGCACATCGCAGATCGTCTCCGACATCAATGAGATGTTTGAGCGTTACGGTCCAACGTTTGTGGATCTTGCCACAGGAAAACGGTCCGATATGGACGCCCTGCTCGAATTCTATGGCGCGCCGCTCAGATTCATCGGTCCTACCTTCCACATGGTCATGAAAAACAATGCCGCAATCACAGGCCCGGACGGAATGGGCGGTGAGATCCATCGCTTACGGCAAGCGAATTTCGCGGAATCGACAATGGGCAGGTGCAACGTCAACCTTCTGAATGCGCAAGCGGCTCTGGTGGACGCTCTGTGGTTACGTCGAGATGCCAAAGGAGCACTGATGGAACGCTTTGCGGTGATCTACCTTGTGGCTCTGACAGCAGAAGGGTGGCGGATCACATCGGCGGTCAACACAGTGGAAGGAAGTTTGACCGGCAAGCGAAATAACCAGACAAGCAAAGATTAGGAGACAACAATGAATCACGGCCAACACAGAATATCCGCAAAGCTGGTGGAAATGATTCACCAGAATTTTCAGGGGTTTCATCCCGGCTACCGCGATGTGCACGCCTCCGGGCGTTATTATGCTGGCACATTTAAGGCCACGGCCCAGGCCAGGAAACTGAGCCGCGCCGTACACCTGCAGGGTGATCCCGTTCCGGTTACGGTGCGCCATTCAAACAGCGCATCGGGAAATCCATGGGGGCTGGCCGCGTCGGTCTCCATGGCTGTAAAGTTCTTTCTGCCCGACGGCACAGTAACGGACCTCGTCGCATTAGCGTTCGCAATCTTCCCTACACGCACGCCGGAAGAGACCTTGGAATTTCTGGAGGCAGTGCGGCCTGATCCCGCCACCAACAAGCCCGATCCGGCCACGGTCGGGCAGTTCCTCGCAACCCGTCCGTGGGTAGGCCACGCTCTCCAACTCATCAAAAGCGTGCCGGCATCGGTCAGCTTTGCCCAAACAGCCTTTCACGCGCTCCACGCTTTCCGCTTCGTGAACGCAGCGGATGAGACGCAGTATGCCCGCTACCACTGGGAGCCCGAGGCCGCCGTTGCTGGCCAGACGACGGAAGAGTTGCAGAAGCAACCGCCGAATTATCTCTTTGAAGAATACGAGGCACGCCTCCGCAAGGCGCCGGTGGTCTTCAATCTCGTGCTCCAACTTGCCGAAGACGGCGACCCCACTAATGACCCGAACGCGCCGTGGCCAGACGATCGCCCGCGCATAAAGATTGGGCAGCTCTATGTTACACGGACGACCACCATTGAAGAGATCGGTGATCCGGTGATGTTGCATGATCCGACGCGACTGACCGATGGCATTGAACCATCGGACGATCCGATTCTTGCCGCGCGCCGCGGCATCTACGAAGTCTCGGTCGCCTACCGCACCGGCGGGTGGAAGGGACGCCAGGCGGCTTGGGACCGCGCAGGGGTTTGCCCGTTCGGCGGTGGTGCAACGAAAGAGGAGCCGAAGCCATAACAATGCCAGGGACGTTCGAGTCGCAGTTTGACCCTTCGACGATGTTAATCGGCTATCCATAAACGCGGAGACACATGTGCCGTCAGCGCCCTAAGGACCCAACCTGAAACCATCAAGGAGATTCGAGCACTCGAAAGAAAAGGATGAACGAAATGAAAACACAAGAAATGAAAACACAAACAGCGTCCACAAAGCCGATCGCGTCGCCAAGGAAAGGCGCGCGGGACGGTGTAAGAAATGAACTCAGCGTCTTTTTGAAAGTGAAGCCTGGGCGTGAGAAACAAATCCGGGCGGTGCTTTCGAGCTTGTCCGGCGAAGCGGTCGGTCTCGCTCGCCAGGCGGTAGTGAACGTCGGCACGCTCCACGATGCGCGACAGGTGTTATTCGATAACGACACGAGGCTCATGATCGGCACAAGCTTTGACGGCGACTGGGATGTCTACATCGAGGATTTCGCGCGTACGTCCATCCTTGATCTCTGGGCAAAGTTCCTAGTGCATTGTGAGGGGTACCCCGATGAGGCAGCGGGTGCACTTAGCTTGTCCGAGACCAAGGAATTTCTTACTGCCCATCAGGTAACAGCGGCGGCCTACATCGGAAGATACCCCGAGGCGACCGTGAAGGAGATTCTAAAAGCGCTGCGTGTGCAGACGGTGTTTCAGAAGCTGCTTGACGAAGCGTCGAGTTAATAGATCGAGCGGCGGGCACGGAAGGTCACGGGCGTGAGATGTTGGCCGTGCAACTTTCACGTTGATCGAAAAGGAAGGAAACAAGGCGATGGAAGCAATGATTGAACCCCCGGCAATGGCGACCGCGATTCCCACTCTCGAAGTGAGCGATATCCAGGCCACGGTCCTGCGCCCACGTCCATCTCCCTACAGAGGAGAGTACTTGATAGTTCGCATAGACGACGCGGCGCAAGGGCGCGAAATGTTGCGCCGCCTCATTCCACACGTTGCGCCGGCGGACGACTGGTGGGTGCCGACCCTGCCTGGTTGGCTAGCCATCGCTTTCACTTTTGCAGGCCTCAAGGCGATGGGACTACCCCAGACATCTCTGGCCAGCTTTCCGCAGGAATTTCGTGAAGGTATGGGGGCACGGGCGTCCATCCTGAACGATGTTGGCAATAATGCTCCGGCTAACTGGGAATATCCCTTCGCCACATCAGACATGCATGTCGCACTTGCCGTTTATGCGAGGGACGAGCAGAGTCTGGAGAGCGTGCTTGAGCGAGCGCGACAAAGTCATCAGGACCTTCCCGGAATCTCGGTTGTTTACCGCCTTAAGTTCAGTGAACTTCCCGGTGGACGGAACCCTTTCGGGTTCAAGGATGGACTCCACAATCCGCACGTTGAAGGGAGCGGTGGGGATGTGCATCCCGGTTACGGGCCTGCGATCAAGGCCGGCGAGTTCGTCATGGGATACCCGGACGAACTCGGAATAACTGCAACAAGTCCGCAGCCCGAGGTGTTGCGGCGCAACGGAACATTTCTGGCATTTCGCAAATTCCATACGAGAGTGGCCGCGTTTCGCAAGTATCTGCGGGAGCAGGCTTCCTCGCCTGAAGAAGAAGAACTGATTGCCGCGAAAATGGTCGGCAGATGGCGCAGCGGCGCACCCTTAGTGCTGGCTCCCGAGCGTGATGATGCCGACTTAGGCTCAGATTTGGATCGCAATAACGCCTTCAGTTATGGCGATGACATGAAGGGAACCAAGTGCCCTTTCAGCGCGCACATCCGGCGCGTGAACCCCCGGGATGCCTTGAAGAACAACCTTGTGGCTATGAATCTTCATCACTTTCTGCGGCGCGGTACGAACTATGGTTCGCCTCTGCCGGAAGGGGTCCTGGAAGATGACGGCGAAGAGCGGGGCGGCGTTTTTCTATTGATCGGCACACACCTAAAGCAACAATTTGAATTCGTGCAGTCGCAATGGGTGACGAACGGCGATTTCATAAACCAGGGAACGGAGCAGGATCCAATCATTGGCAATCAGCGGGTAGATGGAACTTTTACCATTCCCAAAGTCCCGGTGCGGCGCCGTTTTCACAGCTTACCGCAATTCGTTGACGTGCGCGGAGGCGAATACTGCTTCATGCCCGGTTTGCGAGCACTGAAATGGCTGGTCGGCCTGCCTGCGGAAACAGCGTGGTACTAGCAACATCAACGAACACCACACGTAACAAACGACAAAGGAGACAATGTGGCAACTACGACAGGAGCACCAAGAGAAACACCAGTGACCGGGACGAACCCATCGCCCGCGGGCCTGAAGGATCAGGGTCTCACCTCGGGCCAGGCCCATGAGTTTGCGATCATCCTACCGCTTAAACCAGGCGGTGGCCAACGGATGCGCGAGCGTTTGAAGAACAGCACTGCCGATACGCAGTTGATGGACAAAATGGGTACATTGCATGACCTTCGATTCGTCCTCTTCGACAATGACACCCGCGTACTGTTTGCGAGTACATACGACGGCGGCTTTGAGCAGTACATCAAGGACTTCGCCACGCTAGTTCCGGATTCCTGAGTTGATCGATAAGGAATTTCAAGAATGTGAAGGCTACCCCGGTGTGAGAAGCCCCGAAATTTGGGAGTACATCGCACGCTATCAGAATGAGGCAATTGTCTTCTATTCCGCGTACCCCAACGTCACGGTCAGGCAGGTGTTGAAGGGACAGCGACTGCTCAAGGCCTTTGAGCAGCTGTTAGATGAGGCATCTAGCTGACGAACGGCAGGGAAGGAATGCAGTTTTAGGACTGTCGTAGTCGCGGCCAATTGGCGTTCATAAACCGTCTCGGCTGCGATTGCACGATAGTGTTATGCCGAAATGACGCGGCGTGGGCATTCTTTATTCGAGGAATGTGCTTTACGCTCAAGAGCAGAGAGAAGAGTTCCCAACTGGGATCTGAACGAGACGAGGTGACCTTATGTCGAGCAATAGCGCTATCACAACACGACTGCAGGTTCGAATAACAATGCTGGCCTTGTGTCTGCTACTTTGCATGACCGGGCGGGCGATGGCTCAGCCGGCTGGACACGAAGAGAGCTTGGCCGCTTGGGCGAAGATCCAGATCGTGCTCCAGCATCCAAGATGCTTGAACTGTCATCAGGCAGAATCGCCGCTGCAAGGGGATACTCAACGAGGTCATATCCCTCACGTGATCCGAGGGCCTGAGAGTCACGGCGTCAGCGGCATGAAATGTGGGACCTGCCACAACGAGATGGGCAACAACCTGGCTTCGGGAGCTCCGGGGGCTCCACGTTGGCAGCTGGCTCCGATCTCAATGTTGTGGCAAGGACTCTCGGGTGGTGATCTCTGCAGATCGCTGAAGGATCCGGCAAAGAACGGAAACCGGTCGTTGGCGGCGATCACCACACATATGGGCACCGACAAGCTGGTGTTGTGGGGCTGGAATCCCGGTCCGCGACGCGAAGCTGTGCCCTTAATGCATGACGAATTCATGAAGCAAGTCAGTATTTGGGTGGCCGGCGGTGCGATTTGTCCGCAGTAGTCGTCGGGAATTCGGAGAACGAACAATGATCACTCTAAAGGTCAATGGGGAAACCCAAGAACTGGACGTCAGTCCCGAGATGCCGCTGCTTTGGGCTCTAAGGGACAGGCTGAATCTAACCGGGACGAAGTTTGGATGTGGGCACGCGATGTGTGGCGCCTGCACCGTGCACATCGATGGTGAGGCTGCGCGATCGTGCTCCATCATGGCCGGCGAGGCGGCCGGCAAATCGATTACGACGATTGAAGGTGTTTCGGGAGAGGTCGCGGAAGCGGTGATCGACGCCTGGCAGCGGCTGGACGTAGTGCAGTGCGGGTATTGTCAGACGGGTCAGATCATGTCGGCAATCACGCTCCTCAGCTCGAACAGAAAGCCTGCCGACAGCGACATTGATCTAAGCATGGAAGGCAATATCTGCCGGTGCGGCACATATGTTCGCATCCGCAAGGCAATTCACGAAGCGGCGAAGACGCTCGGATAAAGGGGGGAGGCATTCATGCGAGTCAACATCGAGAAGCTGGCCCGGTTCGATTTCACGCGACGGGAACTGTTGCAGGCGGCGGGAGCGTTCGTGTTGGGCGCGACGATATCTGTACCGAGAATGAGTTACGAGGATCGCTCCCGATAACACGGTAACATTGCTGAGTAAGCATTTAGAAATGGGCCAAGGCGCCACCACCGCGATGGCGATGATGGTCGCCGAGGAACTGGGTGCGGATTGGGCCCTCATGAAGTTCGAGCATGCGGCAAGCAATCCCGCCCTCTACAATAACCTACTCTTTGGGCCGCTGATGGCCACTGGCGGGTCCACCTCTACTGCGGAGAGCTGGGAGCAGATGCGGCAGGTGGGTGGCGCGGCGCGCATGATGTTCGCCGATGCAGCGGCAGCGAAATGGGGAGTTTCCGCTTCCTCGATCAAGATTGAGAAAAGCATAGTCACCGATGGCAGGGTGGATCATCAGGCGACACTTGGCGAATTGGCGTCAGAGGCAATGCGCTTGCCGGTACCTAAGACCGTGACGCTCAAGCCGGCTACGGAATATTCGCTGATTGGAAAGACCGCACCACGCTTGGATTCGAAAGCGAAGACGACAGGCAAAGCCGTATTCGCCTGCGACGTAAGACGCCCCGGAATGTTGGTCGGCGCTGTACGGCGCCCAGAGTTGTTTGGAGGCAGGGTTGCGTCGTTCGATGCCGCGGACGCGCGAAAAGTGGATGGTGTCGTCGATGTCGTACAGATTCCTTCGGGCGTCGCCATTTTGGCGAAGGATACCTGGGCTGCCCTGCGCGGCCGCGAAGCGCTAAAGGTCACCTGGGATAACAGTAGTGCCGAGAAACGGTCAAGCAAGGAGATGTTCGAAGAGTACCGGCAGCTCGCACAGGGCTCAGGTTTGAAAGCTCTCGCTCGGGGCGATCCTGCCACGGGCATCGCGGGCGCGACCAAAAAGATTAACGCCGAATTCACCGTTCCTTATCTTGCCCACGCGCCGATGGAGCCACTCGATTGCACCATCGAATTCCGTGGCGATGCGGCGGAAATCTGGTCGGGATGCCAAGTCCCGAGCATCGATCAGATGGTTGCGGCGCAGGTGTTAGGGCTGACACCAGACAAGGTCCACATCAATACGACGTTAGCGGGAGGCAGTTTCGGTCGACGCGGAAATCCGATGGGTGACTGGATCTTTGAACTGGCGAGCCTTGCGAAGGTCACAACGGGGCGCGTTCCGATACAGTTGGTTTGGTCTCGCGACGATGATCTAAGGGGAGGTTTCTATCGTCCAATGGCCTTGCACCACGTAGAGGCAGGTCTGGACGCGCGCGGCAGGATTGCAGGTTGGCGCCATAGAATCGTGAGCCAGTCCATCTTCACAAATACGCCTTTTGAGCGGGTAGCCGTGAAAGATGGCATCGACGCAAGTAGCGTAGAGGGCGTGGTCGATTCTCCTTATGCAATGTCGGCGATGGCGGTCGAGGTGAACTATCCCAAATCGGCTGTCCCAGTGCTATGGTGGCGCTCGGTCGGGCATAGCCACACAGCATTTGTAATGGAGACTGTCATCGACGAACTAGCTCGAGCTGCGCGCAAAGATCCTGTCGCGTTTCGGTTGGCCCTATTGCGGGGCAAGCCCAGAGATCAGGCCGTCGTGAAACTGGCTGCGGAGCAATCCGGTTGGAGCCGCCGGCTGCCCGTGGGAGTGGGACGCGGCTTCGCGTATCACGTGTCATTCGGTACGCGGGTAGCGATGGCGACTGAAGTAGCGCTTAAAGAAGGGGTAGTGAAGGTGAACCGAATTGTGGCGGCTGTCGATTGTGGCACGGCCGTGAATCCAGACTTGGTTGTAGCGCAGGTTGAGGGGGCAATCGGATTCGCGTTGTCGGCCGTTTTGCGAAACGAAATTACGATGAATCAAGGTGTCGTGGAGCAAAGGAACTTCGACGACTATGAGCCAACACGAATGCGCGAAATGCCCAAGGTAGAAGTGCATTTGGTGAGCAGCCATGAGCGGCCCTCAGGAATGGGGGAGCCGGGTGTGCCGCCATTGGCGCCGTCGATTGGAAACGCGGTTTGTGCAGCCACGGGAAAAAGGCTGCGGAGCTTGCCGTTACGCCTTAAGACCGCGTTGTAGAGAACATCACCGCGTAGGAAACGGAATCTAACTGACATCCACCTGCTCGACGAGTGCCAACGGCTACCTGTATTGACGTTGGCGATCACCCTCATACAATGCTCTAGCAAGTGCTTGTGCCTAGAGATGGATTGGAAGAAACGTCGACGGCGCGATCTACTCTTCCTCAGTTTCTATCCCTCTTCGCCTTCAAGTTCTGATCTCGCTCAGCAATACCGCCAGACACGTTTCCACCACCTCCTTCATGCGGCTGTAAGTCGGGTTTCCCTTCTTATGCATTGCCTCAATACGACCTGGAAGATCAGAATTCGAACCGACCTGAGATATCGCGCAGATGCATCCACGGTAGTTAGCCGACTAGGACCGGACGGCATACCACAAAAGTGCTATGGAATGTGGCGCCACCGTGGTAGCCAACAAGCACTCAATGTGGTGATGAATTCGCGGCCGCAATCCAGCACACTGTACCTACGAAACGTCAAGTTGAACGGAAAGGACCGACGATGAACTCCAAAACGACCGAGATGACCGAACCGGGCGCCGCCTCGCCTACCGGCGCACAGACGATTACCGAACACGAGCGGGAGGAGGTATCGCGAGCGAACGCGACCGGGCTACAACCAGTCGTGTTCGTACACGGCCTCTGGTTGCTCCCAAGCAGTTGGGATCGCTGGGCCACGCTCTTCGAGCAGGCCGGGTATACCGCACTTACGCCTGGCTGGCCGGACGATCCCGATTCAGTCAGCGAGGCGAACGCAAATCCCGAGGTTTTTGCGCACAAGAACGTTGGACAGGTCGCGGACCACTTCGACGAGATCATCCGCGGGCTGAAAAAGAAGCCGGCTATTATCGGCCACTCGTTCGGAGGTCTGCTCGTGCAGATGCTCGCCGGACGTGGGTTGGCCTCGGCAACCGTGGCCATCGATCCGGCTCCTTTCCGCGGCGTGCTTCCGCTTCCGCTGACGGCTCTCAAGTCCGCGTGGCCGGTGCTTGGCAACCCCGCCAACCGCAACCGCGCGATTCCGCTCACTTTTGACCAATTCCGTTTCGCGTTTGCCAATGCCGTCAGCGAGGACGAGGCCAAAGAGCTATACGACACCTTCGCCGTCCCGGCGTCGGGCGTTCCGCTGTTCCAGGCCGCGACTGCAAACCTCAATCCCTGGACCGAGGCGAAAGTCGACAGCGAAAACCCGGAGCGCGGTCCGCTGCTGATTATCTCCGGAGAGAAGGACAACACGGTTCCGTGGGCGATCGCCAACGCATCATTCAAGCGCGAGCAACGAAATGGCAGCGTGACTGAGATTGTCGAGATACCCAATCGCGGGCACGCGCTTACGATCGACAGCGGCTGGCGAGAGGTTGCCAACACCGCGCTCGCATTCATCCGACGCTTTGTTTAAGTGCACCATCAGCGAAAATGCAAGGGACTTGCCGACGTACCACTACACGGTCAGCCAGGACCGTGGGGATGAGGTGGCCGACTGCGGTCGGGCCCGGGGTGTCCTCCATGAACACAACACTAATCAGCGCGCTTGCCGCGTTTGGCGGTTCGTCCGTCGGAGCGCTCGCCCCGGTATTGAGCAGCTATGTGCTACAGCGAAGCGCGTCGCAACGCGAAATGTCCAATCGTCAAATAGCCCTGCGGGAAGCGCTATATTCCGACTTCATCAAAGAAGCGTCCCGCCTCTACGCGACTTCGTTGACACACGTGCTTGAAAATCTCGACGATCTCGTGTCTGTTTACGCGCTCGTGAGCCGCATCAGACTGTTTGCATCCGAGCCAGTTGTGCGTGCTGCCGAGGATTTCGTTAAGCAGATCGTCGGCCATTATGGCAAACCGAACTTAAGTGTCGAACAGATTCGAGCCGCCGCGCTGTCTGCCGAGGCAGACCCGCTTGATGTGTTCAGTTTCGCCTGCCGCACAGAGCTCCGGGATATGCTCCAACGAGGCACAGCGCCTGCAACAATGCGCGGCAGATTGGACTTGATGGCGACAACAGGTGGAGGAAGATGGAGATGACTTTTGACTAACACTTTCGAATTCGTCGGAAACGTCAGCCGCTTTGGACTCCGCGGATTTGTCGACTTATTTCGGCGCCCGTTCGAAGGTGGCCAGATTGGTCGGCAGCTCGCGGAAGTGGGAGCGAAGTCGCTTCCTCTTGTTATCGCCTCAGGCTTTGCGCTTGGCGCAGTGTTGACATTGCACACGCGCAGCACACTGGTCACGTTCGGCGCGGCTTCGCTGATCCCCACCATACAGGCGTTGGCCTTTTTCGTGGAGATTGGACCGCTTGTCGTGGCCTTATTGGTGGCAGGCCGAGTTGGATCGGGCATCGGAGCAGTGCTGGCTAACATGAGAGCGACCGAGCAAATCGACGGCATCGAATCACTCTCCATTGACTCTTTCAAGTTTCTTGTTGTTCCGCGCATCGTGGCATGCGTTCTTGCGCTGCCTCTCCTCACATTGTTCATGGATTTCTCCGGCCTTCTGGGAGGCTTTCTGGCCGAACGCGCCGCCTCGGGAATTTCATTCCAGCTCTTCCTAACTCGCGCGTTTTCGGCTTTTGAGTGGTCCAACTTTGTCCCTCCGACCTTCAAGACAGCCGTCTTCGGACTCATTATCGGAACGGTCTCGTCGTACTTCGGCTACACGACCAATCGAGGCGCACAGGGTGTCGGACAGGCTGCGACGAACAGCGTCGTTGTATCGTCTTTACTGATCCTCGTGACAGACGTGATCCTGATCAAAGCTATCTTCTTCATGTTTCCGGAGAACGCCCTATGACCGGGAGCAACACAGCGGCAGTGGCCTTTGAGCAGGTCTCGAAATCGTTTGGCGCGAAGCAGGTCTTGCGGAACGTGTCATTTGAAGTTCCGGCAGGTCAGGCGCTGTGCATCCTTGGCCGAAGCGGAACGGGCAAGAGTGTGACCCTGAAGCTCATCATCTCGCTCTTGAAACCGGATAGTGGAAATATC
>WNFM01182813.1_pt1 | contig 11452 bp, 7 predicted proteins | sample 5400271 | NCBI WGS metagenome assembly WNFM01 (sample SAMN13153352, study PRJNA577476) | soil metagenome | isolation source: 60 cm saprolite on Douglas fir-dominated hillslope | place: USA:California | collected 2013-09-17 | reverse complement strand
ACCTACGGTAACCACCCCCCTGTCCGCGCCGATTCGTGTGGATTAGTGGTTCACGCTCTTCGTTCTCTTCGTTTGCTTCTGTTCAAAACCCCATCACTTTCGGCGGTTCAACTCCCATTTTCGCGTATTTCGCGTATTTCGCGGTTCAAAATTCTTCTCTGAGTCCCTTCGTTTCTCTGTGGTCAATCCCCATCCGTGTAATCAGTGTAGCCCGACAGGTCGGGCAGCCCTTATGTTGTTCTGGATTATCCGTGGTTAAATAACGGGAACCATTTCTGCACCACTTTTTGCACCTTGCGGATCGTAAGTGCTTGATTTGCAAGGGTCCAGTCGTAGGAATTGCACCACTCAAAAGAGACGGACACGTTGTCCGCCACTTTGTCGATCCCGTTCCCGCCAAGCGCCCGAAGGAGCGGTTCAAGGGCAGTCATGGGCGCCTAAGGGCGGCTATGAGCACTAGAATTTCTTCGGCACTGTCTGACCATGATTTTGTCCTGCCATGATTCTGTCTGCCTTGCCCGCCAGACCTGCCGAGATGAAGCCGAGATTTGGCGAGATGCAGGCGAGATCCATGCGAGATGCAACCGAGATCCAACCGAGATGGACGCGAGATGGAAGCGAGATTTGGCGAGATGCCGGCCTGTGCAAATTGAGCCAATTCTCAAGAAACCTCAGCAAATTGCAAAGAATCTGACTGAGTGGTGGATTTCGCGTGCTCCTCCGCTCCTCGGTGAAAGGGTCTCTGACTCCTCGGCGCGTCGTAGCTTCGCGCCCTCCGGTTCAAGTCCTATCGCCACCGCGCATGGAGTGTTTCCATGGCTGAACAGGAGGAGGGCGGGACGGAAATATCAAAACCGCGTCACTTCTTCTGTTTCATCAGCCGGTTCCGCAGAACGTAGGTCAGAGCTTTGACGCTCAGTTCGATGAACATGAAGGGCTTGGCAATGAGATCGGCGCCGCCGCTCAAACTGGATTTGGCCCGGCTCTTGAAATCAGTCAGACTGGTGACGAAGATCACCGGGGTGGTCTTGTTCGTCGGCAGAGCGCGGATTTTGGCGCAGAGGTCGAAACCATCCATGACCGGCATCTGCACATCCAGGAAGACGAGATCGAAGGCGGTCTCGTTGGCCAGGTTCAGAGCGACTTGAGATTCTTCGACGCTCGTCGATGGGAGGCCGGCCTTCTCCAAGGCGTAAGTGATGGCGCGGCGGGAGAGGATTTCGTCGTCCACCACCAGGATGTTGACCGTGCTGTGATCAATCCGTTCGCCCTCGGACCCTTTGTTGGACAGCTCGACGAGGAAGTCGATGGAGTGCGCGATGGTGCGCATGGTGGAGGCGTTGATGTTCTTGGGTTTCTCGTGGATCTCCTTGAGCAGCACTTCCACGGCGGCGGCCATTTTCGAGATGTTCCGCAAGCCGGCGATGCCGGCCCCGCCGGTGAGGGCGTGGACTTTGCGATACAACTCCAGGAGATTGCTAAGGCGGCTGGTTTCATCCTGGGCCTTGCTGAAATCCTGAGTGGTTTTGCGCAGAGTGACAAGGATTTCAGGCAGGCTCTGCAGGAACGATTTGAGCAGTTCTTCTTGAAACTCGGCGTCGTCAGGCTCAACCTCGCCGGCCGGACCCATGACGGCGGTCGCGGCCTGCCGGGCAGCCGCAGGCGCCGATGCCGGGGCGGAGTGATAGGAGGCTTCGGTCAACGTTTCATGGAGCACTTTCCCACCTCCGGGGCGCTGGCTTTCAGCCTGGGAGGATTGGGCTTGAAACGTCTTTGAAGAGGCATCGGTCGTGGGGCCGGGAGTATGAAAGATCGCGTTGTGCAGCGCGTCAGTGATTTGCCGGGGAGTGAGGGTGGCTTTGTTAAACACCAGGGTTGCCCCCGCCAGAAAGGACTCATTGATCATGTTCGGGACATAAGCGTTGGTGAACACGATAATGGGGGTTTTGTTGAACTTACCCTCCGCGCGAATCTTCTTCAGGATGTCCACCCCGTTCATCTTTGGCAGCATCAGGTCCAACAGCACCGCGTCCGGTTCGAACTCGTGGATCCGGTAGAATCCGCTCTGCCCATCGGCGGCAATCTCGACCTCGTAGCTTTCCTTTTCCAGCCGGCTCTTGTAGATGTGGGCAACAACGGGATCGTCTTCGACAATGAGTACTTTTTTCATAAGGGAGATGGGATGGGTTGGGAGGCAAATTCAGGTTGAGGGCGGTTTTTAAAAAACTGCTGGATGCGCTCGAACTCGCGGTGAGCGGCCTGCGAAAGCCTGGGCAGTTCGGCCAGATCACCTGCCTTCGCGCACTGCTCCAGTTCACGAAGAATAGGGACAATGGCCAACATGCCGCAGGTGGCGCTGGCGCCGGCGCAACTGTGGGCGACCGCGGTGACTTCCGCGGTGTCACCGAGCGTGATGGCCTGGGCGATCTGCGCCAATTGCCTGGTGGTTTGACTGAGGTAGAGACTGGCCAACTCATCGAAATTTTCCCGGCTGCCGCCCGCGAATTCCGTGAGCCGTTCCAAGTCCACGTTCAGCTCGGCTGGTTGGCGCAAGTGGGCCGCCAAGGCCGGATTCTGCGGGCCGTGCGCCGGAGTGGAATTATTTGCCTCCGCCGCCCCGTCGAGACTGGCCGGGGTTGCTCCTGAAGCGCCGAACCGTTCGAGGGCCGCTTGGAGGGTTTCGGGCCGAACCGGTTTGGGAATATAGTCGTCCATGCCGGCCTGCAGACACTTTTCGCGATCGCCCTGCATGGCATTGGCAGTCATCGCAATGATGGCCAAACCCTGCCTGAAATGCGGGTGCGGCGCCGGCTCCTGCTGTCGCTGGCGAATGCGGCGGCTGGTTTCCAGCCCATCTAGTTCGGGCATTTGCACGTCCATGAAGATGATGTCATACGGTTGCTGTTCCAACGCTTGGAGCACTTCCAAGCCGTTGCTTGCAATATCGGCTCGATAGCCCATCTGTTGAAGCAGGCGCAGGGCCACTTTCTGATTGATCAGGTTGTCATCGGCCAGCAGAACCCGCATCGGGAGCCTTCGTGCCAGCGTGGTGTTCAATTTGGCGGCGGGCGGGACCTTGTTTTCGACCGGTTTTACCCCGGTAACCAGCGAGACAAGCGCCGATTGGAGCTGGGCGGGCTTGATTGGTTTGGTCAGAGAACTTGTGGCCGGAGCCGACGCTGCCTCGGTTGTTCCGCTGCGCGCCCCGACCGAGGTCATCAAGAGAATCGGCGCCGATTTGGCTTGGGGAAACCGGCGAATCTCCGCCAGGAGCTTCGTTCCGTCAGCCCCGTCCGGCATTTGCACGTCCACCACCACCAGATCAAAGAATTCCCCTCGCTCCAGCCTTCTGAGGGCTTCTGCAGGGCAATCTGCTTCCACCGTCGTCATGCCCCAGGAGTGAGTCCACCTCGAGAGAACCTGACGCACGGCGGCATTATCCTCAATCAGTAGCACGCGCAATCCGGCTAATTGAATGGGGCGCCTCCTCGGGCTGGATCTGGCAACGGACGGGGCCGCTGGCAGAGGAAGAATAAACACGAACGTTGAACCTTGTCCCTCGGCGCTTTCGACCCAAATCTTCCCACCCATCAGTTCAACCAGGCCCTTGCTGATGGCCAGACCCAATCCAGTCCCTCCGAAATGGCGGGTGATCGAGCTATCCACCTGACTGAACGAACGGAAGAGCCGGTGCAGCCGGTCGGGCGGGATGCCGATGCCCGTGTCCCGAACTGAAAAGCGGATCTCGGGCAGAACCTGGGGTTTGAGCTCGATGAAAATCTCTCCTGAAGTGGTAAACTTGATCGCATTGCCCACCAGATTGACCAGGATTTGGCGCAGCCTGGTCACGTCGCCGAGCACCTCGACCGGCGTCTCCTCGTCCAAGTGATAGACCAGATCCAGGTTCTTTTCGGCGGCGCGGGCTGCCAGCAAATCCAAAGACTCCTCAACGCACAGGCGCAAGTTCAACGGACGTTGCTCCAGCTCCAGCTTGCCGGATTCGATCTTCGAGAAATTCAGGATGTCGTTGATAATGGTCAGGAGGGATTCGCCGCTGGTGCGGATCGTTTCCACAAAGTCCCGCTGCTCGGCCTGCAACTCCGTTTCCAGGAGCAAGTCCGTCATCGCGATGACCCCGTTCATCGGCGTGCGAATTTCGTGGCTCATGTTGGCCAAAAACTCCGATTTGGTCCGCACCGCTTCCTCGGCCACGATACGGGCGGCGTCCAGTTCCTCATTCGCCCGGGTCAAATCCAACTGGAGCCGTTTCGTGCGCACGGTGGACCGCACTCGGGCGCGCAATTCGGCCAGTTCGAAGGGCTTGGTCACGTAATCGACCGCCCCCAACTCGAAGCTGCGCAGCTTGTCTGTCGTCCGATGCCAGGCGGTCAGGACAATTACGGGAATCTGCTGCGAAACAGGGGCCTTCTTCATTTCTTCCAGGAAGGCAAACCCGTCCATCTCCGGCAGGCCCAGATCCAGCAATATGAGGTCAAATTTGCTTTCGCCCAGCCACCGCAGCGCCTCCCGCGCGTTATGGGCACGAGTCAAGACGACGTTATCTCCTTCCATGCTGGCGGCTAGAATTTCCTCCAGTGCGGAATCGTCTTCCACCAGCAGGATTTGGGCAGGGAAGGTAGCGGGTATGGTCAGAACATCTTCCATACCACAGGAAGCAGCCTATTTTTGCATCTCCGCAAGGAGCGTTTGTTCCACTGCTTGGAATTCACGCTTGATCTCAAGCAGAATAGCTGCCGCTTCCGCTAAATCCCCTGTTTTTGCCTGTTTTTCGAGGCCCATGCAGAAAGAAGCCAGGTGCCGGGCCCCCAAGTTGCTCGCGCTCCCCTTGAGCGTGTGGGCGGTGGCCGCGAGGCTGGCGGCGTCCTTCTGGGCAATCGCTGTCTCCATTCTTTGCAGCCGACTGCGGGCGTCCCGCAAGAAAAGCTCCGCCAGTTCTTTTAAAGGATCAGGCTGATTAGGTTCCCTCAATTCGCGCAAACCGGCAAGGACTGCCGGATCGAGCTCGGCCCCCGGCCGTTCTGGGTGGGGGCGGGGAGCGGGATGGACCTTGAGCAGCGCTCGCTGCAGGACGCCTTCCAAGTCCGAGAGATGCAAGGGCTTGGTCAAGTAATCATTCATCCCCGCTGCCAGGCATTTCTCCCGGTCTCCATGCAACACATTGGCGGTCAGGGCGATGATATAGGCCGGAGCCTCATGCGGTTGCAGGTGGTCCTTCTCCTTTTCGCGGATCCGCCGGGTCACTTCGTAACCATCCATCTCAGGCATCTGACAATCCATGAAAATGATGTCATAATGAATCTGCTCCACCGCGTTCAACACTTCGCTGCCGTCAGCGACCGCGTCCGCGCTATAGCCGAGCTTCTTGAGTTGCTTTACGGCCAGCCGCTGATTCACCATGTTATCCTCCGCCAGAAGTATCCGGGCGCTTTTTGCCCCCGCCAGCGGGGACACCCTTGAAACGTCGAGCAGGTCGCCGCTTAGCGGCAGGACCGTGCCGGCCCCGCTCAGGCTCATGACATCCACCAGGGAATCAAAGAGCCGCGACTGCCTGAGCGGCTTGACCAGACAAGCCGAAATGCCGGATTCCTGCATGGTGGCCGTGCTTAACCGGTGCCCCAGTGAGGCCAGCACGATCAACCGGGTCGAAGCGATGAGTGCCTCAGCCTTGATCGCCAGCACCAGCGCCAACCCATCCATTTCCGCCAGATCCATATCAAGCACGACCAGTTGATACGGATGCCCTGCCGCGGCTTCCTGCCGCAACCAGAGCATGGCCTCCCCCCCGCTGGCCGCGTGGGCCACGAGCATTCTCAGATGCGAAAGCTGGCCGAGCAAAATCTGGCAACCTGTCCCAGCCTTCTTTGCCACCAGCACTCTCACCCCGGCCAGACTTGTGATGGCGGACGGCGGATTCGCCGCTTGGGCGGCGGCTTGCTTCCCAAATGCCAGCTTCAACCAGAACATCGATCCCTTGTTCCACTCGCTCTTCACACCGATTTCCCCACCCATCAACTCGACCAATTGTTTGGAAATGGTCAGCCCCAGACCCGTGCCGCCATGCTTGCGGGTCGTTGAGCCATCCGCCTGCGTGAAGGCCTGGAAGATTAACGGTATCGCCTTGGGGGGAATCCCCACCCCGGTGTCGTTCACCTCGATCTTGACCCCGACGGTCGTCTCCGTTTCAATCCCTTTCGTCACCCGGATCAACACTTCTCCTCGTTCGGTGAACTTGATCGCGTTGCTCAAAAGGTTGGCCAACACCTGCCGGATGCGGCCCGGGTCGCCGCGCAACAGGTTTGGCACGTCCTGGTCCATGCAACAATTTAACTCGACCCCTTTCCTTTGCGCGTTCTCGGCCAGCATCTCCACCGTGCTTTCCACCGCCTCACGCAGGTCAAAGTCGATCATCTCCAACGTCAGCTTGCCAGCCTCAATTTTTGAAAAATCCAATATCTCATTGACGATCTCCAGCAGAGTGAGAGTGCTGTCGCGGATCGTGCCGACAAACTCGCGCTGTTCCTGGTTGAGCCGGGTGTCCAGGAGGAGGCCGCTCATGCCGGTGATGGCGTTCATGGGTGTGCGGATCTCGTGGCTCATGTTGGCCAGGAATTGCGCCTTCACCCGCGCCGACTCCAGCGCGGCGTCCCGGGCCTGTTCCATCGCTGCTTCGGCTTGCTTGAGTTTCGTCACGTCGCGCGAGATGCCGATGATGCCCGTGACGTGGCCGTTTTGATTGTAAATGGGCACCTTGGTGACCGAGGCCCAGATCGGCTTGCCGGCCAGGTCCGTCTGCTCCTCCAATTTGTTGATCAGCGCCTTGCCGGTCACGATGATCCGCTGTTCGTCCTCGTAAAATTCCTGCGCCTTTTCCTTTGGATGGAAATCAAAATCGGTTTTGCCGACGATTTTCTTCGGATCATCCAGCCCCAGCCGCAGCGCCATCGAATTGCTGCAGCGGATGAATCGCGATTCAACGTCCTTGAAATAAATCCGGTCCGGGATGTTGTCCAGCAGGGCGCGCAGCAGGTCCCGTTCGTAGGCCAGGGCCTCTTCCGTCTTCTTGCGGCTGCTCACGTCCCAGAATATGCCCTGGATGCCAATGAGCCTGCCCACCGCATCGTAGAGGGGCGTCTTGATCACATGGACGAACAGCCGTTCTCCGCTCGGCGCCCGGTGCGCCTCGATGGTGTCCAGATTGTCCAGTGTGCTCATCACCCGCAAATCGTCCCGGTGATACTTGCTGGCCATCTCGACGGGGAAGAGGTCGAAGTCTGTCCGGCCCAGGATTGCGTCCAAGGGCTTGCCGATTAGGTTGCAAAACTTCCGGTTAGCGAACGTGAACCGGCCCTGCAAGTCCTTGCGAATAATGTTTTGCGGCAGCGTTTCGACGAGGGTTTGGTAGAAGGCCTCGGAAGTTCGGAGGCGGTCCTCGGTCCGCTTCTGCTCTTCAATGCTCCGGGCCAGCTCGACCAGATGCCGCCGCAGCTCCAATTGCGTCACCACCTGCCGGCTGAGGATCCTCAACGTCTCCGCTTGCTCCCCGGTCAGAGTGCGCGGAGTCCGGTCGATCACGCATAAGGCGCCAACCTTGAAGCCGTCCGCGCTGGTCAGAGGCGCCCCGGCGTAAAAACGGAGGTGTGGCTCCGAAATCACCATCGGATTGTCGGCGAACCGTTCGTCCTGGGCCGCATCCTCCACCACCATGATGTCCCCTTGCAGGATGGTGTGGGAGCAAAATGAAATGTTCCTCGGCAGGTGGGTGGCCTCCAGTCCCACCCGCGATTTGAACCACTGTCGTTTCTCATCCAGCAGGGTGATTAAGGCGATAGGCGCGCCGCAGGCTTTCGAGGCCAGCCGCGTCAGATCGTCAAACGCGCTCTCCGGCGCCGTATCGAGAACATGGTAGCGCCGCAGCGCGGCCAGGCGCCTCGGCTCCTGTTCGGGCAGGCGGGCAAATTTCACAAAGACTTTCGGTTCAACAATTCCATTTGACGCTTTAACCTGATTAGTTATCGCACTCCACGGGTAATTCCAAGAACCTTTTCACGCTGGAACGCAGGGTCCCGAGGCGGCGAAGCGCAGCCGGGGAGCGCGGATTTTAATCCGATTCGACAACCAAGTGTGCTACACTGGATGCCATGGCATCAGTCGTGTTCTTCAGGGCGGTCAACGTGGGCGGACACCAGAAGTTCCAGCCCGGTAAACTGGCCAAGGAGTTGGCGGAGTTCGGCGTCGTCAACATCGGCGCGGCAGGGACATTTGTTGTGCGCAAGAATGTGAGCCCGGCGAAATTGCGCGATGAAATCCTGCGCCGGATCCCGTTCAAACCTGAACTGATGATTTGTCCCGCGCATGACGTGCTCACACTGGCGCGCGGAGATTGGTTTGGCGACGAGCCCGCGGGAAAGGACATGGGGCGATTCGTGACCGTTTTGCAGAAAGCGCCGCGCCTGAAACCGTCGCTTCCCATCAAGCAGCCCGCCGACGAGAAATGGGAAGTCCAGATCGTCACCATCACCGGCCGGTTTGCCTTGAGCCTCCGGCGGCTCGGTCAAACTTACTCCAACGCCGTCGTTGAAAAGCGCCTTGGCGTCCCGGCCACCACGCGCAATTGGAACACCCTCGCAGCCATCCGCGAAGTTTTGGAAAACAGAGGGCCGCACGCAGCGCCATGAGCAAGACCTGTCACAACTCCTCCGTCTTTATGAACGGCAGGCCGCGCTGGCCATCGAAGAGTTTGCGCAACCGCTTGTCGCTGGAACTGGACGGGCGGCGGATGATTTCGGGGGCCACTCGATTGCCCGCCTCCCGCCGCGCACGACGGCCCTTGAGCCAGTCCTCCCAGCTAATCGGGCGGCCTTTGGGAATGATAGGGGCTGGTTTTTCCGATTTCAATGGCGACGATGCTAACAATGGTTTCAAGCGCAGAAACAATACGATATTCAGGCCGTTCAGCAAGTCGATGTACCTCCTGCCAATCCACCTCGACCTGGCCGGAAAGGGCGACGGCAATCAGTTTCCGGGCGCACGCCTCAGCGCTTTCATCCCGCTGAGGATAGACCGAGATTAACACCCGCTCAACAAGCAGGTCTTCGGGACTGACCAGACGGACGCGACCGTAGGGCGCTTCAATCTCATCAAATGGGGTCCGCGCGAGCGTTTCCACCTCGCCAAGGATGTCCACGTACTGTCCGGCGACCTGCCAGTTGCGAGGCCCCCCTCTGGCGCCAAGTTGCCCCATCAACTCCTGGCGCTTCCGGATGTCGAGCCGGGTGGGTGAGACGAGACACATGTCGATATCACCAGAGACATAGGCCCCGTCGGTGTAGAACTCGATGGCCGAGCCTCCCACGACGACCAACTCAACGCCACTTTCGCGAAAGATCGCTGACACAAGGCTGGCCAGCTTGAGGTGTTTCAGCGTGGGGTCGCTCTCGGCGGTGATGTCGGCGAGGGCGCTTTGTACTTGGTCAGGACTCATGAAACTTGGGCTTTTAGTGGGTTCTAAGTGCAGGATTTGATCTCACTGCTAAGGAACTTGCTGAAAAGTCGCTGTCTTCACCCAGTCAAGGTGCCGCGAAACGGATTGCGAAGCAAGACAGGATGCGGCTAGATCCGGCGGGGTCATCGTGCCATGGCACCGACACGTCAAGCTCGCGCAGCGGGCTTTCCTTGCAAGTCGGCTCGGCCCGTCTTCCCACTTCGCAGCAGCGTTGCTCTTTCAGACGTTAGCACGCATTTGGAAGCATGTTTCAACGCGTTCCTCCGAAAAGCTCTTCCACCTTCGCCTTCACCTCGGCATCCATCTTGATCAGCGGCGGCCAGGGGCGCTTGAAGCCTTCGCCCGGAATTTTCTTCGTTGCGTCAATGCCGAGTTTGCTGCCGATGGCCATCTCGCTGGTGGCGTGGTCCAACACATCGGCGGGGCCTTTAGTGAAGATGCTGTCGCGTTGCGGGTCGGTGTTGGCGCAGATGCGGAAGAGGACTTCACTCGTGTTATGCACGTTCACGTCGTCGTCCACCACCACCATGTACTTGGTGAACATCATCTGGCCCATGCCCCATAGGCCGTGCATGATCTTGTACGCTTGCATCGGGTAAGTCTTTTTGATGCTGACAAAAACCAAGTTGTGGAAAACCCCTTCCGCCGGCAGCGCGAGATCGACGATCTCCGGGAAGTTCATCTTGAGGATGGGCAGGAACAGTTTCACGGAAGCGCCGCCGATGTAGAAGTCTTCCATTGGCGGCATCCCCACGATGGTGGCGGGGTAAATGGCGTCCTGGCGATGCGTGATGGCGGTGATGTGAAAGACGGGATACGGCTCCGGCAAGGTGTAGTAACCGGTGTGGTCGCCGAACGGGCCTTCTTCGCGCGATGGCTCCTTTGGATCGACGTAACCTTCGATGACAAAGTCGGAGTTGGCGGGGACTTCGAGGTCGTTCGTCTCGCATTTCACCAGTTCAACGGATTTCTTGCGGAGATACCCTGCCAGCAGAAACTCATCCAGCCCATCCGGCAATGGCGCCGTGGCGCAGAAGGTGAAGACGGGATCGCCGCCGAGAAAAATGGCGACGGGCATACGTGCGCCGGTTTGGTAATAACGCCGGCCATGTCGGGCGCCGACCTTTTGCAACTGCCAGTGCATGCCGGCCGTCTGCGGATCATAAATCTGAATTCGGTACATCCCGACGTTTCGCTCGCCGGTGTCAGGGTCTTTCGTGACGACGCAGGGGAGGGTGATGAAGCGGCCGCCGTCGAGGGGCCAGCACTGTTGGATCGGCAAGTTGAGGAGCGTTGAAGCGACGGTCGCCGGATCTAACGCTTGCACGCTTCCACGCTTTAACGCTTCAACGTCCGGCGCCCCTGGCCACGGCTCGACACGCGCCGACGGGGCCTCGAAGCGATGGATCACGTCCTTGCACGCGCCGCTCTTGACGACCTTGGGTTTGGCGTGGCGCAGATCGAGCGCGGTGCCGAGCAATTTCACGGCCTCTTTAAATCCGGTTGGCGGCTTGGCTTTCATTAACGACCCGAGTTCGGCGGCGGCTTCGTCCACGGAACCCGTTCCCAGACTCATGGCCATGCGGCGATGGGAACCCATTGTATTTATGGCCAGCGGAAAAGGGGAAACCTGGCCGTTGACAGTGGGTTTTTCAAAGAGCAGCGCCTTGCCGCCACCCGGCTTTTTCATTTCCCGGTCGGCCAGTTCGGTGATTTCCAATTCGGTGGCGACGGGTTGAGGGATGCGGATGAGTTCGTCCGCCTCGGCGAGGGCTGCGAGAAAATCGCGAAAGGAATCGAAGGCCATCGGGTGTCAGGCGGCGGGCTTCGGGAGGATATTGAGATAACGCATAAGAACCGGGGGAAAGCTTCCGCGAGCGAGAGGGCTGTGTCAATGATTTTTGCATGGCTCTCACGTCGAAGCGGCAT
>WNFM01190727.1_pt1 | contig 11454 bp, 10 predicted proteins | sample 5400271 | NCBI WGS metagenome assembly WNFM01 (sample SAMN13153352, study PRJNA577476) | soil metagenome | isolation source: 60 cm saprolite on Douglas fir-dominated hillslope | place: USA:California | collected 2013-09-17 | reverse complement strand
CTCGCCAGGCGCACACCGGACCTGTACGGGTCGTTACTGGCGACGGGTATCACCACCTGGCTAGTACTACAGGCCTTGATCAATATCGGAGCGAATACGGGGACGATTCCTTACACGGGAGTGCCGTTACCCTTTATCAGCTTTGGCGGATCATCGCTAGTTGTATCGCTGGCGGCTGTAGGCGTGCTGCTGAACATCTCACGCTATATTCAGGAGCCTGAGTCGCCGGCGCTTTCACTGCGCAAGAAGCGTGTTAAGAAAAATGTCTACGTCGTTTAGAACCTTGACAACCAAAAATGGCAGTTTACCGTGTAGGGGTGGGGGCGGTGCTTTCAGGGGTAGGTTTATGCTGAGGCCGCTTGAGGAGCCGGTGCGCACCTGGACTTCGCGTAGGGGTGGGGGTGGTGCGGATGCGGGGAGGGGACGCTTGCGTCGCCCTCGTCCTCCTTGCAGCTCGATTACCGCCTTTGGTCGTCAAAATTCATTGGGGTAAGCGAGGAGAGCAAGGTTCCCGGCTTCCCCTACTAAAGAAGGAGGTAACTATTCAGCAGGGAGTTCCAAGGGGCCTGCAAGGCCCCTTGGCGGGGTGCGGGGTGTCCCCGCCTTTCTCCCTCACCCCGCCGCCTGCGGCGGCGCAAGAGAAAGGAGATCTGAATAGTTACGGAAGGAGAAACTGAGAACATCGAGAATAGTATGCGAGTGCGCTGGCAGTAGCAATGCAGTTGCGTGAAAAGTACCAGGCGGAGGTCTTGTTTCTCGGCAGCGATGACGGTCTGGAGACCGAAATCGTGCCTGCGGCGGGTTTTCGCTTGGCTACTGTCAAAGCCGGAAAGTTACGGAGATACATTTCGTGGCAGACGATTACAGGGGTGATACGCGTACCACTGGGCATGATACAGGCGATCAACATTGTAGGCAAGTTCCGTCCAGGCGTAGTTTTTACGAGTGGAGGGTATGTAGCAGTTCCGGCAGGGCTGGCAGCGCGTTTCAATGGGGTGCCACTGTTGATGCACCAACAAGATGTGCCGCCGAACCTGTCGAACAGACTTGTAGCGCCACTGGCGACACGTATCTCGGTGGCATTTGCCGACTCACTGGCCTACTTTCCGGCGCGCAAGACGCTGCAAATGGGCAATCCGTTACGGCAAGCTATGCTGGATGTAGGCCAGACGCCCCCGCAGGAGGCACGCCAGGCGCTGGGGTTGGCGGGTGAAGTGCCACTGCTGCTCGTTACCGGCGGCAGCCAGGGAGCAAGGCATCTGAATCAAACGGTAGGTGAGGCTTTACCAGGCCTGCTGGCGTTCTGCCAGGTGCTACAGATCAGTGGCAGGGAGTTGTATAACGAAACTCGCGCGCTAACTGAAAGGGTGCTGGCAGAGCAGGACGAGGCATTGAGAGGGCGTTACCGGCTGGTGACCTACCTGAACGAGGAGATGCCCCTGGCACTGCAGGCAGCGGACCTGGTGCTCTGTCGCTCAGGAGCCTCTACTCTGAGCGAACTGGCGGTGTTAGGCAAGCCGAGCGTTCTGGTGCCGCTGCCACCGGCGATCGGTAGTTCGCCACAAGAGGCAAACGCGGAGATGTTTGGGCGTAACAAAGCGGCCCAGGTGATTAAGGATAGTGACCTGAAGCCGCGGGTACTTATAGAAAATGTTAAATCTATACTGGCATCATCTACGCTTTTAGAAACAATGGCAAACGCGGCGAGATCATTCGCGAAGCCGGACGCGACGCAGGAGATCGCAGCGGAAGTCGTAAAAATTGCAAAAGTAAGAAAATGAACGAAGCAGGATACAAAGTACTGAAGAACGCGCGGCTGCATTTCATGGGTATTGGTGGCCAGGGAATTTCAGCAGTGGCGCAGATGGCGCTGCTGGGAGGTGCAAGCGTGACAGGTTGTGACCAATCCGCGTCGGCTACGACGAATATGCTGGAGCAGCAGGGAGTAGCGGTACAAATTGGGCATAGTCCCGAGCACCTGTGCAATGCTGACGCCCTGATCTACGTTCCGGCGGTTGTGGCTTTCAATCCTGATAATCCTGAGCTGGTCGCAGCCAGGGCCCGCGGAATGCTGGTCATGACATGGCAAGAAATGCTGGGACAGTGGATGCTGGGCGAGTGTGTGCTCTCGGTCAGCGGGGTGCACGGCAAGGGGACTACGACAGCAATGCTTGCGCTCATGCTTGTGCATGCGGGACTTGACCCAACCTGTGAGATAGGCGCGATCGTCCCAGAATTCGGTACCAATTACCGTATCGGTGAAAGCCAGTACTTTGTAAATGAGGCGGATGAGTTCAATAACAATTTCTGGCACTATCACCCGCGCCTGGCGGTAGTAACTTCGATTGAATTTGAGCATCCAGAGTTCTTTGCCGACTACGCGGCATATCTGGCAGCCTTTGAACATTTTATACGCGGCATGGATATGCAGGGCGATTGGCCTTTCCCGCCGACGCTAATATTGAACGCTGATAGTGCAGGCTGCCTGGAATTGCGCGGGCGGCTGCACGATTGGACAGGACGAATCATAACATATGCAATTGCAGGAATGTCGCAGGATGATGTGGCGGACTTCATGGCTTATGATGTAAGGCTTGAAGGTGAGACAAGTTTCCGTGTCAGGTCGCAGGAACGCGGCAGCAAGGCATTTCCGGCGGAAAGAGTCATTCACCTGCAATTACCAGGGATGTACAACGTTCAGAATGCACTGGCGGCCCTGACTGCGGCACATGTTATAGGCCTGGACGCTGAGGTGATAATCAGGACGCTGGATAACTTTAGCGGCATCGGGAGACGTTTCGAGATTCGTCACCAGGGGCCGCTCCAGGTCGATGGGACAGTGCAGGATGTCATCCTGATTGATGACTACGCGCACCATCCAACGGCGATTGCAGCTACCCTGGAGGCCGCTCGCAGGCGGTTTCCCGGAAGGCGGCTGATAGCGGTCTATCAACCGCACATGTACAGCCGCACTAAGACCTTTTTCGAGCAGTTTTTGACTGCCTTTGATAACGCAGATGTAGAACGCAGATGTAGCAATTATTAGCGACATCTTTCCGGGACGTGAGCACGATACAGGTCTTGTACACGCGCAAGACCTGGTGGAAGCAATGGTTAAACGCAATCAATCGGGCCCCTACAAGCAGGTAATGTACGGCGGTGATGTGCAGAGCACAGCAAAACTGTTGCGCAGCGCACTGCGTTCCGGCGACCTGGCAATCATAATGGGAGCAGGCGACGTGTATATCGTAACCAAATTACTGTTAGATGAAATGTGAGGACTCCCCTTGCAGATACAGGATACCAGGAAAACAAACATGACGTTCGATGCGGAGACAATTTATACAGAGTTACGGCCACATCTTCAGAGGCGCGTGCGCCGCAACGAGCCACTGGCACGCCATTCTACTTTTGGCGTGGGTGGCCCTGCGGATATATGGGTTTCACTTGAAACATCGAGAGAACTGATTGACCTGGTGAGCCTGTGCTCTGAGCGACAGTGGCCTCTGCTGCTGGTAGGCAACGGCACAAATGTACTCTATGCAGATGCAGGCATGCGAGGTATTGTGGCCCGTATCGCTCTCAACGCCTACTCGATCGAAGATCGAGGCGATGGCACCTCACTGCTGCTGGCGGAAGCAGGTGTCAGTTGGCCGCGCCTCTTAAACGAACTCGCAGCCCAGGGCTGGGGGGGATTGGAGTTCGGGCCGGGGATACCTGGAACATTGGGGGGTGGTGTCATCTCCAACGCCGGAGCGCATAACAGTGAGCTTGGCGAAGTGTTGGATTGGATCGAGGTATTGGATGCACGCGGCGTTACAGCGTCTAACACCGGGCTTAGCGTCCCCATGTTACGGCGCTACCTGCACGACGAGTTAGATTTAAGTTACCGGCATAGCCGTTTCCGTAGGGAACGTCGTATCGGGTTCGATGCACAAGGCAATCCAATAGTGGCTGCGCGTAAACTGATCGAACCAGACGAAATTATCATGCATTTGGCGGTACATCTTCATCGTGAAGACCCTGCAAAGTTACGCAAGATTATTGAAGAGCATAAACAACATCGTAAGAGGACTCAGCCGCCTCAGCAGAGTGCAGGTTCAGTCTTCAAAAATCCGGCGGGTGATTTTGCAGGGCGATTGATTGAACAGGCCGGAATGAAAGGGACAACCCACGGCGGGGCGCAAATCTCTGAACGTCACGCCAACTTCATCGTCAACTTAGGAGGAGCCAGTGCAGCCGATGTGGTAGCGCTGATTGTACAAGCTCGCAATCGCGTACATGAGCAGTTTGGGATAGACCTGGAATTGGAGGTCGAAATGCGCGGCGAGTGGGGGAAACCATGATGGACAATAAAAAGTTAAAAGAGCAGATCGCTTTCGATTATAGAGGTCGAGCAGCGTCTCGTCTCGCCAGCGAACACGAGTTGCCAGGGGTAAGAGACAGGGTGAGAAGTGAAGGGCAGTTTTCAGCCCACAGCAATCCGGACGCTCGCAGGCGTGTCGTGACGACGCCGAAGGAGATCGTACAGCCAACGCCATGGGCTGATCGGCGAGCCCACCAACGTCGTGCTCCCACAGAACCGTATGCAAAGAACAGGTTAGTGAAGCGTACACTTGCTCAAACAGGCCTACCTGCGCACGAGGGGCAGGTGCGAGTAATCCGATCTTTACCGCGCCAGCCCCGCGCAGCGCGGGTACCTGCGCGGAGTGGGCAGCGTGTAGTGCGCAGGGGCAGATTCTGGCGGCGTTTTCTGAGCCTGTTTGCTCTGCTGGTGATCTGTACCCTGGGAGCAGGTTTTGCCTTTGGCAGTCAAAACTTTCATGTGCAGCAGGTCAATGTTGTGGGAACGCAAAACCGTACACTGATACATAGTATTCAGCATATGGGTATGCAGGGCCAGAACATCTTTCTGCTGGATGCGGGAGTACTGACCACGCGCATTGAAGCATTACCAGTAGTGGCCTCGGTAAACCTGGAGAAGCAGTTGCCCGGTCAACTGAATGTAAGCGTAGTAGAGCGAACGCCTGTATTACTCTGGCAAACGCGGCAGGGAAAGTTTAGCGTGGACAGCAATGGCGTAGTTATAGCTGCTGCCAGCGAGACCAGCGGGATGGATCACTTAATGACAGTCGTAGATGTGCGCGGGGGAGCGGCGGCGCAGCCGGTGCGCCCGGGGTTTCGCCTGAATGCGGCAGACATCGCATTTGCAACGCAACTATTCGCACGTTTGCCGCAATTGACAGGGGTCTCCTCCTTTACACTGCGCTATGAGGTTGTACCCAGGCACGAGGGACATGCTTCGTTCGAAGTTGTGAGTTCAAACGGTTGGTTGGCCTACCTGGGCAATGCGGATGACAGCAATCCATTGGATAATCGACTGGTCGAACTGCAGCAGATTCTTAACTATGCGCAGCAACAACAACTCAACCTGGCGACCATTGATCTGCGCTTCGGCTTGCGCCCAGTGTATACATTGAAGAGTTGATTGTAGTGGTGTAGTTTGTAGTGCGTGGGCACTTAAGGGTGCCCTTACAACCGCCCAAGGGAGTGTGTATCGTGCAAGAGCGGGTGATTGTCGGTATCGACGTGGGAACAACAAAAATTTGTGTTCTTGTCGGCGAATTGGATCGCGATGGGAAACTGAATATTGTTGGCGTTGGCACCTGCCCTTCACAGGGTTTGCGCCGCGGGGTGGTGGAACGCCTTTCAGGAAAAACCATTACAACTGCATACGTTGGGATTGCCGGTAGTCACATCGACTCCGAGAATAGCAAGGGATTTGTCGCCATCTCGCCCAGCCATCGAGATATTATGCAGAACGACATTAGCCGGGCTATCGAGGTCGCGCGTGCCATTGTGATCCCCGCTAACCGCGAAGTGATTCATGTCATCCCACGCGGTTATGTTGTAGATGGGCAAGAGGGTATCAAGAACCCGATCGGGATGTCCGGTTTCCGCCTGGAAGTAGAGACGCACATCATTACAGGTGCAGTGTCATCTATTCACAATTTGATCAAGTGTGTGCACAAGGCGCGTGTCGAGATCGAGGACCTGGTACTGGAGCCGCTGGCCTCAAGTGAGGCAGTGTTGGCCGAAGGGGAAACCGACCTTGGAGTCTCGTTGGTTGACATCGGTGGTGGCACCACTGACGTGGCCGTGTTCACCGATGGGGCCATCTGGCATACGGTAGTGTTGCCAATCGGGGGGAATCTGATCACTAGCGACATCGCCATAGGCTTGCGTTTGCCGTTTGCTGTAGCAGAGGAACTTAAGGTGACCTATGGCCACTGTAATCCTGCGACGATCGCCGATGACGACATGATCGACCTGGCGCAATACATACCAGGTTGCAACGATCTCGTACCTCGCAAACTGCTCGCTGAAATCATTCAGGCGCGGGTAGAAGAGCTGTTCGAGATGGTACGCGAGGAGATCAAGAAATCGGGCTATGACGGGCTTTTGCCGGCAGGGCTGGTAGTAACTGGAGGTGCATCCGAGTTGCCAGGCATCGTGGACACGGCGGGGCAGATTCTCGACCTACCTGCTCGTACCGGTGTTCCACTTGGTTTGCATGGCCTGGCAGACTCGATCAGCCGTCCAGCCTATGCCACATCGGTGGGCCTCTTGCTGTGGGGTCTGCGCCACACCTCATTTCTAAGCGATGAGGAAGAGCAAGAAGAGCTGGGGCACGGAGATTTCTTATCTCGTTTAGGACGCTGGTTACGTGCATTTATTCCTTAAAGAAAGAAGATTGATTGTAGTGTGGGAGGCGAGAATTGCCGCCTGCCATGATCGCCATCGCCTGTTTGTGTGAGGCGCAAGCGAGTACTTGCGCCTATGCAACAAACTCGAAAGGAGGCCACAAATGCTGCCATTGGGAAATCATCAAGTTGAGGGCTTCGCCCAAATCCGTGTGATCGGTATAGGAGGAGGAGGTAGCAATGCGGTCAACCGCATGATCGAGGCCAATATGATGGGCATCGAGTTTATCTCCGTCAACACTGATGCCCAGGCCTTGTTGATGACCGAAACGCCAAACCGTATTCGCATCGGCGACAAGCTCACGCGTGGTCTCGGTGCCGGAGGTAACCCGAGCATTGGGGCAAAGGCGGCGGAGGAGAATGCCGAAGAACTGTACGAAGTACTCAAAGGCTCAGACATGGTTTTCATCACTTCAGGTATGGGCGGCGGGACTGGCACAGGCGCGAGCCCTATCGTAGCACAGATAGCGCGCGAGCTAGGAGCCTTGACCGTCGGCGTGGTCACGAAACCGTTCACCTTCGAGGGAAATAAGCGTCGTATAGCAGCAGAGGAGGGCATCGCCAACCTCAAGCAGCACGTGGATACGCTGATTACCGTACCCAACGACCGGCTCTTGCAGGTTGCCGACAAGAAAATGCCGTTGAAAGAGGCTTTCCGCCTGGCCGATGATGTCCTACGCCAGGGCATCCAGGGCATCAGTGATCTGATTACAGTGCCAGGCCTCATCAACCTGGACTTTGCAGATGTGAAGGCCATCATGTCGGCTGCTGGCTCTTCCTTGATGGCAATCGGCGAGGGAAGCGGCGAGACGCGCGCTATCGATGCAGCGCGCTTGGCGATTTCCAGCCCCTTGCTGGATATCGATATCAACGGGGCGCACGGCGTATTGTTCAATATCACCGGCGGCATGGATCTGACCCTTTACGAGGTGAACGAGGCGGCCGATATCATCAGCCAGGCAGCGCATCCAGAGGCAAACATCATCTTTGGTGCGGTGCAGGATCCTGTTTATGATGGGAGGGTCAAGATTACGGTGATTGCCACGGGTTTCGACGGTCAACACCTGTCAACTACACCCCAGACCCGCAGGGAATACAACCGGAGCATGTTCTACCAGGTTGCGCCATCTCCCGGCAATGGCAATGCTCCAATCCGCCAGCCCCAGCAGGGCATGCGCCAGGGGTATGGTTCGCTGCCCGTAGCGCCGGCGTCGCCCATGAACATCGCGAAGCATCCAACGGGACCCCTCCAGCCCGCAAGCAAGCCTACGCCGCCAATCCCTGCCATGCAGGAGCCAATACGACAACCTCTTGGACGCGCTGATGTGCAAAACAGCTTTGGTTATGACCTGGAAAGCGATTCGGAAGACGTGATCGAAACACAGATTGGGCACGCACAGCTGCCCGTGCCGGAACCGGAGGCCCAGCCATCGCAGCGACCTGCAGCAGATTCCCGTCCACAGCGTCCAATCCGGCGCATGGACCCGAAGGCGCTTGATTTGCCTCGCGGGAGTCGCAATTCTCCTCCAGGGGATGTGATCGATATTCCGGCATTCCTGCGCAAGCGGTAAGCATGGGGGCGGGGAATCGCTCCTCAATCGCATTCGCTAACAAAGTCCAAGGGATCGCCCTACGATTGAGTCGGCCGAAAGGCCGTCCATGTAGGGGCGATCCCTTGTGGTCGCCCGGAGGCGGGGGGCGGGTCGTTCGTTAAATTCGAGCTATTCTGTTTGAAGTTCTCCCCACGTTGCCTGGAATGTCCTCGTTCACGCCAATGTGATTGATCACCACCCGGGCGCCAGGTATAGCAGTAATTTCCCGCTCTAGCAGGTATTTCATCTCAGGCTTGGGGACCTCGCCATACAGGCTGACGATATAATTCTCAACCAGCGCCGACAGATCTTTTGCTCCCTCCAGCTTGCCCTGGGCTTTCAAGTTTGCGATAACGGCATTTACAGTGTTCAGAAGCTCATCCTCGGCAACAAGAAAGTTCATGACATCAATCACGCCCGGTAACTGCCGCAGGGCCGACTCGACTTCCTTCTTTTGCTCTTCCAGTTCAACCTTACCGTAGAGGGACAATACAACACCTTCGCGCTCAACGAATACCTTGACAGGATGGGCGCTCCAGGCTGTTGTGTCAACAGTAACCAGGTTATCGACTACATCTTTTGCTTCTTCCAGGGCTATCTCAGCAAGAGGCGTTGGTTTGCCTGTTTTCGCAGCCTCGGCAAAGGTCGCCGCATACTTTCCAGGCTCGACTTTTTCGCCGTGCGCGGCCATGGGGTCTTGCAACCCCCAGCCCAGGATGCTAATGAGTACGAGAATAGCGCCAATGATGACAAGCGCGGACATAGCCTCATCGACATCTGCTTCGGTCAGTTTGCCCTTACCACTAAGATTTGTAAATACCCCTTCAAGTCGTTTCGATAAGCTTTCGAACATTGCCATGATAAATTTATCCTCTCACCGCCATTCAACTGTGATATCCCCTATTATAACACGTTTTATCTCTTGATTTGTTCTCAGAACCTGGTAGATCCGGGGCTGTTGTCTAGCTTCATACTTATAAAGACGTATTTGACCAATCATAGGTTGCATCGACATCTATTCTTCAGGGCCTCTCAAAAGAAGCCATAGAAATTGTCAAGCCCCCTGGCAAAACTCCCAGACTGTGCAAGAGCTTGTAGAGAGACAAAGTGTCCCTCTTGCGCTTGAGTGCTCATACTCAGGCGCTCTGCCCTGTGCTCCTCATACTCAGGCGCTCCGCCCTGTGCTCCTGCGCTCGTGGAGCAGGGGTGGTGGCAGCCAGACAAAGCCCCGCCGCTCTTGAAGTCGCCGCTGATCCAGGTGTCTGCTCTCTGCCGGCGCCAGGCTCCTGAGCCCGCTTCAACACCCAACCGCTGCTGTGCGCGCTGCTGGGGTGGGGGGCGCGTGTGGCGGCTGATCCCGCGCGGGATCAGCCGCCACACGCGCTGGCGACTTTGCTGGGATCATACTCCTGCTCCGTTTTGAGCAAATGCACGGCTACGATCAGCATTTTGCGCATCACTGCGATGAGGGCTGCGCTCTTGCGCAGCCCGCGTGCGACCAGTCGATGGTAATAGGCCCCAAAGGCCGAGTCCCTCATGTGCGTCGAGCGCGCGGCGGCCAAATACAACATCCGGCGCAGCAACCCACTGCCGCGTTTGGAGAGCTTGGCTTGCCCTTGCCATTTGCCACTCGTCCTGATCTGCAGATCCAGTCCTGCTGAGGCCACGGCCTGGTCGATGCGCTGGAACCGCGCCACATCGCCCAATTCGGCGCGCAGCACCGCGACCGTCTTGTCGCCAAACTCGGGCACCCCGCTCAGTCGCTGCCAACCGCTGTCCTTCTCTTGCACCTGCGCGAGTTCGGCTGCCACCTGGGCCAGATTCTCCCGTGTATGCGCGAGTTGAGCAGCCAAGATCTGCATGCTCTTGCTGCGTGCGCGCTGTGCCACGCCAGGACTCACCGACGCGCGCGCCAACGCAATCAAGCTTTGGGCCGTCTTGCGTCCGTAGTGGCGTGGGGCCAGGCCCCGCAACAAGGTGGTGAGTTCCTCCACGCTCACTGTACTCAGGCAGGCGGCACTGGGATAGCGCTGGAGCACGGCTAAGGCCGTGGGGCGGCACGGATCAGCAAAGACCTGAGTGAACTCGGGGAACTGCACCTGCAAGAGCGCGTGGATCTCATTCTTGTAGCGTGCGATGTCATCGGTCAGTTGCGTATGCAGCCGCACCAGCTCACGGTAGGAACTGATCAGTTCATCGGGCACATAGCCCACGCGTGCTTCGCCACTGAGCAGCACATGCCCAATCGTGATTGCATCCAGCTGGTCCGTTTTGGCCCGGAGCCCCCGTCGTTGTGCAAACTGATGGGTTTGTCCCGGGTGCAACAGGCAGAGCTGATAGCCCTGCTCTTGCAAAAAGTGAAACAGCGCGTCCCCGTAGCGCGAAGTCGCCTCCATCCCAATGAGGACCTGCGCAGCTGGCACATCCAGGCTGGCGAGTTGGTCCTGCAAGCGGTGGAAGCCAGCTACCGTATTGGCAAACAGACGGGGTTTGTGGACCTGGCGCTTGTCCGGCTTGAGCACGCATGCGCTATACTTCTGACTGCCGATATCAATGCCAACGACATACGAAAACGGTGACGGATCAAGTGGCGATGGCAACCTGTTTTGAGCCATCTCACGCCTCCTCTCTGACCTCTTCAGGTCACGGTTCTCCTCTCTCTTCTTGGTTCGAAAGTCGGGCAAACCATCCGACCAGGGCCAGCGCAAACTCATACTGGATAGGCAGTCACCCCTGGCTCATCTCTGGGATGAGGGCTGCTGCAACAAGCCCAATAGCCACTTGAAAAGCCCTGGTGGACGGGGAACCGTCTTTTGATGGAGGTCACTGCCTCAACGAGACAGGCCGCGCAGTCTTACTTGGGTTCTCCCGCTCTTCTCACCAGTGGAGCAGCTAGCTTGCTCGCAAGTTCTCTGCCCCATACCAATTAGTATATGAGTCTTTTTCCTCTTCCCCGCCCCACCCCAAAAGGAGTAAAAGAGCGTGTTGCCGGCCTGGCGCGGCCGCGCCAGGCCGGCAACACGCTCTTGATTCATCTGGGGTGGGGGGCTTGCTGCCAAGCAGAGCAACTTTTGAGAAGCCCTGGCAAAGATTTAAGG
>WNFM01243539.1_pt1 | contig 11457 bp, 8 predicted proteins | sample 5400271 | NCBI WGS metagenome assembly WNFM01 (sample SAMN13153352, study PRJNA577476) | soil metagenome | isolation source: 60 cm saprolite on Douglas fir-dominated hillslope | place: USA:California | collected 2013-09-17 | reverse complement strand
GCTTGCAGTGGCTTGCGCGCAGGTGCTCTTCGCGCGTGACGCCCGTGATGCGGCATGCGCGCTCGATCCTCATCACGTTCGCCTTGAACGTCCCCTGCCCGCGTCGCGCAAGGACGATGGCCTCGCGCTCGGTCTCGGGGATGTGCGTGTCGTTGCGAACCTCCTGCACTTGTCATCCCGGACGCTGCAACTGCAGCGATGGTCCGGGATCCAGTCACCTCGAGCAGCAAGTTGCCGCGAATGATGTCCCTCGCCTCCACGCCGATGAGGTCGATGAGCGCCGCGGCAAGCGCCTCGGGAAGCCGCGTGAGGTAGACGCTTTGCAGCCCGGTGCCGATCGATCGAAGAGGTGCGTACTTGGAAGGCAGCAATGGCGCCAGGACGTCCATGTATTCCGACGGGCGAATGGGACGCCGAAGCTCGATGAATCCCACGTCCACGCGCCAGCCGATCTGCTCCCAATAGGCTCCGGTCTGGACGAACTCGAGGGGCTTCGGAGCTTCGTAGGCGTTCGAGCGCGCGATGCCGATCGCCTTGATGCGGGTATCGGCGAACGAGAGCACCACATCGCCGGGTGCCACTTCGCGCATGAAGTCGTAGAAGGCGTTGGCTTCGCGCAAGAAATTGGGCGACCCACCATGGCATCGCCCCTATGTGCTGCGTCTTCTGCAACAGGTCATTGGAGCCGACAACCCGCGGCCCGCGAAGGGATTCCGCCCGGACGCACAAATGTCCCATCCCGCGCACTCGACTGCGACTGCGAATTCGAAGGGAGCCGAGCCTCATTCTGCACGCCCAAAGTGCGAGCTGGTCCTAGAATTCTTTCTTGCACAGCAACTCATTCATTGCTTAGAGATTCGCCGAGCCTTCGATTCATTGGGTAGAGCTGACGTTTGAGTTTTCAGGAAGCGGCTTACCATTTTCCTCAATTCGCAACCAAGTGTTTGGCACTCCCAAATTATCAGCACATGCCATCCCAGGTTGCGCAGTAAACCAACATTCCGGCTATCCCGCTCGACATTCTGTGCAAACTTGTCCTTCCAGAATTTCGCACGCGTCTTCGGGGTGGTCGTTCTCGAACACCCCTCATGGCGATGCCAGAAGCATCCATGCACGAAGATGACCTTCTTTGGGCCCGGAAATACTAGGTCCGGCGTTCCGGGTAGACTCTTGCCGTGCAAACGGAATCGATACCCCATTCGATGGATCAAGCTCCTTACGGTTAGCTCGGGCTTTGAATGTTTGCCTTTGATTTTCCGCATAAACGCCGACCTCGCCGGGTCGACTTGTCCCATTGCCCTGAGTTTTCTCACCTTTGAGATACGGCTTGATTTTGGTTCTTGACTTCGCGTTCGAGACATATAAGTGAAAGACTCCAGAACTCCCCTCCAAACCGCAGTATTTGAGGCGGACGCGTCCTTACTCGCCGAACTCGGTGAGCGGCTCATCGGACGGCCAGCAATTGCCCTCGGAGAATTGATAAAGAACTCCTACGACGCTGATGCCACCGACTGTCAAATTAATTTCGCCCCCAATAGCATAACTATTACAGACAATGGCAACGGTATCTCCAGTAAGGAGTTTCACAATTATTGGTTGCGCCTTGGAACAACGCACAAAGTTGATGAGAAACGATCGCCTATTCTTGGGCGCCCGCTGACCGGATCTAAGGGGATTGGTCGGTTGTCCGTGCAGTTCTTGGCGTACGAGATGACCATGGAGAGCACTGCCCGCGCAAATTCGCAAGAACTCCTCTATGCGTTAGTGGACTGGAATAGCGTCATTAGAGGGAAGAATCTTAGCTCCGTAAACGTCGCATGGGACACCTCCCCGGAATCTGCGGACTATCTTGGCAAACCCCACGGCACTCGCATCACACTTACGGGGCTTAAGAATGAATGGAACGCTGACTCACTACGAGCATTGGGTAGCCAAGTTTGGCGCCTGAGATCGCCATTCCACCTCGCTGGCAGGCCGGGAACGGCCACTGACTTCAACATTGGTGTTGACGCGATCGGAATCGCCGGCGCTCACGCTGAGTTCGACAGGAATATTCGCGGTCTCTTAGATAGCTGGAAGGCACGAATAACGGGGCGTCTCGAAGACGGACGCTCGGGTGCTCCAGCAACTGTCACCGTTGAGTTTAAGAAGGACTATCCGAAGGGCTCTAAATCGATACGACGCTTCAAAGAATCAATTGCTCTGCCGGTGCTTTCGAGGCCTGGAACCCGAGCATCGCCACTAATTGATAGAGCGTCCTTTGAAATTCTAGTTTTTAAGACCGAAGGTCGTCAGGCCGTCGGACTTTCGGTTGGCGAAGTTAGAGAATACTTGGCCGACTACGGCAATGTCTCGGTTTACGATGCCGGATTTCGCATGCCCTACTACGGCCAAGGCGCCAATAGCGCAGGCCAGGATTGGCTGTCCATAGCAATCGATCAGGGCCGACGCCTCAACGCTTCGGAGCTACTTCCTGAACGCTTAAAAATGTCCACAAAGTACATGCAGGATCTTCCCGCACCCGGTCGAATATTCGGCGCCGTTGATATCGATACCAATCACGAACACCGTAAAGCCGAGGCGGCAGTGGATCACGTCGCCCCAGAAGCTTGGTTGCAGATTCAATCCGGTCGAGACCGGCTGGTTGCCAATGAGGCGTTTGACCAGCTTCGAGATCTGGTTAGGTTCTCTTTGGACTTTTACGCCAACCGGTTCAGACTTCTCGACCTTCGTCTTGAAGAGGAAGGCCGGGAACGAGAACCATCCTCGCGTCGCTTTCAGCGAGCGATCGAAACCCTCGATGAAAACAAGGGTGAAATACGCGCGGAAGTTTTCCGCGTCATTAGACGCGAGGTTGTCGACGCCCAAAAGGCCGCGCTAACCGACGAGGACGAGTTGGATCGGCGCGCTGCGCTTTTGGCGCCATTGGCAGCAGCTGGAATGTCTGCCCTGGCATTAGTTCATGAGTTAAGCCGAGAAACTCGATTGTTGGATCGTCTTAGTCGTCAACTGACGAAAATGACTCGACATAATCGAAATGCAGAACTCTCTGAATTGGCCCTGGCCTTCAAAGATGCCCGCAAGCGCCTCGATTCCATCGTAGAGCTATTCTCGCCTTTGATATCTGAGGAAGACACGACAGCCTCCGACAGGCTTCGCGCACGGCCAATAATTGAGCAAACGGTGAGATCGATGCAAGTCCTAATGCCTCGCGTTAAGTTTGACCTTAGCAAGTTGCCCGCGGACTTGCGGTTTCCTGTCGGTGCGTGGGCGGAATGGAACGCCTTGTTCCAGAATGTCTTATCTAACGCATGGAACGCAATGATCGAAAGCGAAAATGAGCCCGTGATTCGAATCAGCGGAGGGTTCAGTGGACTCAAAGAGTGGTTGCGAATTAGCGACACCGGCGTCGGACTCGCCGCGTCTCTTAAGGATGCAGCAAGATATTTCCAGCCGTTCGAACGCTCCGCCCAAGTCGGTAGCGACAAGGAATCACTACTGATTGGCGGTCAGGGTCTTGGGCTAGCGATTGTGAAGATGATTGCTCAGCGCCGCGGCGCGTCGGCCGCATTCATACTACCCGAGGCGGGTTACTCGACCACTCTTGAGGTTTCTTGGAGAGGTACTCCAAAATGAAAGTTCTATTGTGCGACGACAATCCATCTCGCTGTACTGCCGTACGCAAGCTTATCGACCAAGCCGGTGCCCCAAAGATCGAGGTCATACCTCTTGCGGGAAAGGACTTGTACAACGAATTGGTCAAACTGTTTGAACGCGTCAATAAGTGTGTTAGTCGCCCTGATAAATACTCACCTGAGGGGCAGTTGTTGCTCGATCAGGCTGACGTGGTAGCGATCGATAACAATCTCGCGGAGCTTGAAATCAAGGGCGCTCGAATTACTGCTGAGTCTATTGCTGGTTACGTGCGCGCGTTCACTTCCAGCGCCTACGTCGTTTCGCTGAACAAGAATCCCGACGTTGATTTTGACCTGCGCTTTCTAATGGGCGACTACACATCCCGCGCCGATCTAGTGTTGAACGCTCATCACTTGTCTAACAAAGGCCTCTGGACCGGGAATCCTGGAGACTCCGAAGACTCCTTCAAGCCATTCTATTGGCCCGCTTTGGCAACCATGGCAAAACGCCGTCGAAGTCAAATCGACTTCGTGCGACGGAACATGGCCAAACGTGTACTTCGATCATTTGGCTTTTCTGACGCCGCTATTACTCAGTTTTCGCCCCATGCCAGAGCATCGCTATCACCACAGGCGGAGTCGGAGACAAGCTCCACTGGAATACCAATTGAGGATTTAACGTTCTTAGATGTCTTTAAGGACGGGGATAGGTCCCTCTACATACGGAGCGAGCGACTTCGCCTTTCACATTCAATGAATAACTCCTCAATACTCGATGTGATCTCAAGAGCGGTAGCCTCTGATCTCGACCGATGGTTCCGTCGCGATATCGTTGGCCCTCAGGACGTCCTTGTGGACTTGCCACATCTACTGCAACGTTTCCCGATGCTGCTTGGCAACAAATCGTCCAAGATCTCTGATTGGGACAAAGCTAGTGCGGCTACACGTCCACCGTACAACCTCGACTCAAAGATATACGCGGCACATCTTGCTCGTGCTCTATTTAAACGCTCCGAGTGGCTCTCTGCGCCAAGCTTTGATTGGCATTTGCTGAAGAATGACGAGAGGCTAAATGAACTATATATGACCGCTGACCCGGCTAAATGGATTGATGGCCGGTTCTGCGAGGACACTTCAACATTCTCAATCGCCAATGACAAGGAGAATTCACCTGAGGAGTTTGCGACTGAATTTGAAGGATCCTGGCAGTATCGTTACGTAAAGAAAGTGAGGAACAAGAAATACCGTCCTCAAAGTCGGTTTGCTCGCTAAGTCCGAAAATCCCGGCGATGTTTACTCCCGACATCTATGAGTTGGTTCAGGCATACGCCAAGATAGGCGTCAGCGACTGGAAGGGTGAAAAACGTCGGCACGAAAAGGCTGTTAAGAGTTGCATTGCGCCAATTCATATTGGCGAATCAGATCACGATGCCAGCCAAGTCGCCGCCTCGGGTTTCAATAAGCTGTTGCCCGTGCCGCTTTCGCAAGGACTGTATCCGGCCTTCTTTCACATTGATCTGCAGCAGACGGGCAATCAGCAGCACATTCGCATAGAGTTTCTTGCGATCTTCGAGGAAGGCCACTCACTAGCATTTCGCATTGAGAGGGCGGATACCGACGATATGGCTCACGGCTACCCTCACTCGCAGCTAAGCAGGAAGATGCTGATCGCCAAGACGATTGAGGTAGCAGGCATACCCCCGAAGATCAACACAAGCTACCCCGCCTTTCTGTTTCCGATGACGAGCACTGAAGCATCATTTCTTTCGTTTGCAATGGCGGTGCATGGACTGCATGGCGGAATCACCGAGATCCTGCAGCGAATGTTCTCTGCCTTTAAGGCACGTGCCTACGGTGACCATCTGAAGGAATCCTTTCGATGAGCGACTAGATCTCGACTTTCAAAAGGAATCGCTTGTAACAGCGAACGTAACCCCCGTTTACTTTGGGTGCTAGTCCTTCTAGGGCCTTTGCTAGCCTCCCTTCCTTGAGGCGTGCATAAAGGGCATCGACATCATCGTCAGGTGCAAAGATCGCATAAACACCATGGGATGGAATCCTCCCGTGACGGTCGATGGCGCAGCGTGGCACACGCGACAGCTCGGGAACGAGTAGTTTAGGCCGCGACCAATCTGCCGCACATACCTTGTCGATAGTGCTATACCAAACGCTCCCTGCGTCAACTATTGAGCGCGCGGAGAGTCTTTTCCGAAATCGCTCCAGTCTAGATTGGAGGCGAGGGAAAGACTCTATTTGTAAGAGAGATCCCTTATCGCGGTGCATCTCAATTACTGAGCGACTCCGACGGGCGATCTCTCCCTCAATGATCTCCGATCCATCGAGCCATGCCCTCAACAGAAAGGGCTCGACATCTCGTTCATCGGCCTCGACGACGAATGCAGGGGTACATCCAAGTGCCGGCCCTACCTTAACCGTGCACCCCAACTCTTCGATTGTCCTCTTTCGTCCTCGTTGCTTGGCCCGCACATCTGCTGACCTTGCCTTCTTAGTGACAATGAAAACCGATGCGTACGACGAGACGTTTCGTTCAAAAGCATCACGAGACTTGATTGAATCGTTCGATCGAATCGTTAGCTGTCTGAGCCATTTTTGGCGGAAAGCCTCTCCGAAGGCCATGTAGCGCCAGCGATCGGAGCAGACTAAGCCGCATTTGCCACCCACCTTCAACGACTCTAGGGTTCGATCAACGAAGGGGAGAAATAAATCGCCTCCGGTCATCTCTGGGGACAGCACCCTCTCATAGCGCGCGCGAAGCTTTGGAGGGATCTTTCCCCAACGAATATATGGCGGATTTCCCGTTGCGTGGGAAAATGACCCACCGGCCAGATTCCGCAGCAGGAAGTCTTCGGTCAGGATCCAGGTTCGCGCGCAGCAAGCAGCAGTGGTCGGACTAACACCCATTGCCTTCAGAACAGACCGCACAGACCTTCTAGCCTTTTCCGCTTCCGGCGTATGCAGCTCGTATGCTCGGATCCGAGGTGCCATTAGCTCTGCCGAAAGCGGCTTCCTGCGATTGCGGAGTGATTTAACCAAGCGCCGCGCCGCCTCTGCAACGAATGCTCCATCGCCGGCGGCCGGCTCAAGTAGTCGCAATTTGCTCAAGTCAGCGTGAGCTATCCAGCCGATCGCCGTCAGAACCGTTGCCACAACGGCTGGCTTGGTGTAGATCCCGCTCTTTCTGTGGAGCTCTCCAATCTCACGAATTACACCCTTGGTATCATGGGAGTTCGTTCGCCGGGCTGTAGCGCGCCTATTCTCAGACATGCGCATTAATAGGACTTCGGATTGTGGTCACTGGATTGTTTGCTGGCATAGGCGGATTCGAGATAGCGTTTGAGTCGGCTGGCTTTCCCACCAAATTGCTGGTGGAAATAAACCCATATGCGCGCAACGTCTTAAGGACGCGGTTTTCATCCGCCGATATCTGTGAAGATATCGAGACGCTTTCGTCGCTCCCGATTGAAACCTCCGTTGTCACCGCGGGCTTTCCGTGTCAGAACCTGAGTATGGCGGGAGATAAGACGGGCATTTCAGGACGTAAGACGGGCATAGTCGTTAAGTTATTCGATCTTATCGAAGCCTCCAATGTCTCAACGGTCGTAGTCGAAAACGTATACTTTATGCTGCAGCTCGACAAAGGCGACGCGATGCGGTGGCTAGTTCGCCAGTTCGAGATTCGCGGGTATCGATGGGCGTATCGCGTCCTTGATTCGTCGGGATTCGGCTTGCCCCAACGGCGACGCCGAGTTTACCTTGTCGCATCTCGGGTCCTGGATCCCCGCGGTGTGTTATTTGCGGACAACGACGGCGAATCGGCTGAGATTCAAATGCCACAACAGCAACGGCCGTTGGGATTCTATTGGACCGAGGGGAGATCTGGGGTCGGCTTCGCCGTAGACAGCATTCCGCCATTGAAGGTTGGTTCAAGCATTGGCATTCCATCCACTCCCGCCGTTCTGTTCCCAGATGGCGAAGTCTTGGTTCCAAGCCTGCGCGCCTGTGAAAGGATTCAAGGATTTCCAATTGGATGGACCGACATCCAGTCCACCGATCAGCAGCACGAGAAGCAGCGCTGGCGGATGTTGGGCAATGCTGTGTCAGTACCGGTGGCTAAGTGGGTCGCTAACTGCATCAAACGACCGGGCACTGTCTTGGATTTTGAGAGCTATCCTATTGATCTAACCAAGCCGCAGCGATGGCCCGACGCTGCATGGAATGTCGGCAACGGCCCAATGACCGTCAAGGCGAGTGATCAACCAATTTCGGTGGCTCGCCCCAGCATCGCGTTGTTTCGTGATGAAAATTGGAAGCAATTATCGGAGCGGGCCTTGGCTGGATTCATTTCTCGAGCATCTTCGGGAGGGTTGCGCATGCCCCCCTGGTTTCTGGAAGCACTAAGAAGGGCACACAGCGCTAGGGCCAAGGGTCCGCTGACAAGAGCAAGGTAAGACGCACGGCGTCGAGTCCAACCACTAGAGATTGGCGAACTTGACGGCGTAAAGCGCGCCGATTCGCCGAACCATTTCATCGTAGTGTATGACCTCGCCATACTGAGGGGCGGGCTCATTGAGGAGGAGGTTCACCTGTGAGCCATCGTTTTGCATCTCGATGACAAGAACTCCGACAGCATCAAACCCTTCAGTGCCGGACTGAGTTCGCCTTGGAATTTCGAGAACCTTCTCGATCGTTCGAATAACATCCTTCGGCTGCTGATGGGCATTGATTGCTCTCGTCGGCTCCATAGGATTCTTATTCATTCCTGGGCTTACGAAAGTCGAGGCGAAGTTGATTACTACAAAGCCTGCAGCAATTGCAAAATCCGCTGACCCGTGGATGGCTTGATGACTTGAGTTCAGTTCATCGTACAGTCTCGGAAGCGCCTTCACGTGTGCGGTCATAACAGCCTTTGCTTCAACAGCAATGTGCACCGTCCCCACCGGAGTTCGAAGTAGTTCAGGAAGCTGATCGAGTTTCGTTCGCTCAAGAGTGTTGAGGGCAATTCCGTACTGGTCAGCCAGGGTTGAAAAGGTGACGCGCTTTTTTGTCGCCAGTCCTGACCCGGGCGTGCACAAAACCAAATCGAGATCCTTCTTTCGTCCGGTCTTGAAATCGCGCATCTCATGATTGATCCCAAAACCGACCTTTCCTGTTTCGGCGTAGCCTCGAAGTAGCGGGCATTCGAGAAGCAGGTCGAGAAGCAATGCCCAACAAGCCATTTTTGAATGGCGGTCGCTTCTTGAGTGGTATTGCCACATAGTTCCCATACGATCCGCGACGGCGGCGCTGGAAAGGGAGCGAGCGAGGATTTGAGGACCAAGCACTCAGGTCAAGACAAGCGCTGTGATTTGGACTTGCGGACGCGCCTTTGCTCTACTACAGCAAGGTGCGCTGTCAAAGAAGAGATTAACTGCGGAGGAAATCGCAACCGGCTTCTTGACACACGCTCGCCAAAGCCGGCAATAGCCCGCTCCGAAATTGGTCGGCCCGGATAACGCAAGAATTGTAGCAACGATCTGTATGCGGTATTTAGCGGCCACTCTGAGGCCTTTACCTGTGTACGCCCGTCACCGATATTCCATGCCGCTGTCGGCCATTGCTCCGCCCTCATTTCCGTCAAATCAAAAGTTTTCACTTCGCCTGGCTTTCGAAGCCTTCTGCCTATCCACGATGCCACAGGAACGCTCACTGCATTTCCGACCAGTTTCCAGCGAGCACCTGTTCGGGCTACGGCCTCAGCCGGTTTCGTCCAACTACTGGGAAAACCCTGCAGTCGTTCAGCATCTCGTATGTCAGGCAACACAATTTCGCCAGAAGGCAGCAGGATTGCAGGGGGTGACGGAATTCCCACGGCAGAACCACCTTTCAACGTCGGTACAGCATCGATTGCCCAGCCGAGGCCGCGAACGCCCTCGGTCCAGTAGAACCCACACGCGGCGTCTTCGAAATGGATTGGTTCTAGCTTCGTCGGCGAAAAAAACGTTACGAGGATCACCACCTCTTGTTGCAACAAAATACACACGACGACGACGTTGCGGCAGCCCGAAAGATCTCGAATCGACAACACGATACGCCCATTTATATCCACGTTCTTCAAATGCGGTTGCAATGCGCTCCATCGCTCGCCCCCGTGCGAGATGTAGCATAAACGGCACATTTTCTAGTACAACCCAAGGAATTGGGTTGTTATCGAGTAATCGAAATACCTCGTTCACTAATCCTGAACTACTACCGGCGATACCCGCAGTTAGACCGGCTTGGCTCAGGTCCTGACAAGGAAATCCGGCGGTAAGCAGTGTCACTCGCTTTGGTAGCCGTTTAAGCGTTCTAACATCCCTGTGCTGACGAATGGCAGGAAATCGTATTTTCAGAACCGATGATGCCGCCGCATCAATCTCACACAATAAGACCGTCTCGTGACCCGCAGTCGCAAGTCCCCGTTCAAGCCCTCCTATGCCCGCGAAAATCCCGACCGCAACATGGGCGTTGCCTGCTATGCCGGTCTCCATGGCAGCCGGGTCGCCAAATCCAAGCGGACTTCCGCGCGTACCCAGGTCCTCACTCGATTGCTCTTTCTTGGATTCGCTCTCCATCATCTGCGCACTGTCAAGCTGACATAGTTCGGGAGGAAGGTCGTTCCATAACCTTTGTTATCGCACAGGTAACGAATTATTGCGAACGTCGGAGACGGCGATAGACAGACACAGAATGACCAACAAAGGTCAAAACTCATACAATCCCCTTACTCGCCGAACTTCGCCTGCGACGATGTTTCGCAGCGACGCAGGTTGAATAACCTGGACAGCTGCGCCGTGTCGCAATGTATCCATTAGCAATTCCTTCTCTGAGGTAAACGGAATCTCCAATACAAGGCTGCCGTCTTCGTCCCACTTCATTCGTTGCTTCGGATGCCACTCCTCCATCGCCACATACCTCGCCCTCTCCGGAGTAAACCTCAGCGTCGCCCACTGCACCTTCTTCCCCGAGAAGATCCCGTAACCGCTCGCGAGCACCTCGTCCAGCTCCTTGTCCGGCACCTCCTTCACCTTCCCCGCCACCATCTCGACGCCGCGCATTGCATCGAGAGCAAAGCTCCTCAAGTCGTTGCGCAGATGACACCAAGCATCGAGATACCAGTTCTCGCGATAGTGCACGAGCCGTTGCGGTGACACCTCGCGCTCGGTGACCTCGTCCTTGGAGCGGTTCCAGTAGGTGAGCTTGAGGCGCTGCCGATTGAGCACAGCCGAGGCGACGAGCTCGAAGTGCTTGGGCTCGTGCTTCCGCGCCCCCATGGGGATCACGCGGATTCTCTTGCGCACCTCCTCCGCGGAGCGCTCGCCAGTGGAGAGGAGCGCTTCGAGGCGGCTCTTCAACGGCGCCAGATGCGCGCCCAGAAGCGTGGGCTCGAGGCTTTCGAGGAGGTGCTGCATGGTGAGGAGCGCCTGCGCCTCGCGCGGGCTGAACCACAGGCCCGGCAGCTCGTAGACGGGGGCGGCGCTATCGGCCTTCACGAACCGGTAGCCGCCCGCATCGCGATCCCACTCGATGGGCGCGTGGTGGCGGCTTCGCATGTACTCGATGTCGCGCTTGAAGGTGGCGAGCGAGACTTCGAGCTCGCGCAGGAAGTCCTTCACCGGGACGATACCGCGCTCCCGGATGAGGTGGTCGATCTTGTAGAACCGTTCGGTGCGGTCCATCCGAAAATGCGCCCTGGCCTGTGCGTGTACAGCGACTGCGGCCGGGTCCATCCCTCCCTTGTCCATCGCGCTTCCTTGTGTAGTTGGCCGGTGTGTCCCTTCGCGGG
>WNFM01039689.1_pt2 | contig 11457 bp, 9 predicted proteins | sample 5400271 | NCBI WGS metagenome assembly WNFM01 (sample SAMN13153352, study PRJNA577476) | soil metagenome | isolation source: 60 cm saprolite on Douglas fir-dominated hillslope | place: USA:California | collected 2013-09-17 | reverse complement strand
AGAAGCGGGCCGGGGACGTTTTGCAGCAGGTCAAGAAGGGCGGCAAGTTCGAGGACTTGGCGAAGAAGTATTCTGAAGACCCAGGCTCGAAGGACAAAGGCGGGGACTTGAGCTGGATCACCCAGGGGCAAACCGTCCCCGAGCTTGAGAAGATTGCCTTCAGTCTCCCTGCCGGCCAAGTTTCGGATCTGGTCAAGACGCAGTACGGATTTCACATCATCAAGGTGCTAGAAAAAGAGACCGCCCACACCAAGCCGTTCGAGGAAGTGAAGGAGACACTGCGCCCAAACCTCCAACTCAATCAAGCGGATAAGACGGCAAGCGACATCGCCGACAAGCTGTCGGCCGCCATTCGGCAGTCCAACAAGGTCTCCCTGGACGATCTGGCGCAACAATACCATCTGACAGTGAACGAAACGCGCCCCATTAGCGCGACAGACCCCTTGCTGGAGCTTGCCAATTCCCAGGAGGCCAAGGACACCATCTTTCGGTTGAAGCCCCAGGACTTGAGCCTCCCGGTGCGAACTGATCGTGGCTATGTCGTCCTGTCCGTGAAGTCGGTCCAGCTCGCACACCCGGGTTCGCTCGAAGAGGTTCGCGACCGCGTGATCACCGAGCTAAAGCGTGAAAAATCCGCGGAGCTGGCCAAGAGCAAAGCCGAAGAGCTGATCAAGCGTGTCAAGTCGGGCGAAAAATTCGATGCCGCCGCCCGGGCCCTAGGCCTTGAGCCAAAAACGAGCGATCCCCTGGCGCGCGACGGCTCTATTCCCGGCGCAGCCAGCGGCAAGCAGCTCGGCTCAGCTTTCAGCCTCAAGGCTGGCGACATTGCCACACCTCTCAGCCTCGGTCAGAGCTGGCTGGTCTACCGTGTTGCCGACAAGACAGAAGCGAACCCGGCTGATTTTGAGAAACAGAAGACTCAGTTGACCAAGGACCTGCTCGACTCCAAGCGAAACTTGGCGTTTGAAGCCTTCCGGACGGCGCTAGACGACCGCCTGAAACAGGAAGGGAAAGTCAAGCTCATGCCCGAGAAACTGAAGGCCTTCGGCACTTTTGGCTAGGCTAAGTCCCACAAAATAAATGAGTTGCTCTCCTGGAACGGTGGGCTTGTCTTTCTTCGCGCGTCCCGATACCCTATTGGTGTCTCCCTTGAAGCCGAATTCAAGCCCAAACACCTAGTCTGGGTTCGGGGGTAACACCAAGAATTCGGATCAGAGACCAGCATGGCGATCCAGCGCCAGGACTTCAAAGATCGGTGACACCAACATGGCCGTCCGCACTTCCTCCGTTCACAACGACTACCGCTGCAGCATCGACCGCAACCAGTCTGGGAAATACTGTGTCCGCATCCAAGTGCACTATCCCCGCCATGCGTGGACCCTGCACGTCTATTTCCTGGCCTCCTCGTTCGACCGCGCGATGAAGAAGCTCGAAGCGTCCCTGGATTTCCTACAGCGTCACGAAGAGAAGCTTTGGTTTTGGGGCGTGGATCGCGCCGAAGACATGGGTTTTTCGGCGGAGTTTCTGAAGGACGCGGGGTTGCGCCTGGACCGCCGCACGGAGTTTCCACGAAAAGCAACCAACGTCTCGCTAGCTCCTGAGCGCGAAGTGCCCGCCTTCGTCCTGGGGCCGATGCGCCGGGGCCTGGCAGAATCGGTGGAAACAACTCGCGAAATGTCCCGCAGTGCTGCCGCTGGCGACTAGAGCTAAGCCACTTATTCTAAAGTGCTTTTGTTCCAAAACCGGATCGCAGTATAGCTTTCAGTCCGCCGCTTTTTCTGGCGCCGCTGGCGCAGGTTCGCGGATCAGCAGGGGAAACCTCGGGAACGAGAAACTTCCCGCTACGTCGTCAATCACGTTGACCTGGCACAAGTACAGCCCCGGCCTCAGCAACTGCAGCGGCAAATCCATCTGGAAAATGACCGCCTTGCGGTCTGGAGCGGTCACTTCGTTCGCCACCACCGGCTTGGACTCGTAAATCTTTGTTGAGCCCTGTAAAAACTCGATGCTAGTGAACACTCGGATGCTGTCCTTGGGCGCCTTTACGGTCGGGACATCCTTGCCCGCTCCATTCTGGCCGCCCTTTTGATCCGCGTTTAGGGAGGGAGTTGCGGCGGGTGCCGGATTCTTTCCCTTTACCGCATCGTACACCTCGTATTGCAAATAGAGATGCTGGTCCGGCGCGAACACATGGGTAATGTTTGGAACGAGCTCCATCTGGTCCCGGACCAGCGGGTTCGCTCCATTTTTCTTGTTGGTGACCGGGGCGCGCAGGTTGCTCAGCACCACCGAACTCATTTTCAGCGGCGACTTGCGCAGGTCGGGAATTTGCACATCCGTCTCGAAAGAGCCGATGCGGCCGGTCTGGTTCTCGCGAATGACAAATTTCAGGTGGTAGCTGCCCGGAGCGAGCACAAAGCCGGTGTTGTACTGGACGTTCTTGCGGCGAACTTGCTGGGTACTCTCCACCGCAAGCTTTACCGTGTCGCGCAAATGGCCGACGGGGAATTTGCCGCCCTCCCGAACTTCACCGACGATATCGATCGTGGCGCTGTCTTTTTCCTTTTCCGTGACGAAGGGTATCTGCGAGCCCGGCACTACCAGAGAAACTGCCAGATAATAGTGCGAATCGTCCTGACGGAAGAATGCCGCTCCCGCGTAAAGAGGTACGTCCACGCGAGGCAACTGCGCGGCAAGCTCGTCTTCCAGTTGCTGCTCGCGGTCGGCGCGATTCAAGTGTTCGAAATCTCGCCCCGCGTAATAACCGGACCGAAAATCGAGCTTCAGGTCAGCGCGGTTGACCTGCACCTTCAATCGCCGGAATCTTCCATCCTTCAGCGGATTATTGCTCGTGAATCCCAGGACGTAATAAACCGAACTATCCTTCTGAACCTGAGAAAATACCGGGCCGAAATCATTGGAATCAAAAAACGCCTTTCCGCCGGTATCCGAAGAGAGCGTCGCCAACGTGTCTTGAGAAGCGGCGTTGCCATTGAGATCGTTCAGTATGGAGGCGCCGGAATAGGCCGATTGCCCGTGCAAACTGGCGGACTGCGCTTCGCCCCCCGGCGGAAACGCCTGCAAACCGCGGATATCCAGCGAATAGATCGATACGTTGGCTTTCACTGCCGCCGCGGTGGTGGCGCGTAGCGCCGATTGATTGTCCGCGCCCGACTGAGTGATTCCGTTGCTGAAATAGATGAGGCTCTTCTTCTGCGGCAGCTTGCCAAGCGCTTGCATCAGTGATTGCAGCGCCAACAGCTTGCGGTCGGCATTGAATGTGTTGAAATCTGTGTCGTCAGCGGAGAAGGCTCCGCTGGTTTCTGCGGCGCCTTCCGAACTCCCCGTGCTTCCGTTGTCGAATCCTTGTCCCTGCCCGGAATTGTAGGCGGTCAAAGCCGCGACTATTTTGGCTTTGTCGTCCGTAAAATCAAGATCCACGCGCATGTTCGTGGCCAGCGACACCAGCGCCAACAAATTGGCGGGCTGCATCTTTGCGCTCACAAACTTCTTCGCGGCATCCACCGACCGGTCAATCTGCTCCGGGTCCATCGCCGAGAAATCGAAAAAAAGCAGCATCAATCGCCGGTCCCGGGCGTCCAGGGACGGCGGCGCTTTCTTTCCGGAGCGCAGGAGCGCTCCCGTTCCGGTCACACCCGCGACGGTGGTCTCCGCCGCGCCGGCGGTCGCCAGTTCGTCGACATTTTCAAAATCGAATGTGGAAATCTCCTGCTTCTTGCCATCCTCGAATAGCGTAAAGTCGCTCTTTTTCAGGTCGCGAACCAGGTTTCCTTTTTTATCGCGGGCGACCACGTTCACGAGGACGAGTTCGGTCGTAACTTGGATGCGCGCCTCGTTCACCTTGGTTTGTTCGGCCTGTTGCGCGATGAGCGGCGCAGCCATCCGCAAGAGCAAGATTGCTGCGGCGAGAATGGAAAAAAAGTTTCTGGTCAGCTTCATATTTAACTTTCTTCAGAAGCGGAAGCGTGCCTGCGCGGTCACGCGCCGCATCCCGCCAGTCCCAGTAACTTCCCCAAAAGTGAAGGAGTTCACGACCGTATTGATGGAAGTGAAGCGTACGGTATTGAACACATTGTTGGCGGTGATACGCAGATCCAGCGCCCTGGATTCCTTGATAGTGATCGTTTTGTTGAGCGACATGTTCATTGAAACCTGGCCCGGTCCCTCGATGATATTCCTTCCCGCGTCGCCGAAGCTGGAGCCGCCGGGGTTCGTGCATGTGGCGCTGGGCGCGCAAAATGCAGCGGTATTGAACCATTTGAGCGTGGTTGGGTCGCTTATCGATATTGATTGTCCCGCAACGCTGTTTGCACGAAGGGACCCGCTCACGCCGCGGCTGATGTCGAGGCCTCCGCCCAGAACTCGCGGAGTAAAGTACAATCCGGATCCAATTGTGAAGTCACCGCTCCACTGCCAGCCCCCTAGAATGTGGCTCGCTGCACCCTTGGGAACGAATCGCCGATTGTCGCCGAATGGTAAATCGTAAATCCAATTTCCCGTGAATTTGTGACGCTGGTCGAAACTGGAAAGTCCGCGGTCGGCGGGAATATCAAAGGGGTTTTGCGCCACGACGCTTCCGCCGCCCCCGATCGATGACGCGTCGTCGATGGACTTGGAAAATACATACTGTCCGCTCAACCCGAGCCCCTTGGCCAGGCGCTTGCGCACGCGCACGGAAGCCGCATGCAAGACGGAGTGGCCCTCCGATGATTCGTAGATGAACGGTTGATTGCCGGAGCCGACGAGCGCGCGCTCGGTATCCAACCGCGTGCCCTTCGCGCCGTTGTAGCCAACGTTCAGCACCACGCCACCCGGCAATCCCTCTTGCACGTCGAGATTCCAAACCTGTACGTAGCCCAGGCGATAGTTCGGATTAACGGCGAAGTTGTTGGTGACCGTGTTTCCGGCCGAGGGAAATCCATTCGTAAACGTCAGCGGGGTCCCGGCAATCAGGCCGGTGACGTCGGTGGTATTCGTCCCAGTGTTCGCGAATGGCGGTTGAAACGCAAAGTTCTGGATCATCGTGCCGGATTGGGCCAGGTTGTAGTTGATTCCGTAGCCCGTCCTCACCACCATTTGCTTTTTGGGGTTTCAGGCGATCCCGATGCGCGGCGCGAAATTATTGCGATCCGGGCGGACGAGCGAGGCCGGAAACACTCCATTGTAAGGCCCCGTTTGCCCCGGCAGGACAGGCACCGCGGTAGTGAATCCAGGCGCCACGTCCAGATTACTAATGCGATCTCCGGCCTCCGCATAAGGTCCGTTGTATTCGTATCTCAGCCCGAGATTGAACGACAGATTCGAGCGGAACCTCCAATCGTCCTGCACAAAAAAGTCAAACGCATTGGCACGGAAGTTATAGGAAGTTGCGCCGGACTGCAGTGAGGTTTGCTGTGGGAAGCCCAGCAGGAAGTCCGCGAAATCGTAGCCCGTATCCGCTATGGGTTGTGAGCTCCCGGTGGTGTATTGGGACGTCGCAAACCCGGTAAAAACAAAACTCCCCTCCGCATTTCTCGAGGAGCGAAAACTCTGGAGAATACGCCGATAATCTCCTCCGAAACGCCAGTTATGTTTTCCGCGGTTCCATGAGACTGTCTCCGAGAAGGAGTAAGTCTGGTCAAGTTCCCTGTGCGGCGTCGGGTCACTCAGTCCTCCGAACGACGTGAAGCTGATTCCCGGAAGCCCCCAATCAAAGGGATCATTCGAGATTCCGCCAATCCCGGCTCCGCCCGGCCCGGAAACGTCCGTGACGTTTGAATAGAGATTCGTAGTGGAAACATGATTGTGGTTGTAGTTCACGCGGAAAATATTTGTAACCCGGCCCTTGCCGTAGGTCCACCCCGCGCTGGCGTTCAGCCCTTGCGTTCCCGTTCCCCCAGCGAGCGAAGGAAATTGATTCACGATGTTGTTCGAGCTGCGCGACCAGTTCAGCCCGAAATTGATATTGTTCTGCGCCCGCCTTCTGCCGCCGCCTCCTCCCCCACCGCCTCCTCCGCCGAACGGACCGAGCCCTGGGCCGTTGCTTGCGCCGAAATTGTGGACCAGCCGAAAGATCACCGTGTCAGAACTACTCGCCGCGGACGTTACGTAGTGAAAATTCTGACCGGAAGCTGTCGGCCCGATGTTCGGCAAAGGGATGTAGTTCAGAAGCGCCGTCGCTGCCGAACTGATCAACGCCGGATCCATCGCATTCGTTACCCCATTGAATTGATATTGCTGCCCGGTCTGTGGATTGAAGATTTGAACGGGGCTGCCGTCGTTGTATTTTGCCCCGGAAAAATTCCCGCCGCGCTCGTCCGTAGTTGGCACTGTCGAGAACGAATCATACGGTGAGCTCCCACGCGAGCCATTCCATCCGGCGAAAAAGAACCACTTGCCGCCGCCGTTGAATATCTTCGGGATGTTCAGCGGTCCGCCTACGTTGACGCCGAACCGGGACTGGTTGTAATCGGGTTTCGGCAATTCGATTCCCGTCAGCGAATACGACCGCGCATCCAACGCCGATGTATCGTCTGAAAAATATAGGATGCCATGCGGCTGGTTGACGTTGAATCCCCGGGGCAACCGGCCGATGGCAATCACTCCGCCCCCTGGCCCACCGAAGCCTCCCCCGCCGCCCCCGAATGCGCCGCCACCCTCGCGCTGCATCCGTTCGCGAAATTCCTGGATCCGATCCTGCAGATCCTGTTCGCTGCCGCCCCCAAAGTCCTGCGTTCGTCCTTGGGCCCCGCTAATGCTCACCGATTCCGTGGGGCCCTCCGCACCCGCTCCATTCATCGGGAGGCTTGAAAGATCGCTGTTGCCCTGCCCTCCACCGCCCGCGCCTCCGAAACTAGAATTCCCCCCGGCCAGCGCAGAAAGGGCGGTGTCCACTGCTACGCTTTGAAATCCCCGGCCTGCCGCCGCCATCGCTGCGGTGGCACTACTCGATTGTTCCTGCTGGCGGGAAGCCAGGATCAATTCCGCGTCCACTTTTCCGGATGGATTCTCCGGATTCAGTACGACCTCTTGGGTAAAAGCGGCGAAGCCCATGAAATCGCCGCGTACCACGTACCTTCCGCGCGTCATGCCTGACAGTGCAAATTTTCCTACGGCGTTTGTCGCCGTGGAATACTTTTTCCCCGTCAACGTATTGGCTGCAGTCACGCTCACTCCGGGCAGGGGAGTCTTGCCGCTTCGCGCCGAACCATTGATTTCATACACTGGAGCAGCCGCAGGAGTTGTCGCCGCCGGTGGCGTTGGTGAAGGTGGCGTCGTTTCCTGCGCAAGCAAACCCGACGCAAGAAGAAGCGCGATGATCTGAAATAGGAGGATGGCACGAGCTATAGACTTCAAGTCTGAGTCTCCCTGAGCAAACTAGGACTGTGGCGGATTGCTTTGCGGCGCGGTTGCAGGTTTTTTTCCAGCCGGTGCATTGCCGGCAGGCCCGATTCCGTTCGCTTTCCGTATTTCTTCCATGCGGTCCCATTGCTCGGGAGAAAGGACCATCACGTTCTTGGGCGCGAACGCATTGTTTTTTACGGCTCCGCGTACCACCACGTGATCGCCCGGCTGGATATCCGCCATCGTGATGCTCTCGCGCCCTCTTCGCAGCGAGGTTTCCTCGTTCAATTCCAGTGTCTGCGTGACATTGTCAGGGCGCAACAACGTAAGGTTTGGCGCGTCAACGGACTTCACTTCACCAACAACGTAATCCTTCCCCAGTTCGCCGAACCCGCCCCCACCTCCACCAAATCCTCTGCCACCGCCCGCGGGCCCTCCGCCGGAGCGCCCTCCGATCACTTGTGCCGTCACGCTATGATCCGCGTTCTCTTCGCCGCGCACGAACACCAAGTCGCCGACCTTGAAATCCTCCACTTTCGCGCTTTGCCGGTCTTTGTGGTATTCCGTCTTATCCGTGAGCTTCACGGTCGCTGTCGAGCCGTCCGGCTTTGCCAACTCCATTGATCCCTTGCCAATGGCCGTAATCTTGCCAAGTAATGGGAGGCCTCGCCCATCATCCGGGCTGCGCCTCTGTCGCTCTGCCGGAGGCGCTGCTTGTTCCTGGGCCGGTGCTGCGGCCGCTGGCGCCTGCGCCCGGCTCGTCCCTGCAACAAAAAGCACTAACAAACCCAAACGTTTGATTCGCTTTCCATACCCGATCATGAATATCCCCTTGCGAAGCTTCACCTAGTCAAAGACGTAAACCCAAGCCTCAAAATAACGCCGTCAAAGGTTCCTGGCCAGCGCAATCTTTCCCACTTCCTAATTTCCTCAATTTGAGCACTAAAGTTCCCAGCCAACGTCTTCGCCGTCGCCGGGATATTCAGTCGCGCCTGAAGCAAGCGGACTCCGTATACTCGAATATGTGTTGACTTCTCACTTAATTCGCAGCATGATGCGCCCGTTCCCCGAACAACTTGCGCGATGCGCACCGGGGATACTGTTCACGCTCCGCAGGCCCTCGATTCGAATGAGCCTCGCCGATGGATCGGCCGCCGCAAAAGGAGAGATAACCCCAAAATGAAAACCCCAATGAGAATCTGCATGGTGGTGCTCGCGGCCTTGCTGCTTGCTGCCGGTAACATGGAGGCCCGCGCGCAGTCGGCGCAGCAGACCGCTGATCAGGCCAAAGCGGATGCGAACGCAACTAAGCCGGCAGAGATAAAAAGCGCCGACGGCGCGCCCACAACAAAGAAAAACAATCCAGGCAAGGCCACCTCCGCCACCACTCCAACTGCTCCCACTCCTCCATCCGCCTCAGCGCCACCAGCTGGTGCTCCTGGGAGCGCGCCATCTTCAGCAGCTGCGGCCGTCCAGAAAACTTCGCAGGCAAAAAATTCTGGCATGGTCTGGGTAAATACCGAGTCCGGCGTGTATCATAGGCCCGGCACCCGCTGGTATGGCAGAACCAAGCAGGGCAAGTACATGACGGAAGGCGACGCCATCAAGGCAGGCTATAAGGCTTCTGGAAAAAGCTAGAAGCGCCAATCCCAGGCGTTCCATCGAAAAAGGAGAGAAGGAAATGAAAAAACAGTTCATCCAGAGATTCGTGGGGGCTCTCGTCCTGTTTTTTGCCGTCTCGGTTGCCATGGCGCAACCGCAGGCGAGTACTGCGGCGCCTGCCAAACCCGACGCGAAGGCAGCGCAAGCCGCTCCCAAGTCCAGTGCATTGTTGGACATTAATAGCGCAACTGCGGACCAACTCGACGCGCTTCCGGGGATCGGCAAAGCCTACTCGCAGAAAATCATTGCTGGCCGTCCCTATCGCGTAAAGACCGACCTGGTGGCCAAGAAAATCATTCCGCAAGCGACCTACGACAAGATCAAGGGCATGATTATCGCGAAGCAAGCAACTGCGGCCGCAGCCGCCCCGAAATAGTGTTGGAATTTACAAAACCAACAGGGGCGGCATCTCAGCCGCCCCTGTTTCCTATTTAAGGTGACCTATTTTTCGCGCAGGATCACTTCGCCGTGGCCCACGAGTTGGTCGTTCAGCCACAAGCGATATTTATAGGTGGCCGTTTTGCTCCCAGGGCGCGGCGGCCCGCTGAGCAGGCGCATGCCGGCCGGCGCTTGAAAAACGTTGGATGAAAACGGGCAGCGGTTCACATCGAATTCCACGCGCAAATTGCCGGCGTCGGAGATCCAGGAAACCTGGTCGCCTTCATCGATAACGACGACTTGCGGGATAAGTCCAACGAGTACGGGGCGTTCAGCCATTTTCTGTGTGGCCCTATGCTCTTCCGGGCCAATGCTCCCGATTCTATGAGTACACAGGGACGATAGCATACTCCCCGTAAAAAATTCTTGTGAGGCTTGTCGCAGCGCTCGCAAAGCTCCCCCCTCAGAAGAACTTAATCTGCGATTCTTCGCAACCAACCTGTACTCTCGGGCATCCCAATATATGCAACCTGTACTTCGCTGCGCTTGACCCTTCTTCCGCGCAACCGTACACTGAAAACGTGGCTTCGTGGCGCGAAGTTCCGGCTGGATCTCTTGCGCTCGCGGAAAGATGTAGTGATAAGCGCCGCAACCTGGGCGCGGAAGGTTTTGCCGGATGGCTTCAGCCTCTAAATATTTGTCGATACCACTCCCGAACGGCTCACGGATTTCCGTTCTTCTCTCTTTACCCTTTGTATTGGTGCATCTCGCCTCGCTCCTGATTTTCTTCATGCCCTTTCACTGGTACTACCTGGTTGCCTGCCTCGGGCTCTTGTTTGTGCGCATGTTCTTCGTTACCGCTGGCTATCACCGTTATTTTTCGCACCGCTCGTTCAAGACCAGCCGTGTGTTCCAATTCGTGATCGCGTTCATGGCCACGAGCTCTTCGCAGAAGGGCGTGCTGTGGTGGGCGGCGCATCATCGCCACCATCACCGGCATTCGGACCAGGAACTGGATTTGCATTCGCCGACACTATTCGGTTTTTTCTGGTCGCACGTCGGCTGGATTATCTCCGATAAATATAATGATACGCGCCTCGAATATATTGGCGACTTCGCGAAGTTTCCCGAACTGCGCTGGCTGAACAAGTACCACCTGATCCCGCCCGTGACTCTCGCGGTGGTTCTCTGGCTCATCGGTGGGTGGCCACTGTTCATCTGGGGCTTCTGCTTGAGTACGGTTCTGCTGTGGCACGACACGTTCACCATCAATTCGCTTTCTCACCTTTTTGGTTCACGCCGCTACGAAACCACCGACACCAGCCGCAACAACTGGCTCCTTGCCCTGCTCACGCTCGGTGAGGGCTGGCATAATAACCATCATCATTTCATGGCTTCGGCGCGCCAGGGCTTTTTCTGGTGGGAAATTGACATCACCTATTACACGCTCAAGATGCTCTCGTGGTTCGGCATCGTCTGGGACCTGCGCAAAGTTCCCACCCATCTGCTTACTCAGCAAACCATCGCCGCTTAACACTCAAGCTACGAATTTTCTGGGCTATCAGCTCTAGTCCTGGCCTGACTTCAGGGCCTTGTTAACACCTGCGGGCCAATCCGCGTCTTGGCTGGAGAAGTCCAAACGCCGAAGTTGCCAGGAAGGCCAGCCATGCCGCGGAAACTAACGATCTTCGATTCGTTCGCCTTGCTTGTGATCTGTTTTGCGATCTCGTCCCATTCCCTGGGCAAGGATGCCATACCGATCTACTCCAGTCTGACGGCCCACGAATGGGGCACCTTTACCTCGATTGCGGGCAGCGACGGGCAAGCCGTCGAATGGTCGCCGCTCACTGGGTCCACGGACCTTCCTGCCTTCGTCGAACACTTTCGCGATCCCGGTTTCAAACTTGGGTTGCGCGGCACTGTCCGAATGGAAACGCCGGTCTTGTATTTTTATGACTCGCGGGAAGAAACAGTATCGGTGAACGTGGCGTTCACCAAAGGCGCGATCACGGAGTGGTACCCGCACGCCAGCCGTGTCGAGCCTGCGGCAAATCTCTATGGTGAACATCTGCG
>WNFM01358758.1_pt1 | contig 11459 bp, 9 predicted proteins | sample 5400271 | NCBI WGS metagenome assembly WNFM01 (sample SAMN13153352, study PRJNA577476) | soil metagenome | isolation source: 60 cm saprolite on Douglas fir-dominated hillslope | place: USA:California | collected 2013-09-17 | reverse complement strand
CAGCGGCTCGGGGTGTCGGCGCTCCCACCAGCCGAACGCGGCCAGCAACGCGACCCCCGCCGCGATGACGCCGATCGTTCGACCCGAGCCCCAGCCGTAGGTGCCGCTCTGGGTGATCGCGTACACGAGCGACACGAGCCCGCCCGTCACGAGCACGGCGCCGAGGGCGTCGAACGACTTCACGGTCGTGTCGCGGCTCTCGTCGAGGAGACGCGGGGCGAGGAAGAAGGCCGCCACGCCGACCGGCACGTTGACGAAGAAGATCCACGACCAGCTCAGCGTCTCCGTGAGCACGCCGCCGAGCAGGACGCCGGCCGCGGCGCCGAAGCCGCCGACCGCGCCCCAGACGCCGAGCGCGATGTTGCGCTCACGGCCCTCGGTGAACGTCGTCGAGAGGATCGACAGCGCCGCCGGGGAGATCACCGCCGCGCCGAGCCCCTGGAACGAGCGCGCCGCGATCAGCGACCCCTCCGACCAGGCCAGGCCCGCCAGCAGCGAGGAGAGCGTGAACAGGACCAGGCCGGCGAGGAAGAGTCGGCGCCGACCGAGTAGGTCGGCCGCGCGTCCACCCAGGAGCAGGAAGCCGCCGAAGAAGAGGGCGTAGGCGCTGATCACCCACTGGAGGTTCTCCTGGGAGAACCCGAGGTCGGTCTTGATCGAGGGCAACGCGACGTTCACGATCGCGATGTCCAGGACGACCATGAACTGCACGGCGCTGAGAAGCGCCAGCGCCAGCCATTTCCTTCTTTCGGTAGCCACCATGAGGCTCAGTCCTTTCGCTTACGTAGAGAAGGCTTGCAATCTAACAGAGATCACTTGCTTTTTGCAAGTCAAACCTTCACAACAGCAAGTACAGCCGCTATCATCCACCCCGTGGCGAAGCACTACGACCAGTACTGCCCGGTGGCCCACGCCCTCGATGTCGTTGGCGACCGCTGGGCCCTGCTCGTCGTCCGCGAGCTGATGCAGGGGCCGAAGCGCTACACCGACCTTGCCGAGGGCATGCCCGGGATCGGGACGAATATCCTCGCGGCCCGGCTGCGCGACCTCGAGGCGGCAGGCATCGTTGCGAAGAAGACGCTGCCACCACCGGCTGCTTCCCGCGTCTACGAGCTGACGGACGACGGCGTTGCGCTGAAACCGGTGATGCGGGAGCTCGCACTCTGGGGCGCCCGCTCGCTCGGACCGCCGACCGCGGCGGACGAGTTCTTCCCCGGCTGGCTCATCTGCCCGGTCGACATGATCCTCGCTCCGCTGGCGCCCGCCGGCCGCTTCGAGTTCCGGGTCGGCGACGAGATCACATCACTCGTCGACGGCGTTGCGCACAACGGCCCGATCGACGATCCCGACGTCGTCGTCGAAGGCGACGCCGAAGGGCTGTACTACCTCTTCACCGAGCGGCGGCTGGACGGTGTCTCGGTCTCAGGCGACCGCGCCCTGCTCGAGCGACTGCTCGACGCCGCACCGCAGCCCGTCGTCGCCTAGCGGCCGCCTCGTCAGCTCAGACCGTTCGCAATGCCAAGGTAGGCGGCATCCGAGACGCTCGAATGGCCGGCATCAGGCCGGCGAACGCGCCGATCAGGACGGCCGACACGATGCCGCCCGACCACGCCTCGACGAGAATCACGACAGCCCAGCCCTTCGAGCTGGCGTACACGGCCGTTGCCGCGGCCCCCACCGGCCTAACCGCGTTTTTACAGAGGTAGGGCACAAGAACGCCCCTTTACGAGGGTCTATTAGGGGCGCTAGGCGAGTCACCACGCCCAAAGGAGAAGGGATCCATGCGGGAACGGGTTGCGATCGTGTTCATGACGTTGAACGTCATGGCGACCCTTGCCCTCGGCGGGGCCATTGCGTACGACTTCGCGCATCGGGGTGGGGGCTCTACGACGTCGCAGCAGGCCACCTCCGCGGTCGCCGGGCAGTCGTATACGGCCGCTCCGGCCAGCAGCTCGGGCGCGGCGACGCCGAGCAGCGGCGCTGCATCCGCGACGCCGATCTCCGGCGCGCAAGCGCCGAGCAGCGGCAGTACGCCGCGCATGCAAGTCGCAAGCAGCGGCGCGACGCCGGCCGCACGCGGTGCCTCAGCCGTGAAGCCCACCTCGGGCGGGAAGACGCGCTCGGGCGCGAAGACGAAGTCGAGCGCGCCGGCGAGCTCGGGTGCAAAGTCCGGCTCGGGCGGTAAGGGCTCTGCGACGACTACCCCGACCAGCACGACGCCGAGCACGCAGCCGGCGGGGAACCACGGCGTCATCACGGTCGGCGGCATCTACGACGAGACCGGTCCGATCGACGCGACGGTCGAGCGCGACACCGTCCGCTCGTACTTCAACCTCGTCAACTCGCAGGGCGGAGTGAATGGTTACAAGTTCCAGCTGATCGACTGCGACTCGAAGTACGACCCGTCGTCGGCGCATCAGTGCGCGCAGAAGCTGATCAGCCAGGGCGTGCTCGCGATCGTCGGCTGGCTGTCGCTCTCCGGCGAGCAGAACGAGGCCGCGTTCCTGACCGGCCAGGGCGTCCCGGTCATCGGCGGGCTGGGAGTTCCCTCAGAGTTCCAATCGCCGCTGTCGTACCCGACGACGCCGAGCCTCGTGACCGACGGAACCGCACTCGGCACGCATGCCGGCCAGATCGGCCTCAAGAAGCCCGGCGTCATCTTCCTCAACGCCAACTTCATTCAGCCGGTCGAGCAGTCGTTCCTCGCCGCGATGAAGAAGCAGGGGATCACGCCGGTCGACGTCGAGACGGTCGACGCGACCAAGGCCGACTACACCGACATCGTGCTGAAGTTCCAGGCGGACGGTGCGCAGTCGGTCGCCGCGTTCCTCGACCCGTTCTCCTACGCGCGCCTGTTCCAGGCGATGGAGCGCCAGAACTGGCATGTGCCCATCCTCGGAGGAGGACTGGACAAGGTGTCGGCCAACCGGCAGTACAACTCTGGCTGCGGTTCGAGCTGCGCGGTCTTCGGCGCCGACTCGGTGACGCCGGTGCTCGAGTACCTCGACCACCTGAGCACGCCGGCGATCGCGCAGTACCTCAACGCGGTCCGCACGTACTACCCCGGTCAGTACGGCGCGCTCGACTCCTACACCACCTACCAGTGGCTTGCCGCGGAAGTGTTCGTCCAGGCCGTCAAGAGCATCGGCAACGCCCCGGTGACCAAGGCGAGCCTGGTCAACGCTCTCAACGGCATGAAGAACTTCGACGACGGCGGCATCACCCAGCCGATCACCTACGGGTCCGGGAACCACGACCCCTTGCATTGCCTGCAGTGGCTCCACAACTCCAACGGCCAGTGGAGGACCACCTCCGGCTGGAACTGCTTCTGATGAGCATTCTCGCGTCGGCGAACTGGGGTCTGTTTCCGGGCTACACCGTGATCGGGATAACGCTCGGAGGCATCTACGCCCTGGCGGCGATTGGCCTCGTCCTCATCTATCGCGTCTCTGGCGTGCTCAACTTCGCGCAGGGCGCGGTGTCGATGTTCAGCGCGTTCGTCGCCTATCAGGTCTCCACCGTCATGGGGTATCCGGCGGCGGTTGGGCTGCTCGTCGCGATCGTTGCCGGTGGAGCGATCGGTTACGTCATCGAGCGATTCACGATCCGCCCCCTGGCCGGCCGCTCTGCGCTGAGCAAGGTCGTCGTGACGATCGGCTGGCTGCTCGTCCTGCAGACGGCCGCAGGGTTGATCTGGGGGCAGACGGCGTATCACCGGCCGGTCCAGCTCGTGTCCATCCACGGCTTCACGTTCCCCGGCACCTCCGTGATCGTCGGCTGGGACGAGTTCACGACGATCGTGGTCGCGCTGGGCCTCGCGTTCGGCACCGCTGCGGTGCTCCGGTGGACGACCTTCGGCACCTCGATGCGAGCGGTCGCCGACGACCCCGACGCAGCTCGGCTCTGGGGGATCAACGTGAACAGGGTCATGGCGGTCTCGTGGGTGGCTGGTTCCGCGATGGGGGCGATCGCCGGAGTTCTGATCACGCCGCGCATCAACTTCGACCCGATCTCGCTGACGATCGTCGTGATCGACGCCTTCACTGCCGCGCTCATCGGCCGGCTGACGAGCCTGCCCTGGACGGTGGTCGGTGCGATGTTCCTCGGGCTCGCCGAGACCTATCCGCGAATCTTCTCGTCGAATGCCGGCGCCGGCGACGCAGTGACGTTCGCGCTCGTCCTCTTGACGCTGGCGATCCTCTTCCGCCCCGGAGCGCGCCTTGCGAAGCGCAGCTCGGCGGCGAGGGAGTACGCGCCGGTTCCCGCGACCGGCAACGCCCCGGTCCGGCGCGCGACCGTGGCGACTGCGATCGGCGTCGGGATTGTGGTCCCGTTGCTCCTCTCGAGCTACTACCAGTCGCTCGCGGCGTACTCGTTGATCATCGGCCTGATCGTGCTGTCGCTCGTCGTTCTGACCGGGCTCGTCGGTCAGATCTCGTTCTGCCAGTACTCGTTCGCCGCAATCGGCGCGTTCACGGTGGGGTCGCTCGTCGGAGGCCACGGCTGGAACTTCTGGCCTGCGCTCCTGCTGGGCGTGGTCTTCTCGATCGTTGTCGGAGTGCTGGTCGGGATCCCAGCGCTGCGGCTGTCGGGCCTGTTCCTCGCGATCCTGACGATCGCGGTCGCGTTGTTCTTCGACAAGTTCGTCCTGGCGCCGGGGACGTTCGACTCGTTCTCGGGAGGCATCTCGTCGTGGACCGTGGGACGCCCGAGCTTCCTCGGCATCTCGCTGGCCGGCGCCTACGCCTTCTACCTGTTCACCCTCGCGGTGTTCCTCCTGGCCTCGCTTGCGGTCTGGAACCTCAGCAGGTCGAAGACCGGCCGCGTGCTGCGGTCGATCCGAAACTCCGAAATCGCAGCCGCGACGAGCGGCGTGAACATCACCGCGTGGAAGCTTGCGGCGTTCGGAGTGTCGGCCGGGCTCGCCGGCTTGGCCGGCGGCCTGCTCGCTGCCGGTATCGGCTCGGTGAGCGCGGGCGCCTACGGGGATCGCGTTCGTGGTCGGCGTTCGCGCGGTCGGCGCTGCCGCCGTCGGCGGGATCTTCCTCATCTCCGGGCCTGAGCTGCTGACCCACACGGCGGTGCCGACGCTGTGGTTCCCGCTGATTGTCGGGTCGACCCTCATCGTCCAGGTCATCCTCACGCCGCAAGGCCTCGCGCCGGACTGGCAGGAGCGGTTCCGCCGGCGCTTCCCACCGGCGCCGCGGTTCCCCGCTGCGCCCGAGCCCGCCGCCGCCGCCCTTCCCGGCCTGGCCGCGGCCGAGGCGCCCACGATGGTGAAGGCCTGATGGCGCCGCTGCTGCAGGCCGACGAGGTCTGGATGAGCTTCGGCGGCGTCCACGCCCTCTCCGGCGTGTCCCTCACGCTCCGTGAGGGTGAGATCCTCGGGCTGATCGGCCCCAACGGCGCCGGCAAGACGACGCTGTTCAACTGCATCACCGGCGTCGTGCCCGGTTACCGCGGCGACATCCACTACGACGGCCGCGACCTCAGGTACCTCAAGCCTCACCAGCGGGCGCGGCTGAAGATCGCGCGCACGTTCCAGAACCTCGAGCTGTTCGACGAGCTCAGCGCACTCGACAACCTCGTGCTCCCGTTCGACGCCTCCTCGCGACGTGGCGTGATCGGCGATCTCCTACGGCTGCCGACGACCGCCTTCGACGAGTGCAGTGCGCAGGAAAAGGCGCGCGCGATCCTGCACTTCGTCGAGCTCGGCAACTACGCCGATACGCCCGCCGGCGATCTGCCGGTCGGTCTGCAGCGGCGTCTCGAGATCGGACGCGCGCTCGCTCTCGAGCCGCGGCTACTGCTCTTGGACGAGCCGGCAGCCGGGCTCGACGCACGCGAGACGGCCAACCTGGCTGGGCTGCTCGCATCCGTGCGGGCTCGCTTCAACGTCACCATGCTCGTCGTCGACCACGACATGGCGCTCATGATGCGGATCTGCAATCGCATCTACGTGCTCGACAACGGGCAGATCATCGCCGAAGGCCCGCCGGAGCAGATCCGTGACGACCCCCAAGTGGTGCGGGCGTATCTCGGTGAGGCGGCTGCGGCATGAGCGGCACGCTGCTCGAGGCTCGCGGTCTCCGCACCGGGTACGGACGCCTCCCGGTCGTGTTCAACGTCGACCTCGAAGTGAAGGAAGGCGAGATCGTCGCCCTGCTCGGCGCGAACGGGGCCGGCAAGACGACCACGCTGCGCGCCCTGTCGGGCATGTTGCCGCTGATGGCCGGCGAGGTCTGTCTCGACGGCACGTCGATGAAGGGCAGCACACCTGACACGATCGCGCGCGCCGGCGTGATCCACATCCCGCAGGGGCGGGGGATCTTCCCGAACCTGCGCGTTGACGAGACGCTGCGCCTTGCGTGCGCGATGGCCGGCATCCGCCGCGCCGAAGCCGACGCGCGCGTCGCCGAAATGTACGACGTATTCCCTCGACTGTACGAGCGGCGCACGCAGCTCGCGGGGACGCTGTCGGGCGGGGAGCAGCAGATGCTCGCCATCGCCCGCGGACTGATCATGAAGCCGCGCCTCCTGATGATCGACGAGATGTCGCAAGGGCTCGCACCGACGATCGTGCAGAGCTTGTTCAACATCGTCCGCGCGCTCCCCGAACAGGGAGTCTCCGTCCTGATCGTCGAGCAGTTCGTCACCCACGCGCTCGCCGTCGCATCGCGGGCGTACGTGCTCGAGAAGGGCGAGGTGGCTCACACCGGCGACGCCGCAGTGCTCGCCGCGGACGAGTCGTTCGTCAAAGGCAGCTACCTGGGCGGGGCCGGGACCGACGCGGTGGACGTGAACGGCGCGACGGACCTTCGCTTCGATGACACCGCCGACCTGCCGCTTTACGCCGACGGCCTTTTGGAGAGGATCGAAGACCGGGCGGCCCAGGAAGGCCGCAATACGACCGAAGTCCTACTCGACCTGCTCCGCGAAGCGCTCGAGAGCCCAGCGGTGCAGGGGAACGGCAACGGAGGTCTGTCGTGAGGAAGCCGGCTCCTCGCCGCAACGCTGCGGTCCTGGCGATGACGCTGGCGACGTTCGCGCTCGGGGCGACGTTGGCGGTGTTCGTCGCCGGCTCGGCATCGGCGGCATCGTCGAAGGGGACGACGACAACAAAGACAACGGCGAAAACACAGACGACAAAGACAACGACACCGACGACGCTCACGCCGACGACCCCAGACTCGCCGGCAGCGCACTTCTTCGTCATCAACGGCACGGTCAACGCCGCGAGCGATCACACAATCGTCGGCAGTTCGGCGTTCCCGAACTACACGACCGGCGCCGTCGACAACTACTACTCGATGGCCCACTCGCACGTGGACAACTCGCCATTCGCCGAGGGAACCGCGAGCCCCGCCGACACCGGACCCATCGGCCAGACGGCCGCGGCCGGCAACTTCCAGCAGCCGCAGTACGCCGACGCCCGCTGGCCCGGCGACTCCGGCAAGGCGACGTACGGCAGTCAGGGAGGACCGTATGCGACCGCGGTCGCGGACGAATATCGGGCGACAGCCGATGCCTCCGAGGCGTCGAACGGATTGAGCGGGCCCGGGCTGCCAGCCGGGGCGCCGACCCTGGCCGTGCCCAAGGGGTTCGACGGCCGACTGCGGCAGGCGCTTGCGGGGTGGAAGGCGCAATGGCAGGGCCTCACTCCAAGGAAGAAGGGGACGCCCGCGGTCACGACACCGATCGCCACGGTCACGCTCCCGAAAGCCCCGCTGCCGAAGGCCCCGAAGGTAAACGTCACGACTCCGAGTGCGACGGTCACGACCCCGGTCGCACCGGTCCCGACGCCCGCCGCCGGCGGGACGAGCCCCGCGCCGCCGGTGACGGTGCCGTCGACCAGCTTGCCGACGGTAGGTGCGTCGCGACCGCAGTCATCCGCATCGACGTCGCGATCGCTGGCATCCGCATCGACGCCCGGTGACGGCGAGACGCTGCTCAGCTCGTCGACCCTGGCGACCCTCGATGGCAAGACCTTGGTGACGAGCGGAGAGTCGAGCCTCGGACGCGTGAGTCTCGGCGGCGGGCAGATCGTGATCCAGGGCATCCACGTCACCGCATCGATCGCGAACGACGGCACCCCGGCCTACAAGGCTGCCGTTTCCGTCGCCTCCGCGACGATCGGTGGCGTTCCAGTCACGATCGACCAGGACGGCGTGCACGTCGCGGGTCAGGGCGCGGGCCTGCCGGTCCAGCAAGCGAGCGATGCGCTCAACGGCGCGCTGAAGCAAGCTGGGATCCAGCTGTTCCTCGTCGGGCCTGAGGTGAAAGCGCCGTGCGGTCAGACGGGCACGGGCACCGGGACCAGCACGACGACAACGACGACGACCTCGTCAACCACGACGACCACCTCGAGCGACCAGTCGGGCACGACGAACTCGCCAAGCTCGTGCGATCAAACGGGCTCGGCCGCCGGGTGCGATTCGTCCGGCGGGGGCAGCGGCCCAAGCCTGCCGAACGTCGGCCCGGGCTCGACAACCACGACGACCTCGAGCAATCAGACGGACACGACAACCACACAGAGCTCGTGCGATCAAACAAGCACGACCGCCGCGTGCAGTCAGAACGCCACAACCACGAACGGGACCACGACCACCAACGGTGGGGTCCCGAACATCGGGCCGAGCACGACCACGACCCGAACTACGACCACGTCCACGACCAGGACCAAGACGTCGACGGATCAGACGGACACGACCACAACGCCGAGCGGGTGCGATCAGACTGGCACGCTCCCGCCGACGGGCTCGTGCAGCAAGACGGGCACGACAACGACATCGACGGGGCAGACGAGCACGACCGCCGCGCCGAGCCCGTTCGATCCGATGGGCGGCGGCGCGGACTCGGGCGCCAGCGAGGAGACCGTCACGGCTACCGGAGTGCATGTGGTGTTCACGCAACCGGTGAACCAGTCGGGCGTTCCGGCGCAGTTCGTCGAGCACATCCTCGGCGAGGTGTTCGTGGACTCGCTCGCGGTTCCGGCAGGGAATCCCCCGAATCTCGATCTCTCCTCGTCGCCCGCGTCCTCGTCTGCTCTCCCCGCGTCCTCGTCCTGCGGCGGCGGCCACTCGAGCAAGACGGCGTCGAGCGGCGCCTCGACGGCGGCCGGCGGCTCTTCGACAGCCGGCGGCAACTCGTCGGCAGCCGGATCGGCCGCGTCGGGCTCCCTCTCCCCCTCCGCAGCCGCCTTCGGCTCGGCCTCGCAGCCGACCTCGAGCTCGACCGGCAACTCCCTGCCGGCGGCCTTCGCGGCGGCGTTGAGGAAGCCGCTGTGGTTGCTCCTCGCCTACGTGCTGTGGCAGACGATCGTGGTCGCCACCGGCGCGAGCTTGTGGAACTGGCGGAGAGAGGGCGCGTCGTGACCAGCGTCGCCAGAGCCGTGAGCCGTGCCGCCGATCGTTTGCGCCCGCGGCCGCACGAACCCCGCGACGACTACGCCTTCTGTCCTGATGACCGTTTCTGGTTCCGTCCGGCCTACACCGAGGGCAAATGCCCTCTCTGCGGCATGGTCGCTCCCGGTGGCTCACCTCCATCGCCGCTGTTGCGACGGATGGACCGTTCCTGGTTCGGGCTGGGGCTCCTCGCGCTCGAGTCGCTGGGCATGATGGCCGTCGTGCTCTTCATGTACTTCAGGGCGTAAGACCAGCCGTCTAGAACATTCGGCAACTAACAGCGGCCGAGCTATCCACGTGACCCGGTCCCTGTCGCGACTAACAGATCGACGGAGCCGTCGAACTGCCACAGGGGATTTGCGCCCGCAGTCACCACCACTGCGTTAGCCGCCGGCGTTGTTGAGCGCTGCTCTAACCTTCGCTGGCGTGAGCAAACCGTGCGACGCCGGGAGGCACGCCTGCACGGCGTGCAGAACTTCCGGCGCGTGCACATCGATGCCTTGAGCCCGAATCATCTCGACCGTCAACTGCCCTTGCGCGGTCGGATCGGGGAAGCGGTTCACACCGTGTCTGCGCATGCACTTGGCAAACGACAGCCCGTCCGCGAGTCGAGTGCGCTGCTGCTGGGGCGTCTCCTGTGACCCGCCGTCGCCGTTCGTCGGGAGCAGGTGATTGCAGGCGGCAATGGCCGCCCGGAACTGCGGACTGTCGGACCCGAGTTGGTGCAACGTCAGCTTGACGTTCCCTCCAACGAAGCGCTGCGGGTCGGGGAAGTGGGGCATGCCGTTTGAGCGCATGCAGCTGGAGAACGCGAGCAGTCCGTTCTGCGCTGTCGTCGTGGTGGCGGTCGTCGTGGAGGCGACACTCGCAACCCCCGCCGAGCCGCCGCCACCACAGCCGGCTGCGAGCAGGGCGAACGCGGCAACCGCGACGACGGAGGCGATGACGAGCGGACGGCAGTAACGCGAGCTCATACGGTTCGCAGCGCCTCGGTTGGTGACATGCGCGCGGCTCGAACTGCGGGGAGAAGGCCGGCGAGAGCGCCGATCAGGATCGCGGCACCGAGTCCGCCTGCCCAGGCGGTGGTCGGTACCACGGTGGTCCAGTGTTTGAGGTGGGCGTAGACGGCGGTGGAGATCGCACCGGCGGTGACGCCGCTTGCGCCGCCGATCAGGGCGAGCAGGATTGCCGCGGCGAGGAATTGTGTGCGGATGTTTCCCTTGGTGGCGCCGAGGGAGCGGCGAAGGCCGATCTCGCCGCGGCGTTCGAGGACCCCGATGAGCATGATGTTGGCGACGCCGACGGCGCCGACAAGCAGGGAGACGGCGCCGAGCCCGAGGAAGAGGCTGTTGAGTGCGCCCTGCGCTTGCGCGCGGAGTGTGAGTGCAACCGAGGGCTGGCTGACGGCGACCTCGTTAGGCGCCAGCGGGTTGGCGGTGGCGGCAAGTACCGACTGGACCGCCGCGGTCTGGCTGGTGACCGAGCGGACGTAAATCTCGGTCGGGTGTCCGTCGAAGCCGAGGTAATGCTTCGCGGCGCCGAAGCCGACGAGAACGCTCGCGTCGATCTCGGGGGTGAGAGGGGCGGAGTTGAGAATGCCGGCGAGGTAGAACCACATGCCGCCGAGCCAGATCCGCTCGCCGGGATACAGGTGATCGATCCCGAGGCGCTGCGCAGCCGCCGCACCGAGCACCGCGACGGGTTCTTGCGCGGTTGCGGCGTTGAGGTAGCTGCCGGCTGCGATCGTGGCGCCGACGGTCCGGGGTAGCCCGAGGCTGGCGGCCTGGACAGAGAGGGCATTGGTGTTGACAGAGGGGATGAGTCGGCTGCGGTAGACGTTCGCGCTCGTCGAGCCCGTGTACTGCACCTGCTGCACCGGGCCGATGCGGGAGATCATCCCCGGCGCCGCGAGCGGCAGCTCGGCCGCCTGTCCGAACAAGGTCTGCCCGTTCTGGACGGTGAGCAGGTTGGTGCCGAGCTTGTCGATCTGGGCGAGCAGGCCTGCCTGCGACGACGACGAGAGGCCGAGGACGGCGACGATCGCCGCGACGCCGA
>WNFM01183563.1_pt2 | contig 11459 bp, 9 predicted proteins | sample 5400271 | NCBI WGS metagenome assembly WNFM01 (sample SAMN13153352, study PRJNA577476) | soil metagenome | isolation source: 60 cm saprolite on Douglas fir-dominated hillslope | place: USA:California | collected 2013-09-17 | reverse complement strand
AAACTAGCGCCGATTTTCGTAATCTTCATCCTGCAAATGGTTGTCGTCCTCCTGATCATCCACGGCGCCTATCAGATCCCGTTCCGTGGTGATGCGGTGATGATGACGGTGTCGGCCTGCCTGTTGATCGGCGCCTATCAGGGTTTGGCCTCGTTCCTCGTGCTGCTGGTACGCAATCTGCCACTCGGTTTGAGCCTGACGGGCGTGGTGGTTTCACCAGCCTTTGGCTATGCCGGCGTCGGTTTTCCCGTCATCGGCATGCTGGCCTTCGCAAAAGACTGGGGGCGATCCTGCCCTTGCGCTGGTACATGCAAATCCTGTTCGATCAGGCCGCGCGCGGCGCACCCGTCACCAACTCAGCAACGGCCTTCATCACTCTCTCGCTCCTCGCTCTGGCATATCTCTGCCTTGGCTGGCTGAGACTGAGGTCGCTGTCGCGCCCTCAGCAACCGGCCGCAAAGGGCAAGCCGGTCGAGGTCGTCGTATTCCCCGGCGGTCATGTCACGGGATTCGGCGGCATTATCATTGGTGAGATCAGGCGCATTCTCGGGGATCGCGGCGTCAAGGGGCTGATGGTGATGGGGCCCCTGTTGTATGGCGTCTTCTATCCGCAACCCTATCTCGGCCAGACGTTGCGGCACATCCCTATCGCCGTCGTCGATCTCGATCGCACAGAATTGAGCCGTCAGCTCATCATGACTTTGGATGCTGATGAGGCTGTTCACGTTGCCGTGCGAGCAGAGACGCTGGCAGAGGCTCAGCAGGAGCTCTTTTTGCGCCATGCCTTCGGTATCATTGAAATTCCTGCCGGAACCACGCGCGAATTCCTGAAGGGAAATCCGGCGCGTCTTCCCGCTTATGTCGACTCTGCCTATTTTCTCGTGTTCAGCCGCGTCCTGCAGGGCATCGCAGAATCTGGGGCGACAGTAACAACGGATCTGGCATCGCATCACGCCCGCAAAGGCGGCGACGGGGATCGTCTCATTGCCTTGATCAGTCCCGCGTCAATCTTGCCTGTCCCCTTGTTCAACCCGACAGGTGGATATGCCAGCTATGTTGTGCCGGCGGCTTTCGTCCTCATCTTGCAGCAGACATTGTTGATCGGCGCTGCCATGCTGGGTGGCATCGCCTTCGAAAGTGGTGGTAGAGCGGCTCAGCTGGCACGGGGATCGAGCCTTGCGGTATTGGGGCAAGCGCTCGCTCATCTGGTCATCTATGTGCCGGCGCTCTTGCTTTTCCTCGTGATACTGCCGCGCATTTATGGGTTTTCCACGCTCGGACGATTGCCGGACCTGATCCTCTTTGCCAGCACGTTCATTCTGACGACCAGCTTCTTTGGCCAAGCCGTCGGCGCCTGGTTCAAGCGGCGGGAAACGGCGGTATTGCTGTTCATTGCCGCCACACTGCCGCAATTCTTTCTCGTCGGCCTGTCGTGGCCGGTGGAAGCGATTCCGCCCATCCTGCGCGTCCTCGGCCGGATCTTCCCATCTGAATCCGCGATCGATGGTCTGGTCCGCATCAATCAGATGGGGGCTAAACTGGGCGATGTCTCTGGTGATTTGATTGCCCTGCTGATCTTGGGTCTATCCTATTATCTGCTAGGCGTAGCAGGGACCTATTTGCGCCAAGGAAAGGTCGTCCATGCCGCATGAACGCACGCCAATGCTACGGCGCCTGTTAATCGGCGGCATCATGGTCGCCGGTGCGGTTGGCATCGGCGTCTATGCGTTGAGACCGGTTCCCCCTCAACCGATCATCGGCATGGTCAGAATCACCGAGATCAAGGTCGAACCGGAGGTCAGCGGTCGAATTTCGAAGCTTGCTGTCGCGGCCGGGGACCAAGTTGCGGCCGGCGCTGTGGTCGCGGAATTGTCCAATCCTGAGCTGGCTGCGGCTGTTGCTGAGGCGCGGGCAGCCTTGCTAGCGGCCAAAGCCAAGCGCGACCGCGTCTATGCTGGCGTGCGCCAGGAAGAAGTGAGCATCGCCGCGCGCGAAGTCGATAAGGCGAAATCGGAACTAACATTGGCCGGACAACACCTGCGGCGGATCTCAGATCTTGCCAGGAATGGGAATGCGTCGCAGCAAGATCTCGACAATGCGCGGGCTGCGGTGTCGACCGCCACGGCCGGACTGAAGGTCATGGAGCTGCGCCATGCCGAAGCAGAGCGGGGGCCAACCGCTGAAGAGCGGTCCTTTGCCGATGCAGGTGTTGGCATTGCCACGTCCTCGCTTGGGGTCCTGGAAAGACGGTTCGAGAAGTTGCAGCTCAAATCTCCGGTGAATGGCGTGGTGGAAGTTGTTGTCGGAGAATTAGGCGAGGCGACCGTGCCCGGACGCACCGTGTTGACCATCGCCGACACGGACAAATCCTGGTTCAATTTCAATGTTCGCGAAGATCAATTGCGGGGCATTGATATCGGCAAGCAGATCGCTCTCGTCGCCGGTGTTACGGGCAAGCAGCTGCAAGCAAGAATATCGGAAATGCGCCGGCTGGATGATTTTGCCACCTGGCGTGCCGCCCGTGCCGTCGGGGACCATGATCTCAATACTTTCGTCATTCGCGCAGATCCGATCGGTAGTTCGGAAAAATTGCCACCGGGGGTCACGGTGTGGATTGCTGGGCAATGATAGCGGCGCCTTCATTCTCCGCCGCGCCAAGTCAATGACAGGGCGCCGAGCTCTGACGCTTACCGGTGAACTGTTTTTGCCGTTTATTTGTAACCCATTGATTCTCGGTGATGCATTTTTTGATGATTTTGCAGAGCGTCGTTGAATTAAGAGGATAAGCACATGACGCTTAATTAGCGGCTTACGGGTTCGAGTCTTCTGCGCCCGTCATTTTCTCCCTGGTCATGACGACCATCAAATCTTAAAACCATCTGCGCCGGCGATGAACAACTAGAATGGTTCTGCTCGGCAGAATATTAACCGAGGTAGCGAAATGCCCCGTTCCATCGCCTTGCATGAACTCACCCAGCTGAGCGCTGCTGCACGCGCCGCCTTGCTGATCCGCGCCGAAGAAGATCTCTCGACCTATATTGAGCGCGTGAAGCCGATTTTGGAAGCTGTGCGCCGCGAGGGTGACGCTGCCCTGGTGCGCTACGCCCAGCAATTCGATCGGGCGCCGGCGAGCTTTACCGCGGCCTCACTGAAGGTAACGACGGCGGATATTGATGCTGCTTTTCGCACCGTTTCGCCCGAGGTGGTCGCTGCCATCAACTTTGCCGCCGACAATATCCGCCGCTATCACGAAGCGCAGATGCCAGAAGAAATGTGGATGAAGGAGATCCGGCCGGGCGTGCTAACCGGCGAGCGCTGGAATGCGATCGATTCCTGCGCCTGCTACATTCCGCGCGGCAAGGGCTCCTTCCCCAGCATGGTTACCATGTCGCTGATTCCGGCAGTGGTGGCCAAGGTGCCGCGTCTGGTGGTGCTGACGCCGCCCGGCCCCGATGGCAAGGCCGATGCAGCGACCTTGGTGGCGGCCAGGATCTCCGGCGTCGAGGAAATCTATCTGGTGGGTGGCTCTCAGGCCATTGCCGCCGTCGCTTATGGCACCGCAACGGTGCCCAAGGTCCACAAGATCGTCGGGCCGAGCAATTCCTATGGCGTTGCCGCCAAACGCCTGCTGAGCGATGTCATCGATCCCGGTTTCCTGGCCGGGCCGTCGGAATCGATCATCTTTGCCGATGAGACGGCGGATGGCAGGTTGGCGGCCCTCGACCTGCTGATCGAAGCCGAGCATGGCCCGGATTCCTCGGCCTTCCTGGTGACCAATTCGCGGGTCGTGGCCGAGGCAGCCATTGCGGCCATTCCGCATTTCTACCAGAAGATGTCGGAAAGCCGCGTCGCCTATTGCGAAGAGGTGCTGAGCGGCAGGCGCGGTGGCGTGGTGCTGACGGCGGATCTGCAGGCCGCCTATGATTTCATCAATGACTACGCGCCGGAACATCTGATGGTACATGCAACCGAGCCCTTCGAGCATCTGGGCCAGATCCGCAATGCCGGTGAGATCCTGCTCGGCGCCCACACACCCAATACGCTCGGTAATTACGTGCTTGGCCCCAATGCCATCCTGCCAACCTCGGGCGCGGCGCGAACGGCTTCGCCGCTCTCGGTGTTCGACTATCTGAAGCGGACGTCGCTGGCTTATGTGACGCCCAAGGGCTATCCGGAGATGGCCAAGGCGGCGAAGGCACTGGCCGAGTATGAGGGCTTCGATGCCCATGCCAATGCGGTCTCTGAGATGCGGCATAACTTACCGTAGCGCAACGGATTGGAGGCGAGGCAGCGGGTTGCCTTTTGCATAGATCCTCGGATCAAGTCCGAGGATGACAATCGAGTGCGAGTTTGTTGCTGTGCGACAACATCATCCACAGCTGTCGCCCACGGACTTGATCCGTGGGTCCATGTTAGAAAATGCTCGGGTCGATCAACATTCTGACGCTCAACTGGACGACAGCAGTGACGCTGTTGGCCAGGAACACAACAGTCAGAGTGGTGTCGGATCGATGAAACGGCGGATCACGTTCTCGGTGATACGGCTGACATTGTTGTCATAGTTGTTGTGAAAGAGGCTGCCAGCCCAGGAGATCGAGCTGGTCGAAAAAACGGCGCCACCTTTCGGGGTCTCGAAGAAGGTCATGTCGCAGCGGACCATCGGGCAGTTCTCGCCATTGACGGCGGAATGGCTGTGGTTGAACTCTTCCTTGACCCAGTGGTAGCTGGCGGGAAATTCCGAGGCGACGGCGACGATCAAGGTATGCGGCGGCGTGCCCAGCAATGGATCGGCGCGATCAACCTCCCAGCCGGCGGCGCCACCGCCGACCATGCCGAAGTCGCCGATCTTTTCGTCCTTGCCGATGCCCTCGAAGATGAAAGCGGCGCGGGGATCGAAACTGTCCGGGGTGCGTTCATACCAGCTGGAAATGTCGAAGCCCTGGGCGGTGAAGCCGGTGCCAACGAGGCTTTGCGGCGGGATGCCGTTGCGGCGCCACAGGCCGGAGAGCTCACCGGTGAAGCTCATGTAATATTCGCCGCCTTCGGAGATCCAGCCGCGCATGCCGTCTTCGGCACGGCGGTGCTCGAGGACACCCGGTAGCGTCGGATGATAAGCAACGCGCCAATAGAAGCCGTTGGCACCGAGATAGATGAGGCGGCCACCCTGATGGGTGAACTCGCGAATGCTCTGCATCATCTTCAACGTATAATATTCGGGATGTGTGCCGGTCAGGACACAGCTATAGCGGTTCAAGAGTTCAGCGCCTTCCGCTTCCATATCGTCATCGGTGATGACGTCATAGGCGATGCCGCGGGCCTCCAGCCAATCGGTGATATGGGTATCGGCATTGAACTGCCACAACTCGGCGCGCGGTCGCATATTGATGACAGGCCGCAGGCGCGAGGAATAGCACACACCGCTGCCATCTGTGTGGCTGTCATAGGTCGAGAGGCCGAAGCTGAAGTTTTCTTCGAGATAGCGGTCGCCGGCGCTCAAGGTGGTGAATTTGTTGGTCGAGAGCTCGTCGAAGGTCCAGCTCGATGCCATCTGATGATTGGAATAAGCCAGATAGCTGGCGGTCGGAATCAGCAAAGCAAGCGGCGCCGTCGCGGTGCCGCGCGGCGGCCGCACATAGAAGGGGATCATGTCATCGATCTCACCATCCGGTCCCTGCTGCCGCAATTCAGCGCAATAGACGCCGCTTTTGAGGCCCGTCGGCACGGTCAGAGTGAAATCGGTTTCCCAGCCGCAATCATAGAGATCGTCGTCGTGAAAATGGATGGCGGCATAATGGGCCGGCTTCTGCTGCCAGTTCATCTCACTTCCATCCCAGTTCCAGCCCTTCATGGCGCGGGCCGGCAGATTGACGGTCTGGCCATGACGGCCATGGCCAGAGACATCGACGATGGTGGTGCCGGTCATTTTTTGCGCAAAATCCCAGCTGGCAATCGCCGGGGCCTTGGGGGCAGCACCCGGACGCAAATCCGCCATGGCAGCGCTGTCGAGCGCCGTTCCGAGAACGCGGGGGCCGTCGATCTTGCCGTTGTAATGGGCCGTCGCCACATTGTCGTCGATCCAGGCGGCGATGAGGAATTTCCCACCCTTGCCGGCGTGGTTCCTAAGCACACGATGCGCTTCTATGACATCGACCCTTGGCTGGCGCGGATAATCGATCTGCCGGTCCTGACGCAGGATGATCCGACCGCTGCTACCATCGAGACTGGCGGCAACATGATACCAGTGGCGCGCCAGCAAGGGCGTTGCCAGGCGCACTGGCGCCGTGTCGTCCAGGCGGAAGCACAGATGCCCGGTATCATCGATATAGAGGGCAAAGCCGCTTTGCGTATCGGCATCATAATTGCCGAGGATGGCCTGGGGTTTGCTATTGCCGGGTAAGGTCGGCCAGATCATTGCTTCCAGGGTGATGCTGGCTTGCGCGAAAGGAGCGGCGTCATTGATGAGGGCGTAGGAACCGTGATGGATCGGTTGCCAGCGCGCCTTGTAGCTACCATCGATCGCCGTCGCCACCGGATCGACCTTGAGGCCCGGCCCGTCCGACGAATCATCGCCAGAGATCAGGCGGACGATGCGGGCGGCATAGCTGCCGGGCAGAGGCGAACTCACCTTGAAGGCGATCTCATCTCCCGGCGCAACGCTGACCTTGTCCGTATAACCGAGAAGGCGTTTGGGCAACTTGCTCATGGCGTAGTCTTTCCGATGCGGACAATGCGATGGGTGGGATCGATGCGAGGTGTCGCTTGCGGCTGGCAGCCTAAGGCCCGTCACGTACTATCAGTCGACGGGACAATCCTCGCCGGCCACTTCACACCATCTGGCGCGGAAGCAGGCCCATAAGGCGTCCTCATAGCGATGGAAGGCGGTCTCACCAACGACGACCGGCAGGCCGCGGCGTTCGCCCATCTGGCCCAGATGCCACTCCTGTTCCGGCCTGGTGCAGACGATGATGGTGCGGCCACGAACGCTGCCCCAGCGCAGGCGCTGCAGCAATCGCTGCAGCTCCGAGCTGGGAAAAGGATCGAGCGGATTTTGTTTATAGGCAGCGGCAAGATGTGCGCGGCTGCGATCGATCTTGAACACGGTCAGTCCCCCTCTGCTACGCGCTCACTTTTTTTCTGAAGCGCATCATAGAGAGCCAGCAGACCTTCTGTCGATCCGTCGCGTTTGGCACCACTGCCATGCAAGATATCGCCAGCTAATTGCTTGCCAAGCTCGACGCCCCATTGGTCATAGGAATTTATGTTCCATATGATTCCCTGCACGAAGATCTTGTGCTCATAGAGGGCGAGCAGCATGCCAAGGTGATAAGGATCAAGCTGCCGCAGCAGGATGGTATTGCTGGGGCGATTGCCGCTGAAGCTGCGAAATGGAATCAAGCGCTCGACTTCATCGGCGGCGATCCCGCTGGCGCTCATTTCGTGCCGTACTTCATCAGCGGTCTTGCCGAGCATCAAGGCCTGGGTCTGGGCAAAGCAATTGGCCGCCAGCAGGCGATGGTGATCGGCAAAGGCGCCGTCATCCTGCGCTGCCAGAATGAAGTCGCAGGGAATGAGATGCGTACCCTGATGAATGAGCTGATAGAAGGCATGCTGGCCGTTGGTGCCGGCCTCACCCCAGAGGATCGGTCCGGTCAAAGTCGGCACCGGCTTACCCGCGCGGGTAACGCCCTTGCCGTTGCTCTCCATATCGGCCTGTTGCAGATAGGCCGCCAGGCGTGTCAGGTCCTGGGCATAGGGGAGGACGGCAATGCTGCCGGCTTTCCAGAAATTCACATACCAGACACCGAGCAGCCCCAGAATGACCGGCAGGTTGCCTTCCAGCGGCGCCTCGGCGAAATGCCGATCCATGGCATGGGCGCCGGCCAGGAGATTGACAAACTCGGTCCAGCCGACCGCCAGCAGGATCGGCAGGCCGATCGCCGACCACAGCGAGTAGCGGCCACCGACCCAGTCCCAGAATTCGAACATATTGGCCTGGTCGATGCCGAAATCGGCGACACCCTTGCCATTGGTGGAGACGGCGACGAAATGCTTGGCAACGGCATCTGCAGCCGCGACCCTTGCCGTCAGCCAGCCGCGCGCCGAGCGGGCATTGGTCATCGTCTCCTGGGTGGTGAAGGTCTTCGAGGAGATGATGAAAAGGGTCTCCTCGGCATTCACCTGATCGAGAATCGCCTCAAGATGGGCGCCATCGACATTGGAGACGAAGTGGAAATTCATCTCCGGATGGCGGAAGCGGCGCAGGGCTTGCACCACCATGGCGGGGCCGAGATCGGAGCCGCCGATGCCGATATTGACCACATGCCGGATGCGCTTGCCGGTGGCACCACGCCAGATGCCATCGCGCACCTGATCGGAAAAGGTTTTGAGCTTCTCGAGGACGCCATTGACCAGCGGCATGACATCGGCGCCGTCAAACATGATCGGCCGATTGGAGCGATTGCGCAGCGCAATGTGGAGGACGCCGCGATTCTCGGTGTTGTTGATCCGCTCGCCGGCATACATGCGATCGCGCCAGGCTTCGACCTTGGCCGTGCGGGCGAGATCAAACAACAGGGGTATGGTGTCGTCGGTCAGGCGGTTCTTCGAAAAATCCAGTACCAGATCGCCCGGGCCGGTCGAGAGCCGGGCCTGCAGCTTGTGGAAGCGCTGGGGATCTGCCGCGAAGAGATCACGCAGATGATGTTTCTCGATGTCGCGCTGATGTTGCTCGAGGGCGATCCAGGCAGTCGAATGGTTGATATCGGTCATGTCACCACATCGGGTTGTTGGCGGCCGGATTGCCGCTTGATGCCGATCACATTTTCGGCGATGTCGATCAGATCGGCCAAGGCCAGTTGCGGGTCGAGGTCATGCTTGGCCGGATCCGCTTGATAACTTTCGAGATAGAGGCGCAAGGTCGCTCCCTCGGTGCCGGTGCCGGAAAGACGCACGACGATGCGGGCGCCACCCTCAAAGAGCAGGCGGACGCCCTGCTTGGCGCTCACCGATCCGTCGATCGGATCATGATAGGTGAAGTCGTCGGCGGCGCGGATGGTACGAGCACCGAAAGATTTGCCAGAGAGGCCGGCAATGTCGCGTCGCAGCTCCTCGATCATGCTATTGGCGATATTGCTGTCGAGGGCTTCGTAATCATGGCGCGAATAATAATGCCGGCCAAAGCGGCGCCAGTGATCCTTGAGGATCGCTGTCACGGTCTGCCCGCGCACGGCCAACAGATTGAGCCAGAACAAGACCGCCCAGAGGCCGTCTTTCTCGCGCACATGGTTGGAACTGGTGCCGTAGCTCTCTTCGCCGCACAAAGTCACCTGATTGGCATCAAGGAGATTGCCGAAGAACTTCCAGCCGGTCGGGGTTTCGAAACAGGGGATGTGCAGGGCCTCGGCGACGACGTCGGAAGCCTGGCTGGTCGGCATCGAGCGGGCGATGCCGGTGATGCCGTCACGATAGCCGGGGACCAGTTTGGCATTGGCGGCGAGGACGGCAAGGCTGTCACTGGGCGAGACGGCGAGCTTGTGACCCAGAATCATGTTGCGATCGCCGTCGCCATCGGAGGCAGCACCAAAGACCGGACCGTGATCCTGCCACAGGAGATGCATCAGCTCTTCGGCATGGGCGGGATTGGGGTCGGGATGGCCACCACCGAAATCGGGCAGGGGCGTACTGTTCAAGATCCAGTCGCGCTGGACACCGAGCAGGTCACCCAGAATACGGGTGGCATAGGGGCCGGTCACCGCATGCATGGCATCGAAACGGAGATCGCAGGTCTTGATGAAATCCTTGAGGCGATCGAAGTCGAAGAGCTGCTGCATCAACTGGGCATAATCGGCCACCGAATCGATGATCTCGATCTGCATCGCGTCGAGTTGGGCCTTGCCTGGTTTTGTCAGGCTGGGGATATCGCCGTCAACCACGCGATAGCCGGTGATCTGCTGCGATCTGGCATAGATCGCCTCCGTCAGCTTCTCCGGGGCCGGGCCGCCATTGCCGATATTGTATTTGATGCCGAAATCGCCTTGCGGGCCACCGGGATTATGGCTGGCCGAGAGCACGATACCGCCATGAGCCCGGTGCTTGCGGATGATGCAGCTGACCGCCGGGGTCGACAGTAGCCCATCCTGCCCGACCAGGATGCGGCCGATGCCATTGGCGGCGGCGATCCGCAGAATGATCTCGATGGCCTCGGTGTTGAAATAGCGGCCATCGCCACCGACCACCAGTGTCTGACCGGTAGCGTCGATGGTGTCGAAGATCGCCTGCACGAAATTCGCCAAATAATGCGGCTGCTTAAAATGCGCAACCTTCTTGCGTAGACCGGAGGTGCCGGGGCGCTGATCGGTGAAGGCGTGGCTGGCAACAGTTCTGGTCATGGATTTTCCTGTCAGGAGACGAGCGAGCGACGACGGCCGTCAAACACACCATCATCGCTGAGATGGAAATTCGCCAAGGTGCGTTCGGCATGTTGCATTCGCCAGCTCAGCATCTTCTGGGCATAACGCAACATGGTGGCGGTATGTTCCGGCTGCTCCGCAAGATTATGCATCTCGAAGGGATCGTCCTGCATATCAAACAGCAGGGGCGGCAGATTGGCAAAGTGGACGTATTTGTAGTGCTCATCTGAAGCGGAAATCCGCCTCGTAATGCACGGCATCGCGCCACTGCGGTGGGGTCTCGCTTTGCAGGAAGGGCAGCAGCGAACGGCCATCACATTGTGCCGGAATCTCACGGCCCAGCCAGTCCAGCACGGTCGGCACGATATCGACCGATTCGGTGAACTTGTCGATCTGCCGACCACGGCCGGCATCGGCCGCCTGGCGCGGGTCGCGGATGATCAGGGGAATATGGAAGCTCTGTTCGAAATAGGTTTCCTTGCCCCAGGTATAATGATCGCCACCCATTTCGGCATGGTCGCAGGTGAAGAGGATCAGGGTCTGGTCATATTCGCCGGTCGCCTTCAAATGCGCAATGAGGCGGCCGATCTGGTCGTCGACCTGGGTGATCATGGCGTAATAGGTGGCCCGCATCTGCCGCAAATTGAGGTCGTCCATGGTGACGAAGAGATTGACGTTGTGTTCGTCATACATTTTGCCCTTGGCGAGCAGATCGATCCACAGCTTCAGATGCGGATGCTGAGCAGCCTCTTCCTCCGGCGTCGATTTGCGTTGTGGCAGGGGTACATCGGCCGGGTCATACATCGCATGATAGGGTTCGGGGGCGATCACCGGCGGATGCGGCCGCAGGAAGACGCAATGCACGAACCAGTCCTGGTCCTGGCGCACCGATAGCCACTTCAAGACGGTATCCGCCATGAAAGTGGTCTCGCTGTCATCGGCGGTGAAGATGGTCGGCCGGAAATTATGACCACGACCGGCAGGCAGATCGACATCCATGCGCGGCAAATAGACATCCTGGCGGTTGGTGACGGGGTAGCCTTTGGCCTT
>WNFM01179691.1_pt1 | contig 11459 bp, 11 predicted proteins | sample 5400271 | NCBI WGS metagenome assembly WNFM01 (sample SAMN13153352, study PRJNA577476) | soil metagenome | isolation source: 60 cm saprolite on Douglas fir-dominated hillslope | place: USA:California | collected 2013-09-17 | reverse complement strand
ATTGCATCGTTTTTGGTTAGTCCCGCTAAATAAACAACAAACAATGCTAGTTGACCTTGCGGTTAAATGCCATGTTTTATCGTTGAGTGAACAGGCGGATGGTCAAAATACCTGATGTTCAGATAAATGATCAACCTAGTGAGTGTTAGGTTGAATGGGAGGGTCTTGGTAAGAGGGATGTTATCTTGCAATGAATATTTTATTGATGACTATTTCATCCGGAATGGTTATTCCCGCATCAATTTTGGTCATATCGAATGGTTAAAGAGGTGGTCGCAAAATGCGACCACCTCACTGTGTCTAATCCATTCTACAAAAATGTTCACTCCCAAATTGAGGATCACAATTCGAGGCATCCGATTTTCCTGACAATAACGCTTTTAACCAAAACAGTCCGCAAACTTCGAAATATCATGGTTTTATCCTCCTCAGCACCCAAAACTCATCATAACCAATAAGCGCCCGGTCCACCATTTCTCGTATCACTTCCAGGAAAAGCTCGTGATCACCAGGATCGACAGATCCCTCCAGTTCCTCTACTGTCATCGGCTTTTGTTTTAATAAATACAGGACTTGGCTCTCGTAGTCCTGAAGGGCAGCGAGGTTTTCTTTTTTCTTTTTCGCAATACAAACATCACAGATCCCGCACGTTGCATCGGTGATCTCGTCAAAATAGGCCTGAGTCCATTGCATCCGGCATTGGTGACGTTGCCCGACGTAATTCACCATGGCCTCCATTTTCTCAAAACTCAGTTTTCTGCGCCCTTCCATCTTCCCTTTGTCCACCGGAAGACGGTCCGCATCCTGTCGCGGCAGCACAAAGGTAAGTTGTGGACTATCCGAAGCCGGTTCATAGTTCAGGAGCTGCAGGTTGCTTAACTTCAGAAGGGCGGCTTTCACTTCTTTTACTTCCCACTTGGTGACACGGGCGATCTGACTTTCTGAAACCGGCAAATAGGCAGAGAATAGTTCACCCCCGTAAAGGCGCAGCAACGTTTTAATAAACGGATCGTATTTGGCGTTCCCCACCTGAAACTCATACAACTGTTTCTTATCGATGGAAAAATGCACCCTGGAAGGCCGGTAAAAGCTGTCGCTTAATTGGATCAATCCCTCTTCCTCCATCTTCTTCAACGCAGGGAAAACAACGGATGATTTAAATGAAAAGCGTCTACAAAAAGCGTCCAGGTCAAAATCATAACTTTCATACTGACCACTGCCGATCGCCAATTGAAAATAGTTGGCCAGGGCCTGATAGACTTGCTTCAACAATTCCATCCCGGGATGCGATAGGGCCACCTTGCTGCGCAACGCGCCGATATCGGCCTCATGAAAAATGACGACAGCATAGGAACGAATTCCATCACGTCCTGCCCTGCCCGATTCCTGGTAGTAGGACTCCGGATTTTCAGGCAAATCCATGTGCACTACCGTACGCACGTTTACCTTGTTGATCCCCATTCCAAAGGCATTCGTTGCTACCATCACCCGGGCCCGGTCCTCCTGCCACTCGACTTGCCGCACATTTCGCTGCTGGTAATCCAGGCCGGCATGATAAAAGGTCGCCGGTAATTTTTGCTTCGTCAGCCACAGGGCAAGATCCTTTGTTGCTTTTCGCGAACGAACATATACGATCGATGAGCCTCGTACTTTCCGCAGTACCTCCAATAGTTGCTTTTCTTTATTTTCTGTTTTGCGAACGACAAAAGAAATTGTATCCCGGGCAAAGCTCTTCTGAAAAACAGAAGGGGCTTTGAAGTTTAGTTTTTGAATAATGTCGTCTTTGACCTGTCTTGTAGCCGACGCCGTCAGTGCGATAAAGGGAACCCCGGGCAGGAGTTCGCGTAATTCAGCAATTTGTAAATAGGGGGGCCGGAAATCATACCCCCATTGCGAAATACAATGTGCTTCATCCACGGCCACCAGGCAAACCTTCATTTTTTTTACTCGCTCCCTGAAAATCTCGGTTTGCAGCCGTTCCGGCGAGAGGTACAGAAACTTTTCATCGCCGTACACGCAATTGTCCAGCGTGATGTCAATTTCCCTGCGCGTCATCCCGGAGTGGACCGACGTTGCTTTTATTCCTTTGCTCCTCAACTGTTGCACCTGGTCTTGCATGAGGTCTTGCATGAGGGCAATCAACGGTGTGATCACCAGGCAAAGTCCTTCCATCATCAACGTTGGGACTTGAAAGCAAACCGATTTTCCCCCTCCCGTCGGCAACAGCGCAAACGTATCTTTTCCCTGAAGGACCGATGCAATTATCTCTCCCTGGGGAAAACGGAAGGCAGAATGGCCCCAGTATTTTTTGAGGAGTTGTTCAGGGGTTGGCATGCTCAAATGCAGGGTCACAAAGCGCACAAAGAAGATACGAAGAGCACGAAGAAAACTATTCGGTACGGGGTAATCCGTGTTTTATGTCCAGTTAGTGAATGCAGGTTATGGATTTGGTAATGGCTCACAAGTTAGGTCAAAACCACCGATCACCAATCACCGATCACCGATCACCAATTATTGTCCCTCTTCTCCAGAAAAGCCTGAATCCCCTTTTTACAATCCTCCGTCGTTCGGGCACGCGCATTCATGGTTGCGGCATAGTCGAGGGCTTCGGTAAGGGGTAGGGATTGGACTTCCGCTATCATCTGTTTGGTCAGCTCCATCGACTGAAGTGAATTTTGGTTAACTAATTTCTCCGCATACTCCATTACGGACGATTCCAACAACTCTCTGGACGCCAGGAAATTTACCAATCCGCAGGCCACTGCCTTATCTCCCGCCATAAGTTCGCCGCCTAACAAGAGTTGCTTTGCTTTCTGCTCCCCTAGTTTCCTTAGTAAAAAAACCATGACAATAGCAGGTACAAACCCTATCCTGACTTCCGTGTACCCAAACCTGGCTTCCGGCACGGCGAAGACAATATCGCATACTGTTGCCAGTCCGCAACCGCCTGCCAGCGCATGGCCCTGTACCTGGGCGATCACAACCTTCTTCAATGTATAGATCTTAAGAAAAAGATCCCGGAGATGTCGTGAATCATTCAGGTTTTCTTCAAAAGAAAAATGCTGAAGCTTTTGCAAATAGGCAAGATCAGCACCGGCACAAAATGCTTCGCCCGTGGCACCCAATACGATAACCTTGACGGCAGCGTCTGATTCCGCCTTCGTAAAGACGGCCATTAGTTCACTTACCAATTCAAAGCTCAATGCATTCCTTTTCTCCGGGCGGTTGAGCGTGACAAAGCCCACACGGTCTTTAACGGCATACTTTACGAGGTCCATAGCTACAGGTTTACAACAAAAGCTCCTTCACTGACGACAGCGTGCGCTGTAATATTCTTTGATCCAGCTTCCTTTACCATCCGTGCTGCATAGCTTCGCGAATTACTACTATCCAGGATTAACTTCCTGAATCTGACTTTATGCTGAAGTTGTTCCAGGGAACGCACAGCATCGTTTCCAATAATCAAATAGTCCGCTATACCATTTTGAGGAAGCTCATGGTCACGCTGGTCGATCCAAAGGACAGTAGTCTTGCCCAGAAGAAAAAACCGGAAGCCGGTAAATGACTTTATAAAGTGCGGGTCGGAAACAATCGAACGGCTGTCCGTCACTCCGGAAAGTATGCGGCTGGGCCGAATGTGGAACCGCAACTGATCTTCATCGCTGGTCAGCACGGAATCCGAGTAAAAATAAGATTGACCGGCTTTGATCCACTCCATTGCCCCATGGCCCGGTACACGGTACACGATCAATTGGTCGTGGCCTTTATCTGCCAATAAATTCCACCATTGGATGCACGTGAATAGCATCAACAAAACGAATCCACCAACGGCATAGTAAAACTTTCTGGATTCGATTAGCCGAATGGCAAAAACAATCATGCCGATCAGCAACACGCACTGCATCGCCGTAATGTTCACTCCATTGATCAAACTGAATGGCAACCCTTCAACAAAAAAAACGATCCCATTGAGAAGGGAGATGGTGTAGTGGAGAAGCAGTCCAAAAAAGCCGGCTAGCCACGGCACCGGGCTGACGGCAAGCAACAGTACCCCCATCACCAGCACGAGGCTGGAAAGCGGAATAACGACGAGATTAGAAAATAAAAAATAGACTGGGAATTGGTGAAAGTAATAAAAGCCCAATGAAAATGTTGCCAACTGGGCGGCCAGGGACACGCAGGTTACCTGCCACACTTTATCCCAAAACAAGGAGGCCGGCTCCCAAAGGCGGTAGAGCGGACGCTGGAGATATACAATCCCGATCACAGCCAGATAGGAAAGCTGAAACCCGACCGACATGACCAGGTAAGGATTGTATAATAAGAGAAGAAACGCAGAAGCGGCCAGGGTATTGTAGATATTCGTATCCCGGGCGAATGGTCTGGCGATAGCGATGAACGAAAACATAGTAACGGCCCGCAGGACAGAGGGAGACAAACCCGTTACGAAAGCATAGGCCCAAAGGCAAACCAAACTCAGGAAGGCAATCAGCCATCGACTCCAGGAATGATGGCTTAGCGGCCTCAGCAAAAACAAAATGATTCCATAGATAATCCCCACGTGAAGGCCCGATACGGATAAAATGTGCATGGCGCCGCTCGCGGCATAGGCCGCTTGGAGGTCGTTATCGATGCCCTCTGTAACACCTAGGACCAACGCGCGCGCGATTGCCTGGTTTTGAGGACCGGGAATAAACCGCTGAATTTTTGCAGAAGCCCATGCCCGTACCTGCTGTGAATAAAACATCACCCCATGGTGTTTCGCATGAGCAACCCCTTTTATTTGATTTGCATTTACAAATTGCTGATGAGAGATATTTCTAAAACTGAGAAAGCGTTTGAAGTCAAACTCACCGGGATTTGCCGGAGGAGGCACTTCCACGGGCGAACCGGCAATGAGAATCTTGTCACCATACTGAATTGGGAAAGGTCCCGGTTTCTTAGAAACGTAAAGGAGGCAGTTGCCAGACACGCTCTCCCACTCCAGACCTGATTTTATTTCTTTTATCTCTAATTCAACTCTCACCGAATTAATTTTTCCCTCCGGGGCACCGGTTACCTCAGCGAAATAATAGTCGATGGGTTTTTTAGCATGAGTAATGTGCGATGGTCGTCGCGCGTCCGTCCTGTTTAATAAATGGATGTACCCGGCCAGAAGGACCGCCATTAACCCTGTCAATCCGGAAACCGTCTTTAGTGCTGAACTTCCTCGCAACAATAAAACAGCAAGGAAATAACTCAGGACCAAAACGGCAAAAATTATAGCGGCGCTATATTCTGAAAGTTCATTTGGCCAATAAATACCGGCAAGAATCCCCGCTATAAAAAAAGCGGTGATGCGCACCATGGCATACGGGATCCAACGAAACATCAATCAATTTAAAATTTAAAATTCAAGATTGAAAATTTAAAATTGGGGATCACCAATCTTAAATTTTCAATCTTGAATTTTAACTATTTAGAGGTGTCGGGGATCTTGTTGTAGGCAGCGATGATATCCCGTACGAGTTTATGTCGCACAACATCACGTTCGTTGAGTTCTACAAAGCCAATCCCTTTAATTTCGCTGAGAATACGAACCGACTCTTTTAAACCCGAGCGCTGATGGGGAGGTAAATCAATTTGGGAGGTATCGCCCGTCACGATCATTTTGGATTCCGGGCCCATTCGGGTAAGGAACATTTTCATTTGCATCGGCGTCGTGTTTTGTGCTTCGTCGAGCAAGATGAATGCATTGTTCAATGTCCGGCCGCGCATGTAGGCCAACGGTGCAATTTCGATTACTTCCCGCTCCATATAAAACTTCAGTTTTTCGAAGGGGACCATGTCATTCAGCGCATCATAGATGGGACGCAGATAGGGATCAATTTTCTCTTTCAGGTCGCCTGGCAAAAAGCCCAGATTCTCCCCTGCCTCGACAGCCGGACGGGTAATAATGATCTTTTTGACCTGCTTATTCTTCAACGCCCGCATGGCGAGTGCTACGGAAATATAAGTTTTTCCTGTTCCTGCCGGTCCCAGGGCAAACACAAGATCATTATCTTTAACAGCCTGCACCAGCTTTTGCTGGTTAACCGTTTTTACTTTTATAGGCGATCCCTTCGTTCCATAAAGTAAAATACCATCCGCAGAATCTTCGGCAATCGACTCCTGTTTCTCCTGGGCAAGGTATCCCCGGACGTTTTCTTCCGTGATCCTCCCAAACTGATGAAAGTGGTCGATAAGTGAATTCAGAACATCGGTGATTTGAATGATGTCGGCAGGCTCACCTTTCACCAGGATTTCATTGCCCCGGGAGATGATCCGGCTTTTGGGAAAGGCGGATGAAAGCTCGCTTATGTTTTTGTTTTCAATTCCCAGAAAATCGATCAGGGAAATGTTCTCGAGTGTAATGCTTTTTTCCGTCAATGAGGTAATTGGTTGAAATGCTTTAATTTTGGCTCCACAAAAATAATAATAATCCAGCTTCGAATAACCGAACTGACCGGAACAAAGTTCAAGGAATGGCCATCGTAACCCTTTTAACGGATTCTGGAGAAAGTGACCATTATGTGGCGGCCATCAAGGCCAAAATCCTGGGCATCAATCCCGGCGTTAAAATCGTTGACATCAGTCACAATATTGCCCCTTCCGATATCGCCCACGGTGCTTTCGTTCTTAAATCGGTCTTTCGCGACTTTCCAAAAGGGACCGTCCACCTGGTCGGAGTTGACGCTGCCGGCAATCGCGGTGATGCGTTCGTCGGTGTACAACTGGAGGATCATTTTTTTATCGGCGTGGACAATGGGCTTTTGGGTTTGATCAGCGACAAAGCTCATCAGGCCATCGTTGAACTGAATGTTATCAGCCCCGTAGTGAGCACGTTTCCGGAAAAAGATATTCTAGCCCCCGCAGCAGCGAAACTCGCGAGCGGTGTTGCCCTGATGGATTTGGGACTCGTGATGACCACATTTAAGAAAAGCATCGGCCGCTTTGTGAAGGCTACGAAGAAACAAATCTCAGGCCACGTCATCCGCGTGGACAATTTCGGAAACCTGATCACCAATATTCCCAAAGAAGCCTTTGACACGTTACGTGCTGGAAAGACCTATACCATTCAATTTGGCGGTGAAAAATTCAGGCGAATCCACACAACGTATCATCAGGCGGAACAAGGGGACTGTTTTTTAGTTTTCAACAGCCTGGCATTCCTTGAAATTGGTATTTATAAAGGGAATGCCTGCGAGTTGTTAGGACTTTCCTATGATAGTCCGGTGAACATCCTATTTGAAGACTGATTACCGATTACTGACCACCGATTACCAATTTTATGTTCATTCGAATCGTGCGCATGCATTTCACCGAGGCTGGTGTCGAAGAATTCCTGGATATTTTTAACGACAATAAGATTGCCATTCGCAATTTTCCAGGATGTTCTCACCTTCAATTGCTCAAAGACGCAGGCGATCCGCTGTGCTTCTCCACGTTGAGTTACTGGGACAAACCTGAAAGTCTGGAAAACTATCGCAAGTCCGAGTTGTTTGGGAAAGTATGGGGACGGGTAAAGACGTTATTCTCTGAACGATCGCAGGCTTTCTCGTTGGAGAGGTTTATTGAATTATAACTTACTTTTGAATTCCAACTCAATGAAAGATTCGGGTGCTTGCCACAAAGACACGAAGACACTAAAATGTTACTTTTGAATTCCAACTCAATGGAAGACTCAGCTATTTGGCCACTAAGACACGAAGACACTAAAATGTATTAAATAATAATAGATGACTGACGGAAAAAAGATGCCTTTGTGTCTTGGTGTCTTTGTGGCCAAACAGCGGAGTCTGGTTACCACCGATCATTCACAACGTTTTCATATCTATCACAAACCTATACTTCACATCGCTCTTCATAACACGTTCATATGCTTTATTAATTTCCTGAATGGGAATTACTTCGACATCCGACATGATTGCATGCTCCGCGCAGTAGTCGAGCATCTCCTGTGTTTCCTTAATGCCGCCGATATTTGACCCTCCGATTTTTTTGCGGCCGCCGATGAGAGAGAACCCTTTGACGGGAGCCGGCTCGGGCGGCGCTCCTACAATGATTAATGTTCCATCCCGCTTGAGGAGCCCCAGAAATAGGTTTAGATCATGAGGGGCCGAGACGGTGTCAATGATAAAATCAAAATGGTTCCTCAGTCTTTTCATTACGGTCTCATCCGACGTAACACGGAAGTGATGGGCTCCTAATCGCTTCGCATCGGCTTCCTTGTTTTTGGAGGTACTGAGAACTGTAACCTCTGCCCCCAGGGAAGCGCCAATTTTCACTGCCATGTGTCCCAGGCCACCCAGACCCAATACCCCGAGGCGATGGCCCTTTCCCACTTTCCAATGCATGAGGGGTGAATAGGTTGTAATACCGGCGCAGAGCAGAGGAGCAACCCGGTCCAGGGACAGCGTAGGAGAAATGTGAAGTGTGTAGGCTTCATCTACGACGATCTGGGACGAATATCCGCCATAGGTCGGGGTGATCTTATCTTTTTCATAGCCGTTGTACGTGGCTACCATGCCCTTCTCACAATATTGTTCCAGGCCCTCTTTACAGCTTTGGCATTCCCGGCATGAATCGACAAAACAACCCACGCCGGCAAGGTCACCCACCCTGAACCGGGTAACATCCTTTCCGATTTTACTGATGCGGCCCACGATTTCATGGCCTGGCACCATAGGGAAAATGGCCCCACCCCACTCATCCCGGGCCTGGTGTATATCCGAGTGGCAAACGCCACAGTACAGGATATCCACAAGAACATCGTGGTCACCGACTTCCCTTCGTTCAATGCCAAAGGGGGATAACGGAGTAGAAGATTTTAGAGCGGCGTAGGATCTTGCGGAAATCATAGTTTTTTAGAAACCAACCAAAGATACAAAGCAATAGTTTCGAAGAGCCTTAATTTTCATTTTGGTGAATGCAATTTCACTCAAGGACCTTTATGCTAAATAATTCAAGATCGGCTTAAACTAAAGGACAAATTTCTTCGTCTAAGTAGAGAAATAACAAAATCATGATCCCTTTCACCAAAAAAACAAGCCGTTACCAAGTTGTCCAGATGGACTCTACGTATTTGAGAAATTTCTCCGAAGCCTTATTGAATTGGGAACAGAACCGGCAAGAGACCCGTTTCGCTTTTAGCCGGTTTGATCTTGACCGGCGCGGACAGAAAAGCCCGGTTTTATTAAAACGGCAGTAATCCAATAGTGTGAATAATCACATAGCATACGCTTTGCTTACCTACCTGTATGCCCATGTGTTTTGTGTTACCTAATTCGTCTTCTTTACCGAACCTCCACTGCTGGAATCCGTGTTGGTTTTGAGCGGGTTGCCTCTGTACCGGATACTTCCACCACTGCTCGCGTGAGCCTGAAGTTCTTTCGATACGTTTATGTTAGCACTGCCGGCGCTGCTCACACTCACATTGACAATTTCGCTTTCAAGATTATAGGCATCAATATCTCCGGCGCTGGAGGCTTCTATCTCCAGCGACTTTGTATTCCCCTCCAAAACAGTCTTTCCGGCGCTTGAGGCATTTACAATCACGGATTCTGATTCCAATTTTACCTCCACCGATCCGGCACTGGAGACGCTAATCTCCAATTTGCCTGATTTAATAAGGTCTGTTGAAAATAGGTTGGAGGCGCTGCTGGCGGACAACTTTTCAAGGCGGGTGTACGTAACGTAGACCTTGACCGACTTCCTGCCACGGAAGTTGCCGTCGCGCATGTGAATTTTAAGGGTAGGCCCGTTTACTTCGGTGAGCACATTTGAAAGATCGGTTCCGGTAGCTTCCACTTTCACCGATTCCTTCTCTCCTTTTTTCAAATAAACATCGATTGCCTCGGAGACCCTCACCGCCTGAAACGCACCGATCTGCCTGACCTCGCTTTGCTGGGCCCTTCCTGAAACCGCGAGACAAAAAACCAATATAACAATGAAATTAATTCTCATAACAAGTTTTGATCAAAGACCGGTTCCCGATTCAAGGGTTGCCTGAAATATCCAACTTTAAAAGGATTTTTTTCAAACGGTGTACTATTTACCCGTTTTTTACCTAAATTTCGATACATGATCTTGATTAATTTCCAACCAAATTTTATTCTGTTATGATTAAGGAACAATTGAATGTATTGATAAATCTGGCAGCCAGCGATTCCACTGTTGCGGAGAAGGAATCAAAAACCATCCATATGATCGCCAGGGCTAATGGAATTCCTAAAGAGATTGTGGATGGGATGCTTAAAAAACCACAGCCCATCGGTGATTTAAGCACCCTTGCCGAGGACCAGAAATTTGAGCACCTGTACCATTTGATCCAGCTCATGAAAAGCGACGGCCAGGTTTTCAAGAGCGAGATCCATTTTTGCGAGCAAATCGCTGAAAAGCTTGGGTATAAAAAAGGTGTTGTAGGTGATTTATCTTCCCGCATATACAGTGACCCGACCATTACGGCCGACCGTAAACTGTTGATGGATCGGGCACATCGCTTCCTGAAAGAGTAAGACCACTCAGTTAAAAAATTTGCCGCAGAAAGGTCTGTGACCTGAATTTATTTTTTTTCAAACTCCACTTTCCCTCCTACGATTGTCATTACCACTTCGGTCTTGAGCAACTCGTTTTCCGGAATGGACATGATATCCCGTGAGAAAATAGTGAAATCGGCGACCTTGCCCGGCTCGATGGACCCCTTGATCTTTTCTTCAAATGCTCCGTACGCCGCATCGAGGGTATAGGATCGCAAAGCTTGCTGGCGAGTCATTTTTTCCTTCGGTTCATAACCGCCTTCGGGTTCGCCGGCTAATGTTTTCCGCGAGACAGAAGAATAGAAGCCGGCTACCGGGTTGATCGGTTCGACCGGAACGTCGGTGCCGTTGATTACTTTTGCTCCCGTCCGGAGCAACGATTGCCAGCAGTAGGCACCTTCTTCAATTCTTTTCTTGCCCAACCTATCTATCGCCCACGGCCGGTCGGACGATAAGTGGATGGCCTGCATCGAGGCAATCACGCCCAACCGGCCAAACCGGGGAATGTCATCCGGATGGAGATGTTGAGCGTGTTCAATCCGGAACCGGGCGTCCCAGGCTTTCTCAGGGTTTTCCTTGAGCGCCATCTCGTACCGGTCAAGGATTTCCTTGTTGGCCCGGTCGCCGATCGCATGTGAACAAACCTGAAATCCAAATCGCAAGGCATCACGGCAGGTTTTCAAAACCGTATCCATGGCGATCGTGGCCATCCCATAAAAATCGCCGCGGTCGCTATACGGCTCCAGTAACCATGCACTCCGCGTGCCGAGCGCGCCGTCACAGTGAAGCTTAATCGACCGAATGGTAAGCCGGTGCGTGGGGTCTATTTCCGGCCCTCGTTGATACCATTCTCTCAACTTGTTATCCTGTGCCTCGAGCATCACATACAGGCGGGTCGCCAGC
>WNFM01043233.1_pt1 | contig 11459 bp, 12 predicted proteins | sample 5400271 | NCBI WGS metagenome assembly WNFM01 (sample SAMN13153352, study PRJNA577476) | soil metagenome | isolation source: 60 cm saprolite on Douglas fir-dominated hillslope | place: USA:California | collected 2013-09-17 | reverse complement strand
AGCTTGCGGTAGGCGTCCACAAAGGCCGTTGCGTCGGCCAGGGTCGGCGTCGATGTTCCCGTGACCTCGACGTCGAGCATGAGGGGCGTCTTACCCACCTTGCTATAGCTCCAGGCAGCCTGGGCGGCTGCGGATCCTTGCCGAAGGAAGTGATAGGCGAAGAAGAATGTGCCGTTCGCGGCGGCATTGGACTTTGCACGGGCATAGTCCGGGTTAAGATAACTAGTTCCTTCGGTCGCCTTAACAGCGACAGCCAACGCGCCCTTGAGATTGATTCCGGCCTGATAGTCCGAGATGTCCGGGTAATAGATGGTCACTGCTTGCCATCACTTTCAGTCGAGCAGGGACTGGACAGCGGCTTGATCGGTTTCTGATATTACGCGGGGATTCGCTCGGCAGCAGCCCAACGCGGCGTTGGCCGGCAGCCGGGTCGTCCAGGTCCCACCGGGCACCAGCAGCGCCCGGCCGTGGCAGGCCGCGTCGCCGACCCCGTGGACGGGCCGGCCGGGGAACTCGGCGACGATCCGCGCCATCAGCTCGCCGGCCAGAAGGCCGAGCGCCCGCTCGAGCCGATCGGCGCTCAGATGAACGCCGCGTACGCCGTTGCGGTCGCCCTGCTCGATAGGGGAGCTTGACCGCGGCATGCAGCATCCGGAGCGGTTCCAGTGGGGATGGGCACCCGAGGGCGGCAAGAAGGCCGACCTGATGTTCGTCCAGCGATCCTTATCTGCCCTGCCCCGGCAGGCACGCCAAGTCAGGTCGTATAACCGACATCATCGATCTGGAAGTTCGGGTTCCATGGGGTGTTGTTGCCGGTCCCGGCGTAGCTGGCCGAGACGCCGGTGACATGATCGCGGTACGCCCAGGAAGATACGCTGACACGTACCCGGTTCCAGGTGTTGGCAAGCACTGGCACTGTCTTGGTCAGTGTGTGACTGCCGCTGGTGAGAGTGACCGTGACCTGATATCCGGTCGCGACTGGTGCATAGCCGTAGCCGTCGACGTAGAGGTAAAAGGTCTGCGCGGCGGACAGGTTCAGTGGGATGACCGGGGTGACCATCATCGTCCTTAGCGCGGGTATTGCCGCGCCGTCGAGCGATGACGCGTCCAGCGCGTACTTCCCGCCGTACGGGCGGCCGGGGCCGTTCTGGAAGCTCGTTACCGCGGCGACCGATGCCACGTGGACCCCGGCTTGCCAGCCGTCGGTCGTTCCGTCCTGGAACGAGTACAGCACCCTGGAGACGTGCGGTGTTGCGGACGCGTGCGGTGTTGCCGACGCGTGCGGTGTTGCGGACGCGTGCGGTGTTGCCGACGCCCGTCGCGCCTTGCGATGGCCTGGGTCGGCCGCGCGTGATGCCCTGGGAAGGAGCCGTGGATGTGGTATGCCCAGCTCGGACGGGGCGGTCGGCATTGGCAGGGACTGCGACGCCCCCGGCGTGCGGGTTCGGCCGACCGTGTGGTGCAGCGCCCAGACGGAGACCGGTGCCGCGACGACAAGGCAGGCTATTGCTGCCGCCACCGCCCATGGCGTCGCCGATCGCGCGCGCTTCGGCGAGCGGCGCAGCGGATTTCGGTGGCCGCGGGCCCCGGCCGCGGCATCTGCGGCCGCCTCGAACATGCCCATGGCCGCGGCTGCGCTGGGCCGCGCGGCTGGGTCCCGGCTCAGCAGTGCGGTGATCGGCGGGCGAAGGATCGGTGGTGATGACCGCGGCCATCGTTGCGGTGGCGTCGCCGCAGTGGTCGTAGGGGCCCTGCCCCTCCACGGCGGCGTACAAAGTGGCGCCGAGCGACCACAGATCCGCGGCCGGCGTGGCCGCCTCACCGAGGATTCGTTCCGGTGCGAGAAAGGCCGGCGTTCCCATCACCATCCCGGGCTGGGTGAGCGAGGGATCGCCATCGAAGGTCGCGATGCCGAAGTCAGTCAGCACCGCCCTGCCGTCGCGGGTGAGCAGCACGTTGGCTGGCTTCACGTCGCGGTGCAGCACACCGGCGGCATGGGCGGCCGCTAGCGCGGCGAGCAGCTGGCGGCCCATCTCCGCGGCGCGTTTCGGTGACAGGGGGCCATTTCGCTTGATGACCCGGTCGAGAGATCGGCCTTGAATGAGTTCCATGACGATCCACGGGCGCCCGAGTTCCTCGGCCACGTCATGCACCGCGGCCACCGCCGGGTGGCTGAGCCGGGCCGCGGCACGGGCCTCGCGCAACGTCCGCTGGCACAGGCTGTCCCGCTCGGCCTCGCCCAAGCCTGCGGGGAGCCGGACTTCCTTGATGGCGACGTCGCGGCCAAGAAATTCGTCCCTGGCGCGCCACACCGTGCCCATGGCGCCATGGCCGATCGGTGCGGCCAGCCGGTAGCGGCCGCCGATCAGCAGGCGGGCAGCAGACTGGCCATCGGCGGGCCGGTCGCCGGCCGGCCGTTCATCAAGCAGCCTCCTCACCGCAGGCAGGCCGGCCTCGGTCATCGCAAACCTCTCTTGCTGGCCCTGGTGCTGAGGCCGGTCAGCCACAGGAGCGGTTACCTCAAACTGAGATTGTTCCAAAACTGGCGGTGTGCCGCGGCCACATGACTACATTCAGCGCCAGCATGACCGGGACCACCCGTATGCCATCACTGCCAAGCAGGTCAAGATCGCCCTGACTGACGTCGCTGCGGCATTCGGTAGCGCCCGGTTTCGCGGGACCAGCGTGCGTTCCCGCCCATCCAGTTGCGAAGGCCGTCGAGATACATCCGAAGTTCGGGGCCCGCCTGACGGCGAAGTGGTTCCTCGGCTTTGAGGTAGCGGGTGACCTCGGCATCGTGCAAGGACGCCGCGACCTTGAGCGCCTCGGTCATCGGCAGATGCCGTTCGCGTGCCAGAACGGCCGGCAGGCTCTGCACTTTCAGGCTGCGTGACGACTCCTTGGGATAGGACAGCACATCGTTGGCCCAGCAGATCACGTTCACCGCGATGCTGGTTGCCGCCTGCACATCGCGGCGGCAGAACTCTGCCGTGCCGAGCTCGAACCTGCCGACCACATCGATCAGCGCGAGGCAGGTCGGAACCGCGCCGCTGTGCCGCCTCATGACCTGGTACTCCGCCAACCGGGCCAGCGTGTCGTCGGCCCGGTGGACGGCTTCCCAGAACTGTGCGAGGAAATAACCGCGCACAGCGTTCAGGAAACGGAGCAGCTGCGGGCCGCTAGCCGACGCCGCGAGGCGGTCCATCACGTCACCCAGCGCGGACGTGAGCGGATCTGTGCGGCACGCCGGGTCATCGGTGCTGTCCAGGACGCGAGCGCAGGAGGCGACGACCCGGGCTAGCTGCTCTGGGTGAGTCCCCGCTTCCGCCTCGTCGCAATAGCGGTCGTCGAAGATGAACAGCCACATCTGCCAGTCGGCGAGCAGGTTCAGCGCCTGGTCGTCGCTGCCCGGACTTGTGCGTGCCGCCAGCGAGCCCACCCTTGCCCGGCGGAACCGCTCAATGTCGCCCTGGCCGGTGAGGAGTTCGAAGCGGCGCGCCCACTCAAGCACATGACGATTCACCCGCCCGGCGAAAGGACTGATCTTGTCGCCAAATGGGCACGTCAGCCCCGGTAATGTGACCTTGTCGCTCATCTGGATCGGCGAGCCCTGTTATGGTCCAGCCGGGCGAGAAGCAAAGCGACGTCGTCACCATGGCGCGACGGCCGGCGTGGACTGGCCAGAAGGTCGTCCGCGAGCACTTCAAGGTCGCAGGCTACGCCCTGCTGCAGCACGCACAGCAGGCACGAGATGTTGAAGTCGGGATCCTCGCCATCCGCCTCCAGCAGGCCATCCGTCGTGAGCAGCAGCACCGATCCCGGGGCTATCTGGGTCTCGACGGTGGAATAGACCGTGTCGGCCTCGATGCCGAGTGGAAGGCCGCCGTCGCAGTCCAGGACGAGCGGCGGTGCGCCGGGCGTGACGAGCATCGGCGGAGGATGGCCTGCCCGGCACATGGCAAGCTCGCCGGTGGCTGGCTTCAGCGCCACGAAGCAGCACGTCGCAAACCGTGCGGCCACCGGGTCGGTGTTGAGGTCCGCAAGCCACCGGTTCGCTCGGGCCATCACCTGGGCCGGAGAGTGCCCTTCGCGTGCGTAGGCGTGGACCGCAATTCGCAGCTGCCCCATCAGCGACGCGGCGAACACATTGTGACCCTGCACGTCGCCGATGATCAGCCCCACCCGGCCACCGGGGAGCTCCACCACGTCGTAGAAGTCGCCGCCGATCTCCATGCCGGACGTCGCCGCCTGATAGCGCGTCGCGACGGCCATCCCTGGCGCGGCGAGCTTACCGCGCGGCAGCAGCACGCGCTGCAGCTCGCTCGCGAGTGTGTGCTCGGATTCGTACATACGTGCCCGTTCCAGAGACTGGGTGAGCAGGCCCGAGGCGGCGAAGAACAAGGCGCGTTCTGCGGGTGGAAACTGGCGCGGCGCGGGGAAACCGAACAGGCAGGCGCCGGCCCGGCCGCAGGAGTTGGTGGTTGGCAGGGCCACCCATGCCTGCTGTGGCGAGTGGCCGACCACATGGGCCAGATGCGGGTAGTCGCGGACAAGTTCCTCCGGCGAGGAAACGTACACGGGGGACCGCGAGCCGATCGCGTTTGATACCGGTGTCGGCTGCGCCGGCTCGAGGCCGCTGAGTGCGTCAACGGCTTCGCGCTCGAACCCGCATGCCGCGACGACCGCAGGGTGACTCTCCTTCTCCGCTATCACGATCAGGCTGTCCGCGCCGTAGGCGCGCAGGCCGTCGCTCGCAGCAGCAAGGATGGCGTCGACCGTGACCGCAGACGCTAGCGCTGCGGTGAACTCCTGCATGCGGCGCGCGCGATCGGCACCCTCATGCAGGGGCCTGAATGGCCGTGGTATCCATTACCACTCCCATCATCCGGGCCGGCCTGCCACCTGAGCCGGGTAGGACCCTGCCACGGGCCTCCATGGACCGCACGCTGCCGTCTTCCTGGCGGACGCGGTATTCGATCTGGTACGTGCCGCAGGCGAGAGTCATCCGCTGCATAGCTTCGATCACGTGGGGAAGATCCGATTCAGGAACACGGGAGAGGAACTTGCCCATGTCCGCGTGCCCGTCCTCGGGCAGGCCGTGCAACCTGTAAGTAACAGGATCGCAGATGACCTCGCCCGTCGCGATTTCCCAGCTGAAGAACCCCGCGTCCACGCTGGTAGCGTTCGGCTGGAAAATAACACGCGGCCAGTCGGTCAATGGCTCAGGCTCACCCCTTTTCCGTGAAGCTGATCCTCGTTCGCCGACGGGAGATGGCCCCCGGACTGGGATGTCGCCTGGCATGTCGCCGCGACCGCGCAGCCCGGCGGCCGGCTCCAGTTCGGCGAGCGCTTCATCCCACTGGCCGGCCTCGAAATACTCTTCCGCGGAGGCCGTCAACGCGTCCCCCGCTGGCCGGCCCTCACCCGCCCGGCCCTGGCCAGCATCCTGCGGCAACCGGAACGGCCGTGACGGTGGCGCCCCTGCTCATCCTGCTGGCAGCGCCGACCGCGGGCGTGGGTGCTGCAGGTCATTGTCTCTCCCCTCATGCAAGCCTCGCAGGACGGAACTCGTGCGAGCTCTGCAGGACCGAATCTGCACCCGGGACGCGGCAGACCTGGTGCGCCCCGCGAGCGGCGGGGCGCACCTGTGACTACGCCAGGAACGCCGACTGGTTCGGCCGGCCAGGTAGCGGATCGAGGCGGGTCAACAACAGGTCCCCGGCCGCCAGCCGCCACCCCGCGCAGTTCCAGGATCGCCATGGTCTAGGCCAAGCCCCCGGACGCCCAAAGCATGACGGGCGCCCACCCTGCATGTGAGCCGCGGGTCTTGCTCAAGGCCGGCCAACATGTCCCGAGCGCAACCCGCGGCCTAACGTAACTACGTCTCTGTGCGGTCTCCCCTTCACCGAACGCCATACTGCGTTCCGCGGGTAGCCGGAGCGCCCCGCCGGAGGCGCCGGGGGAGGGTCAACGCCCTCGACGGCGCTGTGAAGCTCGGCGCGGAGCCGGTCCTCGTCGATCATGACACGCGCCCGGCCTGCTTTCATGCGTGGCAGACAGGCAACCAGGCCCATGCTCGACCGGGTAACCATGAGAGGCCCGCCCAGCTGATCGTGTTGTAGCCAGCCGTGACGCCATAGCCGACTTCGTCGGCGAGGGCGGCCACAATCTCCAGGCCCCGCCCATGCTCGGCGATACCGTCGCCGTTGGGGTGGGCTGGGCGCCACGGCACAGTGCCAAGATCGGTGACCTCCAGCCACGCTCGTCCTGGTCCCTGCATGATGGTGATGGTGAACGTGCCGCCGTCCTGTCCGCTGGGAGTATGGCGGATGGCATTGGTGGCTAGCTCGGCGGCGATCAGTTCCAGATCGTCTACCCGCGGTGAATGGCCGAGGATGGCGCGCACGAACGGCGGCTTCCGTGGCCTGCTGGCTGATGATCATGGCACCTCCGCCCGGCTGTCTCCAGGGCGCCAGGCTGGCCCCGGAAATGCGAAAACCGGTGTCACGCCTTTTACTGGGCTACGCCGCCAGCCCTCGATAGGTTCAACTGATTGCACATGCTGCGGCATGCTGGCCACGCGGCATCCTGCCACCGGTTACCAACAGTGATCGGCGAAGCTATGTGCCCGTAAACCTCACTGAGATGGGCGATGGTCCACCGGTGCCGCAGCGGCACACAATGTGTGAAGCGGCTGGAAGAGGTGAGTTTCCGGCCCCGGAGCCACGGGCCATTGCGACGTTTTCCCGAGACCGCGCGGCCATAGGCAGCCGCAATACCTGTACCGGTCCCCAGTCGCACTGGCAGGGGCCACGCTCGAGGTCGGGACATGCAGTGACCGATGATCAGCAATGGCAGGCCGCCAGCGAGATCGAGCAGAGCCACCCGCATTGGGTGGTGATGTGGGGGGGTTACTCCCGCCTGTTCTGGGCCTTTCCCCACTTCCAGGTTCCCAAGGGGACGATTGTCAGCGCCCCCGACCGGGAGAGGCTGCTCGCCGACATGCACAGCGTCGAGGCCGAGGTGAGCGCCAACTCGCGGGTACCCATCTATAGTTCGCCCACGCCGGCCGCTCGGCTTCCCCGCCGGCCCAGCCGTGGACAGCTGCAGCGGGGCATACTGGCAGAGGGCCCTCCCCCCGCAGGCGCTTCGCGCCCTGAAAGCATGGATTCTCCTCTCCCGGTGCCAAGCCCCCGCGCCCCGGGGCGATCCGTCCCAGGAGCGGCGCCGCCCGGGATGCTCTGGACGCCGCAGGCCGAGCTTGGGCCAGCGAGAAGCAACTACGACCCCTACGTATCTGACCCTTACGACTCAGACCCCTACGACCCCGATGTCTCCTGGCAGGACTAGCCTCTGCCAAGACATTGGGTCGCGCGGAAACGAAAGGAAGGCAGGCAGTGGGTCGTCAGCCTTACCTTCCTCCCGCTAGCGGCCCTGTACATCCTTTCTTCACATTCATCGCCAAACGAAGAAATCTTCAAGGGAATTAGCGCCTACCGGCTCCAGCCCGTCAACGGATAACAACCGCGGGCAGCATCACGCTCTGGGCCGCCCTGGCGCGCCTGCCTACCGCGTCGGGGAGCGGGAGGCCTCCAGCAGGAGGGCCGTATACTCGACCAATGTCACGAGGACATCCCGGCACGACGAGCGCTTCCGTGCGTCGCATAGGAGCACCGGCACACCGGGGTCCAGGTCGAGCGCCCCCTGCACGTCCTTCGCGTCGTAGTGGCGTGCGCCGTCGAAGCAGTTGACTGCGATCACGAACGGCACCCGGCGCTGCTCGAAGTAGTCGACGGCTGGAAAGCAGTCGGCCAGGCGGCGGGTGTCGGCTAGGACGACGGCACCGAGCGCGCCCAGGGCCAGGTCATCCCACATGAACCAGAAGCGCTCCTGTCCTGGTGTGCCGAACAGGTATAGGACGATGTCGTGGGATATGCTCAGGCGGCCGAAATCAAGCGCGACCGTGGTGGTCGTCTTGCCCTCCACGCCGCTTAGCGGGTCGATGCCCGCGCCGCGCTCACTCATCACCTCCTCGGTGTGCAGCGGCCTGATCTCGGTCACCGCGCCCACCATGGTTGTCTTGCCAGCACCAAAACCACCCGAAATCAGGATCTTGATCGCGGCCGGCAGCTCGCCCAGGCCGCTGTCACGCTCATAGTCGTCGTAGCCCATCGGCAACCCTCCTGAGAAGTGCAGTGTCGGGCAGACTCGATGGCTGGACCGGCCGGTGCACATGGATGAAGCCGCGTTCTCGGAGATCGCCGAGTATCACGCGGACCACCCCGAGCGGTAGTCGCAGGTCAGCGGCAAGGTCAGCGATAGTTGCGGGGCACAGGCAGAGCAACTGCAGGTGCTCGGGCTCCAGGATGGCAGGATCAGCCCTGACCCTGCGAGCGACCGTCACCATCGTGACCAGGTCAAAATCCCCGCCCGAGGGCGTGGTGCGACCGCGGACGAGGGCATAGGGGCGAACGACGTGCCCGGCCTCCTCGTCTACCCATCGTTCGCCAGACGACCCCGGCCCGTCAGACCGCCCCATAAGGTCACATCACTTTGCCACCGGTGCGGACGGACCTCGGGCGCACGGCCAGATACTCGTTGACGCGCTTGGTGAACATCGCCATCTCGTAGGCAACCAGGCCGACGTCCGCCTTGGCAGAACTGATCACGGCCAGGCAGCTGCCCTCACCGGCAGCGGTGGTGAAAAAGAACGCCGCGTTCATCTCCACGATGACCTGGCGAACCTCCTCGCCGCCCAGGTGCTGGACCGCTCCCCGGGCGAGGCTGTGGAAGGCAGCCGCTATCGCCGCCAGCCGTTCGGCATCCTCACGGCCGAGCGTTGCCGATGCCCCGACGGTGAGCCCATCGCGGGTCAGGACCAAAGCCTTCTCGACGCCAGGGACACGGGTGACCAGGTCGTCGAGGAGCCAGCCGAGTTCCGGAGCGGATGTCATACTGTGCCCTCCTACTCTGACGTCCCCGGCGATGACGTGCCGCCGTCATCGTCAGGGCCCGGCCGCAGGCCGGTCTCGGATGGGCTTGCCCCGGCACTGGTCCAGGTGCCTGCGGAATCCGCCCGGCCTCGCTCCCAGCCGCGCTGGAGCGACGTGAGCGCGTCGCGGGTCTCACCTGGGGAACGCTCGCCGGCCACGCCGCCACCGGCGTCTGCCGCCTGGGACGGTTGCGGGTCACGTAGCTCCGGCGCCAGGCTGGCCTGACGTGTCCTACGGGGAAGGCCGAACTCAGTCAGATCCTCGGTGTGCGGCTCCACCCCGGCGTCATGCTGGCCGTTCCCGGCCTCCTGGGTTCCCGGAGTGAACGAGCTTTCCTCGGATTCCAGTGTTCCGGGGGTGAGGAACTCTTCTGCGGCGTCCGGTGTTCCTGGAGTGAACAGTCCCGCCGTGCCCGTTCGCGCGGGCATGATGGCCGGCGACGCGGCGCCGTTATGCGCGCCGTCCGGGCCAGGATCGGCGCCGTTCGCATCACCGCCGGACAGGGGCAGATCCCACCCGCTGCCGCGCGCGGCGTGCCGGCCGGTGACCTGTATGGCCATCTCGTTCGCCAGGCCGGCGTCGGGGTCCGCGGAATAGCTCTCCTCGGAGACCACCAGGTCCCGGGGGACGATAACGATCGCGGTGGTTCCCGCAAAGGGCGATTCGCGTAGCGCGACCCGGATTCCGTGTGCCTTGGCCAGCCGCGCCGCGACGTACAGGCCAAGTTGTTCGGTGGCTGCCAGGTCTACTTGTGGCGGATCGGCGAGCTTCGCGTTGAGCTCGGCCATCGTTGCCTCGGTGATACCGATTCCCCGGTCCTCGATCTCCACCGCGAATCCGTTGCCTACCAGGTCACCGATGACCCGAACCGGGGTGTTCGGGGGAGAGTAGATGGTGGCGTTCTCGATGAGCTCCGCGAGCAGGTGAATCACATCTGCCACCGCTCGCCCTGCCAGCGCCGCGCGGCACCTGGTTATCACCCGCACGCGGCGGTAGTCTTCTACCTCCGCAACCGCGGCCCGCAGCACGTCAGCCAGCGGGACCGGCTTATTCCAGCCACGTCCCGGCTGGTCGCCCGCGAGGACCACCAGGCCCTCCGCGTGCCTGCGCATGCGCGTCGTCAGGTGGTCGAGCTGGAAGAGCGACTCCAGTTCCCCGGGCTGGGCTGCACGCAGCTCCAGGTCGTCGAGCATGGCCAGCTGCCGGTGCAGCAGCGACTGGCTTCGCCGGGCCAGGTTGCGGAAGACGGTGGCAATGCCGGCCCGGAGCCTGGCCTGGCCGACGGCTGCCTCGATCGCTGTCTGCTGGACCGAGTTGAACGCCTGCCTGACCTGGCCGATTTCATCGCGTGTCGGGTTCGGGAACGGCACCTCGACGTCGACGTCGACGACGTCGACGTCGACGCTCGAGCTGAGGCGTGCCACTACCTGCGGTAGGCGCACGTCGGCGAGGTACTGGGCTGCCCTCTTAAGCCCGCCAAGCTCGCGCACCAAGCCACGGCCGATCACGATCGAGGCAATGATCGAGACGAAGATGGCGAACAGGCCGAGGCCACCACCAACAGCGAGCCGCAGGTCGACGGGCCTGGCCGCCTGGCTGCCCATGTTGGACAGGATGGGCCCAGACATGAACCCCCCGAAGTCGATGCCGCCTGCGACCGCGCTGGCAGCGTGCAAGTAGGCGGTCACCGGCACCCGGGGCACGATCCCAGCGCGCGTGTTGATCACCGCGTCTTCCAGCCCGGTGAGCTCCGCTGCCGCCTGCGGGTTCATGAACCGCCCGTAGGTCTGCCGGATGGCGGAATTAAGCGCCGGCATGGCCTCGCTGATGAGCCCCCTGCGCTCTCCCACGAGTTCGGCGAACCTCAGGTGATCAGACGCGGGAAATGAGCGGGCCATGACGTCGCCGGCGAAGAGCGCCTGCTCCTGGAGCAGGATATCCGCGCCTTCGGTAAGCCTCATGACGGCCAGGGCCTGGGTCTCCAACGGCGCGCTGGGCATCTCGAGAACCGTCTGGATAAGGAGGTTGTAACTTGCGGCGATCATGGCCGAGTAGCGTTGCTGGGCCAGGCTCCTGCTGATGGAATCAGTGCTAATCGCATGGCGCAGTGATGCCAGGCTGGCGGTGTCTTTGATGAGAACCGCCAGGGCGGCCTTGTCCTGTGGTGACAAGTCAGATCTAGTGCCGGGTGACCTGGTTACGGTCCGGAGGGCGGAAAGGTACCTGCCCGTTGTCGCCTCCTGCGCCTGCAGCGCCCCGAGGGCCTGCGGCGTCGGGTCAGCGAGATACATCGTGGCGAGCAGGCGCTCAGTTTGCACCTGGGCCTGGAACAGGCCTACCGGGTCGTTGATCTCATTCCTGATCGCCTGCGCTCGCGCCAAGGTGATGGCATCGCCTGCGGTAAGCGCCGTCGCGAAGGAGTACAGCACGATAAGCGACAGCAGCGGGAGCATGATGAGAACAAGC
>WNFM01352199.1_pt1 | contig 11460 bp, 6 predicted proteins | sample 5400271 | NCBI WGS metagenome assembly WNFM01 (sample SAMN13153352, study PRJNA577476) | soil metagenome | isolation source: 60 cm saprolite on Douglas fir-dominated hillslope | place: USA:California | collected 2013-09-17 | reverse complement strand
CGCCGGCGAATCGTTCGGGTTGCCCTCGATCTGGGAAGCCGTCCAGTTCTGCGGCGCCGAGCGGCTCGGGCACGGGGTCCGGATCATCGACGACATCATGGTCGACGCCGATGGCGAGGCCGTCCTCGGGCGCCTGGCCGCATTCGTCCGTGATCGCCGGATCCCGCTCGAGATGTGCCCGACGTCGAACGTCCATACCGGCGCGGCGACGTCGATCGAGACGCATCCGATCGATCTCCTCCGGCGGCTCCGGTTCAGAGTCACGGTCAACACCGACAACCGGCTCATGTCGAACGTCTCGATGACGAGCGAGTTCGCCGCGCTCGACGCGGCGTTCGACCTCGGCCTCGACGAGATGGAGTGGCTCTCATCAGCGACGTGATCAAGCCGGGCTACGCGGCGCTCCGCGGCTCGAGGGCGGGGACGGCCGCCGCCGTCTGACTCAGGACCGGGTCGCCGGCTCGCGCTCCTGAACCGCCGCTGCCACGGCACCGCCGGGCGTCCGGATCATCGACACCCAGGCCGCGATCTCGGTCCGCCGAGACACACCGAGCTTCGCGAGGATGTGCTCGACGTGGGCACTCACCGTCTTCGGCGACACGAACAGCTCCTCGCCGATCCTGGCGTTCGTCAGGCCCGCCGCGATCTTCTGGGCAACCTCGAACTCGCGGACGGTCAGCGGGTGCCACGGCTCGACCTCATCGCCGCGACCCTTCGCGACACGCGCCAGCTCGTCGGCTCGAGCCAGCAGCGGCTGGCTGCCCATTGCCTCCGCGGCCTCCCGGACCTCGCGAATGAGCGCCGTCGCCTCGACGTAGCGGCTCGAGCGCAGGTCGGCTGAGGCGAGGTCCAGCCGTGCCCAGAGCGCCTCCCAGCGACGACCGCGTTCGTCCCAGAGACGGATCGCCTCGGCCAGCGCCTCCCGGGCGGCCGTCAGGGAGCCTTCCCCGAGACGTACGACGCCCATGGCGTGGACGAGGGCTGGCGCAACCACGGCCTCGACTGGCCGGACGGCTCGTGATAGCTCGTCGAGGAACCGAGCCGCCTGCTCGGGCTGGCCGGCCTGCTGGTAGGCCCGGACGCCGGTGACGGCGAACGGTGCCAGGAGCATCGCCTCGCCGGCCTGACGCGCGGTCGTCAGCGCCTCCTCGCACAGCTCCGCGGCTCGTGCTGGATCGCCAGCCACCAGCGCCGCCTCGGCCAGCCCCCAGAGTGCCGGGAGCTCGAGCTCGAGGAGGCCTGAGTCCCGCCCGGCCTGACGGGCGGGACGAAGGTCCGCTTCGGCGGCCGCGAGGCCGCCCCGACCCAGCGCGGTCCAGCCGAGGGCGACCTGAGCCACGGTCTTTGCTCGGTGCGATCCGGGCTCGCTCAGTGCCTGGCCGGCGTCGGTGACCGCATCGTCCCAGCGACCGTCAGCCCAGTCGACCATCGCCCGGGTCGCGCCGAGGATGTGCCCGCAGTACGACTGCTGGACCTCGTCGGTGTACTCGAGCCCTTCGGCCAGGTGGAGGCTCGCTCGGCGGTACTCCATCCCGCGCACGGCGAGCACCGCCATGTCGCGGAAGGCGTTGACCGCGGCCGTCTGGGACTGCAGCGCCTTCGCCTCGGCCGCCAGCTCCGCAAAGGATTCGAGCGACGGCAGGACCGCCCCGTCGAGCCCGTCCACGAGCAGGAGATAGCTGTTCATGTCGCGCACGTCGCTCGCAAGGTCGTGCTTCCGCACGAGCTCACGGGCCTCCACGAGGAACGCTCGCGCCTCCCGATACCGTCCGGCATCGAGGTCGACCATCGCGACCTGCCAGAGAGCCAGGTGCTTGAACCAGGCCCCATCGCGGTCGTCGGGCAGGAGGTCGGCCTCGATGGCCAGCTTGCGGACCAGGTCGCGCCGCTCAGGGATCGGCCTCCCCGCTCGCCTGGCGATATTGGTCAGATTCACGAAGGCTTCGATCGCCACGCCCGGATCGCCGGCCCGGAGCGCGAGCTCGCGCGCGCTCCGGGCCAGGTCTTCGGACAGCTCGTTCCGGTCGAGGCCGCCGGCCGCGTCCGAGGCGGCCAGGTAGATCCGGGCCTTCTCGGCGTCCGGCAGCTCCGCGGGCATGTTGTCGATCGCCCGCCGATAGAGGTCGATCGCCTCCCGATGCGAGTGCACCCGCATCGCCTCGTCCGCCGCGGCGCGGGCGGCGCCGAATGCCTGGTCGCGCATGCCCGCCCGCTCGAAGTGGACGGAGGTGTGAACCTCGGAGACGCCGATGAGCTGTGTCCCGAACTCGGCAGCGCGGGCGTGGTAGCGCCGGAGATCCCGCTTCGGCACCCGGTCGTAGATGGCGTCGCGGAGCAGCATGTGGCGGAAGTCGTAGTAGCCCTTGTCGACATATTCGAACGGGAAGAGGATCGCGTTCTCGACGAGCTCGTCGAGGGCGTCGTCCAGCTCCGCGACCGGTCGATCGAGAACGCCGGCGATGACGTCGGGCGTGAAGCATCGCCCGAGCACGGAGCCGGCCTGCGCAAGCGTCCGGGCGTTATCGGTCAGCCGGCTGGCGTGGGCGAGGACCGCGTCCTCGAGCGTGTCGGGAACGGCGGCCCCGAGGATCGCCCGGCCGTCGGAGGCCGAGCCATCGCCGACCGCGGCGAGGAGCTCCTCGATGAAGAGCGGGATGCCGTTGGTCCGCCGGAAGACCGCGTCGACGACCTCGCGTGCCGCCGGCAGCCCCGATCCGAGGAGGAGGGTCGTCACGAGTCCGGTCTCCTCGCGGGTCAGCCGCCTGAGGCGGACCTCCTCGGCGAGGCGTTGGTTCACGAGGCGGGACCGCCATTCGCGGTGGATCGAGCCGTGGGGCAGCTCGTCGAGGCGGTAAGTCCCCAACACCAGGAGTGGCCGCTCGCGAGCTGCTCGAGCGACCTCGGTGATGACCTCGAGTGAGACCTCGTCGGCCCATTGGAGGTCGTCGAAGCCCCAGACCGTCGGGCCCTGGACGGTCCCGACCAGCGCGTCGACCGCGTCGCGCACGAGCTGTCGGCGCGTCGCGAGCGAGTCGCCACGGCGTGGGCGCCCGATCGACAGCAGGTCCGACCCGAGATCAGCCTTGGATCGATGGATGTCCCGCGCCAGGTCGGATACGACCGCCAGCGGTGCGAGGCTGTCCTGTGGGACCAGGGAGCCGTTTGCGGTTCTGAAGCCGGCAGCCCTTGCCTGGCTCTCGATTCCATGCACGAGCCGGGTCTTTCCGATCCCTGGCTCGCCGGCGACAAGCACGAGCCCGCCGTGCCCGGCCGCCGTCTCGGCGATGCGCCGCTCCGAGAGGGCGAGCAGGTCGTCGCGACCCACGAGGATCGGCGAGACATGGGGTCCGGCCTGGTTCATGGGCGCAGTTTGCAGGACGGCCAAACGCGATGCCATCGGTCGAACGACGGATCACGTCACGCCCCGCCGGTCAAGCTCGGGTCAGGCCACGATCTCCGGGCGCTTGTACGGGCCGGTCACGACGACCTCGCCCTCGGATGCGGCCTCGCCGGCCGGGTCGAGGATCCTGAACCGGTGGTGGACTTCGGTCGCGCCAGCCGAGAGCATCGCGTTGACGGGGCAGTACTTCAGGGCCGAGAGCTCGATGCAGCGCCGGATCGCGGCTTCCTCGACCACGGGGCCCTCGAACTCGTGGGTCACCTCGACCCAGGTGAGGATCTGGGGATACTCGTCGCGCTGGCTCGCCTTCACGTGGATTCGGTATGTCGAGACCTGCTGGCGCTTCTTCTCGGCAATCCCGACGACGTCCATCGCACTGCACGCGGCGAGGCACACGACCAGCGTCTCGACCGGGCTGAGCGAGCCGCTTTCGACCTTGTCGCCCATGACGATGACCCGCTTCGTGCCGGTCGTGGCCGTGAAGCGGAGGCCGCCCTGATGGGTGAGGATCGCCTCTCGTGTGCGTGTCACATCAAGACGGTACCGCGAGCGGCTCGGGTCAGCGCGGGGCGAGCACCGACGACGCCCACACCGCGATCTCGGCACGGCGCGTCGCTCCGAGCTTGGCCAGGATGTGCTCGACGTGCGAGCTCGCCGTCTTTGGCGAGATGCCGAGCTCCTCGGCCAGCTCGGGATTCGTCTTGCCCTCGGAGATGGCGCGCGCGACCTCGAACTCGCGCGTCGTCAGCGGATGCCACGGCTCGACGTCCTCGCCCCGGCCCCGAGCAAGGCGGGTCAGCTGGTCGGCCCGATCGACGAGCGCGACGGCGCCGAGCGCCGCCGCTTCGTCCCGAACGCGGCCGACCTCGACCATCGCGTCGGCGTAGTGGCGCGACCGAAGCAGTGCCGCGGTGAGATCCAGCCGAGCCCATAGGCCTTCCCAGACACGGCCGCGCCGGTCCCAGCCGGCAATCGCGGCCTCGAATGACTCCCGGGCCAGGACGACGGCGCCGGCGGCCAACTGGACCAGGCCGCGGGCGTGGTGGAGCGCGGGCTCGGCGATGTGCGCGACCGGGCCGAGCGCGCGCTCCAACGATCCGAGGAAGCGGGCCGCAGCCTCGGGTTGGCCATCGGCCTGATATGCCCGAACCCCGGTCACGGCGAACGGCGCGAGGAGCCCCCACTCGTCGTGCTGCCGAGCCAGGGCAATGGCTGCCTCGCACCCCCGGATCGCGGTTGCCGTGTCTGTGGAAAGGAGCGCCAATTCGGCGAGGCCCCATCGGGCCGGCAGCAGGACGTCGAGCCAGAAAGCCCGCTCGGCCAACGCGGCCGCCGCTTCCAGGTGGCGCCGCGCCTCGGGACCGTCGTCGACTCCGAGCGCAACGTAGCCCACAGCAAGCTCCGCGAAACCCTTCGATCGCGCGGAGCCGTAATCGGAGAGCGAGTGCTCGCCACGTTCCTGGGCCTCGCTCCAGCGGCCTTCTGCCCAGGCGACGAGCGCCGAGACAGACACCATGATGTGCCCGCAGTACATCTGATCCTGCGCGTCGGCGTACTTCATCCCTTCCTCGAGCTGCAGGGCAGCTCGTCGGTAGTCGACCGCCCGGATACCCGCGACCGCGGCGTCTCGATACGCCGTGACCGCGGCGAGCTCCAATCCCTGGTCGCGAGCCTCGCCGGCGATGGCGTGGAGGCGGTCGATGCCCTCCGCGACCCGGCCCTCGATCGCCGCGATGCGGGCGAAGTTGTCCTCGACGTCCATGCGCTCCTGGTCCCACCCGTGTCGGGTCGTGATCTCCAGCGCCTCCTGGAGCAGGGTCCTGGCGCCACCAAGGTGGTTCTCGTCGATGTCCGCCAGCGCCACCTCCTGGATCGCCTCCCAGCGGACCTGCTCTCGGCCGGGGGTCTCCGGGAGTCGCTCGAGCTCGACGAGGACCTGCTGGGCGAGAGAGCGCCGTTCCGCGATCGGCCGACCGTCCCACCGCACGCCGATCAGCGCATGCAGCAAGCCGCTCGTGGCAAGCACCGGGTCCTCCGCGCGCAGCGCCTCGGCCCGCACCTCGTAGGCGAGATCGATGAACTGGCGCAGTCGATCGACCAGGCCGGCCTCGCGAGCGTATTCGAGGACGATCCCGGCGCGCTCGCTGCCGATCACCGAGTCCGGCATGTTCGCGACCGCTCTCGCGTAGAGCTCGTACGCCTCGCGCCGGGAGTACAGGCGAGCCGCCGTACGGGCCCCGTCCAGGGCCGCCCGAAATGCCTGCTCGGGCATCCCCGCCCGCTCGAAATGGAGCGAGGCATGGACGACCGATGCGCCCTCGAGCCGGGCGCCGAACTCCCCCGCGCGGCCGTGAAAGCGCCGCTTGTCTCCGGCCGGCACGGAGCGATAGAGCGCATCCCGGAGCAGCTGGTGCCGGAAGTCGTATGACCCGCCCGCGCTCGGGCCGTCGAGGATCCCGTGATCGAGCAGCTCCTGGATCGGGTCATCGAGCATGGAGACCGGGACGTCGAGGATCCCGGCGAGCACAACGAGGACGAATCGCCTCCCGATCACGGCGCCTGCTCGGGCGACCGACTGGGCGTCCGGGGACAGGCGAGCCACGCGTTCGAGCGTCGCGTCCTCGATCGTCTCCGGCAGCGCCGTCGCGAGCGCGGAGCTGTCTCGGACCCGGTCCCCGAGTGCCGCCAGCAGCTCCTCGACGTGGAGTGGCACGCCGTCGGTGCGGGCATAGACGACGTCGACGATCTCGCGTGGCGCCGGCAGCCCGGTCGCGAGGATATTCGTGGTGACCGTCGCGGTCTCGTCGCGGGAAAGCCGCCCGAGGCGGACCTCCTCAGCGAGCCGCTGGGTGAGGAGCCGGCTCCGCCAGCCGCGCAGGGCCGAGTCGCGAGCCACCGCCTCGCTCCGGAGGCTCCCGACGATGAGCAATGCCACGTCCCGGCTTCGACGGGTGAGCTCGCCAAGGATCTCGAGCGTCAGCGCCGGCTTCGCGGCGGCCTCCAGGAGCCGGTCGACGGTCTGGGTGATGAGGATCCGCCGGTGCATCGTCGGCGAGGCGGCCCCGCCAACCCAGCCGAGCAGCGCCTGCCCGAGGTCACGGAGCTCCGGGTCGCGAGCCAGCGACCGGGCGATGTCGAGGATCGCCGCGGCCGGCGCGTCGTGGTCCTGAGGCGCGAGCCGAGCGGAGGCCACGCGGAAGCCGCGGTCGGCGGCCATACGGGCGATCTCGCCGATGAGGCGGGTCTTGCCGATCCCGGCCTCGCCCGAAACGAACAGGAAGTGGCCCAGTCCCGGCGCCACCTCGGACAGGCGGCGGGTGGCGAGGGCGATCAGCTCGTCGCGCCCGACGAGCAGTGTCGAGAGGAATCGGTTCTCGGCCATCGGCGCGAGTCTAGCCACCGGATTCTTGCCGATCATCGGCCGATTGACGGATGGATCGAGGGTCGGCCCCCGGGAACGTCAGGCGACCGCGTTGGCCGTGGGCTGGCTGTCCCGGAACTGCTCTTCGTAGAGTCGGGAGTAGAGACCGCGCTTCGCGAGCAGCTCGTGGTGAGAACCTCGCTCGACGATCCGCCCGCCGTCGTAGACGAGGATCAGGTCGGCCCTGAGGATCGTGGAAAGGCGGTGGGCGATCGCGATCGTCGTCCGGCCGTGCTCGAGGCGCTCCAGAGCAGCCTGGATGAGCCGCTCGCTGACGGTGTCGAGGGCGGACGTCGCCTCGTCGAGGATGAGGATTCGCGGGTCCTTCAAGAGAACGCGCGCGATCGCGACCCGCTGCTTCTCGCCGCCCGAGAGCTTGTAGCCACGCTCGCCGACGATCGTGTCGTAGCCGTCGGGCAGCTCGACGATCCGGTCGTGGATCGCGGCGGCGCGGGCGGCGGCCTCGAGCTCCGCCTGGGTCGCGTCGGGCCGGGCGTACTGGAGGTTGTCGCGGACGCTGGCGTGGAAGAGGTAGGTCTCCTGGGTCACGAAGCCGATGACGCGGCCGAGCGAGACGAGGCTCAGCCGGCGTACGTCGACCCCGTCGATCTCGACCGAGCCCGAATCGGTGTCGTACAGGCGGGGAACCAGGTACGTCGTCGTCGTCTTGCCGGAGCCGGACGGCCCGACAAGGGCCACGAGCTGGCCGGGCTCGGCCGTGAAGTCGAGGTCGGTGAGGCCGAAGGGCAGCGTCTCGGGCTCCGGTGCCAGGCCGAGTTGCGCGGCGGCGTCGAGCTCCGGGGCCATCGCCTCGGCGGCGAGATTCGGCACGGCATCGGCCATGGCGGCGGCGTCGGAGGGCTGGGCGGCTCCGCGCATGATCGGCGCCTGGGCGGGATAGCGGAACGAGACATCCCGCAGACGGACGCGCCCCTGGACCTCGCCCGCGGCGAGGTCGATCGCATCCGGCGCGTCGACGATGACCGGGTCCATCTCGAGGTACTCGAAGATGCGGTCGAAGAGCGCGAGCGCGCCCTGGATCTCGACCTGGATGCTCAGGAGCTGGCCCATCGGGAAGAAGAGGCGCGACTGCAGCGTGGTGAACGCCACGATGTCGCCGATCGTCGGGGCCGACGGGTCGTGGTTGATCGCGAGGAACCCGGCAAGCCAATACACGAACGCCGGGGCGATGCTGAAGATCGTGCCGACGATCATGAAGAACCAGCGGCCGACCATCGCCGAGCGGATCTGGAGCACCGCCAGCTTCCGACTCTGACCCGCGAATCGGGCGTTCGCCGCGGCCTGCTGGCCGAACGTCTTCGTCAGCAGGATGCCCGAGACCGATAACGTCTCCTGGGTCGTCGCGGAGAGCGCGGCGAGGGCTTCCTGGGTGTCCGTGCTGATCGTTCGCCGGATCTTGCCGACCCGGTACGTGAGGTACATGAAAAACGGCAGCATCCCGAGCGAGAGCGCGGTGAGGCGCCAGTCGATGATGACCATCGCGACGATCGTGCCGATGACGACCGCGAGGTTCGACGCGACCGATGCCGCGGTGTCTGTGACGACGCCCTGAACGCCGCCGACGTCGTTCGCGAGCCGGCTCTGGATCTCGCCGGTCTTTGTCTCCGTGAAGAACCGCAGCGGCATCCGCTGGAGGTGCGCGTACAGCGCGCCGCGGAGGTCCTGCATGACGTTCTGGCCGATGCTGTTGTTGAGGTAGCTCTGGCCGACGCCGATGAGGCCCGAGACGATCGGTACGAGGATCATCAGCCCGACGTACAGGTTGAGCCGGCCCCAGTCCAGATGCGGGATCGCGTCGTCGATGAGGAGCTTCAGCAGGATCGGGTTGATGAGCCCGAGGAGGCTCGTGAGCAGGATCGCCGCCGTGACGACCGCGACCTGGCCCCGATATGGCCGGAAGAAGGCGGCGATCCGGCGGATCGTTCGGCCGCGCCGCTCCTTCGGAATCGGCTTGCTGTCGGGCGGAAGGCGGAAGTGGCCGCCTCGCATCGTCACCAGGCGGTGAGCGTGTTCGCTTCGGTGAGCCCCTCGGCCTCGAGCCAGCGCTCAGCGTCGATCGCGGCCATGCAGCCGTCGCCCGCCGCGGTGACCGCCTGGCGATAGCGATGGTCATGGACGTCGCCGGCGATGAACACGCCATCGATCTTCGAGCGGGTGTGGTCGTGGGCCACGAGGTAGCCCTTGGCGTCGACCTCGAGCCAGTCCCGGAATGCCTCGGTGTTCGGGCGATGGCCGATCGCGATGAAGAGTCCCTCGATCGGCATGTGGCGCATCTCGCCCGTAACGGTGTCGATGAGCTTCAGGCCATCGACCTTCTCGTCGCCCAGGACCTCCTCGATGCCAGTGTTCGTGTGGATCTCGATCTTTGGGTTGGCGAGTGCCCGATCGACCATGATCCGGCTCGCCCGGAACGCGTCGCGCCGATGGAGGAGGTGGATCTTCTTGCCGAAGCGGGTCAGGTAGCTCGCCTCCTCGAAGGCGGTATCGCCGCCGCCGACGACGGCGATCTCCTTGTCGCGGAAGAAGAAGCCGTCGCACGTCGCGCAGGCCGACACGCCGCGACCACGCAGGCGGGTCTCGCTGTCGAGCCCGAGCCACATCGCCGACGCGCCGGTCGCGACGATGATCGATTGGGCCCTGTACTCGACGCCCCGGGCCCAGATCCGGAACGGGCGCGACGAGAGCTCGACCTTGTCGATGTCGACGTCGACGATCTGGGTCCCGAAGCGCTCGGCCTGGGCTCGGAAGAGGGCCATCAGGTCGGGCCCCTGGATGCCCTCGGGGAAGCCGGGGTAGTTCTCGACGTCGCTCGTGAGCATGAGCTGGCCGCCGGGCGTCGACCCGGCGAGGACGATCGGCTCGAGGTTCGCTCGCGCGGCGTAGATCGCGGCCGTCAGGCCGGCCGGGCCGGAGCCAACGATGAGGACCTTCGTCTCGGTCCGGTTCGGGGCCGAGGTCATCGTCGAGGGGCCGCCGGGCGCCGTCGTTGGCGCCGCGCCGCCGAAGTCGATCGCGAGGGAGGGGAGGGGAGCCGGCGCCGCTGGCGCGGCGACCGAGGTGTCGGCGGAGAAGTCGATCGAGAGACCGCCGAACGCCTTGTTGTCCGTGTTCATCGGGTTGATCGTACCATGAGACGCATACTCCCCGGGGGTATCCGGTCGATCACGGGACGGGGCGTCAGAGGCCGCGAAGCTGGGGCAGGATGGCCTTGCCCATGAGCTCGACCTTGCCGGGCTCCCAGACGTTGTCGTCGCTGATGATCAGGTTCTGGGCCCCCGCGTCCGCGAGCTCGCCGTAGGCCTCGACGATGGAACCGGGCTCCTGGTGACCGCTCCCGCCGGCGACCCGCAGGTTTGAGTCCACCAGGACGCTTCGCTCGATCTCGTCGTACGGCCGGCCGACTTTCTCGCAGTGCGCTCGGAGGATCTCCCACTTCCGGTGCGTGCCCTCGGGCCCGAGCGAGCCGAAAAGGTTGGCGGCGTCGCCGTACTGGGCGACCATCCGCAGCGTCTTCTTCTCGCCGCCGCCGCCGATCATGATCGGGATCCGGGGCCGCGAGATCGACTGCGGCGAGTTCATGAGTCGCATCGCCTGGTAATGCTTCCCCTCGAAAGCGCCCTCGGTGCCGCGCTCCCCCTCGAACAGGGCGTGGGTCATCTGGAGCATCTCCTCGAGCATCTCGAACCGCACGCCGCGCTCGGGGAACGGGAACCCGAGGCCGCGCGACTCGTACTCGTTCCAGGCCGCGCCGATGCCGAGGATGGCGCGCCCACCGGAGAGCACGTCCAGGGTCGTTGCGGCCTTCACCCACAGCCCTGGGAGGCGGTAGTGGATCCCGCCGACCATGAGCCCGAGCCGGGCCCGGGTCGAGTGGGCCGCCATCCAGCCGAGCGCCGTCCAGCCCTCGAGCATCGGCCACTCAACGGGTCCGACGCCGCGGATCTGGAAGAAGTGGTCCATGAGCCAGATCGAGTCGAAGCCGACATCGTCGGCCTCACGAACGATTCGAGCGAGAGTCGGGGCGATCTCGGGCGTCCCGCCGGGAAACGTGAACGAGCAGATCTGGAGGCCGAACTTCATCCCCGGACGCTAGCGGAAGAGGTCGAACTCCGCTGGCATGAGGACGTCCCGGATCGAGCCTTCGCCGCGTCCGAACTCGGCGCCCCGAATGAGCCCAACCGGCCGGCCTGCGACCTTCCCGAACGCGAGCTCCGCGGCGGAGGCAAGCTCGTCGGCGACGGCCCGGACGGTCGAGCGCATGACGCGACCGTCATGATCGGGCGTGCCTCGCAGGTCATCGAGCGGCTCGAGGCCCGAGACGCCGATCGCGACGTCGACGATGCCCCACCGCCAGGGCCGCCCGAACGAGTCGGAGACGATCACCGGGACGTCGATCCCGGTGGCCGCCCGGACCGCTTCGCGGATCTGGGCGGCGGATGCGTCTGGGTCGGCTGGGAGTAGCGTCACGATCGAGCCGGTCTCGGCGCCGACGTTCGACGCGTCGATCCCGCCGTTCGCGCAGATGAAACCCTGGGGCGTTTCGGTGATGACGACGCCGTTGTCCATCCGGACGACGCGGCGGGCCTCGCGCAGGACGACCTCGACCTGGCGGGCATCG
>WNFM01230091.1_pt3 | contig 11460 bp, 10 predicted proteins | sample 5400271 | NCBI WGS metagenome assembly WNFM01 (sample SAMN13153352, study PRJNA577476) | soil metagenome | isolation source: 60 cm saprolite on Douglas fir-dominated hillslope | place: USA:California | collected 2013-09-17 | reverse complement strand
ACCCGATACGGCAACCGAGCAAATTCACCGCTCCCCCGGTCTTCCCCTCGGCCGCCCCGCGATGTTGCCCTCTTGGGGGCTTAAGTCAACGGCATTGCCACAGGGTGGGGAGGGTGTCCTACCAGATTCACCCTCCCCGCTTTGCGGGGAGGGCAGGGTGGGGACGCGCAGTTCGGCAGGCAGCTCGGATTGCTTCTAATACGTCCTCAACCAGTAATCGGTCGTTGTCTGTTCGGATTCGGATTACATGACAGCCTTTGGACTCGAGATATCGGGTCCGAGCTGTATCAGCTTCAACTTGTAGGTCGTGATGGGGGCCGTCGATCTCGACCACGAGTCGGATGGCGGGACAGTAGAAGTCTGCGATGTAGGGGCCGATCGGGGCCTGGCGTCTGAATTTGAGGCCATCAAGTTTTCGGCCCCTGAGCGCGGCTGTCTCCGGACTCGCCGCCTCTATGACGAATCCCGCGCCTGGACGACCCCGCTCGAGGAGGCCGCTTGACTCTTAGACCCCTGGGATGTACTCCCCACACGGTGGACCGCCAGCGGGGAGGGTGTTTCGACGGTGGGAGGGTGTTTCGACAAAGTGTCTTAAGCTGATTGCGGGAGAGTTTGAGGGGGCTAATGCCGCCGCTTTTGTTCGTTCATGGTGCGTGGCACGGCGCATGGTGCTGGGAGGAGCATTTTCTCGGCTACTTCGCGGACCGCGGTTGGCAGGTGAAGGCGATCGATCTTCGCGGGCATGGCAGCGCGCCGGGCCGCAAGCGCCTCCGCTGGACCCGGCTCGCCGAGTATGTCGCCGACCTGGCCGAAGCCGCCGCCGCCCTGCCCGAGCCGCCGGTCGTGATCGGGCACTCGATGGGCGGCCTCGTCGTCCAGAAGTACCTGGAGAGCCACACCCCGGCGGCCGCCGTGCTGGTCGCCTCGGTGCCACCGGCGGGGGTGCTCCTGACCACCCTCCGCTTCCTGAGCCGCCACCCGCTGAAGTTCCTCAAGGCCAACCTGACGATGAGCCTTTGGCCGATCGTGGAGACGCCTGAGCTCGCCCGGGAGATGTTCTTCACCAGGGTCATGCGAGACTCCGAGGTCAGGGCGCTCCACGACCGGCTGCAGGACGAGTCGTACCTCGCCTACCTGGACATGCTCGGTCTCGACCTGCCCCGGCCGGCCGCGGCAGCGAAGGTGCCGATGCTGGTCGTCGGCGGCCGGGAGGACCGATTCTTCTCGCCCCGCGAGGTGAAGCGGACGGCGACGGCGTACGGGGCCGACCTGGAGATCTTTCCCGACCTCGCCCACGACCTCATGCTGGGCCCGGGCTGGCAGGTGGTCGCCGGCCACCTCAACGCCTGGCTGCGCCGGAACCTACCAGCCGGTGTCCATGTCGATGAAGCCCTTCCGGCGAGCCTCGCGGTCGGCCCAGCTGTAGACGAGGTAGGCGAGGACCACCGTTCCCGCGGTGGCGAGCAGCAGCCGAGCGAGGACCTCGCCGTCGGAGAGGCTCGGGAACATCTCGTAGACGCGGCCGTGGAGGATCGCCCGGCGAGCCAGCTCCAGCCAGTAGGCAAGCGGCGAGATCGAGGCGAGAAAGGCGAGCGGCCCGGGAAGCACGGAGATCGGAAAGATCGCCCCCGAGAAGACGTAGAGGACCTGGGCGATGACCTCCCCGTAGCCGTGGGTGTCGCGCCCGGCGAGGAGGACCAGGCTGAGGGCGATCGCGAAGGCCAGCACCGAGACGAAGGCCAGCAGGCAGGCGATCGCCAGTAGCCCGTAGTTGACGGTCAGCGGGTTGATCGGCAGCCGGAGTCCGATCGTCGCGACGACGAGGACGATCAGGACCGAAGCCGCGGCGCTGGTCAGCTTGGAGCTCGCCCGGCCGACCAGGAAGACGGGGAAGCCGAGCGGCGCCAGGTAGGAGTACTTCAGCATCCGGAAGCGGCCGCGGTCCTCCAGGATGCCGAGCGCGAAATCGCTCACCCCCTCGGTGACGAATGCCCAGAAGGCGACGCCGATGACCAGGAAGGCGAGGTAGGTCCGGGTGTCGGCCCGCCCCCCGGTGATGACCGAGTACATGACGACCAGGATCAGCGCGCCCGAGATCGGGCAGCCGAGCCGCACCGCGGTGCTGTAGCCGAGCCAGGTCCGGCGCAGTGCTAGGACCATTTGGAGATCAACTTTCCATCCCGCCGGGCGCGCGTCTCCATGAAGCGGAGCGACCGGTAGGCGAGGAAGCCGAAGAGGGGGATCTCGAGCGCCACGATCAGCGTCTCCGGGCCCGGATCGAGGAAGCGGGGCGTTCCGGGCAGGAGGAACTGGCGCATCGCATCGAGGCCGAGGGTCACCGGCACGAGCGAGGCGACCCCGCCCACGTAGGCGCCCAGCGCCCGGACCGGGAAGTAGAGGCCGCTCAGGAAGTTGACCGGCTCTTGCAGCGCGTCGCCGAGGTGAAACGCCTCCCGCGAATAGAAGAGGAAGAGGCTCGCCAGCAGCATCCCCATCCCGTAGAGGGCGGCGAGGGTCAGCAGGAAGACGCCGATCGCGGGCAGCAGGCCGCTCACCGTGTAGGTCACGTTGAAGAGCAGCGAGCTGACCACCACGATGAAGAGGGCGCGGACGGTGGTCATGATCATCGCGCCGCCCGCCATCCCGAGCAGGATCGCCTCGAAGGACGTCGGCGAGACGGCCATCAGCTCCAAGGTTCCGTTGCCGCGGTCCCAGCTGAACTGGGCGCCCATGGTCCAGAGGACGTTCTGCCAGAACGCCAGCATTCCGCCGCCGAGGACGACGAAGCCGAGGTACTGGTGGGGGGCGTGGAGGCCCTGGTAGACGAAGACCATCGCAAAGGTGCCGACCAGCGGGAAGGCGACGTCGAAGAAGAGCCAGGTGCGGTTCCGGTTCAGGCCGACGACGCGGGGATAGCCGCGGGCGACCATCGTCCGGAGGAAGATCTCGAGGTCGGAAGGCCCCGCCTTCACTCGGTCTCCTCCTCGCTCATGCTGCGACCGACCAGCTTCACGAAAGCGTCCTCGAGGGTGGGTTCACGCTTGGCGAGCCCCGCCACCCGGCGCCCGCTCCGCTCGACCGCGCTGATCACGTTGGTCAGCACCGCGTCGTCGGCGAGGAGGAGGCTGAAGCGGTCGATGCCATCCTCCTCCCGGACGCTGGCGGCGCCCACGCCGTCGACGGCGCGGAGCTGGTCGAGGACCTGGACGCCAGGCTCCAGCTGGAGGTCGACGACCACGTCCCGCTGCACCGCGAGCTTGAGGCTCTGGGGCGTGCCCTCGATCACGATCCTGCCCCGGTTCACGATCGCGATCCGGTCGCAGAGGTCGTCCGCCTCCTGCATGTAGTGGGTGGTCAGGATCACGGTCCGGGTCGGGTCCTCTTTCATCCAGCGACTGACCTCCTCCCGGAGGTCTCTCGCGGCGCCCACGTCGAGGGCCACCGTCGGCTCGTCGAGGAAGAGGACGCGGGGGTCGGTCATCAGGCCGCGGACGAGGTTCATCTTCTGGCGCATGCCGCTCGACAGGCCGGAGATCTGACGCTTGGCGACCGACGCCAGGCCGAGCCGCTCGAGCAGCTCGTCGATCCGCGCGTAGGCGACCTTCGAGTTCATGCCGTAGAACTGGCTGAACATCCAGAGCTGCTCGCGGACGTGGAGGAGCCCGTAGCCGGCGTTCTCTCCGCCGGAGACGATCGCGATCCGCGGCCGCAGCTTGCGGAACTCGGTGACGACGTCGAGCCCGTCGACGCGCGCGGTTCCCGAGGACGGCAGGAGCAGGGTCACCAGGATCTTGATGAGCGTTGTCTTGCCGGCCCCGTTGGGCCCCAGCACGCCGTACAGCTCGCCCTGGCGGACCTTGAGGTCCACCGAGGCGAGAGCCGCGATCGTCTCGTTCCGGGTCTTGTAGACCCGACCCAGGTCGTGGGTCTCGACGGCAAGGCGTGAGGTATCGCCGGAGGGATGTTGTGTGCCCGGCACGGGGACGGAGTCTAGCGCGAAGTGGTCCTCAAGAACGTGTCGGGGCGAGCCATCCTGGAGGAGGCGGACCGCCGAGGAGGCTGTCCACCAGCAGCCGCGCGCAGAGGTGAGCGAAGGCCATCCCGTGGCCGGTGTAGCCGGCGCAGATGGAGAGACCCGGGCCCAGCCGGCCGACGAAGGGGAGGGCGTCGGGCGTGAAGCCCATCGTGCCCGCCCAGCGGTGGGTGACCGCCGCGGTGACGCCGAGCGACGCCAGTTGGCGGTCGAGATGGTCCTGGACCGCGGCGGTGGTGACCAGCCCGTAGCCGACCTCCTCCGCCACAGCCCGGTCCCTGTAGCCGCCGGCGAGGACCTCGCCGGTGGGCAGCTGGCGCCAGTACCGGTAGCCGTGATCGGCATAGGTCGGGCGCTCGGCGACGCGGGTTGCGAAGGGCGCGGTGGCCAGCATCTGGGCCCGGACCGGCTCGATCGGGATCCCTTCGACGAGCTGCCCGGTGAACGCGTTGGTCGCCAGGATCACCTCGTCGGCCGCGATCGGGGGCTGTTCCAGGTCGGTCACCTCGACGCCCTCGAAGATCGAGCCGGCCGGGCAGTCCGCCGCCAGCGCGGCCACCGCCTCGGCCGGGTTGAGCTCGCCGTCGCGTGGGTTGAGGATCGAGCGAGCCGCGAAGTCGACCGGCCAGCCGTCCTCGCTCATCAGCTCGGCCGATTCCTCGAGCTGGGCCTCCTCGGCGCCCGAGGCCGCCAGGGTCCGGGAGCCGCCGCGCCGGTAGCCCGCCCGGCCCGCCAGCGCTTCGGCGAGCCGGCGGTGGTTCTCTGCCGTCGTCGCCCAGATCTCCCGTGCCCGTTCGCGGCCGTGGAGCCGGACCGCCTCCGCGTAGTTGGCGGCGGTGCCTTCGAGGAGGAAGCCGGCGTTGCGGCCGCTGGCGCCGAAGGCAAGGCGCGACCGCTCGACCAGCGCCGCCTTCACGCCCCGCTCGCCGAGCCGGCGGAGGAGGCTCACGCCGGTGATACCGCCGCCGACGACGAGGACCTCGACCCGTCGCGGAGTGGCCGCTCGCTCCACCGGCGCGGGTCGCTGCCAGAAGGGATTGTCTGTCATACCGGGCGGGGCTTGGGAGTGAGGAAAATAGCGAGCGACGCGCCGAGGAAGGCCGCCGCGGCGAGGCTGAAGGCCAGGCGGTAGTCGCCGAAGACGTCGTAGAGAACGCCGGCGAGAAATGGCCCGATGCCGGCGAAGATGCCGGCCGGCACACCCAGTACGGAGGAGATCGCGCCGTAGGCCACCCGCCCGAAGTGGTCGGCGAGGACCGAGGCGCGGAGGGGCGAGACGGCGCCGAAAGCGCTGCCGTAGACGACGATGAAGGCGACCAGGAAGGCGAATGGCCCGGCCGCCATCAGGAAGAAGACGGAAAGGCCCTGGAAGAGCAGGCAGAGGGCGAGCAGCGGCTGGGGCCCGAAGCGATCGCTCACGACGTTGAAGATGAACCTTCCGGGCAGGCTCGCCAAGCCGGCGAGGCCGAGGACGCCGGCCGCGAGAACGGGATCGTAGCCGCGCCCTATCAGGTAGGCCACGACGTGGGCCAGCAGCACGCTGTAGGCGGCGGTGCTGAACGCGGTGGCCGTCATCAGCGTCCAGAAGGCGGGCCGCGCGATAGCCTCGCGGAGGCGGTCGCCGGTTATCGAGCCTGGATCGTGGCCCTCCGGCATCGAGTCGCCGTCCGGGAGCAGGCCGATGTCCTCCGGCCGGCGGCGGACGAGGAGCGCGTGGATCGGGAGGGCGATGACGAGCGCGGTCGCCCCCAGCACGAGGAGAGCGCTCCGCCAGCCGAGCCTCGCGACGAGCAGGCCGGCGAAGGGGATGTAGATCGGCGAGGAGAGGCCGCCGACCACGGTCAGCAGGGCCATCGCGGTTCCCCGCCGGCGCTGGAACCAGTTGGCGATCACGACGAAGGTGACCGAGTAGAGGGTCAGCGCCATCGCCACCCCGAGGAAGCCGGCCCAGAGCAGGTAGAACTGCCAGACCTCGGTCACCCGGGAAAGCAGGAAGAGGGTCAAGCCGCCGAGAACCGACCCGGCGCTCATCAGGGTCCGCGCGCCGTAACGGTCGATGAGGCGGCCTACGGCGAGGCCGAGGAAGCCGGACAGGATGAGGCCGAGCGAGTAGGCGCCCGAGATGGTCGCCCGCGACCAGTGGAGATCGGCCTGGATCGGAACCACCAGGACCCCGAACAGGTACTGGCTGATCCCGTAGGAAACTATCGTGGTAACCCCGAGCCCGACCACCAGGTACCAGCCGTAGAAGGGCCTGCGGGGCATGAGGGGCCATCGTAATTCCAGGGGTTTCGAACATGGGACGAAGGCGCAAGTTCTGGGGCTGGGGCTACGAGGACGAGGACCTGGGTCGGGACGAGAAGGAGAGCCTAGCCGCCCTCCTGGCGGGCCGCTTCGGCAGCGAGCCCTTGTCTGTCGAGGAGCCGCCCGCGCTGGCCGAGATCCAGCTCCGGCCGCCCCGCCTCCAGCCGCCCGCATCTCTCCGCGCACTGCTCACCGACGACGCCTACGAGCGGGCCGGCCACAGCTACGGCAAGTCGTACCGTGATGTCATCCGCGCCTACCGCCGCGACTTCTCGCCCGCCCCGGACTGGGTCGGGCTGCCGCGGAACGAGGAGGACGTGTCGGCGCTGCTGGCGTGGGCCGGCGAGGCCGGGCTGGTGGCGATCCCCTACGGCGGCGGCTCGAGCGTGGTGGGCGGGGTCGAAGCTCCGGCGGGGGAGACCCGCCCCGTCCTCAGCATCGACCTCCGCAACCTGAACCAGGTCCTCGAGGTCGATCGGACCTCGCGCGCGGCGCGGATCCAGGGCGGTGCCCTCGGCCCGGACCTGGAAGCCCAGCTGAAGCCCCACGACCTCACCCTCCGCCACTTCCCGCAGTCCTTCGAGCTCTCCACCCTGGGCGGCTGGATCGCGACCCGCTCAGGCGGGCACTTCGCGACCCTCTACACCCACATCGACGACCTCGTCGAGTCGCTCCGAGTGGTGACCCCGCGCGGCCTTGTCGAGACCCGCCGCCTGCCCGGCGACGGCTCGGGACCGCGCGCCGACCGGCTCTTCCTCGGCTCCGAGGGCACGTTGGGGATCATCACCGAGGCGTGGGTGCGGCTCCAGGACCGGCCAACCCACCGCGCCAACCTGACCTCCGAGTTCGAGCGCTTCGAAGACGCCGTCGCCGCCTGCCGGGCGGTCGCCCAGGCCGGGCTCTATCCCTCCAACTGCCGGCTCCTCGACCCGAGCGAGGCGCTCTACAACGGGGCCGGCGACGGCACCCGGACGCTGCTCCTGGTCGCCTTCGAGTCAGCCGACCACCCCCTCGACGCCTGGATCAAGCGCGCTGCCGAGTGCTGCCGCGACCACCGCGGCGAGGTGCCCGACGAGGTCGGCACCCGGGCCGGCGCCGAGGGCGCCCGAGAGGGGTCTGCGGGCGCCTGGCGGAACGCCTTCATCCGGATGCCCTACTACCGGGATGCCATCGCCGGGATGGGCGTCATCAACGAGACCTTCGAAACCGCTTGCTCCTGGGACCGCTTCGAGGCCTTCCACGCAAGGGTGACGAGCGCCGTCCGGTCGGCGATGGACACCGTCGGCGCCGGCCGGGGTTGGGTCTCCCTCCGCTTCACCCACGTCTACCCGGATGGCCCGGCGCCCTACTACTCGGTGACCGGCCCGGCGACCCGGGGCGAGGAGATCGAGCAGTGGCAGGTGATCAAGGATGCGGCGTCCGACGCGATCATCGAGATGGGCGGGACGATCACCCACCACCATGCCGTCGGCCGCGACCACGCCGCCTGGTACCGGCGGGAGCAGGCGCCGCTCTACCTGGAGAGCCTGAGGGCGATGAAAGGCACCCTCGACCCGCTTGGCATCCTGAACCCGGGCATCCTCTTCGCGTAGACCCCCGTCGGCGGAGATTACCTATTACCGCAAACGTCGGTTTTTGCGGCCACCCGGTGTCCGGATGTCGGCGAGCCCTAACCGGTCTTGACCTGCCCGGCCGCGGAACCGTTCTGACGGTTGACGACGATCCGCGCCGATGGTCCTTCGCTGGAGGTTCTTCTACCTTGCCTCGGCTCTGCTCACGGCATCCCTCATCGCATTGCTGCCAGCCTCGGCGGCCGCGAGCGGGTCGCTCCCCAACGGTTTGGTCGGCGCCGACATCTCGTGGCCCCAGTGCGGCGGCGGCTACCCCGCCGGCTACAGCTTCGGCATCGTCGGCGTCACCGGCGGCCATCCCCTTTCGGGCAACGACTGCCTCAACAGCGAGTTCGCCTGGGCGCAGGCGACCGGGAACGTGCAGCTCTACATCAACCTCGCCTACGGGCAGAGCCCAAGCGGTCCCCTCCAGTGTGCCGCCGGCGATGCCGGCTGCCAGGCCTACAACTACGGCTATGTCTCCGCCCAATGGGCGCGTCAGTATGCCCACGACCAGACCGGCGGCGCCTCGGACGCCGTCAGCGTCTGGTGGCTCGACGTCGAGACCGAGAACATCTGGTCGGGCGACGTCGACCAGAACAGCTACGTGATCCAGGGTGCGCTCGACTACCTCCAGCGGAGCGCGGGCAGGACGGTTGGCGTCTACTCGACGTCCTGGATGTGGGGAGAGATCGCAGGGAGCTTTGCCCCGCCCAACACCCCCAACTGGGTCGCCGGAGCGAACGCCCTCGACGACGGGGCGAAATGCTCCGCCTCCTTCTGGCCGGGTGGCCAGGTGTGGGGGATCCAGTACCTCAACTTCGACCTCGACCTCGACCAGAACACGGGCTGCTGATTCACGAGAAGGGAGAGGGTATGGAGGCCCGGGCTCATGCCTGGGCCTTCTATCTTTCCGGGGGTGAAGATCGCGGTCGTCGGGGGAGGGCCGTCCGGCCTGTACTTCGCGATGCTCGCCAAACGCGGTGACCCCGGTCACGAGGTCACCGTCTACGAGCGCAACCGGCACGACGACACCTTTGGGTTCGGCGTCGTCTTCTCGGAGAAGACGATGAACTACCTGCACGAGCAGGACCAGACGACCCACGACGAGATCCTCGCCAACTCCAACGCCTGGGATCCCATCGAGATACGGGTCCACGGCGAGGTGCTCAGCTGTGGCGGTATCGGCTTCTGGGCGATCTCCCGCAAGCGGTTGCTCGACATTCTCCAGCGCGGCGCCGCCGGCCAGGGCGTGGAGCTTCGCTTCGAAACCGAGGTTCGCGACCCCGACGCGCTGCTCGCCGAGAACGACCTGGTCGCTGCCGGGGATGGCGTCAACAGCGTCTTCCGCAACCATTGGGCCGAGCACTTCGGGCCCAGCATCGAGGCCGGGAGGACGGTCTTCGCCTGGTACGGCGCGGCCCTCCGCTTCCCGTCCTTCACCTTCCTCTTCGAGGAGAACCAGCACGGCCGCTACTGCGCCCACATCTATCCCTACGAGGAGAACCGGAGCACCTTCATCGTCGAGATGGACCCCGAGAGCTGGCGACGCGCCGGGCTCGAAGAATCGAACCGGGCGGCGCAGGCGCCGGGCGAAAGCGACATCTTCGGGCTGGAGTATTTCGAGCGGGTCTTCGAACGCCACCTGGAGGGGCGCCCGCTGCTGGCCAACAACTCCAAATGGGCGGCCTTCCGAACCGTCCGGAACCGCTCCTGGCACCACCGCAATCTGGTCCTGATGGGCGATGCCGCGCACACGGCCCACTTCTCGGTCGGGTCGGGGACCAAGATGGCGATGGAGGACGCGATCGCGCTCGCCTTCTCCCTCCAGCAGAACACGCCCGACATCGAGCGGACCTTCGCCGCCTACGAAACCGAGCGGCGGCCGCGGGTGGAGGCGATCCAGCGGGCGTCCCGGCCGAGCATCCGCTGGTACGAGCAGTTCCGCCATTACTGGGACTTTCCGACCGAGCAGTTCGCCTTCCACTTCCTGACCCGCGGCAACCTCGACTACCGGGACCTGAAGGAGCGCGACCGGCTCTTCGTGGAGCGAGTGGAGTCCGCCCTCCGGCCGGGCCTCGAACCGATCGCGGAGCGGATCATCCGCCCCTCGGAGGTGACCGAGCTGGTCGCGGTCACGCCCGAAGGCCGGCTCCACCCGGGAACGCCGACCGCGCCGCCCGCTGCCGGGTCGAGGTCGATCCTGCAGCTCGGCCATGCCGGCCGGCGGGGCGCGGTGCGGCCGCCGTCGGAAGGCGTCGACCTTCCCCTCAGTGATGACGGCTGGGACCTGCTTGCCGCCTCGCCGCTTCCCTTCACCCGGCAGAGCCGGGAACCGCGGGAGATGAGCCGGGCGGACATGGTCGTGGTGCGGAATGCCTTCGTCCGAGCTGCCGCCGCCGGCGCGGAGGCAGGGTACCCGAAGCTGCTGCTGCAGCTGGCTCGCGGCCAGCTGCTGGCTTCTTTCCTCTCTCCGCTCAGCAACCGCCGCACCGACGACTACGGCGGTTCGTTCGCGAACGGCATGCGCTACCCGCTGGAGGTGGTCCGGGCGGTTCGAGAAGCCTGGCCGCGCGAGCTCTGGGCGGCCATCTCAGCTTCGGATTGGTTGCCAGGTGGCTTCACGGACGACAACGCGGTCGTCTTTGCGCGGGAGCTGAAGTCGGCCGGGGCGGACCTGGTCCTGGTCGAGAGCGGCCACGCCGTCGCCGAGGCGATCCCCTGGTACGGGCGTTGCTTCAACGCACAGTTCAGCGACCGGGTCCGCAACGAAGGCGGTATCCGGACCGCCGTGGCGGGCGGCATCCTGTCGCTCGACGACGCCCGGAACGTGTTGCTCGCGGGCCGGGCCGACCTGGTCCTAGCCGACCGGGATCTCGCCTAGCCGCCCGCAGTGGTCAGCCTGCTGCTCGACTGTCGGATTTGGAGGGTATCGAGCACTGCGGATTGGCTCTTTTTCCGACACTGACTCGAATTTCAGGTCTCCTTCACGGCCCGGTTGATGAGCTCGCCTATGCCGTCGATGCCGCAGCGGACGGTTTGACCCGGTTGCAGGAAGACGGGCGGGTTGCGAGCGAAGCCGACGCCTGAAGGGGTGCCGGTGGCGATCACGTCGCCGGGCTCGAGGGTGAAGATCTCGCTGCAGTAGGCGACCACCTCGGGGAGCTTGAAGAGCAGGTCCGAGGTTGTGCTGTCCTGCATCAGCTTGCCATCGACCTCGGTCCAGAGCCGGAGGTTGCCGGCGTCCAGCTCATCTTTGCTGACGACGGCCGGACCGATCGGCGTCGACGCTTCGAAGGCCTTGCCTTGCATCCACTGCGTGGTGCGCCGCTGCCAGTCGCGGATCGAGGTGTCGTTCAGGATCGTGTAGCCGAAGATCGCGTCCTCCGCCGCCGCGCCGCTGACGTGGCGGGCGTGCTTGCCGATCACGATCGTCAGCTCGACCTCCCAGTCGATCTCCGCCGACACGCGGGGAAGGACGATCTCGTCGTGCGCGCCGATGAGGCTGCGGCG
>WNFM01328005.1_pt1 | contig 11463 bp, 12 predicted proteins | sample 5400271 | NCBI WGS metagenome assembly WNFM01 (sample SAMN13153352, study PRJNA577476) | soil metagenome | isolation source: 60 cm saprolite on Douglas fir-dominated hillslope | place: USA:California | collected 2013-09-17 | reverse complement strand
CCAATGGACGTCTACGCCGGGGCGATTGCAACCTGAGATACTCAAGTCGCTGGAGAAATGGCTTTCTGAGCCGCTGCGCGATTGGGATATCTCGCGCGATGCGCCTTACTTTGGATTCAAGATCCCCGGCGAAACGGCCAAGTACTTCTACGTCTGGCTCGACGCGCCCATCGGGTATCTATCGAGCACCGACCATTGGTGCCAGGAGCACGGGCGCAAGGTCGAAGAGTTCTGGAAGAGCCCCGATTGCGAGGTCGTGCACTTCATTGGAAAGGATATCGTCTATTTCCATACGCTCTTCTGGCCGGCGATGCTCAAAGCGAGCGGGTGGAGCGTGCCGTCGCGCGTGCACGTGCACGGGATGCTGATGGTCGAGGGCGCGAAGATGAGCAAGTCGCGCGGGACGTTCCTCAATGCGCGCGATTATCTCGACGCGGGATTCGATCCGGAGTGGCTGCGGTACTTCTATGCCGCAAACCTCGGCCCGACGCCGAGCGATATCGATCTATCGCTCAATGAATTGAAGAACCGCGTCAATGGCGAACTATTGGCCAACGTCGGCAACCTCGCCAACCGCGCGCTCTCGCTCGTTTGGAAGAACGGCGGGCGATTGACGAAGGCAGCTCAATCCGCCGAATTCGTCGAGGCGGGCGTCCGAGAGGCGGCGATCCTGCGCCTCTACGGCGAATGCGACACGCGCGGCGTTGTCCAGGCGGTGCTCGATTTCTCCTCGCGCGCAAACGGGCGGTTGCAGCAGAAGAAGCCGTGGGAGCTGTTCAAGACCAATCGCGATGAAGCGTTGTCGGAGTTGACGCTGGCAGTCAACGTGGCGCGGTTTTGTGCGCGCTGGCTCGCGCCTATCGTGCCGAGGTTTGCGCAGGGCATCGAAGAGCAGAGCGGCGCCAAACTTGAATGGGGAGATTTCAAGCCGCTCGAAGACGTCGCCATCCGCGAGCCGAAGCCGCTCGTCCGCAAAGTCGAAGATGCCGATATCCAGAAGCTGGCGAGCAAGTTCGTCGCTCCAGAGGCTGCACCGCAGAGAAGTGCGGAGCCCGCCGCTGCGAAGCCGGCTGAGGCAGCGCTGTCGCCGGCGAGCATCGACGACTTCGGCAAGCTCGACCTGCGCGCCGGCAAAGTGCTCGCCGCCGAGCGCGTTCCAAAGAAAGACCGCTTGCTCAAGCTGTCCGTCGATCTCGGCGAGCCGGCGCCGCGCACCATCGTCAGTGGCGTGGCGAAGTCGTACGCGCCAGAGGACCTCGTAGGCAAAGTCGTCGCGGTGGTCGCCAACCTGCCGCCGCGCGATTTCGGCAAAGGCCTCGTCTCCCACGGCATGATCCTCTTCTCGGGCGGCGGCACGCGCGAGCACACCGCGGTGGAGCTGCCGGCGGACGTCGCGCCGGGATCGAAGGTGAAGTGATGGGCCTCTTCTCTTCGCTCTTCGGAAGCGGCAAGAGAGACACCCCGGAGCCGGCGGAGCCCGAGGTGAACGATGAAGAGGCGCCGGGCGTCGCGCTCGAGGATCTGCGCGAGGCACTCGACTCTCCCGAGGGCGCGCTGCGCGTCGACGCGTCTCGCGCGCTGCTCGAGCGCTGGCGCGGGGGCGACGCGCAGGCGGCCGAGGCCATCGCGCCGCGGCTGGCCGATCTGCTCGACGACGACGAGCCCTTGGTGCGACTCGCCGCGCTGGGCGGCGTGCGGCTCCTGCGCAAGCCGGAGAACCTCGAGAAGTGCGCGAGCGGCACGCTGGCGCTGCTGGTGGATCCGGTCGCGCAGGTGCGGACCGCCGCGGTCTGGGCCGCACTCCGCCTGCCCGGCGACGCCGCGCGCCAACAGATCCATTCTTTGTTGAAATCGACCGAGGAGCCGATGCGCTTCGCCGCCGCCTGCGCGCTCTCGGACGCCCGCGACGCCGCGGCGCTGCCCGAACTGACGGCTGCGCTGCGCGACGATCACCGCCGGCAGGACGCCATCTCGGCGCTGATGTCGCTGGGCGACGCCGCCGCGCTGCCGGAGATCGCGCAGCTCTTCGAGGACGAATCGCTCGGCGACTTCGATCGCACGCTGGTCGCCGCGGCCCTGTCGCGCTTCGGCGACGCGCGCGGCGCGGCCCATCTCGTCTCGCGCATCGAGAGCGATTCGGACGATCGCCCCATCGCGGCGGAGTGGGCCGGCCGGCTCGGCGTGCAGGACGCGGTGCCGGCGCTGGCCGAGCTCGCCGAACTCGAAGGCGGCCCCGCGCGCGGCGCGGCCATGCGCGCGCTGGGACGCTTGCACGCGCCGGGCGCAGAGGAGCGCCTGCAGCGTGGACGCGGCGGAAGGATTGGCCGAGCTGGGCACGCCGACGGCGCTCGAGCTGCTGAAGAAACTGGCGGAGCAGGGCGAGCCGGCGGAGCTCAAGCAGCTCTGCCAGGAGCTGCTGGTCGAAGTCGCTGCCGGCCAGCAAGGGCCGACATGACGTTGATCGATTCCCACGCGCACCTCGACTTCGCCGAGTACGGCGATGATCTGGAAGCCGTCGTTTCGCGGGCGTGCGCGGCGGGCCTCGTGCACATCGTCGTGATCGGCCAGTGGCGCGAGGGCGCAGGCATGGCCGCCGCGCGCGACGCGCTCGCGCTGGCGGCGCGCGATCGCAGCTTCTTCAGCGCGACGGCCGGTGTGCACCCGCACGACGCTGCGCGCGCCACCGAGGCGGATTTTGCCGAGCTGGCGACAATATGTGCCGAATCAAGTGTGGTGGCCGTCGGCGAGTGCGGCCTCGACTTCCATTACGATCGCTCGCCGCGCGACGCGCAGCGCGAGGTGTTCGTGCGCCAGCTGCGGCTCGCGAAGCAGCTGGGCAAGCCCGTCGTCGTGCACACGCGCGAAGCTGACGTCGAGACCGCGGAGATCCTGAAGGCCGAGCTCGGCTCGGACGGCGGCGTCATCCACTGCTTCACCAGCGACTGGACCGCCGCGGAGCGCTACCTCGCGCTCGGCATGAGCCTGAGCTTCTCGGGCGTGCTGACGTTCAAGAGCGCCGAGGCGGTTCGCGATGCGGCCAGGCGCGCTCCGATCGATCGCATCCTGGTCGAGACCGATTGTCCGTTCCTCGCGCCCATCCCGCATCGCGGGAAGCGGAACGAGCCGGCGTTCGTTGCGCTGACGGCGGCGCGGCTCGCCGAGCTGCGCGGCGTTACGCTCGAGGAGCTGTCGCTTTCGACCACCGGGAATGCCCGGCGGGCCTTGCGGTTGCCAGCCTGATCGCTTTGAATCCCGGCCTCGCCGGGACGTCACAACACCGAAGGAGAGCCCCATGAAGAACCTGATCGCTGGATGCCTACTGGCCGCAGGAATCGCCACCGCAGCGTTCGCGGGCGAGAAGACCGAGACCATCAAGGTCTCCGGCTGGCACTGCGGCGGCTGCGCGGCCAAGACTGAGACGGCGCTCAAGGACGTGAAGGGCGTGGAGAGCGTGTCGGCGGACAAGGCCAAGAAGGAAGTGATCGTGAAGTACGACGACACGAAGGTGAAGCACGCGGATCTCGAGAAGGCGATCGCCGACTCGGGCTTCACGATCGCGAACTGACCTTCCAGGGTCAGCTTTGACCGAAGCTCGTTGCAGCGTGGCCGTTCTTTTGGGAGCCCCCGGCTAAAGCCGGGGGCTAAAACCGCCGAAGCCTCCTGCGGAGGCTCGACCGCTACGATCTGTTAGTGTGGCACCGCAGGAAGGTCGCTGCGTTGCGCGGACCCTGGCGATCTCATCATCCGAATGAAGCAATGCCCCGTATGCAGGATCAGCCCCCGAAGGGGGCTTCGGCTCTTCTAGACCCCGGCTTCAGCCGGGGGCTCCCTCAGGAGTTCGTGCTACGGGTGATCAGCCTTCCCAGCTCAGCCACTCTTCGCCGAGCTGTTCCTCCGTCGCCTCCGTCTTCCACCGGCCTTTCCACTCCACCACTTCCCAGCCGCGACGGACGGCCTCGCTGCGAAATGCCGGCTTGGGATTGACGACCACCGGGTGGCCGACCTCCTCGAAGAGAGGCGTGTCGGCCACCGAGTCCGAGTAGAGATAGCAACGGCCGACGTCGATGCCGTGGCGCGCGAGGACTTCCTTGACGCGCTCGCGCTTGCCCTCGCGGAAGACGATGGGCGCGACCAGTTCCTCGGTGGAGACACCCTGCTTGATCACCGCGCGCGTGCCGACCGCTTCGTGCGCGTGCAGGAAGCGGCCCAGCTCGTCGATGATGATCTGCGGCGAGCCCGACGCGACCAGCACCATGTGACCCATCAGGAGATGCTTGCGGACGGCGCGCAGGCCCTGCTGCGTGACGCGCTTCTTGATGTGCCTCTCGAAGCATTTGCGCGCGAGGTCTCGCAGCCGGTCGGCGCGAATGCCCTGCTGGCATCGGCTGCCGAGCGCCACCATGTCCGATTCGCCCAGCCGCTTGCGCGCGTATTCGTAGAGAGCGCGCGGAACCTGCGAGCGCACCGCGGCGGCCATCTCGCGGTTGGAATAAAGATACCAGGTAAAAATAGTTCCTGCGTTGCCGTCGAGGAGCGAGTCGTCGATGTCGAAGACCGCCGCCGTGCGCTGGAAGGGCTGCATCACTTCACCTCCCGGTACAACCCCGGCTCGGCGAAGCGCCGCTCGTCGGCAGTCTGCGGCTCGGCCTTGAGGAGCTGCCTGCGATAGAGGTTCTTGCTCTCGGTCCAGCGCCCGGGCGCCTCCGCCATCAGTTGACCGAAGGAAGCGACGCGCGTGTCCAGCTCGTCGAGCGCGTGCACCACCATCGCCTCCTTGGGGCTTCCATACTCGTGACGCCCGTGGTGCGCCACCACCAGATGCGTGAGGCGCCACTCGAGGTCCTGCGGGAACCCGTCGATGCGCGCGGCCTTCTCGCGGATGAGCTGGCAAGTGAGAACGAGGTGGCCCACCAGCTTGCCTTCGTCGGTGTACTCGAAGCCGGGCTCGGGGCTGATCTCGCGCGCCTTGCCGATGTCGTGCAGCAGCGCGCCGGCCGTCACCAGATCGCGATCGAGCTGGGGATAGTGATCGCAAATGCGCCACCCGAGTTGCAGCACCGAGAGCGTGTGCTCGCAGAGCCCGCCGCGCCAGGCGTGGTGGATCCCCTTGGCCGCGGGCGCGATGCGGAAAGCGGGCGCGAGCTGCGGGTCGTCGAGGAAAGCGTCGAGCAGCGCGCGCACGTGCGGGCTCTTCACCTGCGCGACCAGGGCGCGGAGCGAAGCGAACTGCGCGTCGGTATCGAGGGCGGGGCGCTCCATGCTGCTCCTCTATCACACGGCTCTGACGGCGCAGTTGGGTCTGCTAAGATTGCCGGATGCGATTCCTCATCTTCGCCGCCGCCCTCTCCCTCGCAGCGCACGCCGACGAACCCAAGTGGGAGCAGAAGGAGTTCGACTGCAAGCGGCCCGACAACTGCGATGGCACGCAGTGCTGCCAGTACGGCCTCGCCGTCTACACGCGCGAGACGCCCGGCGCGGATGTGAAGGAAGTGAAGGCGGTCGGACAGATCGACGCGCCGCCCGAGAAGGTGTTTCAGGTGGTCACCGACTACGAGCACCAGGTCGGAAACATGCCCTACGTGCAGGACCAGGCGGTCTTCACGCGCACCGACCAGGAAGTGACGCTCTGGGCACTGGGCGACTTTCCCTTCGTCTCGCGCCGCGACTGGGTGGTGAAGACGAAGCTGGAGAAGAAGCTGCCCGGCGGTGTCTATCGCTGCTCTTGGGTGCCCGCCGACGTCAAGGACGTGCCGCCGCCCGAGGACGGAGTCATCCGGCTCAAGATCAATACCGGAAGCTGGACGCTGGAGCCGCTCGACGGAGGGAAGCGCACGCTGGGCACGTATCAGCTGCTGACGGATCCGGGCGGGAGCATTCCGAAGTTCATCGCGAACAAGGCGAACACGACGGCGCTGCCGGAACTGTTCGCACGAGTGAGGAAGCGCGCCGAAGCGAAATGACAGGTGCGCCTTACTCCGCTTCTTCCTCTTCGTCGGCAGCTTTCGCGCCCGCCGTCTTCTTCGCCGCCAGCCGCGCCTTTTCTGCCTCGACCGCCGCGAGCTCTTCCGCCGGCCGCGGCTCGAGCGTGTAGTCGCTGATCTTGCCCTGCGCTTTCAGCGAGCGCAGCCCCTGGTCGAGCGCAAGCCAGCGCGACTTCGCGCGCACCTTGATCATCACGGGCGCGGCGGGCCGCTTGATCAGGCTCACCGGATCGTACTCGCCCGAGAGAATGCTCACCGACCAGTTCGCCTCGAGGTCGGTGTCCACGCGAACGTCGCACTCTCTGCCGTCCCAGATCGCCTTCGCCATGCGCGATTCTCTAGCATGGATCAGCGCTGCGGCACGGCACGAACCGCGCCCGGCGGCAACGCTCCCGTCTTGCCGGCCACCGTCGTTGAGTGGGACTTGATCCAGATCACGCCGAGCAGGCCCAGCACCATCATCGCCAGAGTGATCCAGAAGAGGCGCTTGTTGTCGCGCCGGGTCTCCCTGTGCATGCCCTGGATCCACGGCAGGTCCTGCGCGCGTACCCACCGCTCGCCGCGGAGCACCAGGTCGTCGCCCGCGATCACGCCGCGGTTGTAGAGCTGCAAGAACTCCTTCTGGCTCTCGACCGTCAGCTCGTGCGCGCCGCCCGCCTGTTTGACCTGAAGTTTCATTCGCGGGGCAGCTTAGGGATGCCAAAGGTGCGCGGCAATCCGCCAGCAGGGTGCGAAGCGGATTGCGCGGTTCCCTCCGCCGTCCGGCTGTAATCGCGTGGACACTTTCGCACCGCAACGCGGCATTCCTCCGCCTCGGAGTGGTAAGCGGATGAATTCACTGAACCTGGACGAACGGCAAGAGGGTTGCACATGAACATGGCAAGCAGCCCAGGACTCGCAGCAACCTTGAGGTCAACTGTGTCTGACAAGCTCGTCTCCCAACCTGCGACAGACAGCACTGCCAACCTCACCAACCTCGATCGCGCCGCCGGCGCGCGCATCCTCGCGCGCTCGTTCTACAAGGAGCTTCGCGCCAGCGGCTACACGCCGAAGCAGCTCCTCGCGCTCTCCACCGAGCTGATCGATCTCATCACGCAGGACCTCCAGGCGGACCGCAAAGGCGCAGCCTGATCCCGCGCGCAGTCGCTTGACGATCCGCCGTTCGGGACCTATGTGTGCCTCCCCTCCTGGAGGCTTCGAATGGCTCGCTTCGCCATCAACGGATTCGGTCGCATCGGGCGCAACATCCTGCGCGCCGCAATCAAGCGCGGCGCCGCGCTCGACGTGGTTCTGATCAACGACGTCGACAAGCCGAAGACGCTGGCGCACCTCTTCAAGTACGATTCGATCCACGGAGTTTTCGACGGCACCGTCGAGTCCACAGAGGACGCGGTGGTGATCAACGGCAAGAAGATCGCCGTCAGCGCCAAGCGCGATCCGTCGGAGCTTGCTCACAAGGAGCACGGCGTCGACATCGCGCTCGAGTGCTCGGGACGTTTCACCGCGCGCGCGGACGCCGAGAAGCACCTCAAGGCGGGCGCGAAAAAAGTGATCATCTCGGCGCCCGGCAAGAACCAGGACTTCACCATCTGCTTCGGGATCAACAGCGAGAAGTACGACCCCGCGAAGCACCACGTCATCTCCAACGCCTCGTGCACCACCAACTGCCTTGCGCCGGTTGCGAAGATCCTGCTCGAGCAGTTCGGCCTCGAACGCGGACTGATGACGACCATCCACTCGTACACCAACGACCAGCGCATTCTCGATCTGCCGCACGAGGACCTGCGCCGGGCGCGCGCCGCCGCCATCAGCATGATCCCCTCGAGCACCGGCGCCGCCAAGATGATCGGCGAGGTGATCCCCGAGCTGAAGGGCAAGCTCAACGGCTCCAGCATCCGCGTGCCGACGCCCAACGTCTCGCTGGTCGATCTCACGGCCGAGCTCTCGAAGAAGACTTCCGTCGACGAGATCAACGCCGCCTTCAAGTCCGCCGCCGAAGGCAAGCTCAAGGGCATCCTCCAATACAACGTCGAGCAGACGGTGAGCGTCGACTACAACGGCAACCCGGCCTCGTCGATCTTCGACTCGACGCAGACCGCGGTGGCCGACGACGGCAAGTTCGTCAAGGTCTTCTCCTGGTACGACAACGAGTGGGGCTTCTCGAACCGCATGGTGGACGTGGGGCTGCTGGTCGCCGGCAAGCTCTGATCATGATCCGCTCCATCGAGCAGCTCGACATCGCCGGGAAGCGGCTGTTCATCCGCGTCGACTTCAACGTTCCGCTCGACAAGAAGACGGGAGCGGTCAAGGACGACGCGCGCATCCGGGCGGCGCTGCCGACGCTGAAGTACGCTCTGGCCAAGAAGGCTAGAGTTATACTCGCTTCACATTTAGGACGGCCCGACGGAAAGCCCGTGCCCGAGATGTCGCTGGAGCCGGCCGGCGCCGTCCTCTCGCAACTGCTCGGGCAGGACGTCATCTTCGCCGACGACTGCGTGGGCGACGGCGTGCGCAAGCTGGTCGCCGATCTCCGCGAAGGGCAGGTGCTCCTGCTCGAGAACCTGCGCTTCCACGCCGAAGAAGAGGCGAACGACGACGAGTTCTCCAGGGCGTTGGCGGCGCTCTGCGACGTCTACGTCGACGACGCGTTCGGCACCGTCCACCGCGCGCACGCGTCGACGGTCGGGATGGTGAAGCACGTCCGCGAGCGCGGCGCGGGCCTGCTGGTCGCGCAGGAGCTGAAGCATCTGCAGCCGCTCCTCAAGGGAGCACCCAAGCCGTACATCGCCATCCTCGGCGGCGCGAAGGTGAGCGACAAGATCAAGGTGATCGATCAGCTCCTCTCGCGCGTCGACGGACTCCTCATCGGCGGCGCGATGGCGTACACGTTTCTCACGGCGCGCGGAATCCCGGTGGGCGCCTCCCGCGTCGAGAAGGACAAGAACGACGTGGCCATGCGTATTCTCCAGAAGGCGCGCGTCGAGGTGCTCCTGCCCGTCGATCACGTGGTCGCGCGCGAGGCGAAGGGTGGCGTCGAGACGAAAGTGGTCGAGCAGATCCCCGAGGGATTCCTCGGCCTCGACATCGGCCCCAAGACGCGCGACCTCTATCGGCAGAAGATCGTTGGTGCTCAAACCGTTTTCTGGAACGGCCCGATGGGTCTCTTCGAGGTGCAGGAGTTCGCGGCCGGCACGCGCGCGGTGGCCGAGGCGCTCGCGGAGGCGACGAAGCGCGGCGCGCGCACGGTGGTGGGCGGCGGCGACTCGGCGGCAGCAGTGGCGGAGATGGGCTTCGCCGACAAGGTCAGCCACGTCTCGACGGGCGGCGGCGCCTCTCTCGAATTCCTCGAGGGACGCGACCTCCCTGGCATCAAGGTACTGGACGAATGAGGCTTCAGATCAACCACGGAGCGCACCGAGCGCACAGAGAAAGGCAGATTCGTTCCTCCGTGCGCACCGTGCGCTCCGTGGTTGCATTGAAGCAGGAGCTGTCATGACACGCCGGAAGTTCATCTGCGGGAACTGGAAGATGTTCAAGACCACTGCCGAGGCGGTGGCGCTGGTGCGCGAGCTGCGGCAACGGCTCAACACGCAGGTGCAAGTGGGCATCGCGCCGCCGTTCACCGCGCTCGCGCCGGTGAAGGTCGCGCTGCAGGGCTCGCCCATCCAGCTCTTCGCGCAGAATTGCCACTACGAGAAGCAGGGCGCATTCACCGGCGAAGTCAGCGCGGCCATGCTCGCGGAAGTCGGCTGCGACGGAGTCATCCTCGGCCACAGCGAGCGGCGCCAATACTTCGGCGAGACCGACGAAGGCGTGAACAAGAAACTCAAAGCGACGCTCGAGGCGCAGCTGCAGGCGATCGTCTGCGTCGGCGAAACGCTGGCCGAGCGCGAGGCGAATCGTACCTGGGACGTCGTCTCGCGGCAGGTGCGCGGTGCGCTCGCAGGAATTTCTCCCGAGCAGATCGGCAAGCTGACGCTCGCCTACGAGCCGGTGTGGGCGATCGGCACGGGCAAGGTCGCGACCACCGCGCAGGCGCAAGAGGTGCACGGCCAGATCCGCGGCCTCTTGCGCGAGCTCGCTGGCGCCGCGGCCTCCGAGTCGCTTCTCGCCCAGCCCGACATCGACGGCGCGCTGGTCGGCGGCGCTTCGCTCAAGTCCGACGACTTCGCCCGCATCGTCGCCGGCGCGCGCTAGTCACTCCAGCCTCGCGCAGCGCAGGATCTCCGTGAAGCGCGGGTCGCCGCGCAGTGGATCGAGCAGCGGCGAGAACAGATCCGATGGGACCATGTCCTGGCTACAAACCTCGCGCAGCCGTGCAAACGCGCGGTCGAGTGAGCCGAGAGCGATCCAGGCTGCGGCGACTTCCATTGCTCGGAACTCCTCAGCGTGTGGATGCTTCTCTTCATCGCGCAGCAGTGCGAGGGCCTCTTCACGTCGCCCCAGGCGCGCAAAGACGAGGGCACGCGAAGTCGGATGCGCGCCGGACAGCCGATCCAACTCGCCCAGGGCATTTGTCCGATCGCCCTCCTGGATCAGCGCGTGGATGAGGAGCCTTCGCGCCATGTCGAATGATGGATCGATTTCGAGAGTCTTCCGGAAATGCTGCTCGGCGCGTACGTAGTCGTGGCTGTCGAGGAAGGTTTCTCCCACATTGGAGTTCGCGACCTGCGAGAGCGGATCGAGCGCCACGGCCCTTTCGAACGCCTCGCGCGCTTCCCGCAGCTGCCCCCTCTCGAGGAACATGTTTCCCAACCACTTGTGAGCCGTCGCATACGACGGGCTCAGCTCAATCGCCTTTCGAAACTCGGTCGTCGCGGTGGCCCACTCACGTTCGGACGAGGCCATCAAGCCGAGCGACGCATGCGCTTCGCCAAGCGTCGGGTCGAGTTCCAGGGCGCGGAGGGCGGCCCGCTTCGCGGTCGGGAACACCTTCGCGGAATCCACGCCGTCGTAAGTCACGTCCTGGAGAACGGCCTGCTCGAAGAAGCCGGCGGCCTTGCGCAGCGACTCGCCGGTGCGTTTGTTCAAGAAGTACCGGCCCTGCAGGTAGAGGTTGTAGGCTTGGACGTCGCGGGTGCCCTGGCGCACGCCGGCCAGGGACCGCTGCAGTGTGGCGGCGATGGCCCGCGCGATCTCGTCCTCCACCGCGAAGATGCTCTTCAGCTCGCGGTCGTAGGTCTTCGACCAGAGGTGGTATCCGTCGCTCACCTTCACCAGTTGGGCGGTGATGCGCAACGCATTACCCTCGCGCCTCACACTGCCTTCCAGGAGCGTGCCGACGTTGAGCTCTTCGCCGATCTGCTTCACGCCCAGCGCTCTCCCCTTCATGGCGAACACCGCGGTGCGCGAGGCGACCCGCAGGCCTTCGACGTTGACGAGCGCGTTGATCAGTTCCTCGGTGATCCCGTCGGAGAAGTAGTCGGTCTCCTTGTCGCTGCTCATGTTCACGAACGGCAGCACGGCGATCGAGGCCGCCTCT
>WNFM01305038.1_pt1 | contig 11463 bp, 8 predicted proteins | sample 5400271 | NCBI WGS metagenome assembly WNFM01 (sample SAMN13153352, study PRJNA577476) | soil metagenome | isolation source: 60 cm saprolite on Douglas fir-dominated hillslope | place: USA:California | collected 2013-09-17 | reverse complement strand
GACGGTCGAAGCCGAGGCTGCCCACGGCACCGTGACGCGGCATTACCGCGAGCACCAGAAGGGCAAGGAGACCTCGACCAACTCGATCGCCTCGATCTTTGCCTGGACCCGCGGCCTGTCGCATCGCGCCAAACTCGACAACAATGATGAGCTCGCGAAGTTCGCGTTGACGCTGGAAAAGGTCAGCGTCGATACCGTCGAAGCCGGCTACATGACCAAGGATCTCGCGCTTCTGGTCGGCGCCGACCAGCGCTGGCTGTCCACCACCGGCTTCCTCGACAAGGTCGCGGAAAACCTGACCAAGGCGATGGCGGCGTAAGTGATGCCGCTTTTTCGGAATGGCGCCCTCGCGCTCGTGCTGCTGTCGGGCTCGCCCACGAGTGCGCCAGCGGCAGAGACGCCGCTTCCCGACGCTATCGCGGCGCCCGGAGCAACCGTTGTTCTCACCGTGCACGCTGAAGGCGCGCAGGTTTATGAATGCAAGGCAGGCACCGACGGCAGGCTCACCTGGGCGTTCCGCGAACCGATCGCGACATTGATGGCGGACGGAAAGACCGTCGGCCGTCACTACGCCGGACCGAGCTGGGAACACAGCGACGGCAGCGCCGTGGTCGGCAAAGCCATCGGCAACGCCCCGGGCGCGACCGCAAGCGATATTCCCTGGCTGAAGCTCGAGGTGGTCTCCAAGCGCGGCAGCGGCGTCCTCAGTAGCGTCACCACCGTGCAGCGGATCAACACCAAGGGCGGGAACCTCGAGGGGGCATGCGATAACGCCGGCACCTATCGCAGCGCGCCCTACTCCGCGGACTATGTGTTCCTGCGCAAGGGCTAAGCCATGCTCTTTATGGTGATCGAACGTTTTAAAGACAGCGACCCGATCCCGGTCTACAAGCGCGTGCGCGATGCCGGGATCAAATTTCCCGATGGGCTTACCTATGTCGGGAGCTGGATCGAGCCCAATTTCGACCGCTGCTTCCAATTGATGGAATGCGACGATGCGCGGCTCTTGCAGGAGTGGATTTTGAATTGCCGGGGGCTCGGCATGACATTTGAAATCGTGCCGGTGGTGCCGAGCAAGGAAACGCGCGAAGTCGTCGCGCCGTTTATGGACCAGAAATAGCGCTTCGATCCGGCAAATCACGCATTCGGCCAACGCGTGGACGGCCCAACGCGAATGTTAGTGGGAGACGACGATGGAAGACATGAAGGTAACTGCCAACGGGTACGATTTTGGCGCGGCACACGCCGCCATGCGCCGCTGTGTCGATGCGAACGTCCTTTCCGGAGTCTCGTCCGCGGTGCTCGTAAGCAGGGATTTGGTCGATGTGAATTGTGTCGGGTGGGCGGACAAGGAAGCGCAGACTCCGTTGCGCGTCGATCACATCTTCCGTGTCTTCTCCAACACCAAGCTGATTACATCCTGCGCGGCGCTGCTGCTGTTCGAGGAAGGTCGCTTCCAGCTCGACGATCCGATCGAAAGATATATTCCCCAGCTTGCGAACCGCCGCGTTCTGCGCCCGGGCGCGAGTTCACCAAGCGATACCGAGCCAGCCGAAAGACCGATCACCATTCGCCATCTGCTGAGCCACCGTGCGGGGTTGAGCTACGGTTTTCTTGACCCGGAGGCAACGATCTCCAAGGCCTACAACGAGCGAAAGGTGCTCAATCCCGCAACGACGCTGGCCGAGATGATGGACGTGTTGTCCGACCTGCCGTTGACCTATCATCCGGGAAGGTCGTGGGAATATTCGGTCGCGACCGACGTCACGGCGCGGCTCGTTGAAATCCTCAGCGGTCGGGGATTCGATCAATTCATTCAATCGCGGATTCTCGATCCGCTCGGCATGGTCGACACCGGCTTCGTCGTGCCGGAGCAAAGCCGCAGCCGACTTGCCGCATACTACGCCGGGGCTGATTTGATGGACCCTATGAAGCCCGGGCTCACGCGCACCGACGACGCGCCCTATCCGGGGGCTTATTTACGCCCCTTCCCGAGGCTGAATGGCGGCGGCGGTCTGGTTTCAACCTTGCCGGACATGGTGGCGTTGATCCGAAGCCTGCTTCCCGGCGGCCCGACCTTGCTCAAGCCGGATACGATCGCGTTGATGATGACCAACCAGTTGCCTGAGGGAACCTGGATTCGCTTCCCTGTCGTGGGAGACATTCGTGGCAGGGGGTTCGGCCTCGCCGGCGGGCTGGTCCTGGAGCCTTCGCCGTTCGACCACAAAAATGCGGCCGGCGAACTTTTCTGGGGCGGCGTCGCGGGCACGCAATGGTGGATTTCGCCCAAGGCCGGGGTCGCAGGCTTGATAATGACCCAGCGCCAGATGGCGTTTACCCATCCATTCGCCGTCGAATTCAAGCGGCTAGCCTATGAGGCGGTGAAGCGCGGGAGCTGACCTTCAAGTCCGCCGCTCACGCGCCGGCCATCGCCTTTTCGATCGCCGAGAGCGCCGCGCCGGCCTTGGCGCCGTCGGGGCCGCCGGCTTGCGCCATGTCGGGGCGGCCGCCGCCGCCCTTGCCGCCGAGCACGACGGACGCGACGCGCGCCAGATCGACCGCGTTGTAGCGGGACGTCAGATCGGAGGTGACGCCGACCACGACGCCGGCCTTGCCGTCCCCGGTGACGCCGACGATGGCGACCACGCCGGAGCCGAGTTGCTTCTTGCCGTCATCGGCGAGGCTCTTGAGGTCCTTCATCTCGATACCTTCGACCGACCGCGCCATCAGCTTGACGTTGCCGACCTCGCGGATGCCGGCAGCCGACGGTCCGTTGGACGCCGACGCGCCGGCACCCATCGCGAGCTTCTTGCGCGCATCCGACAGGTCGCGTTCGAGCTTCCTGCGCTCTTCCATCAGCACGGCGACGCGCGCCGGCACGTCCTCAACCGTGGTGCGCAGCTCTGCCGCCGCCGTCTTCGCGAGCGCAATGGCCTCGTTGGCATGCTTGCGCGCATGGCGCCCGGTCAGCGCCTCGATACGGCGGACACCGGAGGCGACCGCGCTTTCGCCGGTCACTGAAATCAGGCCGATGTCGCCGGTGCGACGCACATGCGTGCCGCCGCACAACTCCACCGACCAGCCGAGCGCATTGCTGCCGTGCTCACGCGCGGTTTTGCCCATCGACACCACGCGGACTTCGTCGCCATATTTTTCGCCAAACAGCGCGCGCGCGCCGGCGTCGCGGGCGTCGTCCACCGCCATCAGCCGCGTCGTGACCTCGTCATTCTCCAGCACCACCTCGTTGGCGATGTCCTCGACCCGGCTCAACTCCTCCGGCGTGATCGGCTTTGGGTGCACGAAGTCGAAGCGCAACCGATCCGGCGCCACCAGCGAGCCGCGCTGGGCGATGTGGTCGCCGAGCACCTGCCGCAGCGCCTCGTGCAGGAGATGCGTCGCGGAGTGATGGGCGCGGATCGACGCACGCCTTGCATGATCGACTTCGAGCGACAGCGCCGTTCCCGGCTTGAGCGTGCCCTGCTCGACTGTGCCGAGATGCACAAAGAGATCGCCGGCCTTCTTCTGCGTGTCGGTGACGCGAAACTTCACGCCCTCGCCGGTCATCATGCCGGTGTCGCCGACCTGGCCGCCGGACTCCGCATAAAACGGCGTCTGGTTCAGGACGATGGCCCCGCTCTCGCCGGCCTTGAGGCTGTCGACCTCCTTGCCGTCCTTCACGAGCGCCGCGACCACGCCTTCGGCGGTCTCGGTCTCGTAGCCCAAAAATTCAGTCGCGCCGAGTTTTTCGCGCAACGGAAACCACACGTTCTCCGTTGCGGTGTCGCCGCTTCCCGCCCACGCCGCGCGCGCCTTTTCGCGCTGCCGGTCCATCGCATCGGTAAAGGCCGACTGATCGACGCTGATGCCGCGCGACTTAAGTGCATCCTGGGTCAGGTCGAGCGGAAATCCGTAAGTGTCGTACAGCGTAAATGCCGTGTCGCCGTCGAAGATGTCGCCCTTCTTCAGGCCGCTGCTTTTCTCATCGAGGATCGCGAGCCCGCGCTCCAGCGTCTTGCGGAAGCGCGTCTCTTCCAGCCGCAGGGTTTCCTCGATCAGATTTTCCGCGCGGACCAACTCAGGATAGGCCTGGCCCATCTCGCGCACCAAAGCCCAGACCAGGCGATGCATCAGCGGATCCTTGGCGCCGAGCAATTGCGCGTGGCGCATGGCGCGGCGCATGATCCGGCGCAGCACATAGCCGCGGCCCTCGTTCGAGGGCAGCACGCCGTCGGCGATCAGGAACGACGAGGCGCGCAAATGATCGGCGATCACGCGCAGCGACGCCTTCTGTGGCCCTAGCGGATCCGCACCGGTCAATTCGGAGATGGCGCGGATCAGAGCTACAAACAGATCGATGTCGTAATTGTCGTGCTTGCCCTGCAACACCGCAGCGACACGCTCGAGCCCCGCGCCGGTATCGATCGAGGGTTTCGGCAGCGGATTGCGCACGCCGCCCTCGAGCTGCTCGAACTGCATGAACACGAGATTCCAGATCTCGATAAAACGGTCGCCGTCGGCTTCCGCCGAGCCCGGCGGCCCGCCCCAGATCTTGTCGCCGTGGTCGTAGAAGATTTCCGAGCACGGCCCGCACGGGCCGGTATCGCCCATCTGCCAAAAGTTGTCCGAGCCGGCGATGCGGATGATGCGCGATTCAGGGAGGCCCGCGATCTTCTTCCAGAGATCGAATGCCTCGTCGTCGTCGATATAGACGGTCGCCGTGAGTTTATCCTTCGTCAGGCCGAACTCTTTTGTCACCAGCTTCCAGGCGAGCTCGATGGCGCGGTCTTTAAAGTAGTCGCCGAACGAAAAATTGCCGAGCATCTCGAAGAAAGTATGATGGCGCGCGGTATAGCCGACATTGTCGAGATCGTTGTGCTTGCCGCCGGCCCGCACGCATTTCTGCGAGGTGGTGGCGCGCTGATACGGCCGCTTCTCGACACCGGTAAAGACGTTCTTGAACTGCACCATGCCGGCATTGGTGAACATCAAGGTCGGGTCGTTGCGCGGCACCAGCGGCGACGACGGCACGATCTCATGGCCGTTCTCCTTGAAAAAGTTCAGAAATGTCGACCTGATCTCGTTAACGCCGCTCATGTTGGTCCAATCGCAAAACCGTAAGGAATCAGCCGCAAAACGGACATTTGTTCCCGCGCACGCTTTTAGACAAGGGGGATCGCGGTGTCCAGAAAGTGCAGGAGATCAGGGGCTTGCCGCAGCAGCCCTAGTGCCGCCGATTTGAAGTTCCTACACCAGTTGCCGCGAGTTCGGTAGGAACTTCAAATCGATCAGCGGCACTAGAAAACCTTATATTTTCCAGTGCCCCGTTTCCGAAGTTCGCGTCAGAGGGTGCTGCGGGGGTTCGCGAACTTCGGAAACGGGGCACTGGCAACCGTTGATAGTCCTCCAAGCCGCGTTGACAGCCTTGGTGCGCCCGTGGTTTTCTCCTATCTGTAGGAGATAGTCACGTCGGGAGAGATCGGCAAAGGCGCCGACGCCGAAGGAGCAACCGCCCCGGAAACTCTCAGGCAAACGGACCGCGTGATTAGCTAGCATCTGGAAAGAGACGCCGACGGGCTTTGGCCGGGACGCGTCCGCCGACGGGATAATACTCTCAGGCACAGCGACAGATGGGGCTTTCTGTGGGTTTTCGAGGGATTGTCCCTCCCGAAAACCGCGAGGGCCCTGTGATGCTTGCGCGCGAAGCCGAAAACACCCTGAAACGCACCCCGTTGTACGCGCTGCATGCCGCGCGCGGCGGCAAGATGGTGCCGTTTGCGGGCTATGAGATGCCCGTGCAATACGCAACCGGCGTGCTCCGGGAACACCTGCATACCCGCGGAAGCGCCGGCCTGTTCGACGTCTCGCATATGGGCCAGATCGCACTTCATGCAAAATCAGGTAAGGTCGAGGACGCAGCGCTGGCGCTGGAGCGCCTGGTGCCGCAGGACATTCTCGCGGTTGCGGCCGGCCGGCAGCGCTACGCGCAGTTCACTAATGCGGATGGCGGCATTCTCGACGATCTGATGGTCGCGAATTTCGGAAAGCATTTGTTTCTGGTGGTCAACGCCGCCTGCAAAGCCGAGGACGAGGCACATCTGCGCGCCAACCTGTCGGATGATTGCGTGATCGAGCCGCTGCCGGACCGCGCCCTGATCGCGCTGCAGGGCCCGAAAGCGGAAGCGCTACTGGCAAAATTTTGCGCAGAAGCGCCCGCCATGCGGTTCATGGATTCCGGCCCGCGCCGTGTCGCCGGCTTCGACTGTTTTGTTTCGCGCTCGGGCTATACCGGCGAGGACGGTTTTGAGATTTCGGTTCCGGCTGATAACGCCGAGGCGCTGGCGACCGCCCTGCTGGCGAGCGGCGAAGTTTTGCCGATCGGCCTGGGCGCCCGTGACAGCCTGCGGCTTGAGGCCGGGCTTTGTCTTTACGGCCACGATATCGACACCACGACCACGCCGGCCGAGGGTGCGCTGGAATGGTCCATTCAAAAGAGCCGCCGCAACGGCGGCGCGCGCGCCGGCGGCTTTGCGGGCGCCGAGAAAATTCTGGGGCAGCTCGAGAATGGCGCGCCGCGCCGCCGGGTCGGCTTGAGGCCGGAGGGCCGCGCGCCGGTGCGCGAGGGCGCGCCGCTGTTCGCGAGCGAAACTTCATCCGAGCCGATCGGCGCGGTGACCTCGGGCGGCTTTGGACCCACGCTGAATGCGCCCGTTGCGATGGGCTACCTGCCCTCACCGCTTGCGGTGTCCGGCACTCCGGCATTCGCCGAAGTGCGCGGACAGCGTCTGCCGCTGCGGGTCTCACCGATGCCTTTCGTTCCCAACACTTACAAACGCTAAAGGATCTTGCAATGACGACCCTGTTCACCGCCGACCACGAATGGCTCCGCATCGAGGGCGACGTCGCCACCGTCGGCATCACCGATTACGCGCAGTCGCAGCTCGGCGACGTCGTGTTCATCGAACTGCCGAAAGTCGGCCGCAGCCTGAAGAAGGCGGAAGCCGCGGCGGTGGTCGAGTCCGTCAAGGCGGCCTCCGACGTCTACGCACCGATTTCGGGCGAGGTGCTCGAAGCCAATGAAGCGCTCGCGGCGGAGCCGGCGCTGGTTAATTCCGACGCGGCGGGCAAGGCGTGGTTTTTCAAAGTGAAGATTGCCGACAAAAGCGAGCTCGACGGCCTGATGGACGAGGCCGCGTACCAGAAGCATACGGCGTGAGAAGCGAGGAGAGAGCGATGACCATGCATCACCGACACGCCAATGAGCCCGCGGCCAGTTTCGTCCGCCGCCATATCGGCCCCTCGCCGCGCGACGTCTCAGCGATGCTGGAGACGGTGGGCGCCAAGAGCCTCGCAGCGCTGATGGCCGAGACGCTGCCGTCATCGATCCGGCAGCAGGCGCCGCTCGATCTCGGCACGGCGTTGAGTGAGACCGAGGCGCTTGCTCATATGCGCGAGCTGGCGTCGCCGTCGCTGATCGGTCAGGGCTATTCGGGCACGATCCTGCCGCCGGTGATCCAGCGCAACATTTTGGAAAATCCCGCCTGGTACACGGCCTATACGCCGTATCAGCCGGAGATCAGCCAGGGCCGGCTCGAAGCTCTATTCAACTTCCAAACCATGATCTGCGATCTTACGGATCTCGATGTCGCCAACGCCTCGCTGCTCGATGAGGCAACAGCTGCGGCGGAAGCGATGGCGCTGGCCGAGCGCGCCGCGCGGACAAAGACAAAATCGTTCTTTGTCGATTCGGAAGCGCATCCGCAGACGCTGGCCGTGCTGCGCACCCGTGCCGAGCCGCTGGGATGGAATCTGATCGTCGGCGATCCCCTCGCCGATCTCGCTCACGCCGAGGTGTTCGGCGGCTTGCTGCAATATCCTGCAACCTCAGGCGCGGTGCGCGACCTGCGTCCGGCGATCGCGACGCTGCACGGAAAGGGCGCGCTGGCGATTGTCGCCGCCGATCTGTTGGCGCTGGCGCTTCTCGCTTCGCCCGGCGAACTCGGCGCTGATATTGCGATCGGATCGGCGCAGCGTTTTGGGGTGCCGATGGGATATGGCGGACCGCATGCGGCCTATATGGCCCGCATCGTCGGGCTGTCGATCGACACGCGGGGCCAGCCGGCCTACCGGCTGGCGCTGCAGACCCGCGAACAGCACATCCGCCGCGAAAAGGCGACCTCCAATATCTGCACCGCGCAGGTGCTGCTGGCCGTGATCGCCTCCATGTATGCGGTGTATCATGGTCCGGAGGGACTGACCCACATCGCGCGCGGCGTGCACCGCCGCACGTCCGTGCTGGCGGCAGGATTGCGCAAGCTCGGATTCGCGCTGCAATCCGACGCCTTCTTCGATACACTGACGGTGGACGTCGGCGACACGCGCGACGAAATCATCGCCCGCGCGCTGGCGGAAAAAATCAATTTGCGGATCGGCGCCCGCACGCTCGGCATTGCGCTGGATGAGACCACGACATCGGCGGTGGTCGAGGCGGTGTGGCGCGCCTTCGGGGGCACGCTTCACTACGCCGAAATCGAGGCGAACGCGCGCGAGACGCTGCCGGGCGAGCTGAAGCGCAATAGCGCGTTCCTCACCCACCCGGTGTTCCACGCCCACCGCTCCGAGACCGAGCTGTTGCGCTACATGCGAAAACTCAGCGATCGCGATCTCGCGCTCGACCGGGCAATGATCCCGCTCGGCTCCTGCACCATGAAGCTCAACGCCACAGCCGAAATGATCCCGCTGACCTGGCCCGAATTCGGCTCGCTGCACCCGTTTGCGCCGCGTGAGCAGGCGGAAGGCTATCACGCGCTGTTCGCGCGGCTTGAAAAGTGGCTGTGCGACATGACCGGCTATGACGCGATCTCGCTGCAGCCGAATTCGGGCGCGCAGGGCGAATATGCCGGGCTGCTCGCGATCCGCGATTATCACGCCGCGCGCGGCGAACCGCATCGCAAGGTGTGCCTGATCCCCTCCTCCGCCCACGGCACCAATCCGGCCTCCGCCAGCATGGTCGGCATGGAGGTCGTGGTGGTCGCCTGCGACACGCGCGGCGACGTCGATGTCGATGATTTGCGTGCCAAGGCGGATAAACACGCCAAAGATCTCGCCGCGATCATGATCACCTATCCCTCGACCCATGGCGTGTTCGAGGAGCATATCAGAGAGATCTGCGAGATCGTGCACGGCCAGGGCGGCCAGGTCTATCTCGACGGCGCCAACATGAATGCGCAGGTCGGCTTGTCGCGGCCGGGCGATTACGGCGCCGATGTCAGCCATCTCAATTTGCACAAGACCTTCTGCATTCCGCATGGCGGCGGCGGTCCCGGCATGGGGCCGATCGGCGTCAAAGCACATCTGGCGCCGTTCCTGCCGGGACATCCCGTAACCGACGGTGCGACGCCGCGCGCGGTCGGACCGGTATCGGCGGCGCCGTTCGGCTCGGCGTCGATCCTGACGATTTCCTACATCTACATCCTGATGATGGGCGGCGAAGGCCTGACCCGCGCCACCGAAATCGCGATCCTCAACGCCAACTACATCGCGACCAAATTGGATGCGCATTTTCCGGTGCTGTACCGGAATGCAAAGGGCCGCGTCGCGCATGAATGCATCATTGATCCGCGTCCCCTGAAGATTTCGAGCGGGGTCACAGTCGACGACATCGCAAAACGGCTGATCGATTACGGTTTTCATGCCCCGACCATGAGCTTTCCGGTGCCGGGTACGCTGATGATCGAGCCGACCGAATCCGAATCAAAGGCCGAGCTCGATCGCTTTTGCGATGCCATGATCGCGATCCGGCGCGAAATCGCCGAGATCGAAGGCGGCCGCTTCAAAGTCGAGGCCTCGCCGCTCCGCCACGCACCGCACACCGTGCACGACATCGCGGACGATGCGTGGGCGCGGCCCTATAGCCGCGCCGAAGGATGTTTTCCGGCCGGCGTCTCGCGGACGGATAAATATTGGTGTCCGGTGGGAAGGGTCGACAATGTCTATGGCGACCGCAATCTGGTGTGCTCGTGTCCGCCGGTCGAGGATTACGCCCAGGCGGCGGAGTAACCAAAGCTCGTCATGCGCGGGCTTGACCCGCGCATCCATCTAAAAAGAATCTTTCGAAGAAGATGGGTTGCCGGGTCAAGCCCGGCAACGACGACATAAGAACGGGCGCTGACGCGAATTTCCTTTCCTTAAGGCGCGATCAAAGCGCGGTTGGCCGGGTCCCAGCGCCACAAGCGATCGTTAATCAATTCGGTGCCGCCCCACCAGCGATGGATCGGGTTGTGCCGACTGAAATCCTCAGTCCGATCCAGAATAGCCTTGCCGAGCGCGGTGAGGTTTAGCTTGCTTCTTTTGTATCGCGCGAGGCGTTTGGGGTCGCAGTGCATCTCGTCCGTGAACGGCCCCTCGTCGAGACCGGACACGGCGGGTGCCGGACAATGAGCGAGCCCTTCCAGCAAGGCTCCGACTTCCCAGTAGCCGAACACACGGAGTTTGTTGGACTTCCTGTGACCGGGAAAGACGTCAAACGGGCGTGCGTTACTCGCCGATATCAATTCCAGCATCCGCATTTCCGTCGCTCCGAGCCCGGTCGCCTGTCCGGGAAGTTCTTCAAGCAATTCCAACACGGTCTGCCCAAGCTGCGGCAGGACGCTGAGGTCCTTAGCCAGCAGGTTGAACCAGTGCTGCGGCGTCGGTTGCCGATAAGCCCGCCAGGCTACGCTCGCGGCCTCGAGATGATCGTCCAGGATTTTGACGGCCGGTGGCCGGCATTCGGAAAGAGTTTCCGGAAGCATTTTACCAATGACGACGTCCGCCTGAAATAACGTCAGCGGCAAGGCTCGCTTACCGTGAGAGCGGAAATGGTCCAGCAACTGAATCAGCATCAATTGTGCATTCGGCTCGGGATCGACCCATAGTTCGACCGTTTCGCATTGCTGGCAAAGCTCGATCAGCCCGAGGCCTTTGCGGCGGAGTTCTTCGTGACGCAGTCCGGTATCGTCCAGCCAATGAGGAAGCGCCGGATCATGCTTCTTCGAACGCGACGACAACGAGGTCGCGAGGTCCGAAGTGGAAGGCAACGGGCCCCCAACGAAGCGAAAGCCGAGCGGAATCACGAGGTCAGCGATGCCGGCTTGCTGGAGACATCCGGCTCCTACGTAGTCCGTCGTCAGGATGAGACGCGTCATGTACGCCTCCGAATAGCCCAAGCTGCACCACCCATCACCAACACCTCGCGCGCAGGCCCTGCGCCTCGACAACGCCTATGGTGACCGCATGTGTTCGCCCCTGTCCCACAAGCGTGATTAGCATCAAGGAGCGATCAGGATCGGATCCCACCGCCACAGGCGATCATTGGTCAACCTGGTACCGCCCCACCAGCGATCGATCGGGTTGTGCCGGCTGAAGTCTTCCTTGTGCGCGACAATCGCCTTGCCGGATTCGGTCAGCGACAGTCGGCTTCGGTGG
>WNFM01347821.1_pt1 | contig 11464 bp, 9 predicted proteins | sample 5400271 | NCBI WGS metagenome assembly WNFM01 (sample SAMN13153352, study PRJNA577476) | soil metagenome | isolation source: 60 cm saprolite on Douglas fir-dominated hillslope | place: USA:California | collected 2013-09-17 | reverse complement strand
GCTAATAGCGCGTGCAGGCTCTCGATCACGAACAGCACGTTTGCGTCATAGATCGCGCGATGCCGGGCGGCGTCAAAATCCACAATGCTGTCGTTGAGGTTGGCGCCCTGCGCCCAAACGACGGCATCGAACGCTTCTTCACCCGGCAGCGCGAACTTGTCTGAAAGCGGATCGTAAGCAGCAATGCCCGCGGCTTCATCCCCTTGGCGCCCGGTCGACGTCACGTCGAAACCCTGCTCGCGAAGCGTTTCCGCGCACGCCGCGCCGATCTGCCCTCCGCCACCGAAGACAAGAGCGTTGGCCATCAGGCGCTCGCGATCGTCATAATGTTACCGAGCCTCAAGCCCAGCACCGTCTTGGGCAGCGGCACTCGCTCGAGCTTCATGCCGGCGGTGTAAGCCGCCTGCCGAACCATGAAGCTCAGCGGGAAGTAGTTCTTGCTGCCGTGCACTTCGACAGTGCCGTAGCCGGCGCCGTTGAGCAGCCTGGTGATCGACTGCGGATTATAGAGCTCGGGATGCTGGAGGCAGAAGGGCGGCCATCGCTTGCCCATCACCGAGCGCAACAAGGACCGCTCATTGTGGGTGACAATCGTGACGCGCCCACCGGGCTTCAGCTTCTTGCGGATCTGCTCGAGCATCGCGCGCGGGTCCAGCAAATGGTCGAGAACGTGAACCATCAGGGCCAAGGCCACCGAACCATCGGGGACTGCCGACAAATCGTCCATGTCCTCGGAAATCGTGAACGGACGGCCATTCGCCGCCGCTCCGAGCTCGCCCTGCACCGCCTTGTTGGGCTCGAACAAATAGAAATGCTCGAACCGCTTATCCTTCGCCGCATGGCCGACGATGTAGCCGACGTCTGGCCCAATCTCGAGGAAGTTGCCCGAAACACTCAAGCCCGCGGTCGCTTCCTCGAAATAGACGCGCTGCGTGGCTTCGATCGCGTCGGTCGGCACCGCGTCCATGTTCGGGGCCATCGCCGAGTAAAGCTCGCCGAGCTGCGCCTGGTCGAAGAACACCGGCGCGTAGAGGAGGCCGCACTGCCCGCACCTGTCGTAAGTGAAGAACACTTTCTCCTGGAACAGTCCGCGCCAGTAAGGCCGCAGTTCGTCGAGCGAGAGCGTCTCGGCCGCCTTTTCGCTGAATGCCTCGGCTTTGCCGCCGTTCGTGCCGCAAGCCGGGCAATCACGCGTGATGAAGCTCGTGACTGCGTTCACTTCGCGCCTCTAAACGTGACTTTGCTGTGCCAGAAATAGCTGGTGATCATGATGAGTGCGCTGAACATCAGCTGGGCGATAATCGGCGGGATGTGCGCGAACTCGACCAGCGCCGGAAGCGCGATCCAGTTAGCCGCGTAATTGACCCCATAAAAGGTGAAGAAGGCGGTGACCTCGCGGGCATACCTACCGCGCGTCTGGAACACGCCGAGCTTGTAGCTTGAATATGCGAAGGCGAGGCTCAGCCCCTGCGCGATGAACAGGCCAATCATGTAGTGGATACGAAGCCACGGGAATGTCCACAGCAGCGCGGGATAGATGGCAAGGCCGAACGCGGTGTTGAGCCCGGCCGCGACGAGGTAGCGGAACGGACGCCGGGCGCTTGCATCGCGCACTCTGCCGGACAGGGATAGGTCCACCGGCCGGCTCACTCGTCCGCCAGGTCGATGCGCATGTTCTCGCGCAGCACCTCGCGCGGGAGGAATGGCGATAAATCCTCAAGCGGCGGCGAGGTGATGCGCCCGTCCGGGTGCTGCTTGGCGCCGAGCTTCGGCGCGAACGAGACCGCTTCGTCGATGAAGATCTCGCACATCGCCGGCCCCGGGCTCTCCAACGCCGCGCGGATCGAATCGGCGAGCTCCTCGTGCCGTTCCGCGCGGCTGTAGGAAAAGCCGAAAGCCTCGGCGACCTTGCGAAAGTCCGGGAAGGTCACGTTGCTCTTCGGCCCTCCACCGACCTCGACTCCGTTGAAGAAATTGCGGTGCGTCTGGAAGATCGAGACATAGCCGTTGTTGTTGAGCAGGAAGACCTTCACGGGCAGCCCATTGCCCGCGATGGTCTGCATTTCCTGTATGTTCATCATGATGCTGCCGTCGCCGGCGATGCAGATGACGCGCTTGTCCTTCCCCCGCGCAGCGCTCACGCCGATCGCCGCCGGCAGGTCGTAGCCCATCGTCGCGCAGCCCGAGTTGGTCCACAGCCGCTGGCCGCGCTTGATGTCGGCCGTCTGGAAGCTGACGACGCAGGCGCTGCCGTTGCCGGCGACGATCACGTCGTCGTCGGCTAGCTCGGTGAACAAGGCTTCCATCGCGACATAGGGGTGGCAAGGCTCATGGTCGCGATATTCGGGTAGGACGACGGGGAACTTCGGTCCCCGCTCGCGCGCCCAGGCGAGCCATTCGCTCTGCTTCTCGGTCGGTCCGTCGGGAGCCGCGGCGATTAGCGCCGGAATGATGTCCTTGAGGTCGGCGCAAACCGGCAGGTCGGCCTTGACCGTGGGCTTTTGAAGCTCGACCGGGTCGACGTCGACCCACGCCTTGAATGCCTCGCGAGCGAAGCTCGTCCAATTGTAGCTGACCTGGCGGATGTTCAGCCTGCTGCCGAGGATCAGCAGGAAGTCGGCGCTCTGCGTCACCATGTTACCGCCGCGGTCGCCGATCGTCCCGGGCCGGCCGCAATAGAGCGGGTGATCGTTCCAGATCACGTCATGCGCGTTCCAGCCGGTGACGACGGGGATGCCGAGCCTGTCGACCAGCTTCAGGAAGTCGTCGTACGCGCCGCTGATGCGGACGCCGCCGCCGGCGAACACCACCGGCCGCTCGGCAGCACGAAGGCGGTCGATGATCTTCGCCGCCTCCGCGGCCACATCGGTCTTCTTCCACGGCTCATCGAGCTCGGCGGGATCGAAGCCAGTGTCGAGCTTGTCGGGGTCGATCTTGGCCGCCTGTACATCGAGCGGGATGTCGAGCCACACCGGACCCGGCCGCCCCGTCCGCGCGAGGTAGAGCGCCTTTTCGAGATGATAGCGGATGGTCTTGGGGTCGGTGACCATCGCCACATATTTGGTGATCGGCTTGACGATCGGCTCGATATCGAGCTCCTGGTCGCCCATCTGGCGCAGCGGCAGGCCGGTGAAACGCACCGTCGTCTCGTTCTTCACCTGGCCGGAGATCACCAGCACCGGGATCGAATCGACGAAGGCGCCGTAGACGCCCGTGATGGTGTTGGTCCCGCCGGGACCCGAAGTGACGTTGACCAGCGCCATGCGCTGGGTCAGCCGGGCATAGGCCTCGGCCGCCATCGCCAGCGCCTGCTCGTGATGGCAGAAGGTGGTCTTGATCTCCGGATGGGTGCCGATCGAGTGGTTGAGGTGCATCGCGCCCCCGCCGGTCAGCATGAACGCATCGCTGATTCCGTGTGCGACAAGCTGGTCGGCCACCCAATGAGACAATTTCACTTCGGTCATTCGCCCCATCCGTTCCACCGCGCCGTACGCACGATCGCCTCGTCGAGACCGACAGTCGGCACTACACCCAATTCGTTCCGAATCTTTTGCGTCGCCGGGACGTAGCGGCCGGGATTCCAGCCCGGGTCCTCGCGCCCCAGAATCTCGAACCCCGGAGCGTTCAGCAGCCGCGCAACGCGCTCCGCCAGCTCCGCGATCGAGACTGATTCCTCTGATCCAACATTGTAGATCGCACCCGGCGGAGCGCGGAGCAGCATCACCCACAGCCAAGTGGTGAAGTCGGCGGCGTAGAGGTAGGAGCGCACCGCCCTCCCTGCCCCTTCGACGACGATCGTCTTGCCCGCCATCGCATCGCGGATGAAATTGCCCGCGGCGAAATGGATATCGAGCGACAGCAGTGGCCCGAGAAGCGCGAAAATTCGAGCGGTAACGATGTCCAGCCCGTGCTGCCGCGCATAGATCGTGCAGAGCATCTCGGCCGCGCGCTTGCCCTCGCCATAGGCAGAACGGTGAGTGGTCAGGTCGGGCGCGCCGGCGTAGGTTTCCGGGACGTGGGTCAGCTCCCGCGGCTGCGCGCCATAGACTGCGCCGGACGAGAAAAAGAAGAAACGTTCAGCCTTGCATGCGACCGCGAAGTCGAGCGCGCGCCGCGTCCCCTCGACGATCGTGTCGAACATCCTCAGCGGATCATTGTCGTTGAGGTCTGCGCTGGCGTCGGTCGCGGCGTGAAGCACATAATCGTAGCGCGCCTGGGGGGCGACGAGCCCCAGCACATCGCCGCGGACGAACCGGAATCCGTCGGCGGCAGCGAGCGCCGGCTCGCGCTTCACAAATGCGTCGGGATCGCGGGTGAGGACGTCGATCTCGACGCCGAGACCGTGCCGCTGATTCGCGTCGGCCAGCGCGCTCAGCATCCAGCGGCCGATGAACCCGGTCCCGCCGCTCATGAAGATGCGCTTGCGGGCGAGCTTCGGCCAGTCGGCGCCGAGCGCGGCGTTGATGGCATCGAGGTCAGCGGACAGCAAAGATGCAGGCATGGTCGTCGTGCTCATCGCGCGTCCAGGATCACGAATTCTGCGCGACGCGCTTGCGCGCGACCGTCAGCGGCTTCTCCTCGAAATTGAGCCGCTCCTCCTCGATCACAAGCGGGACATTGCGGGTCCGCTCGGCGAGCAGCCGAACCTGGTCGCCGATGAGGCCCAGCGACAGCAGCATCACCGCGAACAGTCCGACGACGAAGGTCAGGATCAACAGCGCGGGCGAATAGCCGTGGAAGATGAAGCGAAGCGCCGTCGCGACCCCCAGGACGCCGGCGAACAGGCACAAGTAAATCGCGAAAATGAGCTGCAACCGCAGCAGCCCCTTGGCTGACCCGCCCACCGCGGAGAGCGCAAAATTGAGCAAGGCGCCGTAATTGTTGCTGCTGCGCCCGGCGGCGCGCCCGGGCCGGTCGTATGGAATGACCGCTAGCCGATAGCCGCTCTCAACCAGCATCCCGCGAAAGAATGGCTCTGGCTCATTCCACTTCGCCAGTTCGTCGACGACTTCGCGCGAGTATAGGCCAAACCCGGTCGCACCTGGAATCAGGGGATAATCGCCGAAGCGCTTAAAGAAGGCGTAGCCGGTCCGCCGAACGAGACCCAGCAGCAGGCTCGTCTTTTCCGTGCGCCGCTGGCCGAGCACAATTTGGGCCCCGGCTCGCCACTGCGCCACCATCTGCGGGATCAGAGTGGGCGGATCCTGGAAATCGCAGCACAGCGCCAGTACGGCGCGGCCCTTCGCCTGGTAGATGGCGTAGGTCGGTGAGCGCATCTGGCCGTAGTTGCGGTTGTTGAAGATCGCCCGAACGTGGAAATCGCGCGCACAGAGCTCGCGCAGCAACTCGCGAGTCCGGTCCGACGATTTGTTGTCGATGAAAATGATCTCGTACGAAGCGACCGTCGCAGCAGCCTGCTCAGTCAGAGCTTCATACATCGCAATGACGTTGTCCTGCTCGTTGTAGCAAGGGACGACGAACGACAGTTCGGGGCGGTCGACGTTGGAGTCCATGGTCACTTCTGCCAGCACGTGCTGTTCCCCCGTCGCGTTGTCGCGAATCCCAAGCTACCGACTTTACCGTGCGATGCCACCGCCGGCCGCCGCAGATCGCGCAAAAACGGCGCCGCACCCGGCCGCTTACGCGACTCTGGCGTAGACCGCCGGCTCGGGCTTCGCGAGACGCGCTTCCATCATCGCGATCCGCTGCTCGTCCTCGGCCGCGACCGCGCCATAATATTCGCGTTTGTTCTTGAGCCAGGCGAGCTCGAATTCGACGGCAGTGCGAATTCCGGCATGGATTGCCGGGCTCTGGATCGCCTCGCCGGTGAAGATCACCTTGCGGGTCTCGAACCGGTCGAGCCGGATCAGCTGGATTTCGCGCAGCGCGCTGATCGCCTCGGTCGACACCGAACCGCCGACGACCAGCTCGAGGTCGGCCTCGGCACAAGCGATCGCGACCCGCATCACCGCGTCGGTGATCGACCGCTCGTTGATCGCACTGCGGTCCATGCCCCGCGACAGGGTGAAATCGACCCGGCCGAAAACCACGCCGTCCACGGAGCCGCGCGCGGCATCGATCATCGAATCGAGATTGCGCAGCGTGGTTTCGGTCTCGAGGTTGAACAGGAACTTCGTCCCCTCGTCCTTGCGGCGGTAGACTTTGTCCTTGGCTTCGATGAACTTCGACAGCGCGTAAGGCGTCTCGACCATCGGCGCGACGATGTGGTCGACGCCGTACAGCCGGCTCGCCATAAGATCGGACGACCTTCAAATCGGCACGGCGGGCCAGCTCGAGCAAACGCAGGAACTCGTCGGGGCGCGTCCCCTCGGCTTCGAACTCTGCCTTGACGGCCACCACGCCATGCTCGTCACGTCCACGCTTCAGGAGATCGAGCATTTTTGCTTCGACAGAGTTCACTTGCTTCCCCCTTGTGCTCGAACAGTCGGAGCGATCATCAATCGACGGAAGGATTTGTTATCCCTCTTCAGTGACCTTCGCTTAGGAGGGACAATGCGGCGCGATGGTTAATTTTCTGCCAACAGATCGAGGCAGCCGGGGTCGTAACCTAAACTCGCCGCTTGCCATGGGCGGGCCTTCGGGTCCGTCCCTTCTGTCCTTTCTAAACTCGCGCCTTGGTAGCCAGCCGCTCGACGACGTCGCGGGTTGACGCCCGCCAGTCGGGCATGGCGAAGCCGAAGGCCTTCTCGAATTTGCCCGAATCCAGAACCGAATTGCGTGGCCTTTCCGCCCGCGTCGGCCAGTCCTCGGTCCGGATCGGCTCAACCGGCACACTTGGGAGATGGTTCGCTGCGCACCTGGCCATGATCTCGCGCGCGAGCTCGCACCAGGTCGCGGTGCCCTGCCCGGTGAGATGATAGGTTTGGCCGAGGCCCTCTTCGTGGCCGAGCATCGCGAGCAGTCCGTCGGCAAGGTCGAGCGCGCTGGTCGGGCTGCCCCGCTGGTCGTCTACCACGGTGAGGACGTCGCGCACGCCCGCCACGGCGATGATCGACGTGACGAAGTTCCTGCCAAACGGGCTGTAGACCCAGGCGGTGCGGACAATCGCGTGACGCGGATTGGCGGCGCGGACCTGTTCTTCGCCGGCCAGCTTGCTGCGGCCATAGATGCCGAGCGGATTGACCGGAGCATCTTCGCGATAGGCTCCCTCGCCCCGTCCATCGAACACATAATCGGTCGACAGCTGGATTACCGCTGCGCCGACGCGCGCTGCCGCCGCGGCGATTTCGCCCGCCGCATCGGCATTGATCCGGAACACGCGTTCCGGCTCGTCCTCGGCCTGGTCGACGGCGGTGTAGGCCGCCGCATTGATGACAATGTCGGGCGCGGCGTCGGCGATCGCCCCAGCCGCGCTTACCAGCTCGATCCCCGGATGGAGCCCCGCGCGTTCGACCAGGCTGCGGGCGAGCTGCCCCTCGGTTCCGGTCACGAGGACTTTCATCCCCGAACCTTAGCCCGCCAGTAGCCCAAGTGCCACGCGGGGGGCGATTTCGCCCGCCAGCCGTTCCGGTTCATCTCAGAATCGGTTCGTCACAGCTTCCAGTCCTGATTTAACCCCCGCAATCTCAACGGGAGTTGGGCTCAACCACAATCGTTCCGCCCTGGGGAACATCGGGAATGTCGAAGATCGCGCTATCAGGCCCGGGTTCTTTTGAGCTTCGGATCGCGATGGATGAGCTGCTTACGCGGTCCTGTGCGGAGCGGCCATGTACGGTGACTTTGATCTGCGTCCACCAGGGACGGTAGCGCCCCTGACGAGGCTCAAAGCTGATCGCCAACTGGCCCCGATCGTTGTTCGAGCAGCGAACGACCTGCCGTAAATAGTCATTCCCCTCAAAATTCATCGAATGGCCGTCGTCGAGATAGATCGTGCCGCTGCAGTCGTCGCCCGGATAGACGTCCAGATAGAGCGGCCCGGCCGGCTTCTCCGACGTGCTCTGCACCAGCGGCTGGCGCGGCAGGATGGTCCCCGCGCGGATGAACACCGGGAGATTTTCAAGACTTGGCGTTTCACTGATCGTTGATGACTCAAGGACCGGCTTGCCCGTCCAATAATCGTACCAACCGCCCTTGGGCAGGCACACGTCATAGGCCTGTGGCGATTCCATTTTAGGTGGCGGCGCGATCAGCAGCGCAGCGCCGAGCGTGAAGGTCATCGACTGGTCGCACAGTGCCTGAAGAGCATCCGGATAATCGTAGAACACCGGCCGCATTAGCGGGTCGCCGGTGCGGCTATTGAGGTCGGCGAGCGCGTAAAGGTAGGGCATCAACCGATAACGTTCCTCAACGAAACGGCGCCGGATCGCGAGCTGTGCGGGGCCATCCACCCACGGCTCCGCGCGCGGCTTGTCCTTCTCCGAATGGTCGCGAAAGATCGGCGTGAAGGCGCCGATTTCGAACCAGCGGGTCATTAGCTCGGGGCTAGGGCCCCCGGTGAAGCCGCCGACGTCCGCGCCGGCGTAGGAGAAGCCCGACAGTCCGAGGTTTGTGAGCTGGTGGACCATCAATTTAAGGTGATCCCACGTCGACGAATTGTCGCCCGTCCACGTAACAGCGTAGCGCTGACCGCCGGCGTAGCTCGCGCGGGTCATTACGAAGGCTCGTTCGTTCGGACGCAGCGCCTTCACGCCTTCGTAAGTCGCGCGCGTATTCTCCATTCCAAAGACGTTGTGAATCTCTGCGTGGCTCGCGTCGCGCGCGGCGAAGTCGTCGCTGTCGATGTGATGGACGACATCGAGCGGCATGGTGCCGATGTCGTTGAACACGGACGGCTCGTTCATGTCGTTCCAGAAACCGGCAATTCCGGCATCGAGAAGCGGCGCGTAGTTTGTACCCCACCAGGCCCGAGCCTTGCGATCGCTGAAGTCGGGAAAGACCGAGGGTCCGGGCCAGACTTTCCCGACATAGACCGATCCGTCGGCAGCATGGACGAAATGGTTGCCGGCGATACCGGTGTCGTATGGCGCGTACCCTTGATTGGGGGCCGCGGCGACATGGAGGTCGGTGATCGTCACCAGCTTGATGCCTTTGCTCGCGAGGTCGCGAGTGAGGCCCTTGAGATCCGGAAAAGTGTCCTTGTTGGCGGTGAACGGCCGGTCGCGATCCTGATAATCGATGTCGAGCCAGATCACGTCCGTCGGAATTTGGTCACGGCGCAACGTAGCGGCGAGCTCTCGCACCTCGGTCGCCGACATGTAACTGTAGCGCGACTGCTGGTAACCAAATGCCCACTTCGGCGGTAGCGGCGCCTTGCCGGTGAGGTCGGTGTAGCGGCGAACCACATCGCGCGTGCTTGGGCCAGCGACGATATAATAATCGATCGGTCCGTCTGGCGCCCCCATGGCCAGCGTGCCGGCGGTGGCGTGGCCGAAATCGAAGAAGCTCCGCCAGCTATTGTCCAGGAGGATGCCATAGCTTCCGCCCGTCCCTCCGACCGAGATGAAGAATGGGATCGATTTGTAGATCGGGTCGGTCGAGCTGTCGAAGCCGTAGGAGTCGGTGCTCCAGTCGACGTAGCTCTTGCCCCGGCGGTCCAGCGTACCGCCGGTTTTGTCGCCCAAACCGAAGATATGCTCGCCTAGCGGCAAGGCCTTGCGCAGCGTGAACGAACGGCCGTCGAGCGAAACGGGAAAGGGCGCATCGGCGACGATGACCTTGCCCGAAAGGCCGGTTATGGTCAGCGCGAGGCTAGCCGGATCGACGACAGCCCGGATCACGGCGGTCGCGAAGCCGTTCTGGAGGAGCCTCACCGGTGCGCGCTGAGCCCGCATCGCCGGCAGCACCGCCCAACTGGCATCTTCGCGCAAAACTCCATCCCGGGCGATGCGGACGCGGACGATTTGATCGGTTAGCGCAGTGACGCGCATCAGCACGTGGCCGCGCCGCGCTTCGATGCCGTCCGGTCGCGAGAATAGGCCATCACCAATGCTGTTGTCGGCCGGCGGTGCCGCCCCCGCGGCGTGCGCAGTGGCCGGCATCGCCGCCATGAAGATCAACGCAAGCGCACCGGCCTTTGAAATGCTCACTCCGATGTCTCCGCATGAATTCCAATTTCAACGATCATCATTTCAAAGCCGCTTTCTTGAGGGGTTGCTTGAGGGCCGTACGAAGCGATGGAGTCATCGCGCCAAGCATTCCGCGCGCCTCCGGCGGAATGTGCGCGGCGCCGTCCTCGCCGAATACGTAGGAGGCGAACATCGCCGCCCAATAGCTGCGCTCCTGTGCCGTCAGCGGCTTCAGCGCCAGCAATGCGGCAATGAAGGCGTCGTGGGGATCGCCGAGGCCGGCAGGGCTGCGTCCCCACCAGTAATTGACCATCGCATTATAGGGGTCGCGCGACGTCACATGATGCCACCAATATCGCGGCATCAGCAGCGCATCGCCGGAGGCAAGGTGAGCGACCTGCGCCGCAGCGAGCGCGTCGCGAAAGCGCGGAAAAGCCTCGAGATCTGGCGCTTCGGGATCGACGAGCGACAAGGGCGGCGGATTGTCGAGCGGACCGATGTAGAGATTGGCGACTTGCTCAGGCGGAAACAGGACGAAGCGCCGATGGCCGGCGATGACGCAAGCGAGATTGTGATCGCGGTCGTTGTGGATCTGCGTCTTGACCGGGCCGCCGAGCCACAGCTTGGGGCGTGCACCGGCCGGAACAAGCGGCATCGGGTTGTCGCTCACGAAGCCCGGCATCTGCGTATCCAGCGGCAGCATCTGGATCGCGAGGTAAGGGGCGTCCCGATCGGTGCGTGCGCGGGCGATGCGACCGAGCGTCTCGCCGAGGGGTCGCATGCGCTTGGTGAAGCTGAATTCGCGCAAGTCGGCGGCGTAGCCGAACCGCCCGTCGCTTGACGGTGCCGCCTCCATCACCGGGACCGGAGCGCCGCTGTCCCGCTGTTCCAGATAGGCGTCCAGCGCAGCCGGAGACCGCGCGGCCTTGAGCGCGGGCCAATGATTGATCGCATCCTTCAGCAAGACCGGCTTGCCGGCGGCGAGTAGCGCGTCGATGTCGTCACCTCCGACGGGAGTAGCGGTGGCGACCGGCGCCAGTGTGTCGAGAAAATCCGTAGCCGGAACGGAAAGCGCCGCAGCGATCATGACATCGCACCGATATCGGCGAGATAATTGTCATGCGTGGGCTGCTCGAGCACCTTGGTACTGACGAAGCCGAGAATCCGCCTGAACCCTTCCTTCATCCGCTCGGGCGGCACGGTTTCAATTGCGGGAGGCCAAGTCTCGGGCATCAGGCCGAGGCCGACGAGCAGCGCGCTCCACTGATCGGGCGCGAACGTTTCATCTTCCATTGGAGCGATGGTTCCGCGGGCGCGGAACGTGTCGATCTTGTGTTTCAGGCTCGAGGGACTCGTCGCCGAAGCGCCAACCGGCAGGTACAGAGCCGCCTGGAAATCGCGGAGGCGCTCGAACTGCGAGCGGACGAGTCGATTATATT
>WNFM01204974.1_pt1 | contig 11464 bp, 14 predicted proteins | sample 5400271 | NCBI WGS metagenome assembly WNFM01 (sample SAMN13153352, study PRJNA577476) | soil metagenome | isolation source: 60 cm saprolite on Douglas fir-dominated hillslope | place: USA:California | collected 2013-09-17 | reverse complement strand
GGCCTGTCCGAGCGAAACGGTGACCGCGAACGGCCCATCGCCTTTCTGGCGGTTGAGCGGCACCCCAAAGTCGACACGGATCGGGCCGAAGCTGGAATAATAGCGGACGCCGAGGCCTGCGGCGGTGCGCCAATGACTGAGGTCCGGGGTCGCCGAGGAGGTCAAGTTGCCGCCGTCGAAGAACGGCACCAGGCCGAAATTGCCGCCGAACTGCTTCAGGCGGATGCGCGTCTCAAGCGCGAACTCGGCAAGCCCGCGGCCGCCGATCGGGTCGCCGTCCTGGTCCTTGGGGCCGAGCTGCTGATAGCCATAACCCCGAACCGAGCCGCCGCCGCCGGCGTAGAAGCGGCGCGAGGGCGCGATGTCGAACAGGCCTGCGCCGAAGATCGTGCCAAGCCGGATGCGCCCGGCGACCACCACATTGTCGCTGACAGGATGGTATGCGCTGGCGTCGATCTGGGCCCGGCCGTAGCTGAAATGACCGCCGTGGAAGGAGAGTTCGGGACTGAGGCGCCCGCTCAGGCGGAACCCGCGCGTCGGATCGAGCAGGCTGTCGCTGCCGTCATAACCGGCCGCGAGAGGCACCGCAGCGATGAGGAAACGCCGCGTGTCCTTGACGCCGGCATTGCTGAAGACGCCGCGCTCGATCGTTCCGAGCCACTCGCCGCCGTAGGACCAGGTCCATTTCTTCTGCCAGATGAAGTTGCTTTGCCGCTCGATGTTGGCGGCAAGGTCGAGGGTTTTGGCGCTGTAGGCGGCATACTTCTGGTGCGAGGCCGAGACCTGCAGGTTTAGCGTCTGGTCGCGCATCCCGAAGTTCGAGCGCCGCAGCTGGACGCCGAGCAGCTGTTCGGTCGTGCCGGCAATGGCGCGAAGCGTCAGCGCGCCTTCCGGATTGAAGAAATTCCGGTCGGTCCAACTCGCTTCGAGCCGCGCGCCCTGCCCCGTATCGTAGCCGAGCTCGCCGGCGATGGTGTGCGAGGGCGCCGGTTCGAGCCGGACGTTGAGGTCGACCGTCCGGCCCTTGTCGACCGGCACAACCTGGATGTCGGCATTGGCAACGAGGGTCGTCGCGATGAGCGCCCGGCGCAGGTCGTCGAGCTTCGATCGCTGGAAGGGGTCGCCGCGCTTGAATCGGGCCATGAGAGCGACGTGCTTCGCGCTGAACGGCGGCCGGCCGCTGACGTGGATCGAACCAAAGCGCGCGACCGGGCCGGGATCGACCGGCAAGGACAGGGTCGCGAGGTGGGTCTGATGGTTGACCTCAATATCCTGCTCACCGAACCTGGCCTGGGCATAGCCCTGCTCGCCGAGGGCCGTCGTCAGCGCGACGCCGGCGGCGATGACGTCGGTCGCCACGACCGGATCGCCAGCCTTGACGCCGAACACTTCGCGAAGGCGTGCCGCGCCGGGTCCCGCTGCTTCGAGGCCCGGAAGGTCGACCGAGGCAAAGCTGTACTGCTGGCCGGGGTCGACTGTCAGGACGACGCCCAGACTGTCACCCGCCTTCTCGGTTCGCGGTTCGACAGCCGCATCATAATAACCTTGCGACCGCAGCAATTGAGTGAGGAGATCGGCATCGGCGCTGGCGCGGCGGCCGATCTGCGCCGCATTGGCCGGATTTTTTCGCTCGGCTTCCAGCGCCGATTGCTGCCGGAAAGCGCGAAGCGACTCGGCGGCGTCGCTGACCGATGCCAGCCCTTCGACCGTGACGGTGTATCGCATGTCGCCGCTTACCGGAGCCGGCGTCCTTCCCTTGCGCTGCGGAACCGCAGGCGCTGCGGGCGCAGCCGTATCCTTGGCGTTAAGCTCGGGCCAGGCAACGCCGAGGTTCGGCATCGGGTCGAGCGGCGCGTTGGGGTCAAGCTCGGCCGGGTCCGCTGGCGGCAGCGGACCCGGGGGAGCCGCTTGCGCGAGCGAAGGCGCCGGACAGATTGCCGAGGCGGCGGCGGCCGCGCACCACAATTGTGCGCGAGTAACCCTGAATCCCCACCCGTCCATCCGGGCGAAGCCTTAACCAGCCCACCTGAACCGCGCCAGTATGTTGCGCGCTAACCGAAAGACTTAGTGGACGGTCCCGGTGACCTCGTCGCTGGCGAGCGTCGCGATCACCCGCTCGATCTGGCGCCAATGGCAGAAGCGCGCGACATTGCCGTCGTCGCGGCTGCGCTCCGCTCGCAGCGCCGCCTCGAACCCGGCATCATCGCCGTAGCGGGCGATCAGCTCGGCGGCATCGGCCAGCGCCGGACGCCCGTGGATGAAAGGACTGTCCATAGCGCTTCTTAGGCTCGGCGCTGTTTCCCGAGTGCCGACAAATGTCGTCAACGCCGCGTGAACCATAATGCTTGGCTTTGCACTCGAGGCTCGGCATGGCCCTGCTCAATGCCAGTCTCGACCCGCGCCGGAGGATGTTTCCTCACCGTCTGCATCCTCGCCGGGTTCCCGCTCGGCTTTGCCATTGGCAATCCGATGAAGGGAATCCTGATCGGCACCGGTGTCGGGATTGGCCTGGCGCTGGCGACCTGGCTGTTCGACCGCGGCCGCCGCTAGAGTGCGTAGGCTAGGTGGGGCGCGGCGAATTAGTGCATTTAGTAAACCGTCAACGTAATTGCAGCGAAGTCAAGTGCGGGTGCCGAAATGGATAAGCGGCATTGCAACCAGCCGCAGGCTCTCCCGGTTGAAGGCTCGAATATAAAGATCGATGGTCGGGCGCTGGTAGCAGGGAGAACGCGGCTCAGCCGGCTTTCCGACAAGACTGCCGAGGTCCGCTGCGCCCGGACGCGGCAAAATAGCCAGTACATTGATTGGTTGGCTCTGACCGCCGTCCGAAGCGACAGCGGCCAACTCGTTCATCAGTTCAGGATCCGCGAAATGGGGCTTACCGCTGACGTCGTCTGTTCGGAACTGATCTCGCTCGAACGGAATGTCCCATCTGCCCTCGCGCTGCGAGATGATCACGTTGTAGCTATGGTTGCGTTTGAAAAGCGCCCGGGCATCGTCGACCGGATGGCGAAGAAGCCGCGCGGCATCCCCTGGCTTGCCGCCAAGTGGACTCGAAACATCGCATGATGCCCCAACCGCCGATTCGCGATGACAGTTGCTAGTCAACACCGCTGCCAAGATGGTTGCACGGCGTGCCCTGGTCTTCATTTGAACAGCTCCGGGAAGAATGCCTTCATGGTCGCGATTCATTGGCGTCAGATCAACCGAGTCAGAGAAGGGAATTAAGTGCATTTAGTAGACTGTCACCGTAATTCCGTTCCCGTGTCCCGTAATCCCGATGGTTTCCCCGATTCAGAATGTCACAGGAATGCCAGAGTGAGCGAACATTAGGCGTAACATCTCGGTGTTATAATTGGAGGCATAGTTGAAGGCTGATTCATCAAAACAAGGTGACTCTACTCCAGAAAAGTTCACCTGTTCGGATTCTCCTTTTCTTATTATCACATCTTCCTGTAGAAATATAAATGAGTACCTCCCTTGAATCTTGGGCATTATCGTCTTCCAAATCGCCGCAGATTGGCTTTTATCGTCTGTCGACGATATCTCCTGCCTGACCGGATCAAGATTGCTTGATAGCGGAGTCACCGTCCGACCGTACTTGTCTCTCACGACGGCGATTTTCCATTTGCCTTCCTTAAAGAAGGCCCGAGCATCTTTAACTGGGTCCACAAATGTGGCGCTTGTATTAGCAGCCAGCGATCCACTCGGGCCATAGAACTTACAGCGCGCGGACGCGGCCGTTCCAGATGGCAGTCCGCACGACGCTAGCACTGTCATCGCCAACGTGCCCTCCAAAACTTTCGACATTATCTATCAATTCCCCTTGAAAAGCTCAGGGAAGTCGCGCTCGGATTACGGTGACAGTTTACTGAATGCACTTAACCCTCCCCGTCTTCTGACCCGGGTATATCGACCCATCCGCCATCAGCGATGCTGGCGCAGGCTTTGGGACTGCACAACCCCCGGGTGCAACTAGAGGACCCGCCGGCCGGACCAGATCACCCGGCCGATGCAATTGATCTCGCCAGGGCTGCAATCGGGCCAATCCGAATAAGCCGGATTGTCGGACTGGACGGTGACGCGCTTGGCGATCGGGTTGAGCGCGAGACGCTTGACCACCAGCGCATCATCGATCCGAAGGACATAAATGCCGTCGCGCAGCCGCGCCGTCGAATCCTCGAGATCGACCAATATGTCGTCACCGGGATTGAGCGTTGGTGACATCGAATCGCCTTCGACCCGAACGATCGACAACCTTGACGGAGCGCTTGAAGTCAGCGCCTTCAGCCAACGTTCGTCGAAGGCGAAATAGGGCTTGCCAAGCTCTTCGGTGACAATCGCGCCCGGACCTGCCGAAACCATCACCGCGTGACGTTTGACGCTGATCAGCCCGTCCGCAACAATCACCTCCGGCACCGGCCCGCCAAGTAAAGTCTCGGGAATTCCGAAGTATCGAGCGAGCTTCCGGCGCTCATCCTCCCCAAGACGCCTGGGGATCCCACGGCGAACGAACTGTTGGATGTAGGCGGCGTTGCGGCCCAGCATCCGCGACAGGCCGGCAAAGTCCTCGCCGCGCTCGGCGCACAACCGCTGCAGAATCTCGCGGGGATCGTTCATCATTAATGCGCCTTTAGTAGTGATAGGCAATTGCCTAGACAAGTGGCGATGTTACACTTGACATACCAAACAGGGTGATATAGATTACGGCCATAGGAGATTTCCAATGGCCAAGTCGGTCCTGAATGCGCCTCATTTCCAGAACGAAGAGAGCGCTTTCGCCTACGTGGAAGCGAAGCTGTGGCCCGAAGGTGCCGTCTGCCCGCATTGCGGCAATTGCGACGGCTCGCGTATTCGCAAGCTCGCCGGCCAGACGACGCGGATCGGCCTTCGCAAGTGCAACGAGTGCCGGAAGCCGTTCACCGTTCGCATGGGCACCATCTTCGAGTCATCGCATCTGCCGCTGCATCTGTGGCTTCAGGTCATTCACCTGATGTGCGCCAGCAAGAAGGGCATCTCGACCCGCCAAATTCAGCGGATGCTTCAGTGCAGCATGAAAACCGCGTGGTTTTTGTCGCACCGCATCCGGGAAGCGATGCGCGAAGGCGACCTTTCCCCGTTCGGTCAGGCTGGCGGTGCCGTCGAGGTCGATGAGACCTACATTGGCCACAAGAAGGGCATGGGCAATCCTCGCGGCGGCCATGCTCACAAGATGACGGTGCTCGGCTTAGTGGACCGCGACTCTGGCAAGTGCCGCATGTTCTACGTCGAAAAGTCTGCGGGCAGTCTTATTCAGCCGATTGTGCTCGACAACCTGTCCCGCGAAGCGCGGCTAATGACGGACGAACACACAATGTATCGCCGCATCGGCCGCGAGTTCGCGGAGCACAGCAGCGTCATGCATTACAACAAGGAATATGTGCGCGGTGACGTGACCACCAACACCGTCGAAGGCGCGTTCAGCATCTTCAAACGTGGCATGAAGGGCATCTATCAGCACTGCGGCGAACAGCATCTGCACCGCTATCTCGCCGAGTTCGAGTTCCGCTATAGCCACCGTGAGAAATTGGGCGTTAATGACGCGGAGCGCGCTGATCGAGCGCTTCGGGGCGTTGTTGGCAAGCGCCTGACCTATGGGGGGTTTGGTGCGGCCTAAGCGAGGCACAGATGACACGAAGGACGAGCAAGGAGCCTAAGCCGAAACTCTCCGATGCGGAGCGGCATAAGAGGTTCATGGCGACGGCGCGCGAGGTCGAGGCGTCTGACAAGGAGGCCGACTTCGACGCCGCGTTTGAGCGCGTCACGCGGAAGGAATAGGTTTCTGGCTAGCTGCCGTCCCAGTCAGCTGGGGCAACGCTTCGTCCAGCATTTCCCGGTCCCAATACTCGCCGATATACTTCAGCTCATAGTCTGGCATTTGCGCGAAGAGTGCATTCCACCTCTTCGTCGAGTTGTGACCGCCCGACCTTTGAACGAGCTCCTTCCGTGTCTCCCAAGCGAGAATATCCGCGCACTGCAATCCAGGGTAATAAAAGGGGCGCCCGAAGGTGATCGAGGTCAGCCGTCGATTAGCGCGCTCGTCATGTCCCTGAAGGGCGGCAAATAGCTTCAGGCGCGAGGGCGCAAATTCGGCGTCCGTGTCGAACACCATCGCAACCGTGCCCTCCATCCCGGCAGCTTCAATGGATTCAATTGTTCGGCGTAGGATACGTCCTAGGCAAAACTCCTGCGCCGATTTCAAAGCCAGACTGGGGTTATCAGCGGCAAACGACCGCCAATCAGATACGTTCACGCCGACGCCCACCCCGTGAAGCGATGACTTGCGGATTATCTCGACGAAATCGGCAGTTGCGGCGTCTCTCTTCGCTTCATCCCATCCTAGGCCTCGATAGATGCCCTTCAGCGGGATCAGCTCGCGCATATGCACAAGAGTAATGCCGTGCTCGACCAGCTTAGAACCCCACTGGGTATGAAGAGCCTCAAAAGCCGCGTTCGTGCCGAAATAGCCTGCCATGCACACAAACGGGTTAGACTGGTCCCCGTCTTTTCCGCTGTCGTCGAGAAACAGATGAATCATGAGCGTCCACCTCGGGCGCACGCACAGGCTTGGGGCCGGAGTGAACGCGATCATCGCTCTACACTCCTACCGGGTGGTACGGCAAGTGTAACATCGCCAGACAAGTAGGAATTTGACTGGAAGGGATGAGCAGCCGAGTCGCTTGTGGCTATAAGGAAACGACAGGTGCATTTGCTCAGAGAAGTCGAAAAATTCCTGCGCCGTAATGAAACGGCTCCAACCCGATTTGGCCGAGATGTTGTGGGAGATCCGCGGTTTGTCTTCGATTTGCGTAACGGACGCGACCCTCGGCCGGAAACGGTCGAGCGCGTCCGAGCCTATCTTGAGGCCGGTGTCCTATGAACCGCATAGCTATGGCACCAGCTGCCTCGGCGCTGCTGAGGTGCGTCATCGGACGCGCATATGTGCCGCGCAATAGGATTTTACTTACCGAAGCGCTTACGGTCGAATGGTGTTCGCTCACCTTCACCGGCGAACGCCACCAGCTCCAGCTGCGCATTCCGGCGCCCGATTCGCGAGCGATCATGGAGCGCATGTGCGACGGACTGGAAGACGCCGAGTTCAACATCCCGGGCGTCATCGTCGCCGATATTGCGTTCACCGCCGCCCCCGGGAGTGACGGATCAACGACCATCACCATCGAAGCCCTGACGGTGACAGCCGATTAGCGAAGCGAGCGTCGCAGCTCGGCCAGCGCAGCCGAGAGCGCATGCGACGCATCGTTTGGAGCGAGGGGATTAAGTGGGACAACCAAGGGCGCCGCGTCCGCCAAATGATCTGCAATCCGCGATTGGAGCTGGCCCGGGGTCAATGTCGGCACCGGCATCGCCTTGCGGTCGAACAGATGCACCACCCGAGCGTCGGGACCGATCTCGGCGAGGATGTCGTTGAGCATAAGCGGCGCGACGTCCTCCCGCGCTACGATGGGATCGACACGGTCGGAATCGGTCAAGAGCAGTTCCCCAGCTCCGAGCTGCTCCGTCAGAAGCAGTTCCTCCGCGGGTGCAAGCGGCTCGGTCAGCAGGAGCTCTTCTGGAGCCTCGAAGAATTCAAACTCGGGTAACGCGAACTCCGGCAAGGCGAAACGGGCACTGCCGTCCGCTGCTGCCCGGAGCACCACTAGGCAGGGCAGATAAGCGAGAGTGGCCGTCCCTGCCGCACAATATGGCAACAGTTGATCGAGCCCTGCCGCAGTCGACAACCAATAGGCCGCATAGGCGACGGCGGCCGCGAACAGTGCCGACGCGCCGCGCTCCGTCCCAGTTTCGATCTGCTCGATCAGTCCCGCATCCATAACGGGATCGATACAAGCAATAAGTTTCCAGTCGGTTAGGCGGCCGTCTCTTCGGGCGCGCCGACTTCGGTCACTTCAGGCCGATCTTCGATCAGATCGATTATGGCATTGGTGAAGGCCTCGACATCGTCGGGCTTGCGACTGGTGACGATATTGCCGTCCGTGACGGCGGGTTCATCGACGACATTGGCGCCGGCATTGCGCAGGTCGGTGCGGATCGACGGCCAGCTGGTCGCGGTCCGGCCGTCGAGCAAGTCGGCTTCGACCAGCAGCCACGGCCCGTGACAGATGGCGCCGATCGGCTTTTGCTGGTCGTCGAAGTCGCGGATCAGGTCGATGACGTTGCCATGCAGGCGAAGCTGGTCGGGATTGCGCACCCCGCCGGGAAGAATCAGGGCGTCAAAATCGTCGGCGCTCGCCTGGTCGATGGTCAGATCGGGACGGATGGTCTTGCCGGGGTCGTCGTGAACCGTTCCTTGGATGGGATCGAGCTTCAGCGACGCGAGCACGACCTCGGCACCGCGCTTCTGCAGAATTTGGCGCGGCCCGAACAGCTCCTGTTCCTCAAAGCCGTCGGTCGCGACAATCAACACTCTGGAATTCGGAATAGTCGGCACTGGCTCGCCTCCGTCTAGGAACCCCCTCCCGGTCCGCTCGCTTATGCGCGGCAATGAGTCGAGGAAAGAGCAGTGCGGCGTGCTGAGGCATAGCAGCGACGCCGAACCGGGCATCACGCGCAAGCGGATGGGCCGATACTGGGGCTATTTCGACGCCGAAGGGAAGCGGATCACCGGCCGCGACGAGATCGACCGGCTGAACGCCATCGGCCTCCCGCCGGCTTACGAAAACGCCTGGTTCTGCGCCGATCCAGAAGGCCACTTGCAGGCGACCGGCGTGGATGCGCGCGGCCGCAAGCAATATCGCTACCATCCATTGTTCCGGCAGATGCGTGAGAGTGCCAAGTTCGAGGGGCTGATCGAGTTCGGCAAAGCGCTCCCGAAGCTCCGGCGAAAGGTCGACAAGGATTTGAGGCAGCGTGCGCTCAGCAAGGACAAGGTCGTCGCCGCGGTCGTGCGCCTGCTCGACGATGACTATCTGCGCGTCGGCAATGAGGAATACGCGAAATCGAACAAGAGCTACGGCGCGACCACCTTGCTGAGCCGCCAGGTCCACGACGACGGACGGAGGGTGAGGATGAGGTTCAAGGGCAAAAGCGGGGTGGAGCAGGAGGTCGTGATCACTGATCGCACGCTTCGACGGATCGTCCGCCAGCTTCAGGAACTGCCCGGCCAGCCACTGTTCCAGTACATCAACGGCGACGGGAACCCGCACCCCATCACGTCGAGCGAGGTCAACGACTATATCCGCGAAGCAACCGGAGGCGACTTCACGGCGAAGCATTTCCGGACCTGGGGGGCAACCGTACTCGCGTTCGAGCAGATGCTCGACAAGGCCAACGACGCGCGGATCAGCGTCAAGACGATGATCGAACCGGTCGCCGAAGCGCTCGGCAACACTATTGCCATGAGCCGTAGGGCCTATGTCCATCCAGCCCTGATCGAGGCGGTGAAAGACAATCCCAGAGACCCGCTTGAGGGACTGGAACGTCCCCGAGCGCGCAAATGGCTGTCGCCTTGCGAGGTCGCGTTGATCCCATTTCTCAAGAAGGTTGCAAGAAAGGCCGGAAAAGCGACCGCTTGATTGCCGGCGTCTCGCCCGCCAAGACATCACTTCATGGGGGTCGATCGCTTCACTAGCTGGTTCGAGGCCAACCGCGACGGGCTGCTGACCGGCGTGGGCGTGGGCGTCGTGCTCGTCGCGGCGATGCTGGTTCTGCGGTCCTACGGCGAGCGAAGCGTCCGCCACGACCCGCTCGGCACGGGCTGGCGCGCGGTGTTCGGCCGGGTGCTCGCCAAGACCAGCATCGGTTTCATGGTGCTGGCCGCCGCCGACCTGGTCGCCACCTATGCCGAGCTGCCGCACAAAGCGGCGCGGCTTATCGACATCTTGTTCGTCGTCGCCTTCGCCATCCAGGGTGCGGTGTGGGGCCGCGAGCTGATCCTCGGCGTCATCGGTCGCCGGGCCGCCGCGGACAATGGTTCCGGGCCGCTTGCCAGCGCCATGGCGATCATCCGCGTGCTGGTCAGCGTTGCCCTGTTCAGCATCGCCGGCATCCTGATCCTGGACAATGTCGGCGTGAACGTGACCGCCCTGGTCGCGGGGCTCGGCATCGGCGGCATCGCCATTGGGCTAGCCGCGCAGGGCATTTTTTCCGACCTGTTCGCGGCACTCTCGATCCTGTTCGACCGGCCGTTCAAGAAGGGCGACACGATCCGCTACGACGGCAGCACCGGCACCGTCGAGCGGATCGGGCTAAAGACCACCCGTCTGCGCTCCATCACCGGCGAGCAATTGGTGATGGCGAACACCAAGCTCCTGGAACGCGAGATCCACAACCTCGCCGCGGCCAAGGTGCGGCGGGTAACGATCCATCTTGCCGTGGGCGGCGAGGCGTCCGGCCCGTCAATCGATGCCGTCGCCGCGGCAGCCGCCAACGCCGTGGACGCCCAGAAGAGCTGTAAGCTCGTCCGCTGCGCGCTATCCGGCGCAGGCGCGGGAGCGCTCGCCTTCGAGCTGGTTTATGACGACACGACATCGAGCGCCGAGAAGCTCGCCGAAGACCGCTCGCAGATCCTGCGCTCGCTGGTCGAGCAGCTCGCCGCGGCCAAGCTGCCGCTGATGCGGGCCTCGGACCAGCCGCCCGCGCCGCTGCCCTTCTAGGCTTGTGTCTTATTCACACGGCTGCAAATAACAGCGGATGCCGGTAGCCAGCCTCGATGATATCCGCGCCCGCGTCGGCAGCGAGGTCGGCGTTTCATCCTGGCTGACGATGGACCAGGGCCGGATCGACGCATTCGCGAATGCGACCGAGGACCGGCAGTTCATCCACGTCGATCCCGAAGCGGCCGCACTGACGCCGTTCGGCGGGACCATCGCTCATGGCTTCCTCACCCTTTCGCTGCTGTCGCGTATGGCTGCCGAGGCGATGCTCGTCCCCGATGGCGTCAAGATGGCCGTCAATTACGGGCTCGACCGTGTGCGCTTCCTGTCGCCGGTCGGGTCGGGCCGCCGGGTGCGGGGCCGCTTCACGCTTGACTCCATAGAGGAGAAAGCGCCGGGGCAATGGCTGTTGCGTCACATCGTGACCGTAGAAATCGAAGGCGAGGACAAGCCGGCGCTGACCGCAGTGTGGCTCGGCCTGATGTTCACTTGAGGAGAGTTTGATGCGTGATGCCGTGATCGTTTCGACCGCCCGGACGCCAATCGGCCGCGCCTACAAAGGGGCGTTCAATGCCACGCCAGGACCCACTTTGGGTTCCTTCTCGCTCAAGGCGGCGATCGAGCGCGCGGGGATCGAGGCGGGCGAGATCGACGACGTCGTGTGGGGCGCAGTGCTCACCCAAGGTACCCAATCCGGCAATATCGGCCGGCAAGTCGCGCTTCGGGCCGGCTGCCCAGTCAGCGTGTCGGGCATGACCATCGACCGCCAATGCTCGTCCGGCATGATGGCGATCGCCACGGCCGCGAAGCAA
>WNFM01050393.1_pt2 | contig 11467 bp, 14 predicted proteins | sample 5400271 | NCBI WGS metagenome assembly WNFM01 (sample SAMN13153352, study PRJNA577476) | soil metagenome | isolation source: 60 cm saprolite on Douglas fir-dominated hillslope | place: USA:California | collected 2013-09-17 | reverse complement strand
ACGCGATATTGCACGGCGCTGCCCATGTGGAGCGTAGACACCACCATGAAATCGCCTTCGGGCTTGGCGCCGCTCGTCGTTACGGTCCAGACTTTGCCTCGCGCGGCCGCCACTAGCTCTACCGTCGTGCCCTGGAAGATGGCTTTGCCCGCTGTCATGACGGCCAGGCGCTGGCAGGTCTGGGCGATGTCTTCCACGATGTGGGTGGAGAGCAAGACCGTACGATCGCCCGCCAGCTCGGAGAGCAGATTGCGGAAGCGGATGCGCTCCTCCGGGTCCAGCCCGGCCGTCGGCTCATCCACGATGAGCAGCCGGGGATCGTTCAACAGCGCCTGGGCGATCCCCACGCGACGCTTCATCCCACCGGAGAACATCTTCAGCCGGCGCCGCGCCACCTCGGAAAGGCCGACGATCTCCAGCAGCTCGGCCACGCGCTGCGTGCGCGCCTTGCCGTCGTCCATCCCCTTGAGAATGCCGATGTAGTCGAGAAATTGGAACGCGGTGAGGTCGGGATAGACGCCCAGCTCCTGAGGCAGATAGCCCAGCACACGCTTGAGGGCGGTGCGCTCAGGCTCCGTGCGGCACTCCTGGCCGCCGATGCGGACGGTGCCGCTCGTCGGATGCAGGATGCCAGCCAGAATGCGCATCAGCGTGGTCTTGCCGGCGCCGTTGGGACCCAGCAAACCGAACATGCCGCTCTGAATGCGCAAATCAATGCCGTCGAGCGCGCGGACCTTACCGCCGTAGACTTTGGTGAGCTGCGAGATGGTGACGTCCATTGGGTGGATCTCCTTTACACGATCGGTGACGAGCAGCGGTGCGCGGCGCCTCTAGCGCTGCGCCTGCTGCCAGCGCAGATAGAGCCATGCGCCCACCAGCGCGGCGATGCCCAGGCCAATCAGTAGCGCAATGCTGGCGTAGGCCTGCGCGGGGGTCGCGTGCAGCCGCAGAAAGGCCCAGTCGAAATGGAAGAGGCCCTCCTGCGCCCAGGGACCGGTCGCGTTGAGGATGGTGCCGACGGGACTCGGCAGCCCGATCTTGGGCGTCATCAGGTTGGCCCAGAACCAGTAGCCGAGGAACAGGAACTGGTAGACCGGCACCTTGATCGCCACCGGCACGGCCATCGAAAAGCCCGCCGCGAAGAGAGCGCCGGGCAGCAAGATCGCCGCGAAGGCCGCAGCGGCCAGCGGAATCCCCCGCGCATCCGGCACCTGGCTCAGGATGAAGGCCACAACGCCGGCATAGATCAGTGCGATGGGCACCAGCGTCGCCAGCGTAGCTCCCAGGTACTTGCCGAGCAGTCGCGCCCCTAGCCGGCCCGGCAAGGTGTCGAGGATCTCATCCACATGGGTGCTGCGGTCACGGGCCAGCCGGTCCGCCAGCACCAGCGCAGCTTGTGTAGTTCTGGGCTGTAGTGCGCGTGCAACACCGACCCGGCCAGCCCAAACCACAACGCGATGGGCAGCGTGCTCACCAGCGCCAGCACCACCCACACGGAGCCCCGGCGCAGCTGCATGCCGAACTCGTAGCGCAACGCCCCCCTGACCACCGACACGCTCTCCATCGCTTAGCTCTCCTCTCCACGAAAGCGCCACTCCGCGTTATGCAGGTATCCCCAGACCCCCAGCAGCACGACGCCAGCAGTCAGAAGCAGCTCGATGCGGTTCGCCAGCCAGAAGCTGGCGTTGGGTGCGAACAGGGTAGCGAACAGGAACCACGGCCGCGTCCACCGGTACAACGCGAAGTAGCCATGAAAGACCAGCTGAGCGATCCAGATGCTGCCCAGGAGGGCCCCCGCGGTCGCCAGGCTGCGCAACAGCAGCGCCAGGAGCGGGCCCGCCGCGGCGAACCAGAGCGTCGGCGCGAGCCAGACCAGCACCGACGCCGCACCCGGCCGCAGCGCGGCCCACGGCAGCGCGGCCTGCAACGCCAGCGCCGCGCCCGCCTCGATCACCAGCGTCCAGCCGAGCAACAGCAGGCACCGGCGCAGCACCGTGAAGCGATACGGTCGCGGCAGAGAAAGCTGCACTTCCAGCGCGGCATCGTGGGCCGCGACGGCGGCCAGCGTGAGGCCCGCCGCCAGCGGCAGGCACGCTTCGAGCGTCGCCACCAGCATCTGCGCCAGAAACTCACGGTTGGTGCCGCGGACATTCAGCGTGGCGAGGAGCGCGGTGAATCCCAGCGCCACCACCAGCGGAACGGCGAACAGGAGCGGGCCCAGGATCCGCAGCTCGTTACGTCTGCGCTGGCGGTCGTGCTCTAGGCCAGGCGTTCGTTGCGGGGCACATAGCCCACCGCCACAACGAGCAAGATCGCGGCGAGTGCGAGGACGGCGGGGCTCGTCGGCCAGATGGCGACCGCACCCACCCGCACAGCGGACGCAGCGCCGACGACGCTCGCCGCCGACCCCAGGAACCGCAAACACCAGATGGCGGCGACGGTGGTCGCGCTGGCGACCGTGCCGACGGTCACCGTGACGAGCGCGCTGAGCCCGGCGAGCAGCAGCATGGGGCCAATCCACAACGACGCCAGCTGCGCGAACGCGAACCCGCGGAACAGCGCGAGCACGAGCGTCACGCCGAGCGCGAGGCCGAAGTTATAGCCGAAGATGAGGATCAGGCGACTGGTCAGGACGACGCGTGGCGTGGTCGGCGTCGCCAGGGCCACCTCCAGCGCCGGATCGCTCTCGTGCCCATAGCTGAACGCCACACCAACGGCCGTCACCAGCGGCACGGCGAGCCCCAGAAGCGCGTTGGCGGCCGCGCCGACGCTGCTGCTCATCAGCAACGAGACGAGCAGCCCAAACACCAGGACCGTCGCGGACGCCACCCAAATACCCTTCGGCAGCAGCGGCGCTTGCCCCAGCGCGATGCGTCCGAGCGCCATGGCGCGCCGCCGCGCGGCTCGGACGGAGGCGGCTGGCGACGGCGCGGTATCGAGGCGCGCCCACACCCCGCCCATGAGGGCGATATCGGGCACCACATCCGGCTCGCTGGCGATCACCGCGGCGTGTCCGACGGCCTGCCATCCGGCCAGCTCCGCGCGGCAGCTCGCGCAGCGCGGCAGATGGCCGCGCACGCGCTGGGCGCCGCCATGATCCAAGGTGCCATTCACGTAGGCGGCCAGCAGATCGGCCACATGGTCTCCGCGCCGTGGCGACTCCAGTGGCATCACTCCGCCCCCTCCCTCGTTTCCAGCAGCGCGCGCAGGGCGCGTCGCGCAGCGCTCAAGCGACTCTTCACGGTGCCCACGGGCACCCCCAGAACCTGAGCCACCTGCTGCTGCGACAGCTCGTTGACGAACGTCAGCACCAGCGCTTCCCGGTGGACCGGGGCGAGCTGCGCGAAGGCCGCCACGAGCGCTTCGCGCGCCGCGCCCGCCAGCGCCGACGCCTCCGGCTCCAGATCGGAGGCCAGCAGGGCCTCCAGCTCAACGGGATCGGCCAGGGGCGGACCGCGCTGGCGCAGCGTGTTGTGCGCCTGGCGCCGTGCGATGCCCAGCAGCCAGGTCTGGACCGACGAGCGCCCCTCGAAGCGATTGGCGCTCTGCCAGACGGCGACCAGCGTATCCTGCAGCAGCTCCTCGGCAAGTCCGTGGTCGGGGGTGAGCTGCAGCAGATAGCGGAACAGCGCCTGCCGGTAGCGGACGTAGAGCTCCGCCAGCGCCGGCCGATCGCCAGCGGCGATGCGCTTGATCGTCTGGACGTCGTCCGCAGCCTGCGCGCTCACCCAGCCGATCTCCCGCCCTACGGCTTGCCGTACATCCATGCTCCGGTCTCCACCTGTCTGGGCTATGCGTCCTCGCTCGTCGTGATGCACCGGGCCACTTCATCCTATGAGTAGCAGCGAGAGGGGGAAAGGTTCATTCGCCAGCGCATCCGGCCATCACTTCCCGGCGAGCTGATACGCCAGATGGCCGGCGTAGAGCACGAGCAGGGCCACGCCGGCGCGCCGGTGCGGCCGCCGCGTCGACAAACCCGTCAGCGCCACGCTCCAGGAGCAGCACGCCGGCCAGGAACGCGAGCACGTAGGCGAGCGCTCGCCACGGCTGCGGCAGCAGGTCGGCGTGCGGCAGCGCAGCCCCTCCTGCCGGCGGACTCAGGCGGCGCGGCCCGTGCGAAGCATAGCACCGCGAGCGGAGACGCTCTCTCCTTGCGCCGGCGTAGATGGGCCAGACGGCGCTGGCTGCCTACTCTTCCAGGCGATCGAGCGCCGTGTGCCGCATAAACGCCTCGAAGTCGGCCACCGCCTGCGGTCCGTTGCGCACCAGGCCGGCGTTGAACGCCGCCTGATCCACAACACGGAAGCCGAGGCGCTCGGTCCAGAAAGGGGCCAGCCGGCCGCCCTGGCGCCGCAGCTCCCCGAGACGCGCGACGCCCGCCATGGCGCTCCGCACGTCGGCGGCATCGGTCCAGGCCGCTTTGTAGGCGATGAGGCCGCCGCGCAGGATGATCCACGTCATGTTGGGCAGCGCACCGTAGCGGCGGTGGCTGGTGCCGTCGAGCGCGTCCACCAAGATGCGCCGCTGGACGCGCTGCTCGTCGCGGAACTGGCGCGCCTGCGCGAGCTTCTGCGCGAAGCTGGTGTGGTGGCGCAGGCGCTCGCCAGGATGCGCCTCGCGGGTATAGATGAAGACGGATGCGAAGCCCAGCGGCGCGAGCTCCGCGCCCAGGGGATCCATCGATGGGCACGCCATCGCGCAGTAGGGTCAGGTGTAGCTGCCGAACTCCAGCATTATGTGGCGCGCCCGCCAGAGCGACGCGAGCGTCACCTCCGCGCCGTCCAGATCGGTGAGCGCACAATCCGGCGCGGGCTCGCCGACATGGGGCGCGCCCATGAACGCCTGGAAGTCGCCCTGCTCGTCGCCGCCGTCGAAGGCGGCGTAGTTGTAGCCGTCGCCGTCGGCGTGCGTCCTGGCCTCAGCCATGGTGTGCCGATCCTTTCCGCAGAGCGTCCGCGCCTCGCCACGGGCTGAAGCGGCCAGCGCCCCCGACACGCGCCTGCGTATGGCGTGCTAGTCGAGCGTGGTGGGATGTTGCTCGTACCACTGGTGGAGCGCGCGCCGCGGCCATGTTTCCCACGCGAGCGCCTCGCTGCCGTCGAGCACCGCGATCGCCTGGCGATAGCGGTTGAGCGCCGATTGGATCTCGCCGCGCGCGGCCAACTCGTCGCCAAGATAGGTGAACGCCTCGGAGAGCACCGACTCGTCGCCCAGGGACTGCGCGGCGTTCGCGACGCCCTCGATGGCGGCCACGCGGTCCTCGTTGCGGCCCGTGAGCCGGCTGTAGCGCGCCTGCCTCAGCTCGATCATCCGCGTGCCAGTGTAGTCGTTGCTTTCACGCGCAAAGTTCTGCGCAAGCTGGAGGTCATCTCTAGTCTGCCGGATCAAGTCATCACGCGTGGTGCCCAGGGGCAGACGTTCGATTTGGTCGAGCGTACAGTCGCATAGCAGCGTGCGAACACGTCCGGCGCTGATCGCCGCCTCAAGCTCCGCATAGATTTCGGCGGCATTGGATGCTGCAGCGCGGGCGAGCGTGGATTGGCCACTCCAGCGGTAGAGATGTGCGTCGCCGAGGTCGAGGGTAGCCGACACGAGCTTGCCCTTCCTGGTCGCGGTGAGCTCAGGGATTCGGGCGGCGAGCGAGCGGGCTTCGGCTGAGAGCCGCGTGGCAGCATCGTAGTGGGCGGTGAAAAATTCATAGGTTACAAGTTGTGTCAGCAGATCAAGTTCCAGGAGCGGATCAGACTCGCTCAGCAGCTCGCTAATTCTGCGGTGAACGGCAAGAGCCAGCGAAAGATCCTCGGCCGCTTGTCCAAACAAGGCGACCCGGCGCAGCATCGGGCCGCGAAAGTGGAGCGCATCACGTAGACTGGCGAGATCTCCCAGGGTGTAGGCGATGTCTATGGTGTCGTCAATCGCGTCCAGGGAAAGCTCATCTTCATCGAGCTTGCGGAAGACCCAGCTCTTCACGTAGTTGACTCGATCGCGCTGCGGCAGGCACATTGGAAGGTTCTGCACAGCCTCGATACGGCGGAGAGCGCCAAGATACGTGCGCTTATCGTCGGGACCGGCGAAAAGTTCTCGGTAGGCGGCTTCGAGCGCTTCAGCCACGCGGGAAGAGTAGCGCTGGTAAGCCCGCCAGGCAGGCAAGTCGGGAAGACGAAGGGAGTGGAAGGCCATAGCTGTGTTCCTTATCGTGCGGTGCCAAGAAACGGACAACGCCCAGAGCGTGGCGCGCGACGCTTGGAATAGCGCAGCAATACGTGTGGCAACCAGTATAGCCCCTCATGCCGGCACCCTGCCCTCTAGCGGGCCACCATTGCGCCTCAGTCTAGCGACCCCTGCTAGTGATGTCAAATCGCCTGATGTCAACTCGCCGCTCCCACCTGGCTGCGGCTCGCCGCCACGCGCAGTATCAGTCGCTGTATGAGTTGTATGTGGCTCGCGTCGCGCTGATCGGGCACACTAGGAGGCGGAGCGCTGCCTGCGCATCGATGCCCTGCTGGCTCCGCCCGGTGTTGGGCAGCACCGCGCAATCCGTGCCTCCCGCATGCGTCCACACCAGACGGGCCGTGTGGGCGCTGTGCCCCAGGGGACCCTCCGTCTCGGGTGAGCCCAGTGCGCAGTGGCACGACGGCGCCATCTGTTTCACACCTACATGGCACAGGCACCACAAGATCGGGTCAACACTGGAGCCACAGGCATGTCATTCCTGCAACATCCACGCACATTGAACCACACATCAAGGGCATGTGTCGATATTGTGTACATATAGAAGGAGATCCCTTGACAATTACCGGGCAATGCTCTATAATTGTGACCAGATCACCACATTCGCAGACACAGGTGCACACATCTGTGCCACGTCATGCAGAGCGTGAACCGCGCAGCGCAGTGCGGAAGTGATGTCGAGAAGGAGGTGCGGCACAGGCGCGTCAGGAGCCCCGCCAAGACGCCGCCTGAGACAAGGGGAAGCAAGAAGCCCGGAAGCCTGCTAGCGCCAACTGGCAAGCCTCGGGCCTCTCCGGGAGCGCCTTCCAACGTTTGCCGCTTGTCGGCGGCATCACTCATCGACCAGTGCATAGCCCTGAGAGAAGGAAGTGGCAACATGAACAATCCTACGCGACCCGCACGCGACGCGCAAGCAAGCCTGAAGCCCGCGACCGCCCGGCGGCCGTGGCGACCTGCCGTGGTACTCGTCGGTCTATTGGCTCTCGGCAGCGTACTCGGCGGCCACCTCACAGCCGGCGCCGCGGCATACACCCCTGCGTCGGCGACCTCGGGGGCGGTCGCGACAAGTCCTCACTTGCCGTGCACCGGCGGCACCATAGGGTGCTAAAGCTCGCCGAGCGTACTACGCGGGGCTGAGGACAACATGTCCAATCAGGTCCCCGATGATGGCTCCCACCACACCGGAGGTGGGAGCCATCGCCATCTTAGCCCGCAAGGTGGGTAAGCCGCCCAGGCGGCCTCACGAGCAGCGATCTAGCGGGATGTAGCAGCACTGGTCACATAGCGACATAAGATGCAGAGCGAATGGGAATCCCGGGACGGAGTCCGCAGGACTGGAAGGGGGAACAGCTGCTAATCGGTTGAGGATCACATCGAGCACGACGCACAGCGCCCGAGTGTCGTGACCGCACGTCCGACAGAGCAGATGCGTGAGCTGGATCATGGACAACACACTCATCCGCACGGTATCGGTGGTATCGGCCGGCTCATATTCCATCACGCACCGGACAGCTTGCGCGAGGTGCTGGTGCGTGCGCGGCGCATCACCGCACAGCATCGAGCACGTGGCCTGCTGGATGTGCGGTTGCACATCACAGCCACATCGTAATTCAGGGTCCGGACTATCCACGGTTAGGTCCTCTCGACATACCCAGCATGCTGGCGGAGGCGTGAGCTGGCTCGTGAAGCGAGCCCGTACACAACGATCGCGTGAAGCTCTCTGCTCACGTACGCCACCTTTCTCTGCTGTGTGGATCTAGCATCCACAGATGAGGGGAGAGAGCTTCTGACTCAAGTATACAAGAAACTGAAGCAGGATGAAGGTACCATTAGGACAAATAGAAGGAGCTTTTGGGGAAAATGTCGGTGAAATATTGCATTGATGATCTATATGTGGCATAATTGGCATACAAATTGTAGAAATCTACCGGAAACACCGGGCGATGCCCACAACACTCACAGGGGGCAGCCATGTCTATCTCACTCCAAGACGCCGCGCGCGAGCTGCAGATTGACCCCAAGACGCTCAGCCGGTGGGTCAAGCGTGAGCAGATCGAGATCACAGACGATCCGACCGATCGGCGCCGCCGGGTGATCGGTTGGGAGCAGTTCGAAAGGCTGCGCGAGCAGCGCCATCCCTCAGCGCGCAGCGTTGATCCCTATGAATCCGCTCCTGCTCACGCACCCTCACCCGCTAGCGCTCAGTCCCTCACCGAGTCACTCGCCGCCCGCGTAGCGGCGCTGGAGACGGCCAACACATCTCTCAGCGCGCTGATCGCCCAACAGTCCTATAGCATCGCCCTGCTCATTCAGCGCACTACCACGGCGGAGGAGACGTGCCGCTTGCTGGCCGCGAGACTTGGGGGAGCGGACCAGGCGGAAAAGGCCGCACAGGGAGAGCTCACCCGGCCAGGCGCTGCATCTTCGTTCTTCGCGGCTGGTCCTGCCACGATGCCTCCCTCTGGTCCGTGGCCTGGCTCGTCTACTGCTCCATCAATGCCCGAGCGCAACCATACCCAGCCAACATCCAGCGGCGCACGCAACGGACGCTAGATCAACAGCCGCACCTACTCCAAGTCGCTGCTTGCCCACCACGGCGCGGATCGCGGTCTCTCACCTTGCCGGCGCACAGACCCGTGCGACACGCTTGAGCGCGCGCTGCCTTGTGGCAAGGGACCAGGTCATACGCGCGGCGCGTCGCGTTGCCTTATGAGCAGAAGGTGATAGATCTTGGCCAGGCGAAGTAACTCTCATTGCGGCAAATCAGCTGCGCGACAAGGTGCCGACGCAGCAGCAGCTTCGTGGGCCGACCAGCGCCCTGCGTGATGGCCGGCTCGGGATCGTCAATGAGGTCGCTGATATCCGCTTGAGCTGAGTAGAGCGCGGGCGCGAACTTGTCACGCAGGGCGGAGTCCACCCGCTCCATCTGGTGGAGCAGGTCGTTCAAGTCCTCGCGCGCCTGCAGAGCGAGCTCCTTGAAGTTCCCTTCCTTATCGGTCGCGATGGCGTGTTTGGCCAATCTCACGGCCAGGTATGGCAGGGTGGTGCGAACGTCATTGAGGTACGCGCCACATTCCAGGTCTATGATGGTATCAAACGCGTCGGCGGCGAAAAAGTAGCCCTGGCGAGCCCACTCGGGATAATGGTGCGTTTTCAAGAGGTCATAGGTCTGCCGCTTCGAGCTTTTCGGGATCTCCAGGTAGGTCGTTCGCGGACTACGCTTCTTGAAGTTGGGGCTCGGCCGTGAGCGCAGATGCGTCTCATAGAGGCCGCACACCAGGAGTGGCCAGGGGGTGGTGAAAGCTCCCCACAGCTGATCCTCAAAGCTGTTCGTCGGCCCGTCGATCTCCAGCATATCCACATGCTCGACGATCATGATGACCTCATCCTCGGCGTGCTGGCGCTGCACCTCCTGATGGAGCGACGCCAGCACATCCGTCGCGCTGACTTCCGCCTCCCCAGCCAACAAGACGAGCAGACGCTGAAGATCGAGCGCGAAGGCAGCCTTGCGTGCACCCGCAATGTCTGCCATGCCCGGACGTTGCTTGGGCTGTGCGAGGCGATCGGCCAGGCATTGAGCGGCATCCTGCATGGGCGATCCGGTCCGGCCAGTCAAGACCAGCACGTGTTGCCTCTCCACGCACTCATTCATAGTCTGAATGATCGGGGTCAGCATATTCGGATGCATCGTCGCGTAGCGCAAAGACTCGCTGGGCGTGATGTGCCTGAGGCATGACGCGACCTGGCTCGCAAATGTCGCTGGCGCGCGAGCGGTGCGCGAATTCTCATGATTGTCCGGCTTCGGCGGGCGCACGCGCTCGAGCGCGGCGACCTTTTCTGGAGCGAGTTGCCGCGCAAGCTCGTGCACCTGGTCATACGTCAGCTGCTTTTCCGACTTGCGCAGCGGGTTTCGAGCCGGCACAATGCCGCTCCTCTCGATCCACGTATTGAGCGTCTTAGTCGAGACCCCAAGCAATGACGCGGATTCGCCCAGGTTGATCGGGAATTCCATGTCGCCGACCTTGTGCTCTCTGCCACAATAGCTATCGCTATCTCACAGTGATTTCGGGTAGTATACCGATAATGTATCCGAATGTAAAGGCTTGATTGTCGATCACCGCGCGAGTACGTCCGACCTGGAGGGATAGCAGCTGCGGTGCGGATGGCAGCGCAGGGAGGTCGGCACGCCACGCGTGCGCCTGCGCCGCCCTGGGGACGAGAGCAGGCGCCTATGCGGCTGCCTGCCGCAGAAATCAGTTGCCCGTCATGCGGCGCGTGAAGGCGGCCACGAACAGCGCCTCGATGAGCAGGCCGATGACCGATTCCGCGCTGGCCTGCCAGATCACGCTCTGCGTCAGGGTGATTCCTGGGGGGGTGAGCCCATGGCCGTGAAACGCCGTCACGCTCAGCGCCAGCGCGTCCAGCAGATGGGGCAATGTGAGGGACGCTTGGAGCTGCAGCAGATACGCCAGCGCGAACCCCACCACCACCAGCAAGTAGGTGCCCAAGAGGCGGCCGATGTAGTCGCCATAGCCGACGAGCGCATCAAGCAGCACGGACACCACCCACCACCCAAACACCCAGGGCACGGTGCTGAAGCGCGCGGAGAGCAGACGGGCAAAAATATCATAGAAGAGCGCCTGTCGCGCCATGAGCTCGCTGCGGTAGTGAAAGCGGGTGGCATCTTTCGAGAGGCCCTGGGCGCGAAGCGCCACTGAGAGCGCTCGGTAAGCGCGCGCCGCATCGGTATATTCGCCGCTGATCACCCAGGATTTCTTGGGCCTGCCGGTTTTCTGGACGCGCCAGTCGTCATCCGCATAGACGACTTCGATCGTCCGTGGGCGGCGCGCCTCCACTTCATCGCCCAGCCGCTGCACCTCGCCCCAGTACACCGCCGTCAGATCGGCCCCCCCGAAGCTGACGTGCGCCAGCGTGGCGCGGTCGAGGAAGACCTCGTTGAGCTGTGTGGTCGCATCGAAGATGGCCAGCCGCAGATTCGCGCCCTCCAGATGCGCCCGTGTCAGGTTGGCGCCCATCAGGCGCGCCTTGTTCAAGTTGGCGCCTTGCAGCCCGGCCTCGCCCATGAATGCGCCGTCCAGGAACGCCTCGGCCAGATTCGCGCCCGCCAGCTGCGCCCCACGCAGGTTCGCGCCCTCCAGATGCGCGTAGACGAGCACAGCGCGCTCGAGCGTAGCACGCCGCAAGGCGGCTCCCGTCAGCGTGGCCCCGCCGAGAT
>WNFM01076802.1_pt1 | contig 11469 bp, 10 predicted proteins | sample 5400271 | NCBI WGS metagenome assembly WNFM01 (sample SAMN13153352, study PRJNA577476) | soil metagenome | isolation source: 60 cm saprolite on Douglas fir-dominated hillslope | place: USA:California | collected 2013-09-17 | reverse complement strand
CGGCGACGCCCTTGCGCTTCGCTAATCCTTCACCGCCATCAGGCTGGATAGAGGACTTCCACCTCCAAGCTGTCGTTCATACTCGGCACACAACAAAACGGCCGCCCCGATCAGGCGGCCGTTTCAGTCTTGAGGTTGCAAACAGTCAGAGCACGATGACCCGTGCGCCGACATTGACGCGGCCATACAGATCGATCACGTCCTCGTTGCGCATCCGGATGCAGCCGGACGAGACGTTGGTGCCGATCGTCCACGGTTCGTTGGAGCCGTGAATGCGATAGAGCGACGATCCCAGATACATCGCGCGCGCGCCGAGCGGGTTTTGCGGTCCGCCTTCCATGTGGCGCGGCAGATCGGGGCGGCGCGCCAGCATTTCCGGCGGCGGCGTCCAATCCGGCCATTCCTTCTTGGCCGAAATCTGCTTGACGCCCGACCAGGTGAACCCGGGACGGCCGACCCCGATGCCATAGCGCAATGCCCTGCCGTCACCCTGCACCAGGAACAGGAATTTGTTGGGCGTATCGACGATGATGGTGCCGGCGCCCTCCTTGCCGTGATAGTCGACCTCCTGCTTCTCGAATTTCGGATCGAACGGGCGCTGTGCCGGGTCGTCTTCCGGCTGGCGCATCATCTGTTGCGGTAACATCGGGCCCTGCGGCTGGTATTGCGGTTGCTGCTGATAGAGCGGTCGCGGATAAGCGGGTTGCTGCTGATAGCGTTCGCCTTGGCTCGGTCCGTCGCCGAACAGGAACTCGATGAACCCACCGCCCATGCTGGAGCGTTCGGCATAGGCCGTCCGCACCGGTGCGACAGGCCGCTGCACGCTTTGCTCGGCGTAGATCACATTGGGTTCGGGGAGGGTTGCGGCTTCGACCGCTGCTGCGTGGTCAAATCCGCCACACAGACAAGATGCGCCGGCGAAGAGCGCAAGAGACATTCTTTTCAACATCGACGTACTCTGTACTGTTTCGTCTTGTTACTGTTCGCGCTGCGAGCGCCCGCTTTCGAAAGCGCCCTTGCACGCCACCACTTAAAATCAAAACACAGTCGGTTTGGTAAACAGAAACGGCGTTTCGATTCACCACGTCGTCAACTGCGCGCGGTTTTGTCCGACAGCGTTTATTTTCGATGAATGGCGGATGCGCATGGTTAATCGTTGGTGTCTGGCGGCGCATGATACGCTCCATAACGGTTCCCGGCGTGAACCCGATGTTAAATCGCATCTGTGTAGAACTGGGCGAGTTGCAGGTTCTAAGGAAAGTCTCATGCCGATTCATCGCAAGCGTTTTCGTGTCGAAGAAGCCTTTGTCGGCGACATGCCGATGTCCGCAGCCATCGACGGCGAAATCGGTCCGATGCATCGCGAGATCATGACCGAACTACGCGCCATCCGCGCCGAGATGGCCCATAACGGTCATAGCGCGGAACCGGCACCATCAAGTGAGGGGGCGATCTCGCGCGATGTCGCCAATGCCCAAGCGCTGCTTGAAACCTATCGTGCCCAGATCGCGCAATGCGCGAAGCTCAAGGTCGAGCTTGATCTCATCGCCGACGCCATCAACCGCACCAAGCGGGAAATCGCTGTGCTGCACGGCAAGAGTTTCGACGGCAGTGAAATGGCCAAGGTGACCGGCGAACTCGGCGCCGTGGTTGGCGGCACCGAACAGGCCACCCAGCAGATCCTCGAAGCCGCCGAATCGATCGATCAGTCGGCCAGCGCGCTGTCCAAGGTGACCTCGCCGGATCAGCAAAAGCTGCTCAGCGAGGAGATCCAGGAGCGTGTCGTCTCGATCTTCGAAGCCTGCAACTTCCAGGACCTGACCGGCCAGCGCATCAGCAAGGTGATGGCGACGATGAAATTCATCGAAAACCACATCATGGTCATGATGGAGATCTGGGGCGGCGTCGACGCCATCCGGGCGCATGCGCCGGCGATCGTCGACGACCGCGAAGGCGACGCCCGCCTGCTCAACGGTCCGAAGCTCGATGGTGACGTCGGTCACGCCTCACAGAACGACATCGACGCCATGTTCGACTGAGATCGGCGTTCTTTTTGACGGAAAAGAAAACGCCGGCTAGATGCCGGCGTTTTTCGTTTGATCGTCCTTGCGAGCCAACGGGTCGCGCGAATGGCGCCCGATGACAGGCTCCGCGAAGCAATCCATAGCGCCGCATGCGGAACGGTGGATTGCTTTGTCGCTTTGCTCGCAATGACGGGATTGCCAGAGATCACGCCCGCGGCGCGCAGCGGACGTAGACCATGTTGCCGTAGCGGGTCGCGGCGTCCTTGTCGGTGAAGCGGGTGATCAGGACGCGGCCGTCAAAGGAGACGATCTCGCGATCCTGCTCGCCGGGAGTAGGCCCCGGCGGACCGATATAATTCTTGCCGCTCGGGCTTCCCTTGAGGCGCAGTTCCTGCGGCGTCGCCTGGTCGGCCAGATGCATGATCACCCCGCCCGAAGACCCGGCGCCGATCACATAGGGCTGCTTGCACTGCCCTTTCGCAGCAGCCTCGGTGCGCGCGCGGTCGGCGGGGTTTTGGAACGAGGCGAGACCCCAGCGGCCGACAATCTCGTCGGGGCGGATGGTCGCCGGCATCTCGGGCGCCACGCCTGGCTCAGGCGCCGGCTGAGGCGATGACGACGAGGATAATGACGGCAGGCTGAAGCTGCTGCAGGCGCCGAGGAATAGCGTCAGCGCAGAGGCAATCCCCAGATTGGCAACCATCCGCACGCTAAGTGACCTGAACATAGCATTCCCCCCGGCATAAATCGTGGCCGCACCCGTCCCGCAGCCAAGCGCAAAACTGAAGTCGGAGCAATGACGTCCCACAAATTACGCCAGCGCTTCGATTTGGTTTCGGTCATGAGCATCCTATATCCGCCTCACCAAGGGCTTAACCCTGCTTTGCTTGACAGGATCAGCGTCAAGCCATATTCCCGGACGCAATTAGCACTCCGAGAGCGCGATTGCTAAGGATGCGAGCTGTTCGGCCGGGCAGGTGTCGAATGGGCCGCGTCTTCCGATGCGCTTTCGATCCTGAACCAAACCTGAAAACAAGCCTCCAGAAGGAACCCCATGGCTAAGTCCAAATTTCGTCCGCTGCATGACCGTGTCGTGGTCAAGCGTATCGACGCCGAAGAGAAGACCAAGGGCGGCATCATCATTCCCGACACCGCCAAGGAAAAGCCCTCGCAGGGCGAAATCACGGCAGTCGGCCCGGGCGGCCGCGACGAGGCCGGCAAGCTGATCCCGATCGACGTCAAGATCGGCGACCGCGTGCTGTTCGGCAAATGGTCCGGCACCGAGATCAAGCTCGACGGCGAGGAGCTCTTGATCATGAAGGAAAGCGACATCATGGGCGTGCTGGCCTGAGATAGACGAAAGACCACCGCGCCCCTGTCATCATTACCGGGCTTGACCCGGGCATCCATCATTCTTCGAAAAACGCGATGGATTGCCGGGTCAAGCCCGGTAATGATGACAAGAAAAAGGCGCGTTCATCATCCCGAATTTTCCAGGAGCGAATTCAAATGGCAGCCAAGGACGTAAAATTTGCCGGTGACGCACGCGAGCGGATGCTGCGCGGCGTCGATATTCTCGCCAACGCGGTCAAGGTGACGCTCGGCCCCAAGGGCCGCAACGTCGTCCTCGACAAATCGTTCGGCGCCCCCCGCATCACCAAGGACGGCGTCACCGTCGCCAAGGAAATCGAGCTCGAAGACAAGTTCGAGAACATGGGTGCGCAGATGGTGCGCGAGGTCGCCTCCAAGACTAACGACACCGCCGGCGACGGCACCACCACCGCGACCGTGCTGGCGCAGGCGATCGTGCGCGAAGGTGCCAAATCGGTCGCCGCCGGCATGAACCCGATGGATTTGAGGCGCGGCATCGAGATTGCGGTGCACGCCGTGGTCAAGGATATCGAGAAGCGCGCCAAGCCGGTCGCCTCGTCCTCCGAAGTCGCCCAAATCGGCACCATTTCCTCCAACGGCGACACCGCGATCGGCAAGATGATCGCGCAGGCGATGCAGAAAGTCGGCAACGAGGGTGTCATCACGGTCGAGGAAAACAAGTCGCTGGAGACCGAAGTCGACATCGTCGAAGGCATGAAATTCGACCGCGGTTATCTGTCGCCCTATTTCATCACCAACGCCGAAAAGATGACCGCCGAGCTCGAGGACGTCTACGTGCTCCTGCACGAGAAGAAACTTTCCGGCCTGCAGGCGATGCTGCCGGTGCTGGAAGCCGTGGTGCAATCGGGCCGTCCGCTCCTGATCATCGCCGAGGACGTCGAGGGCGAGGCGCTGGCAACGCTGGTGGTGAACCGCCTGCGCGGCGGCTTGAAGGTCGCCGCCGTCAAGGCGCCCGGCTTCGGCGACCGCCGCAAGGCGATGCTGGAAGACATCGCGATCCTGACCGGCGGCCAGCTGATCTCCGATGAACTCGGCATGAAGCTCGAAAGCGTGACCATCAACATGCTCGGCCGTGCCCGAAAAGTCGTGATCGACAAGGAAAACACCACGATCGTCAACGGCGCCGGCAAGAAAAAGGACATCGAGGCCCGCGTCAACCAGATCAAGGCGCAGATCGAGGAGACCACCTCGGACTACGACCGCGAGAAGCTGCAGGAGCGTCTCGCAAAACTCGCCGGCGGCGTCGCGGTGATCCGCGTCGGCGGCGCGACCGAGGTCGAGGTGAAGGAGAAAAAGGACCGCGTCGAGGACGCGCTCAACGCCACCCGCGCAGCCGTGCAAGAGGGCATCGTGCCGGGCGGCGGGGTTGCGCTATTGCGCGCCAAGAAGGCGGTCGGCCGCATCCACAACGACAACCCCGATGTGCAGGCCGGAATCAATATCGTGCTGAAAGCGCTGGAAGCGCCGGTCCGCCAGATCTCCGAAAATGCCGGTGTCGAAGGCTCGATCGTGGTCGGCAGGATTCTGGAAGACAAGTCCGAAACCTTCGGCTTCGATGCGCAGACCGAAGAATATGTCGACATGGTCGCCAAGGGCATCATCGACCCGGCCAAGGTGGTGCGCACCGCGCTGCAGGACGCTGCCTCCGTTGCCGCCCTTCTGGTGACAACGGAAGCCATGGTCGCCGAACTGCCGAAGGAGCCGGCGCCGGCCATGCCCGGCGGCGGCATGGGCGGCATGGGCTTTTAGGGCCCGACGCACGCCCGCCGTCAGCTGTTCGACGAAGGCCGCCTCCGGGCGGCCTTCTTTTTGGCGAATGTTTCGGAGGTTTGCTAAGGCTTGGCTCGGATTCGAAAAACCGAATCGCATGAGCCTGACAGTACCGCCTGATTCTAGCTTCGAGGAATCCCCATGCGCTCGCTTCTGTTCTGCCTGATCGGGCTGATGACCGCCTCGTCGGATATCGCTTCCGCGGAGATAAAACTTTCGCCGAAGGCCACGCCGGGAGCCAACGACACCAGGTATTTTACCTCGATCGACGGTCTGATGAGCGGCAATGCCGACGTCATCCTGAAAGAGACCAGGCAGGGCAAGACCGTCACCTCGGCGGTGCTCGACGTCTGCTACCCGGCCGAGAAGGGCTCCGACCGCAAGGACCGCTTTATCGTCAACCTCGCGGTCAGCGGCCAGACTCTGACCGGCACCACGCAGAGCATCGCGGACAGATTGCCGGTGAACGTCAAGCTGACGCGCAAGCCGACCGGCGACACCTTCGAATTCCGCGGCCAGATCAGCGTCGGCCAGACGGTGACGGAAGTGGCCTCGACCGACAATTCCGATCTCAGCGAAAAGGAATTTCTGGACAATCAGACCACCGACGAAGGCATCACGGCGACGCCAAAGGATTTTACCGAAGTGTCGCCGGAATCGATCGGCGTCAAGGTGAAGCTCGATGCGGCATCGGATTTCCTGAAAGGGCTGAAGGGGCAGGATGTCGAGGTGTCGCTCGGTAGTCTGACCGTGACCTGCGATGCGCTGCGCGCCGGCGAGCAGACCATCAACATCAGCGCCGATCCGGCGCGCGCCGCAGCGCTGATTGCGAAGTTCAAGTCGCAGCCCGGCGTGGTCACGGCGGGGTGGACCAGCGGCGTCGTGGACATGGAGCGCGCGATCCGATTTTCGGCCGCCGACTGGCGCGACGGCGACAAGCTCAACAAGGACAAGCTCGCGGCCGCGATCATGGGCGTCCTGACCACGACCTTTGCGGCGAAGTCCTCATCCGCGGCATGGAACGCCAATACCGGCACGCTGAAACTGACGTTCAAGCGGCCGAGCCAGCTTTTCCCCGCGCTTGACCTCACCGACACGATCGAAATTGCCTCGCTCGTGGCACCTGACAAGCCCGGTGCTTCCGACCGGCTGATGCTGTGGATCGGCAATCCCGTCGTTTCGACCAATGACGAGACCGCGGGCCCAAAACTCAATTTGACCGACGAATCCTCCAGCGACGAGGAAGGCGACCAAAGCGACGACAACGGCGCGATCAATGCGCTCGTGAAGCAATTCGACGGCCAACGCTGGGATGCGGACAAATCGGTCTGGAAATAGCCAGGCCTTATCACCACTCGGTCGTGGTCGAACCGTCAATTGGTATTGAGGTGGAACCGCAGTGTCTTGGTTCCGATGAACGACACGGAATCTCCCTGCCGCTTCCAGGTCGCGGCCTCGCTCAGCGCCGCGACCAGCTCGTCGTCAGCCTGGGCCAGCGCCGGCGGACAGGCACGATCCTGTAGGGGACCCGCGACAAAGATCACGGTATTGCCGGCCACCGAAAATTGGCCCTTGCCGGCCTTGCACCAGAGTTCGAGGATGGTCTCGCCGGCATCTCCGATCTCGATATTCGGTATCCGCTTCGATCCGGGCTGGGGCGTCACATCCAGCGTCATCTCGAACCCGAATGGAAACCCGCTATCGGCCAACGCTGGAACGGCGTTGAGTGCCGCGGCGCCGAAAAACAGCCCGATTGCAGCCTGCCTCACAAATCTTGTCACAAAAAACATAAGACCTCTCGAAATTCCCGGCGCGCGTTTCTAATCGGCAAGCACGACATTGACCAGATCGGCCCCGCAAAAAAATCCCCGCGGGGCCAAGGCACTGCGGGGATTTTGTTGGTGTTGGCAGCGCCCGTCCTACTTCGGGACCATCGCCGTGAACGGATAGACATAGGCCTGCAGCATCACGAGAAGGCCGACAAGGCAGGCCAGCGCGATCGAATGCTTGAACACGAAGCGCAGAATAGTGCCTTCATGCCCATACCAGTTGGTCGCGGTCGAGGCGACCACGATCGACTGCGCGTCAATCATCTTGCCCATCACGCCGCCGGAGGAATTGGCGGCGCCCATCAGCACCGACGACAGGCCAAGTTGCTCGGATGTGATCTTCTGCAGATTGCCGAACAGAATGTTCGACGCGGTATCCGACCCGGTCAGCGCCACGCCCAGCCAGCCGAGCAGCGTGCCGAAGAAGGGATAGAGCACGCCGGTCGCGGCAAACGCCAGACCGAGTGTCGCATCGACGCCCGACAGCCGGGTCAGCGTGCCGATCGCCAGCATCGCCGAGATCGTGATCAGCGAAATCGCGCACAGCTTGATGGTGCGGCCGTATTCCGAAATCATCCGCACGGGCGACAGCCCCATCAGGAGGCCCGAAATGATCGCGGAGATCAGCATGCCGGTTCCGGTAAACGACAGGTAGGTGAACCCGAAGATCGCACCTTCCGGTGTCGGCTTCGCCGCCACCGGCGGTACCTTGTTGATCATGTTGTGCAGCTCGGGAACCGGATAGTTCCATGTGAAGATCGAATTCGCCCAGGTCTTGAATGCGCCGTTGCCCCAGATCAGCATCACGATGCAGACGATGATCCACGGCAGCAATGCGCTAAAGAGCTCGCGCTGCGTCAGCGGTGTCTTGTCCATGGGCTTCGGCGCCGTCATGGTCGCAGCCGATTCATCCCTGCCGCGCAGCGCCGGCGACAGCCACAGCTGCTTCGGTTGCCAGACCTTGAGGAACAGAATCAGACAGCCCATCGAAATCAGCGACGCGCCGATATCGACGATCCAGGGATTGATGTAGTTCGAGATCACGATTCATGCCTTTCCAGCCGGCGAACGCCCATACCACCCAGAACGGCACGATCAGCGAGAACACCGGCAACTGGCGCCCGACCATCGCGCCCAGAGTATAGGGATCAAGGCCGGTCACCGAAGCAAGCCCCTGGATCGGCGTGCCCAGCGCCCCGTAGGCGACAGGAGCGGTATTGGCGATCAGCGACAGGCCGGAGGCGGCGAGCGGCGAGAACCCGAGGCCGATCAGGACCGAGCCCGTGATCGCAACCGGCGTGCCAAATCCGGAAGCGCCCTCGAAGAACGCACCGAAGGAGAACGCGATCAGCAATAGTTGCAGGCGCCGGTCCTCGGTGACGCCGCCGACAGCACGCTTCAGCAGTTCGAATTTTCCCGTCACGACCGTGATCTGGTACAGAAAGATGACGTTGAGCACGATCCAGCCGATCGGGAAGAAGCCGGCGACGATGCCGAGCAGCGTGGCGCGGATCGACATGCCTGCCGGCATGGTGAAGATTAAGATCGCGATCAGGTTGGTCAGGATCACGGCGATGATGGCTGCGATATGCGCTTTCACTTTGCCGCTCGCGATCAGCACCAGAAGCGTGACCACGGGAATTGCGGCGGCGACCGTCGACAGCGCCGCATTACCCAACGGGTTATAGATTTGATTCCACATTGCAGTTCCTCCTCACGCCACATTTTGCGGCAATGCCGGCCAGCGTGGACGGGTTGGCATGCCTGGCGTGATCACGGGGATGATCTGGCGGATGCGCGAAATATGCCTACGAATTTGGCAATGCCGCGTTATGGCAATCCCAAGCCCGCTCACAAGCTCGCGAATTCGAAAGCGTCCCCGCCCCTCGCCGTTGCGCCCATGCTAGGGTCTAGGCGGAGGCTGGGACAAGCCAACCCGGATCATGATACTTGCGACTTTAGTCTAAGTTCGCCCGATTCCCGTATTTCCTCAGGCCTTTAGGGCCGGAAGCCCCCTGGAGACGACAATCTGTGAAGAACCTTCGCGCCACGCTCGCGACCGTATGGCGGATCGCAGCTCCCTATTTTCGTTCCGAGGACAAATGGCCTGGCCGGTTGCTGCTGGCGGCGGTGATCGCGATCGAACTTTCGCTGGTTTTTATCAACGTGCTGCTGAACGCGTGGAACAACCGCTTTTACAATGCGCTGCAGGAGAAGAACTGGGACGGGTTTGTCAGGGAAATCGGCATCTTTTGCCTTTTGGCGACGTTCTACATCGCGCTGTCGGTCTACCAGCTCTATCTCAATCAATGGCTGCAGATCCGCTGGCGGACCTGGATGACCAGCCTCTATCTCGGCCAATGGCTGCATAACGCCAACCACTATCGCATGCAGCTCAAGGGCGATGCCGCCGACAATCCGGACCAGCGCATCGCCGACGACGTCAAGATGTTCGTCGATCAAACGCTCAATATCACCGTGGGCCTTTTGAGCGCGATCGTCACGCTTCTGTCCTTTGTCGTCATCCTGTGGGGTCTCTCCTCCCAGTCCCCGCTGCACATTTCCGGCCACGAGTTCATGATCCCCGGTTATCTGGTGTGGGGCGCGCTGATCTACGCGATCCTCGGAACCGCGCTGACGCAATGGATTGGCGCGCCACTGGTCAATCTCGATTTCCAGCAGCAGCGCTATGAGGCGGATTTTCGCTTCAACCTGGTTCGGGCGCGCGAAAATTCCGAACAGATTGCGCTGTTGCAGGGCGAGAATGCCGAGCGGCAGCGACTTTCGGAGCGCTTCGGCCGTGTCGTCGCCAACTGGTATGCCATCATGCAGCGGACCAAGCGGGTGACGGCATTAACCTCGAGCTATTCGCAAGCCGCGGTGGTTTTCCCGTACGTCCTGGTGGCGCCGGCATATTTTGCAGACAAGATCCAGCTCGGCGGCATGATGCAGACCGCAAACGCCTTCTCCAGCGTGCAACAGGCGCTGTCGTTTTTCGTTTCAACGTATCGGACGCTGGCGGAATGGCGCGCCGTCATCGCGCGTCTCGATGGATTTGAGACCGCAATCAAGAGCGCCGAAGCTCAGCCGACTGGGCCCGGCTCGATCGATGTCATATCGTCGGGCGGCAGCAACAACATCGATCTGGAACAGCTTCTGGTCTCCTTGCCCAACGGGACGCCGCTGGTCGCGACTGACCATCTCAGCATCAACGGCAATGAGCGGACTTTGGTCACCGGCCCGTCCGGTGCCGGCAAATCGACATTGTTTCGCGCCATCGCCGGCATCTGGCCATACGGCAGCGGCTCGATTGCTATTCCGGCACATGCCACCCTGATGATGCTGCCGCAGCGGCCGTATTTCCCGATCGGTTCGCTGCAAGGCGCGATCGTCTATCCGTCGGAGGAAGGCGCGTTCAGTTCCGATCGAGTCAGGGATGCTCTGATCTCGGTGGGCCTGCCTCAGCTCACCGCAAAGCTCGAGGAAGAAGCGCACTGGAACCGGATGCTCTCGCTCGGCGAGCAGCAGCGCTTAGGCCTTGCCCGCGCGCTGTTGCACGGGCCGCAATATCTATTCCTGGATGAAGCGACCGCTTCGCTCGACGAAGCCTCGGAAGCCAAACTCTACCAGCTCCTCAAGGAGAAATTGCCGGCCACCACCATCGTTTCGATCGGCCATCGCGCGACGCTCGAAGCCTTCCATCAGCGCAACATCGTGCTGACCCGTGACGGCGATCATTTTCAGCTGCGGAGCCGGAGCGAGGACGCCAAGGTGTCATCTTGACGCCCAGCTGATCGGCGGCCACCGGCTTGTCGCTATAGCCAGCGCTGCGGCCAGGGCCGGCGGCCCATCCAGCGGTGCCAGACATAGGCAAAGGCCGTCAGCAGCAGCGCGCCGGCGAGCACCGGCGCCAACAAGAATGACCAGGGAAGATTGTTGGAGATCACCAGCAGCGGATTGATCCCGGCCGGTGGATGAAACGTTCCGGTGAGATACATCGCAATCACGGCCAGCCCGACCCCGGCTGCCGCCGCCCAGGCGTGGGGCCCGGTGAATTTCAACAAGGCGAGGCCGATGATCGTCGACACGACATGGCCGCCGATCAGCGCCCGCGGTTGCGCCGGCTCGGCGTCCGGCGATCCGACGACCCGCACGATGGAGGTCGCAAACGGGATGATGACCAGCGGAAAATGGGAGGCGCGCGAGAACCACTCCATGACAAAGATGGCGATCGCCGCTCCAACCCCCGCGACCAGGCCGACAACGGTTTTCCTCGCCATATCGGGTGGCCCTGTGCGGCGGCCCGCGTTCCTCACAAGCTTTCGCCAGTCCAGGCTCATTTTGACCATGATCGCAAAACGGGATAGGGGGGAGCCTCGCGGCTCCGCCCCTCCCACACCACCGTACGTACGGGTCCGTATACGGCGGTTCGATGGATTATGCATGTCGCAGCT
>WNFM01223726.1_pt1 | contig 11473 bp, 6 predicted proteins | sample 5400271 | NCBI WGS metagenome assembly WNFM01 (sample SAMN13153352, study PRJNA577476) | soil metagenome | isolation source: 60 cm saprolite on Douglas fir-dominated hillslope | place: USA:California | collected 2013-09-17 | reverse complement strand
TGTGCTCCCACGGGTACTGCACTGAATATCATTACGACACAGACGCGCGTAAGGGGAACCTGACATGAATATTAACTTTCCGGTCCAGTTTGACAGCCGTGGTCATACCGCCACTATCGACGACGATAAGCATATCGAGCAGATGATCGAACAAATGCTCTTCACCAATCCCGGTGAGCGAGTCAACCGGCCCGATTTCGGCAGCGGTATATGGCAGTTGATCTTCAACCCGAATAGCCCAGAACTGGCAACAGCCCTGCAATTTGCTTTGCAAGCCGCACTCCAGCGCTGGCTGGGCGATGTGATCGAGGTGAAGACGCTTGAAGTAACGAGTTTTGAGTCCACGTTGAGTATCTTCATACAGTATAGCGTGCGTCGGAACAGTGATCCTCGGACGGCGCAAATAAAGCAACTTGAAATCACGAGAACGGTGTAAAAACTATGAAGACTTCCGAAATCTGCCAGGATAAGCACAAACGACGGCATAGGATACGAGAACACAATGCCGGGGGCAAAGTGTACGGCATCGACTACCTCGATGTCAGTGATGATACTTGTACCCTGACCGTCTACTTCCTGGGAAAAGCGCCAAAGACAATTACGAAGGACAATGTGCGAATCGAGGGTGGTCGTCGTATCCGCGATATCAATGTGGTTGACGTTAAAGTACATCGTGAGAAAGGGCCGGAACGGGACGATTACATGCGGGTGATGGTAGATAAGCCGGGCGACTTCTCCACCTATACACTGCGCCTGGTCATGCCTGGCGTGGATGTGCAAGGTCAACCAATCGACATACCACTAGAGGGCTTTGATCCGCGCTATGCTCAACTCGACTTCACATTTGGGATGAACTGTAGCAGCGATCTTGATTGCTCGCTTGGAGATACCTGTCCGCCGCAAACATTTGTTGAGCCGGAAATCAGCTACCTTGCCAAAGACTACGCAAGTTTCCGGCAGCTCATACTCGATCGACTGGCCCTTATCATGCCTGATTGGAAGGAGCGCCACGTACCGGACGTTGGCATAGCTCTGGTAGAAATATTAGCGTATACCGGTGACTACCTTAGTTACTACCAGGATGCTGTTGCTACCGAAGCCTACCTGGATACTGCCCGCCAGCGCATCTCTGTACGTCGCCATGTCCGCCTGGTTGACTACTTCATGCACGAAGGCTGCAATGCTCGCGCATGGGTCTGCATACGAGCAAGCGATGATGTGCTGCTAAAACCACACGACATCTACTTTGTCACTGGAAACAACAATGCTCTGCCTGTCAACAGTATCATGCTTGTTCCAGATGAACTGCGGGGTATCCCCACCGCTTCCTATGAGGTGTTTGAGCCGCTGATTGAAAAACCCGAGACAAAAAGCAAGCACAAGAAGAAGATGGCGACCAAAGACAATACTACTCAGCCCGATGATGCTATCCAACTCTATAATGCACACAACATCATAGACTTCTATACCTGGGGTGATGAGGAATGCTGCCTGCCTAAAGATGCCACGACGGCTACATTGAGGGACCACTGGGTCCACCCGCAGGAAACTGGATCAAATACAGCACTGCCGCCTGACCAGAAGGCTCAAGCGCCGTCTCCAACTGACCCCACTAAACGTGAGCGCAAATTGCACTTGAAGAAAGGCGATATCCTCATCTTCGATGAGATAGTGGGTCCCAAGACTGGCAACCATGCCGATGCCGACCCTGCTCATCGCCATGTTGTCCGCCTGACCAATGTTACCCCTGACATTGATCCGCTCTATGACCGGCCAATTGTTGAGATTGAATGGGCGCAGGAGGACAAGCTGCCGTTCCCACTCTGTCTCTCAGCCCCAGGGTCAGCCCCTGCATGTAAGGTCATTGAGAATATTAGCGTGGCTCGTGGGAACGTGATCCTCGTGGATCATGGCCTGACCATTCAGGAGGAGTTGCCAGACCCTGTACCCACAATAACGACGATATCCGAATGTGGGTGTGGAGATCAGGCAAGGGATGTCAGAACTATAGCAGGGAGGTTCTATCCTAAACTCCAAGAAGCGCCGCTGACCTTTAGCCAACCGCTTTCGAGCAGTACTCCCGCGGCGCTCTCGCTGAAGCAGGATCCACGCAAGGCATTGCCTCAAATACATCTGATAGGTACTCGCGAAGTGTTTGGCATGCCCGTTAAAGAAAACTGGACGGCCAGATACGACCTGTTGGAGAGTCATAGCCAGGATGTTGACTTCGTGGTTGAAACGGATAACGATGGATTTGCGCACTTGCGCTTTGGTGATGGAGAGTCAGGCCACATGCCTGAAGTAGGGACTCAGTTCAGCGCAACGTACCGCGTGGGCAATGGCCTTTCGGGCAATGTCGGCGCTGGAGCGATCACTCATATCGTCTTCCGTGATGCAGCCGCGAGAGCCAGGCTAAATGATGTGAAGCTCCATCCCCGCAATCCATTTCCAGCCTTTGGCGGGACGCTGCCTGAACCGCTGGACGAGGTCAAATTGTTTGCGCCGGGTGCTTTCCGTGCTGATCTGCAGCGTGCTATCACCCCTGATGACTATGCCCGTCTTGCTGAGCGCAATCCCAAGGTGCAACGCGCTGCCGCCACGCTGCGGTGGACCGGTAGTTGGTACGAGGTACTCGTCGCGATTGATCCTCTGGGGAAGGAGGAAGCAGATGATGCTTTGTTGGGCGAAATCGAGCGCTTCTTGTATCCCTACCGGCGTATTGGGCACGATCTGATGGTGAAGTCCGCAATCTACGTCTCGCTAGATATCGCGATGACTGTGTGTGTTCTGCCGCATTTCCTGCGTGGACACGTGAAAGCCGCTTTGCTCGACATCTTCAGCAATCGTGTAATTCCTGGCGGCAAACTTGGCTTCTTCCATCCTGATAACCTGACCTTTGGTACTGGTATCGCTCTGAGTAAGCTTGTCGTAAAAGCGCAGGCAGTGCCAGGTGTGGAGAGCGTCACCGTTACTAAGCTGGAACGCCTCTTCGAGGGACCGAATAGTGAACTGCAAAATGAATTCCTGCCTCTCGGTCCGCTGGAGATTGCCCGACTGGATAATGACCCTAATTTCCCTGAACTTGGAAGATTAGTACTCGATATGCGAGGTGGACGATGAACGAGAACTGCGGTTGCTGTGAAGGTACCGAAAAACTTACCCCAGTATCTATAGCGAATCGACCTGGCCTGAGTGCGCTTGCTTACCGCACTGGCGCTCACGGCAGTTTCCTGGAAACGATGAAGGCACGCCTATCCACACTGGGCATCACCCATGCAGATATCGGCCTTCCATTGAATAAGCCCGACGAGCAGGATACGCCTACCTATCCGCTGCAAGGCTTGACGACACGTTCAGCTGACGACCCTGCCATCGCCATGTTAGATGCATGGGCTACAGTTGCCGATGTGCTTACCTTCTACCAGGAACGTATTGCCAACGAGGGATACCTGCGTACTGCCACCGAGCGCCGCTCGATTCTCGAACTGGCACGGCTGGTCGGTTATAATTTGCGCCCTGGCGTGTCTGCGAGCGTCTACCTGGCCTATACGCTAGAAGATGGTGCTGCTGAGACAACGATTCCCGTAGGTAGTCGTTCTCAGAGCCTTCCAGGCGCTGGCGAGCAGCCCCAATCCTTTGAAACATCGGACCCACTGATTGCCCGTGCTGCCTGGAATAACCTCCAGCCACGCTTGACCCGTCCCCAGTTTATTACGCCGGAGAACGCTGACTTTATTGACACTCTCTACTTCCAGGGTGTGTCAACGAATCTGAAGCCGAACGACCCGATTCTCCTCGTCTTTGACCCGAATACGCAACCTGCTGGGGCGACTTCTCCAGGGCAGTTCGTGCGCTTTGTGAAGGCTGTCGAGCCGCAGGCTGCCGAGAAACGAACAAAGGTCACGCTGCAGGTCATTCTCACCATCGATTCTTTTGGTAGGGCTGTCCAGCAAACGGTAGAGCGATACCTCGATCTACAGACATTTTGCGTTTCTTCGGGGAACAAGTTAATCAATGATGTAGTTGCTAATCAGTTAACCAATGATGTGGTTGATATTCTGAATAATCTCTTGTCGGACGTGACGAAGCTCGAAAAAGATCCGAAGCGCAACCTGGTTCCGTTAGTTCAAAAACTCACCTTTTACCTGCATGGATCGTCGGCTGGTAACGTACCTGGATTGAGGGACAAGAAGGCGGTCAGTAAGGGATTTGCTATCTTAGCGACATGGCTAAATGCTATGGTGGCTGACTTCGAGAAAATTTTGAGTTGGGTGCCTAAGCCAATCACTACCAGCGGCGGCACCGCAATGCAGCCGCTCAGTGAAATGCCTATTCAAGCCCTACCAGGCCCATCATTGGACGGCTTTAGTACCCTCGTCGATATACCATCGCTGATTGCTCCGCTGGTGAAACCGGCTTCTCTCCAACCGGCGAATAGCCAGCGCTTAGGGAGAGATCCCGGCCAAACCTTCGCCGCCCAATCAGACATTTACACGCAGTTGCTCACCGTCCTCAATCCAACATTGGAGACGGCAACACTGTATTCTGCTATTGCCGCTGCTCCGGTTACGCCACCTTCGGATTTGAAGAGCACTCAGGCGTTCAGTGTGAAAGCGGCTCCCTTTGGACACAATGCGCCGCTCAAGCCTAATTTTGATAAGAATGGCAAGATTGTTGACCAGGAAGAATGGCCGCTTAATGGTGCAGTGACAATCGGCGCGCAAATCTTCTTGCAGCATCCTATAGGGATTCTCGCCGCAGCCTCTCCCCCTCCGTCTGACAGTGGTAGCACTCCCTCAGAGGAAGCCTCTCCCCAGTCTGGCGGTGGTACTCCTCCCAACAAGTTTAGCGATTTCCTTCTCCATGGGGGGAAGGTTTCAATCGCACAAGATGGAACTACAACGAGCCAGACAATAGCGTTTGACCAGCTCTCACAAAAGTTCAACAACCTGGCGGGGTTTTCGGTCAGCATCACGATCAATCCTGATACTGCTCAACCCAAAAACGTTAGCAGTATCGTCTTCGATTTTACTGACTCGGGCCGGGAAATTCAGCAATCAATTACGGTGTCGCCACAGCCAAATATAGGAGATAAACAGGTTGTAGATGTGCAGGTCAATAGTACCGATAAAGGGCTGGAAGTCCTGATTGGGCAGCAGAAAGGCTATTCAACAGAGGAGCACAACGTTAATGCTGACTTTGAGTCTGACTCAGTCTCTGTTACAGATGCCCTCTTTACCCCCATGCCGCCTGATCAACGAAATGTGCTGGCGCTAGATGGGCAGTTCGACCAGGTTATTCCAGGGAGCTGGGTGATTATTGAACGCCCGGATAAAACAGATCCTGCTAAGAAACAAATCATTAACAAGGTGTTGCAAACCGAGACTGTTTCTCTTGCTGACTACGGTATAACCGGTACAGTAACGCGGCTCACATTAGAACAGCCCTGGTTAGGTGACAAAGATATTGCGCTGGCAACGCTCCGCCAGGTAACGGTCTATGCCCAGAGTGCGAAACGAGACCTCGCTGATGAAACGATTGACCCAATTGTTGAATCCGTCTGTGGTAACACCATCGAATTGGATGGACTCTACGACGGCTTGCAATCGGGTCGCTGGCTCATCGTTACTGGCGAGCGTACCGACACCTTCGTGACTGGCACAATAGGTACGGAAATAGTCATGCTGTCAGGCGTCACACAGGGTGTACACCAGGTGCCGGTGAGTTCCACAGGAAGCCAGATGGCCTCGGGAAATGGCCAAACAGCTCAGGGCGATGGTCCGTTGGCTCCAGGTATCGAACTAATAAGTTCGGGAGATGGTCAGAAGACAGCAGGTGATGGGAAAATGACTATGGGAGGTAATCAACAGCAGGTAAATACTACCAAGAAGATAGACCTGCCTGGCGATAAAACACACACGTTCATCACCCTTGCCAATGACCTTTCCTTTACCTACAAACGCGATACCGTCACCATCTATGGCAACGTGGTGCAGGCCACCAATGGTGAAACACGCGTCGAAGTGCTCGGCAGTGGAGATGGTACCAAGAAATTGCAACAGTTTCAGTTGCGCAAGTCCCCATTGACCTACGTTCCGGCGCCCAATGCGGCAGGTATTACAAGTACTCTGCAAGTACGTGTGATCAATATCCTCTGGCATGAGACGGATAACCTGGCTGCCGCGCATCCGACTGACCGGACCTATATTACACAAGAGGACGATAAAAGTCAGACAAGCGTTGTTTTCGGCAACGGAGAGCATGGCGCACGCTTACCTACCGGCGTCGAAAACGTCAAGGCCGTCTACCGTTTCGGTATCGGTACACCTGGAAACGTGAAGGCGAAGCAAATCAACCAGCTTTCCTTCCGGCCATTAGGGGTAAAGGGCGTCATAAACCCGAAACCAGCAACCGGCGGCGCTGATGCAGAGAGCCGCGACCAGGCGCGCCGCAACGCGCCACTTGCTGTGCAGGCGCTGGATCGTCTCGTCTCTGTTGAGGACTATGCCGACTTTGCCCATATCTTCGCCGGTATCGGGAAGTCGAGTTCCGCTCGGATTTCGGATGGCCGTCGCCAACTCGTCCATCTCACCATAGCCGGTGCCAACAACATTCCTATCGATGTCAATTCTGACTTGTTTCAGAATTTGTTTCAGGCGTTGCGCCAGCATGGTGATCCGTTTGTGCCTTTGCAGGTAGATCTCTGCGAGGTTCTACTGCTCGTTATGAGTGCAAATGTGCGCTTGCTGCTGGACTATGAATGGGAATCTGTCGAGCCCGTTCTACGTGCGGCGCTGCTGGACGCTTTCAGTTTTGAGCGGCGTGAACTGGGCCAGTCAGTGTTTCAAAGCGAGTTAATCAGCACTATCCAGGGAGTTGCTGGTGTAGATTACGTCAATCTAGAGATCATGGGGGCGGTAGGTGAAGACAAAATTCTCGCTGCCATCAATAAGGCGACATTGAACCCGTCAGACCCAGACAAAGGGGATGAGGAGACAGAGAATAAGGAGACAGATGAGACAGGTGAGACAACTAAAGAGGAGCTTGCAGAGGAGTTCCTCGAGCTTCTCGCTTTGACCGGTCATCACGATATTCCAGTAAGACTAGCCCGGATCAACCCAAATTCTAAGACACTTGCTGATCGTATTCTACCAGCCCAGCTGGCCTTTTTAAGCCCGGACGTACCTGACACGCTGATTCTCAATCCTTTACCGTAATGGAGCTAAGAGATGACCACACAACTTGATCGACTCTATGAATTATTACCGAAGTACTACCGTCAGAGAGATTTAGAGCAAGATACAAAGGGGGTGCTGCTGGCTTTATTGCGCATCATCACCGAACAGGTGGATGTTGTTGAAAAGGATATTGCCCAGTTGTATGAGAACTGGTTTATCGAAACTTGTCAGGATTGGGTGGTTCCCTACATTGGTGACCTAGTCGGCTATATTCCCATTCATGATGCCGGTGAACCGGGGGATGTAACAACCGTTGAAGGGCAGCAGCGCAACAAAATTCTCATTCCACGACGCGAAGTCGCCAACACGATCCGCTACCGGCGGCGCAAGGGCACGCTTGCGCTCCTCGACCTGCTGGCACAAGATGTAGCAGGTTGGCCTGCGCGAGTAGTGGAATTCTATCGTTACCTCAGTAAAACCGAATCGCTCAACCCCTTGCAGCTCGGCCGAGGTAGAACGGTGGACCTGCGTGATGGTGACGATCTGCACCTCCTAGGAACATCGTTTGATAGGCTATCTCACTCGTTAGATGTGCGCCGGGCCATCTCCTATCACACAATCGGGCGGTACAATATTCCAAGCATTGGCGTCTTTGTCTGGCGCTTGAAAGTATATCCAGTGACCAAAACGCCTGCGTATTGCGCAGAACAGGTCGGCCCCCACTTCTATACCTTCAGTGTGCTGGGCAATGACAGTCCCCTCTATACACATGCCGTGCCGGAAGAGATGCCTACGCAGATTGCAGGCCGTTTGAACCTGCCGCTTCCTATCGGAAGACGAGCCTTCAATGCGCACAAGGCCGATTACTACGGTGAGAACAAGAGCCTGCAGATCTGGATCGGTGTATATCAACGCTCACGTGGTACTCGCAAGGCCATACTCTCTCATCAGATGGTGCCGTTAGACGATATTGTCGTGGCGGACCTGAGCGGCTGGCAATACCACCCTCGCAACGATCAAGTTGCGGTTGACCCGGTACTCGGCCGCATCGCCTTTCCACCCGATCACCTGCCAGCAGGCGTATGGGTCTCCTACTATTACGGCTTCAGCGATGATATTGGAGGCGGTGAATACAATCGGCCCATCTCGCAACTTGCCGACGCCAAACTGTACCAGGTAGGTGAGCAGGAGGAGTTCAAGACCATCCAACAAGCTTTGGATCAGTGGAAAAAAGACAAGCAGGAAGATGCGAAACCAGAGTCTAGTAAGGACGCCAAAAAGCGAGATACTGACGAGCAGCCTTCTAAGCTGCTCCACGCAGTTATAGAGATCACCGATAGCGGAGTATACACCGAGCCACTCAACATCTCGCTGGAAGAGAAGGAAAGCCTGCAAATCCGTGCAGCCAACGGCTCGCGTCCGGTTATCCGCCTCCTGGACTGGCAAACAAACCTGCCGGATTCTCTGAATGTGTCCGGCGAGGCCGGTAGTCGCCTGACCCTGGATGGTCTGCTCATTACAGGGCGGAGCGTGCAGGTTGAAGGGAACATGGCGGAAGTGTGCATTCGCCATTGTACACTTGTGCCCGGTTGGGAACTTCATGGTGATTGCCGACCGCGCAGACCTACGGAGCCAAGCCTGGAAGTGTTCAACATGTCCACGTGTATCACTATCGAACACAGCATTCTCGGTCCTATCGAGGTCAACCAGGAAGAGGCGCTCATGGATCCTCTCTCTATTCGTATCAGTGACAGCATCCTGGACGCAACCAGTCCCGAACGCATCGCTCTACGCGGCATAGATTGCCCGGTCGCTCCGGCAGTGCTGACTATGACCCGTTGCACCGTGTTTGGTGAGGTGCAGGTACATGCAATTGATCTGGCTGAGAACAGCATCTTCTATGGATTGGTCAAAGTAGCCCGCCGCCAGGAAGGTTGTATGCGCTTCTGCTACGTCACCCTCCCCGGTTCGCGCACACCTCGCCGCTACAATTGCCAGCCTGACCTTGTAGAACAAGCAGTGGACGAAGACCCAAACGTCACAGACATAGATTCAGCCAAACAAAGTGAACGTGACCGCGTGCAACCTCTGTTCAAGAGTGTGCGCTACGCTACTCCCACCTACTGCCAACTCGCCGATGCATGTGCTGATGAAATCAAAGGCGGTGCAGACGACGAGTCGGAAATAGGGGTCTTCCACGACCTGTTTCAACCGCAGCGAGCGGCGAATCTCCGCGCTCGCCTTGACGAATACACGCCTGCTGAAATGGATGCGGGCATCATCTACGCCAGTTAGGAGGTAAACATGGACGGCGCATTCAGAAGCGATTTTACTCGCGATACATTTGATCGTCTCAACCACTTTTCACGTGTGCTCGAACAGCAAGGTCGAGTTCATCTCGAAGCCGAATGGAACGAGCAGGTCGATATTCTACTTTACTACTTGCGTGCACTCACTAAAGACCTTGTTGGGCCGCGTGTCGTGCGACCAGACATTGCTTTCCAGGTAACAGCCACTGCGGATAAACCTGGACAATCTGCTATACCTGCTCAAACTGTACAGACTACAGGACAAACAAAGGTACGTAGAAGTGCAAAGGACAAAACGCCGAGCAATCCTCCAGATTTCTACGTCTGGCCAGGCCACTACTACATCGATGGTCTCCTGGTCGAGAATGAGGGGTGTGAGAGTGATACCTGTAAGATTGATGGGACAGAGCCTTGTCCCTGTCCTTATGTGATTTCTTCCGACCAAAAGAGTGGCTCTTCGCAGAAGGCATTCGTGGTCTACCTGGACGCCTGGGAACGGCAGGTGACATATATTGAGGACAAAGAGATTCGCGAGGTTGCCCTGGGTGTTCTGGGGCCTGATACCACCACTCGTGCCAAGATAGTATGGCAGGTGAAAGTGGCGTTCAAGACGCCCTCTGGTCAAGACCTCCCAATTCTCGAGAACAATGATCACGAAATTGAGAAGAAGGACGTAATTGACTTTGATACAAACTGGGAACGTGATTGGATTGATGAATTGCAGCCGGCTAAACCGTTTCGAGGTATGCTCAAAGCGGGAACCAGTGGAGATGCTATGAAAGATACAAGTCCCTGTATCATCCCACCCGATTCTCGCTCTCGCGGTGCGGAGAATCAGCTTTATCGCGTAGAGATTCAGGATCCTGGCCTCGCTGGAAAGGCGACCTTCAAATGGTCGAGAGAGAATGGCTCCGTCGTCTTCCCCATCATTGGCAAGGTGGAGGGAAATATTGTCAAACTGGAGCATCTGGGGCGTGATAAACGTTTCGGTTTAAAAAAGGATGATTGGGTGGAGATCGTTGATGATGCAATCCTGCCACTTGACACTACTCCCCCGGCAAATCCTCCGCCCCTTTTTCAGATTGACAGCGTTGACTATGTTCACTCGCAAGTGAAACTCAAAACAGGACCAGGGGACATTGGGCAGGACTTCATGAAATATCCAATTCTGCGCCGTTGGGAACACTTTCAAGGAGACCCTAAGAGTGATGGAAATTTGACACCTGGTGAGGGAACCACAGTCATTGTTGAAAACCAATGGTTTCCTCTCGAGGATGGTATTCAAATTCAGTTCCAATCAAAAGACCAGGTAGTGCCAGAGAGTCAATCGCAGCTTAAGGGTGAATCGGGGAAAACATCAGAACAGCTAAAGGCGTCAGGCCCGTCCCGAGACATCATGTACCGTACTGGTGACCACTGGCTGATTCCTGCACGCACTGCCACTGGGGATGTAGAGTGGCCACGCAATGATAAGAAGGAGCCCATAGCGGTAGAACCTCATGGTGTAGAGCATCACTATGCACCCCTTGCTTATGTCATCCTTAATATCGGTGGGAGAATTGATAGAATCGCGGATCTCCGTCGCACGCTCTACCAGCTTTGGACCGGACCGGCTGGATTTGCAACATCGGCTGTGGCAGCAGAGCCAGCATTGGTAACCGGTAAAAATCCCAAGTCCTAGAGTAAGTTTTGTGCAATCAGAGGCCGAATCATGAAAAACGGTCTCAAACCGCAAGATTTTGCGTACCTTACCAACTGAATCCGGATGCGGTATGCTCATGAATATGCCCATTGAAGCAAGGAACGGTCATGAGCAACAGCGAAATACTCATCCAAAACACTCAGCATGCCTTTCTGGTGGCTTGGGGCTGGTTTGCCGAATAGATCGGCTTGATCCAGCAACTCCAAGCGGTGTCCCTCAAGCAAAAGCACTATCATCATCGGCCTCAGACCAAGGTGCTGGAATTTCTGGTGGCCATTCTGGCC
>WNFM01008803.1_pt1 | contig 11474 bp, 12 predicted proteins | sample 5400271 | NCBI WGS metagenome assembly WNFM01 (sample SAMN13153352, study PRJNA577476) | soil metagenome | isolation source: 60 cm saprolite on Douglas fir-dominated hillslope | place: USA:California | collected 2013-09-17 | reverse complement strand
AAGGTGAAACGCAAGTTCATCGAGAGCGGGCGTCATCTGGTCGAGATCGAGCAGGAAGCCCACAACCAGGACGATGAAGTGTCGATCCTCGGAACCGGCATCGTGGAACTGCCAAGCCGCTCCTGAAACCGTTGACCCGACAGCCGACTGGGCGAATGACCATGCCCGCATTTGATCTCACGCGCGGCGCGATGACCGGCCTCAAGGTCGTCGATCTGTCGCGCGTGCTGGCGGGGCCGCTGTGCACGCAGATGCTGGCCGATCATGGCGCCGACGTCGTCAAGATCGAGCCGCCTGCCGGCGACGAGACGCGTGGTCTCGGACCGCCCTTCGATGCGGCAGGCCAGGCGGCGTATTTCGGTGCCGTCAATCGCGGCAAGCGGGGCATGGCACTCGACCTTTCCCGCGCAGAGGGGCGAGCGGTGCTCGAAGCCCTTCTGGGGGATGCCGACGTACTGGTGGAGAATTTCTTGCCGGGCACCATGGAGCGCTGGGGGCTCGGATATGATGCCGCCTTGGCCACGCGATTTCCGCGGTTGATCTACTGTGCGATCTCGGGTTTCGGCGCCGACGGCCCGCTGGGCGGACTGCCCGGCTACGATGCGGTACTGCAGGCGATGTGCGGGTTGATGAGCATCAACGGCACGCAGGAATCGGGCGCCACGCGCGTCGGTGTTCCCATCGTCGATTACGTCACCGGGTATAACGCGCTCACCGGCGTCCTGCTGGCGCTGGCGGCGCGCGAACGTACCGGGATGGGGCAGCGCGTCGAGGTGACGCTGTTCGACACGGCGTTGAGCCTGCTGGTCCCGCACGCGGCCAACTGGATCTGCTCGGGCGCCGTGCCCGGCCGGCTCGGCAGCGCCCATCCCAACATTGCGCCTTATGACAAGTTCGCAGCCAGCGATGGCGAGATATTCCTTGGCATCCTCAACGACGGCCAGTTTGGTCGATTTTGTCAGAAGGTGGGGCGCGGCGACCTGCTCGAAGATCCGCGGTTCCGGACCAATGCCGATCGGCTCAGCCATGTCGCAGCACTTCGCGCCGAACTCGAGCGTACGCTCGCCGAATTCAAGTCCGATGATCTCTGCCGCGGATTGATGCGGGCCGGCGTCCCCGCGGGCGCCGTCAATACCGTGCCGCAGGCGTTCGCGCAGCCCCACACCGTCCATCGCGACATGCTGGTCGAAAGCGAGGGCCATCGCGCCCCCGGCATTCCGGTGAAACTCGCACAAACGCCTGGTAGCGCGGGGCGGCGGCCACCGCGGCCCGGTGAACATGCACGCGAAATTCTGGTGGAGGCGGGCTTCGATCAGGCTGCGATCGACGGCCTCATCGAAGCCGGTGTCGTCACGCCGCAATGGAAAGAAAAGGCCGAACGATAAGAAGACGATCAAAAAAGACAAACAGGATAGGAAACAACATGCTGAAATCCGTCAAATGGGCCGTGGGACTATTCGCCCTGCTCTGGAGTTGCGCGAGTGTCGCGCAAAGCTATCCGACCAAGCCGGTGCGGATCATCGTGCCTTATCAGGCAGGCCAGGGCACCGATGTTGTGGCGCGTTACTTCGCCGATCAACTATCGCGGACGACAAGCCAGCGCTTCTATGTCGAAAACAAGCCAGGGGCCGGCGGCAATATCGGCGCCGAACAGGCGGCGCATTCGGAGGCCGACGGATACACCATCTTCATGGGCACCAATGCTACCCAGACCATGAACGAGTTTATGTATGCTTCGCTGGGTTTTGCGCCGGACAAGGATTTCGCGCCGATCATTCTGGTGGGCAAGTTGCCGATGCTGATCTCCGCCAGCCCGTCATTTGCGGGAAGTTCGGTGGCTGATCTGGTCGCGGCGGCCAAAGCGACCCCGGACAAGGTCGACGTGGCCCTGCCAAGCACGACCGCCCGCATCGTTTTCGAGTTCCTGAAAGAGAAGACCGGGGCGCCGCTATTCGCCGTGCCTTACAAGGGTTCCGCGACCGCCTTGACCGATGTCCTGGGCGGACAGGTTCCCTTGATTATCGACACGGTGACGGCGCTGCGCAAGCAGATCGCGGATGGCAAGTTGAAGGCGCTCGGCATCACCGCGCTGAAGGCGACGGAACTCATGCCGGGCGTTAAGCCGGTCGCCGAACAGGGCGTGCCCGACTTTGAGGTGACCGGCTGGAACGCGTTTTACGCGCCGCGCGATACGCCGCAGCCCGTCATCGATTTCCTGAACGGTGAACTCGCCAAGTCACTTGCCTTGCCGGAAACGCGAAGGCGCATGCTGGAGCTGGGATTTGATCCGGCCGGCGGAACGTCAGCCGACCTCGCCCGGTTCGAGGCACAGGAACGACTCAAGTGGGGCCCCGTGATCAAGGCGACGGGCCTTCAAGGCGGTTGACGCCTCGCAACGCGCGGCAGCCTTCCCGTTAATCAGGCCTTACGTTGGCGAACCGAGCCTTCCTGCGCCACCGATGCCACCAGCGTGCCGTCGGGTTTGAAGATCGAGCCGCGGGTCAGTCCGCGGCCGCCTTGCGCGCTCGGCGAATCCTGCGCGTAAAGCAGCCATTCGTCGGCGCGAAACGGCCGGTGAAACCACATCGCGTGATCGAGGCTCGCCGGCATCATTCGCTTGTCGAACAGCGTGCGGCCGTAGCGCGCCATCACGGCATCGAGCAGCGAGAAGTCCGACGCATAGGCCAGCGCGCACATATGCAGTGCCGGATCGTCGGGCAGTTTGGCCGCAGTGCGAATCCAGACATGGATACGCCCTTCCTCGATCTTCTGGCCGAAATAACGGCCGAGCTCGACGGGACGCAGTTCGATCGGACGGTCCATTTCATAGTACTGCCGGATGAATTCCGGCATGTCCTTGAACATCGGTTGCTTGGCGACTTCCTCGGCCGTGAGTTTCTCCGGCGGCGGCACGTCGGGCATCTTGTCCTGGTGATCGAAGGCGGTTTCTTCCTCGACATGAAACGACACGATCATCGAGAAGATCGCGTTGCCGTGCTGGATCGCGGATACCCTGCGGGTCGAATAGCTCTTGCCGTCGCGCAGCCGCTCGACCTCGTAGATGATCGGAATCAAGGGATCGCCGGGCAGGATGAAATAGCAATGCAGCGAATGCGGCAGCCTGCCTTCGACAGTGCGGCACGCCGCCACCATCGCCTGTCCGATCACCTGCCCGCCGAACACCCGTTGCCAGCCCGTCTTCGGGCTGTTGCCGCGGAACAAATTCACCTCGATCGGTTCGAGATCGAGGATGGAAATCAGGTCAATCACGCCGTTGGACATGAGGTGCTTTCAATTCCTTGGTCATTCCGAGGCACGCGCAAGCGTGAACCCGGAATCTCGAGATTCCGGGTCTGGTCCTTCGGACCATCCCGGAACGACGGCTGACCCCTTGTTTCTCGGCCCTGTTTCGCCCAGCTATTATCGGGTAGCAAGCGTAGTCTGATGACGTAACCGAGTAAGGATCGCATGCCGGCACAGCGAAGCATTGTCATCTGCGGCGGCGCCTTTGCCGGGCTGGCGCTGGCCTTGGCGGTGCGCCAGGGCCTCGGGCCAGATATTCCGGTGATTGTGGCTGATCCCGCGCTGGCGACGCGGCCGAGCCGCGATCCGCGCGCGACCGCGATCGTCGCCGCCTGCCGGCGGCTGTTCGAAGCACTCGGCGTCTGGGACCAGGTATCGGCCGATTCACAAGCCATCCTCGACATGGTGGTGACCGATTCCAAACTCGAAGACGCCACCCGGCCGGTGTTCCTGACGTTCGGCGGTCATGTCGAACCGGGCGAACCCTTTGCGCACATGGTCGAAAACCGCCGCCTGATCGATGCGCTGGTGGTGCGCGCCGAGGCCGAGGGGGTCGACCTGCGTGCCACCGCGGTGTCGACCTACGAATCACGCGCCGATGGCATCGACGTGACGCTCGCGGATGGCAGCGTCATTGAGGCAAGCCTGCTGGTCGCCGCCGACGGCGCGCGTTCACGCCTGCGCGAACGCGCCGGGATCGCCACCCATGGCTGGGACTACGACCAATCCGGCATCGTCGTCACCGTCGGCCACGAGCGGGATCATCACGGCCGCGCCGAAGAGCATTTTCTCCCCGCAGGCCCGTTCGCGATCCTGCCGCTGACTGGAAAGCGCTCGTCGCTGGTCTGGACCGAGAACCGCGCCGAAGCCGAGCGGATCACGGCGCTCAACGAAGAAGAATTTCACGCCGAGCTCGAACGGCGCTTTGGGCTGCATCTCGGCGAGATCAAGGCGCTCGACAAGCCCCGGGCGTTTCCGCTCGGCTATTTCGTCGCGCGCTCGTTCATCGCCGAGCGGATGGCGCTGGTCGGCGACGCCGCCCATGTGATTCACCCGATCGCGGGGCAGGGGCTCAACATGGGCTTGAAGGACGTCGCGGCATTGGCTGAAGTGGTGGTCGACGCGGCGCGGCTCGGCATGGATCTCGGACAGGCCGATGTGCTCGAGCGCTACCAGCGCTGGCGGCGTTTTGACACCATGGCGATGGGACTTGCGACCAACTCGCTGAATTTCCTGTTCTCCAACGAATCGACCTTGCTGCGCACCGTGCGCGATATCGGCCTCGGTTTGGTCGATCGCGCGCCGCCGCTAAAGAGCCTTTTCATCCGCCAGGCTGCGGGATTGTCAGGCGAAGTGCCGCGGCTGCTGAAGGGCGAGGCGCTGTAGGGTTCTGCGGTCGTCCCGGCGAAGGCCGGGACCCATAACCATCTGTACGGATGAGATGCGAGAAGTTGAAGCTCCAGGCTCTTCGAAATCCAATGCTGGCGCTTATGGGTCCCGGCCTGCGCCGGGACGACGGGGCAAAAAATTTGCGACTTGTCGTTTTGCTAGTCGATCTTCCTGGCCTCTTCCGGCAGCATGATCGGGATGCCGTCGCGGATCGGATAGGCGAGCTTGGCCGAGCGCGAGATCAGCTCCTGCCGCGTGGTGTCGAACTCCAGCGGGCCCTTGGTGACCGGGCAGACCAGGATTTCCAGCAATTTCGGATCGACGGTGCTGTCGAGGCGTTCGGACGGGGCGTTCATGATGGTCTCCGGCTCTTTTTTTGACGCGTTTTCTTCACGCGAACCGGCGTCCACTTCGCTCGAAAACGCTATGCCGCAGTCGACTTAGCATATCGAAACGGCGGCTGTCATGACACCGCCATCCGCAACAGTTCCTCGACCACGGCCTGCTGCCGCGCTTTCGGCAAGGATTGCTCCGACAGTGCAAAACCCACAAACGTCCAATAGAGAATTTGCGCCCGCGCGCGGGCGGCCTCGGTCGACAATCCGGCCTGCTTCAACAGCACCTCGATATAGCCGATGCGCCTGAGGTCGATGGCCTGCACGGCGGTCCGGGCGCCGGCGTCCACCGTTGCCCAGGTGCGAACCGCATTTTCCAATGCCGGCCTCGCGGAAAACGCCCCGCGGAGCAGCACCGACAGCGCGCTGCGGTCCTTTGGCGTCGCCTCAAGGCCGGCGATAACCTGCTCGGTCGCGACGTCGCTCCAGTGCTTGAGGATCGCGGCGTGAAACGCGCCGATATCGGCGAAATGCCAGTAGAAGCTGCCGCGCGACACCCCCATCGCCTTCGCCAGCGGCTCGGCCTTGAGCGCGGTGAAGCCATTTTTCGTCAGGGTCTCGAGGCCCTGGTCGAGCCAGTCCTTCGCGGAGAGTTGATCGGTCATGCGGGTTCCCTAGGACGCCTGACCATACACTACTGTATTGACAGCCGCCAGCACTGGGCCATATACCATACAGTAGTGTATGGAGGACCGTCTCGCCGGAATTCTGGTCGCGCTGATCCACGGCGTACTCGGCGAAACCAAGGTCTTCGCACGCGCCACGATCGAGCCCGAAAACCTGCGCACGCTGATCCGGCTGGTGTGGCAGGCCGGCACCGTGGCCTGGATCGGCGGCGGCGTGCTGCTGCTGGTGGCGCCTTCGCTGGGATCGGAGAGCGCGCGGCACTGGATCGTCGTCACCACCGTCATCGTCTACGCGTTCGGCGTCGCCGCCAATGCATGGTGGTCGCGCGGGCGAGGTTTCGGCTGGAAAGCGCTCGGCGTGGTCGTCGCGCTCGCGGTCGCCGGATACTAGAGCGCTTTCGAGCGAAGTGGGAACCGGTTCGCGTAAAGAAAACGCGTCAAAACAAAAGAGGCGCGCGAACCATGGAACAACGAATCCAGATCAGCATTGCCGACGGTGTCGCCGACGTTCGCCTGAACCGGCCGGACAAGATGAATGCGCTCGATCCGGCGATGTTCAGCGCCATTGCCGACGCCGGCGCGCGGCTCAAGGACGATCCAGCTATACGTGTCGTGGTGTTGTCCGGACAGGGTCGAGCCTTCTGCGCCGGTCTTGATGTCGAGCGGATGATGGCCGCGACCCGCGGCGAGTCGATCCTGCCATTCGCCGACCTCACCCGGCGCACGCACGGCGTCGCCAATTTTGCCCAGCACATCGTCTGGCTGTGGCGAAAGCTTCCGGTGCCGGTCATCGCCGCCGTTCACGGCGTCGCCGTCGGCGGCGGCTTCCAGCTCGCGCTCGGCGCCGACATGCGCTACGTCGCGCCGGGCACGCGTCTCGCCGTGATCGAGACCAAATGGGGCCTGGTGCCGGATATGGCCGGAACCCAATTGATGCGGCATCTGGCGCGCGAGGACCTGGTCCGCGAGCTCACCTTCACCGGACGCGTTTTCTCCGCCGAAGAGGCGCTCGCCTACGGCTTTGCCACGCGCGTGATTTCGGATCCGCTGAAGGCCGCGATGGCTACGGCCAGAGAAATCGCGGCGCATAGCCCCGACGCGATCCGCGCCGCCAAGCGGCTGCTCAACCTTGCCGCGGAATGTGGTGCTCATGCCGGCCTCGCGACCGAGACCGCCGAGCAGGGCGCTTTGCTCGGCCGGCCCAACCATATCGAGGCTGTCATGGCCAATCTCGAAAAGCGCCCGCCGAACTGGAGCATCGCATGACGTCAAGCCCGGCATGATCGCTGCCCTGCTCGATACCGCCTGCGGATTCGCTGCCGCCACCCTCGTCGGCAGCGTGATGGCTTCGCATTTCTCGATGAACTGCCTGAAGCCCGCGGTCGGCCGGTTCTTTGTCGCGAAGGGCACGACGCTCCGTGCAGGGCGCAAACAGATCTTTGCGAAAGCGGAGCTGTTTGCCGAGAACGAAGCGGGCGAACGCTCGCTGGTCGCGACCGGCGAAACCTTGCTCGCTCCCGGGTGATCCGCGGCCTACGGATGCGTAATCCGCCAGATCGTGCCGTTGCCGTCCTCGGACAGCAGCAGCGCGCCGTCGCGAGCGATGGCAACGCCGACCGGACGTCCCCAGACATCGGAATCGTTGGCGACAAAGCCGGTGACGAAATCCTCGTATTCGCCGGTCGGCACGCCGTCCCTAAGACGAATGCGAATGATCTTGTAGCCGGTGCGCTTCGACCTGTTCCACGAGCCGTGTTCGGCGGCAAAACCATCGCCGCGATATTCTGCAGGAAAGGCGCTTCCGTCGTAGAACGTCAGCCCGAGCGAGGCGGAGTGCGGCTGGATCAGGACATCGGGGATGGTGATCTTGCCCTTGAGGTCGGCGCGCTGGCCCGGATGCCGCGGGTCCTGATTTTCGCCGATATAGAACCACGGCCATCCATAGAACGCGCCTTGCCGCACGCGCGTGACATAGTCCGGTACCAGATTATCGCCGAGGCCGTCACGTTCGTTGGTCGAGCAATAGAGATCGCCGGTCGAGGGATGGATGGCAAGGCCGACGCAATTGCGGATACCGGTGGCGAAGACGCCCATGTTCTTGCCGTCGGGATCTGATGTCAGCACGCCGGCGCGGCCGGCCTCGTCGCCCCAACTCGCGCCAAGCGACTGCTGCGCGATCCACGACGGCAGTCCGTCCGGCGCGCTTCCCATGCGCTGGCCGACGTTGCTGAGCGAGCCGACCGAAACCAGCATCTGCTTGTCGTCCTTGCTGAAGACGATGTCGCGGGTGGAATGCCCGCCTTCCGGAAGCGAGGCGATCACGATCTCCGGCTTGCCGACGGCCTTGGTGTCACCGGACCGATAGGGAAAGCGAACGACGCTGTTGGTATTGGCCACGTAAACCCATTTGGGATTGTCGCTGGGAAAGAACGCAATTCCAAAGGGCTCGCTGAGTTTGCTGGCGAAGATCTCGCTGACAGCGGGTTTTGAGCCGTCACCGCCCGGACGCAGCACGCGGATGCGCCCCGCGCTGGTTTCGGCAACGAAGATGTCGCCGTTGGGCGCAAGGCGCATCTGGCGCGGTCCGCTCAGCCCTTCTGCGAACAGCTCGATCTTGAAGCCTGCCGGAACCTGCGGCCCAGCCGAGGGCGGTCGGGGTACCACGCGAGGACTATTCGACGCCGAGGCGGTCGCGCCTGGCTTCGGCAAATCGGCGGGGCGAATCAACCTGACGACGCCGGGCTTGTCGGAACGCCAGTCGCCGAACGCGGCGTCGCCAGTCAGCGGTCGGATTTGCGCCGACGCGTGGCTGAAGCCCACGAACAGTGCGGCGGCTGTGCAAATCGACCGACGCATGATCCCTCATTTACCGCCGTCGTCTGCGACAGTCTAAACGGGAAATCAGTCGGACGCCGCGTTCGTTCCGGCATGAAAGCTTGATCCGGCGCAATCGTGATCGGACATGAGGGGGTCCGAGGGCGTCACCCTCAGACCCCTCACGAAAATCGCGATCAATGCGCCGGTACTTGGACCTGCTTCGCCGATGAGTGGCTGAGCCAGTCCGCGAACCTGACAGCACCGATCCGCGCCTTGCCGGCTGGCGTCAGCGATTGATCGTCCAGCTCGGAGCCGAAGTAGCGGGCGTGCACATCCGCGATCACCTTGCGCCGGTCGCCCTTTGCGGCAAGGAATTGCCGCGCGAACTCGTCGAGCGGAGCGGCGTCGGCTCCGGCGACTTCGACCGTGCCGTTGACGGGCGCCGCCATCGCAAGATCGGCGAGGCTTGCTGCAACGTCATCCGACGCGATCGGCTGAAACAAAGCAGGCGACAGCCGAATGGTGTCGCCGTTGGCGCCGGATTCAACGATGCCGCCGACGAATTCGAAAAATTGCGTGGCGCGCAAGATAGTGAAGGGCCGCCCGGATGCCTTGATCAGGTCCTCCTGCGCCTTCTTGGCGCGGAAGTAGCCGTTCTCGGGCGAGCGTTCGCTGCCGACAATGGACAATGCGAGGTGGAGTCCGACTCCGGCGGCCGCCTCGGCGGCGAGCAGGTTGCGGGTCGAGGTCTCGAAAAACGCCAGCACCGCAGCGTCTTCCCACGAGGGCGAGTTCGCGACATCGACGACGACCTGGGCGCCCGAGAGCGCCTCGGCCAGTCCCTCGCGCGTGATGCTGTTGACGCCCGACTGGGGCGAGGCCGCCACAACTTCGTGACCATTTTGGCGTAGCCTGCTGACAACATTGGATCCGATGAGGCCGCTGCCTCCAATAACGACGATCTTCATGATTTTTCTCCGGTTTGTCGCCCGCCGATCGGGCTAGCGGCCGGACCATGCGCGCCAGCCGACCGGAAAGCCTTGCAGCGTCATTGGATTGCTATTGAATTTCCCTTGGAATTTCTTTGGAGTTTCGTCCAAAGGGTAGCCATCGCGGCAGCAAAGGGCACGGAGCACCGTCGTGCAATTCTTGTTCGAAGACTGCGTACTGGACACCGACCGGCGGGAGTTCACGCGGGGATCGGGGTCCGTCGCCATGGGGCCTCAAGTCTTCGACCTGCTGCTCTACCTGGTCGAGAACCGCGCCCACGTCGTCAGCAAGGACGACGTGCTGGATGCGGTATGGGCCGGCCGGATCGTTTCCGAATCGACCCTGCCCAGCCATATCAATGCGGTGCGCAAGGCGATCGGCGACAGCGGCGACGAGCAGCGCCTGATCCGCACCGTCGCCCGCAAGGGATTTCGGTTCGTCGGCGAGGTCAGGGAAGTCAACGCGCAGGACAGTGTCGATTCATCCGCAACGGAGATCGCCAAGCCGGAAGCCGCGCCTGCGCCGGCCCTTCCCGACAAGCCATCGGTCGCCGTGCTGGCCTTCCAGAACCTGAGCGGCGATCCGGAACAGGAATATTTCGCCGATGGCGTGGTGGAGGACATCATCACCGCGCTGTCGCATTATCGCTGGCTGTTCGTCATCGCCCGCAACTCGAGCTTCACCTACAAGCGCCGCGCCGTCGACGTGAAGCAGATCGGCCGCGAACTCGGCGTGCGTTACGTGCTGGAAGGCAGCGTGCGCAAGGCGGCGAACCGCGTGCGTATCACCGGGCAGCTGATCGACGCCACGACCGGGGCGCATCTTTGGGCGGAACGTTTCGAAGGCACACTCGACGACATCTTCGAACTGCAGGATCAGATCGCCGCCGACGTCGTCGGCAACATCGCGCCGCAGCTCGAGCGCGCGGAGATCGAGCGGGCGAAACGCAAGCGAGCCGAAAACCTCAACGCCTACGACTACTATTTGCGCGGGATGGCCAACTTGCATCGGGGCACACGGGAAGCCATCGACGAAGCGCTGCCGCTGTTCGAGAAGGCTATCGAGCTCGACGCGTCCTACGCGTCGGCCTACGGCATGGCTGCATGGTGCTACTTCTGGCGCAAGGTCAACGGATGGATGGCCGATCCTGTCAGCGAGATTGCCGAGGGCGCCCGGCTGGCGCGACGCGGTGTCGAACTCGGCCGGGACGACGCGGTGGCGTTGACCCGTTGCGGCCATGCGCTCGCGCATCTCAGCGGCGATCTCGATGCCGGCATTGCCTTGCTCGACCGGGCTGTGATGCTCAATCCCAATCTGGCGGCGGCCTGGTTTCTCGGCGGATTTTTGCGGGTCTGGCTCGGAGAGCCCGACAACGCCATTGCGCATTTCGAGCGTGCCATGCGCTTTAGTCCGCTCGATCCGGAAACCTACCGGATGCAGGCCGGGATGGCTGCGGCGCATCTGTTCGCAGGGCGGTTCGACGACGCGTCCGCATGGGCCGAAAAAGCATCCAGAGACCTGCCGAGCTTCCTGATGGTGGTCGGCGTCATCGCGGCAAGCCATGCGCTGGCCGGCCGTATCGACGAGGGCCGCCGGGCCATGGATCGTTTGCGCGCGCTCGATCCCACGCTTCGTATTTCAAATCTCCGGGATTGGCTGTCGATCCGGCGACCGGAAGATGTAGCCGTGTTTGCCGATGGCTTGCGACGCGCGGGGTTGCCGGAGTGACATCGCCAGCGCGTTGACCAGCGCTTCGTTCGGCGCGCTCTCGATGCCTTCCCAATCCACTTTCAGATTGTTGGCCTTGAGAAAATCGGTCAGCACCTCGAGCAACGCCGTGCGGTTGATTAGAATCGTTCCAATGATCGTGCAGTTTAGTATTTTTCTAATTCTAAATTCGATCGAGTTAGAGAAATTCCAATCCATTACGGCACTTGTGATTCCAGAAACATTT
>WNFM01099405.1_pt1 | contig 11475 bp, 10 predicted proteins | sample 5400271 | NCBI WGS metagenome assembly WNFM01 (sample SAMN13153352, study PRJNA577476) | soil metagenome | isolation source: 60 cm saprolite on Douglas fir-dominated hillslope | place: USA:California | collected 2013-09-17 | reverse complement strand
ACAGCGCTGCTTCCCAATAATTCTTCTATCCGGATCAGCTGGTTGTATTTAGCTATCCGATCAGTGCGGCTTGCACTACCGGTTTTTATTTGCCCGCAATTTAATGCTACTGCCAGGTCAGCAATAGTAGTATCTTCTGTTTCTCCACTGCGGTGACTCATGATGGTATTGTAACCATTGTGCTGCGCCATTGTAACGGCATTAATGGTTTCTGTTATCGTTCCTATCTGGTTTACTTTTACAAGCAATGCATTGCCAACACCTTTATCAATTCCCTGTTGCAAACGGGTTACATTGGTTACAAACAAATCATCACCTACTAATTGGATTTTACTGCCTAGTTTATCGGTCAATAACTTCCATCCTTTCCAGTCATCTTCAGCCATTCCATCTTCAATAGAAACGATGGGATAATTTTTTGCCCAGTTGGCCCAGAAGTCAACCATTTTTTCACTGCTTAATTTTTTCCCGTCTGATTTATGAAAATGATATACTTTTTTTGCGCCATCATACATTTCACTAACGGCCGGATCCATAGCAATAGATACCTGTGTGCCGGCCTTGAAACCAGCAGCACTGATAGCATTCATTACTGTATCAATGGCCTCTTCATTGCTTTGAATATCCGGGGCAAAACCGCCTTCATCACCTACATTGGTACTATATCCTTTTTTCTTTAATACGCTTTTTAATGCATGGAAAATTTCCACCCCCCACCGCAATCCTTCACTAAATGTAGATGCACCAACGGGCATCACCATAAATTCCTGGAAGTCTATTTTATTATCTGCATGTGCACCGCCATTTAAAATATTCATCATTGGTATAGGCAATACCTTTGCATTTGTGCCGCCTATATAGCGATATAACGGTAATGTAGCTTCTTCCGCAGCAGCTTTTGCAACCGCCATACTTACCGCAAGGATAGCATTGGCGCCCAGCTTTCCTTTATTTGCTGTTCCATCTAACTGTATCATCATTTCATCAATGCCGGTTTGATCCGCTACGTCATAACCTATTAATGCAGGCGTAATAATATCATTCACATTTTTTACAGCATTAAGCACTCCTTTGCCACCATATATTTTTTTATCGCCATCACGAAGTTCTACTGCTTCATGCACACCGGTGCTGGCGCCACTGGGCACGGCAGCACGACCTATAGCGCCTTCGTCAGTTATTACATCTGCTTCAATAGTTGGATTGCCGCGGCTGTCTAAAATTTGTCTTGCAAAAATTTCAGAAATGTAACTCATGAGTTGATTAAGGATTTAAGATTGAAAATTAAATATTATGTTACCGGCTTTTGAATTCTGTTCAGCTTTCGTTCCCGCCATTGGCGGAACTGTTTATCGTTCGTTCTTTATTCAGCTTTTTGCGTAAGTGATCTGAACACCTCTTCCAAACTCTGATTCTCACTTTGCAAAGAAACAATGTTGAGGTTATGCTGCAAAGACAATTCTACTATTTGCTTTCTCACTGATTCGGGATTTGATGTTTGAATCCGATAACTATCGGATTTGAAGTTTCCTGCCCGTCCGGCAGGCGGGGAAGTTTGAGGTTCTTCTACCATTGAAACATCATTCAGTTTTTCCAATAAATTTTTATCTATTGTTTCTTTAAACTGTACTATCACAATATGTTTGTCTTTATTCCTTTGTTGCAGATTACTTAATTTATCGTCTGCTACTAATTGTCCCTTGTGAATAATGATAACCCTGTCGCAAATAGCTTCTACCTCCTGCAAAATATGCGAAGAAAATAAAACGGTTTTATCTTTTCCCTGCTGTTTTATCACTTCTCTTATTTCAATGATTTGGTTTGGATCAAGCCCGCTGGTAGGCTCATCTAATACCAATACTTCGGGATCATGAATAAGTGCCGCCGCCAAACCCACTCTTTGTTTATAGCCTTTGGATAATTGTCCGATTCTTTTTTTTGATTCAACTTTCAATCCCACGGTTTCTATCGCATTGCTAATTGCTCCTGCCCTTTGGCGGGACTTATTGTCTATTCCATGCACTTCTGCAATGAAACTCAAATATTCTTTCACATACATATCATAATACAATGCATTGGCTTCAGCGAGGTAACCTATTTTCCTTTTTGTTGCAAGGGGATCATCCGCTACGTTTATACCATTGACAATGGCATCACCTCCATCCTGTTGCAAATAACCTGTCAGGATTTTCATTGTTGTTGATTTGCCTGCTCCATTGGGACCCAGGAAGCCTACAATCTCGCCTTTATTTACTTTGAATGAAATATTATTAACAGCTTTTTGTTCGCCATAAACTTTAAGAAGATTCTTTACTTCAATGGACATAGTGCAAACCTACAAATTTAATAAACTGTTTATTTTACTGCTACGGCAATCTTTGAATCAGCAGTACCATAATATAAATACCATTTATTCTTATACTTTACCAGCCCTTCTGCAAAACAAACCTGGTTTACCTGTCCACTTTTTTCATATGGTTGTTCAGGCTTCATAAAATAAGAATCCATTCTTTCCAGAACTTTAGCAGGATTGTTTTTATCAAAAAGTATCTGCGAAACAGTATAAGTTCCTTCTGCCAGGCTGGTATCACCTTTTGATCGCACATTGCGGCTGTTATAAATAAGAACAATTCCTTTATCGGTTAATAACGCCGGTGGTCCGGATTCAACAAGATCACTATCAAACTTGCCTTTGCGCGGGCCAAAGGCCACCTGCAATTTTCCATCTGCTGTTTCAACAGGTGTCCAATGAATAAGATCATCAGAAGTTGCAAGAAAAATATTTGTGTCGCCCCAATACATCCAGTACTTGCCATTTATTTTTACAGCTATTGCTTTTCCCTGCCCGACTGCACCATTCAGGCGGGCATTTTCATATTTGCAGATAATGGATCCTGATTTGCTCCATTCATTAACGTATTTACTATTGTATGCATTGGCAAACACGTGTCCATATTTGATCCAGTGATAAAGATCAGTTGAAGATGCTACCAGTAATCTCGCTTTGTCACCATCATAAGCAGTATAAGTAAGATAATAAATCCCTTTTTCATCTTCTACAACCCGGGGATCTTCACAACCTCCTTCCCACTCATACTTTTTTGTTGAATCATTACCAGGGTACAAGACAGGAACAGGATATTTTGTAAAATGCAAACCATCATTGCTCCATGCCAAACCAATGCGTGAGGTGCCTGCAAATTTTCCTACCTTATCTTCGGCACGATACAATAAAAAGACGGTATCATTGCGAACCAAGGCTGCAGGATTGAATACATCTTTTTCTTCCCATCTTAATTTTTCATGCCGGACCGGGCAATTAAAAACAGCATTTGAATCAGGAAACAATACAGGGTTAATAGAATCTGCTTTTACGAATGGCAGCAAAGTCCAACTCGTTGAGTCCTTATTATCATTGTTGCTTTTGGATTGTTCTGCGTTGTTGCAGGAAGCAAATAACAAGCAGCAATAAATTATATATAGAATCATTCGCATAATACAGTAGATTGCTTATTAAAGATCATCATATTCATATAAAGGGTCTAAGTGTGTGCCGGCATTCATTTCATAAACAGGTTTGATAAGACCATCTTTTAATCCATATACCCAGCCATGCAGGTCAGGACGTTTTTCATGCTTCCATGCTTTTTGTATAATAGATGTTTTTGCCAGGTTAAATACCTGCTCCTGCACATTTAATTCTGTTAAGCGGTCAGCTCTTTCTTCTTCATTGGATAATGTTTCGATTTCCTGCCGGTGCAGGCGATAAATATCTTTTATATTTTTTAGCCAGTGATCAATGATACCAAGATGATTTTGTGTCATCGCAGCCCGGATGCCGCCACAACCATAATGGCCACATACAATTACATGTTTAATCTTTAATACTTCCACGGCGTATTGTAAAACACTCAGCAGGTTTACATCTGTATTGACCACCATGTTGGCCACATTGCGATGAACAAATATTTCGCCGGGTTGTGTGCCGGTAATTTCATTTGCCGGTACACGACTATCACTGCAACCAATCCATAAAAATTCGGGTGTTTGCAAATGAGACAGGCGGTTGAAATAGTCCGGGTCCTTTGCTACCTGGCCAGCAGCCCAGTTTTTATTTTCCAGCAATAATTTTTCGTAAGATTTCATATTAGTAATACCGGGTTGCAAAGTAAAATCAATTGGACCAAATGCCTGAACATTTTTATAGCTCTTCCGATGATCCAGGAAGGTTACTATATTCTCCTTTAAATGCATACCAGCCAAAGATCATCAGGCCGATGGCAATAGGAGTAAAGATGGCAATAATAATAACCCAGATAACAGGATTGTTGATGTCTTTTTTTCCAGAAGAATCAATATGGGTGATGGCACCACTTACCAAAAAATAAATAACAGCAGGAGCCAGCAACAGCCAGATGATACCGAGATATTTTTTAACAGTATTCATAAAAATTAAATTGTTTAACCTGTTACGTCTTTATCTATTTTATTTCTTAAATAAATGATCCCGATTAAAAAACATAAAGCAGCAATACCAATTGGGTACCACAGACCCACCAATGGATCTTTTGGATAAGTAGTTGTCAGCAGCAAGCCAATGAAAGGAACCAATCCTCCGAATACTCCGTTGCCGATATGATATGGAAGTGACATCGAAGTGTACCTGATCTTTGTTGGAAACATTTCTACTAAAAAAGCTGCAATAGGGCCATAGACCATGGTGACATATAAAATCAAACAAAAAACAAGTAATACAAATTTCCAGTAGGTGGATAAAGAAAGAAGCTTGTCTTTATAAATTGGTTTAGCAACAGTTATTTTAACAGCATCAGCATGTAAGGTATCTGTTTTTACTTCTGTGAATTTTGATAAATTTATCAAATGGAAAACAGAAGTAGTTGTTCTTATCGAATCTAAATAATTTTTTATGGCTTCTTTTTTAACTACCGGAGTATCTATCCAATTTACATTTATTTTTTTCCAATTATTAACATCTGTATCGGCTAAGAATGTATTGAATATGGGCCTGTAAGTTAATATCCCCAATAACATCCCCAGCATCATAATCCACTTCCTTCCGATCTTATCACTCAGCCATCCAAAGAATAAAAAGAAAGGTGTAGCAAAAAAAATGGCCCAAAGAATGATGGTACGGCTCTGCCCGAATTCAATAAAACATTTTGTTTCCAAAAAATTTTGTGCGTAGAACTGACCTGTGTACCAAATCACTCCTTGCCCCATCACAGCACCGAATAATGCCAGCAATACCATTTTGAAATTTGATTTATGCCGGAAACTTTCTTTTAATGGATTCACTGATGTTTTACCTTCTGCTTTGAGTTGGGAAAACATGGGAGATTCTTTCATCTTAAGCCTGATATAAACTGATATTATTACCAGCAGAATGGAAATCCAAAAAGGATAACGCCAGCCACCCCATTCCGCATTCATATTCAGTTTTACCAACATGATCATTCCAAGAGCTATAAATAAGCCAAGTGTTGCCGTGGTTTGTATCCAGCTTGTGTAATATCCTCTCTTGTTTGCCGGTGCATGCTCGGCAACATAAGTAGCCGCCCCACCATATTCACCACCTAATGCAAGACCCTGTAATAGTCTCAACAGCAAAACCAGTAGGGGTGCAGCAATACCAATGCTTTTGTAACCGGGCACACAACCAATAAGAAAAGTAGAACCACCCATAATAACAAGAGTGAGCAGGAAAGTGTATTTGCGGCCAATTAAATCTCCAAGTCTTCCAAATACCAATGCACCAAACGGCCGAACAATAAAACCTGCAGCAAAAATGGCAAGAGTGCTCAGCAATGCAGCCGTTGCATTGCCTTCTGGAAAAAATTGAGTACTGATAGTTTTGGCAAGCATGCCAAAAATGTAAAAGTCGTACCACTCGATCATAGTGCCTACGGAAGATGCGGCAATGACTTTTCGTATGCTGAAACTGCCAGTAATGGTATCATTCATGCAATTAAAATACACAATTGATTTTATGCAGCATAAAATTTTTTGTCTTCGTACTTTTAAGTAATAAAAGGTTGCTTATGTCATATCCTTTCCAGATACGAAGCATGGATCAATACGAAGAGACGTATCGTGTCAGTATTAATCAGCCCGAAGAGGTCTGGGCGTCTGTTGCTGAGCATTTTTTATGGAAAAAAAAATGGGATAAGGTTTTAGAATGGAATTTTAAAGACCCTAAAGTTGAATGGTTTAAGGGAGCTAAGCTTAATATTACTGAAAATTGCCTGGACAGGCATTTAGAAACATTGGGTGACAAACCTGCCCTTATTTGGGAGCCAAATGATCCAACAGAGCATCATCGCATTCTCACTTATAAAAAATTGCATGAGAAGGTTTGCCAGTTTGCCCAGGTATTAAAAAATAATGGAGTAAAAAAAGGAGATCGTGTTTGTATTTACATGGGCATGATACCTGAGCTGGCAATTACAGTATTGGCTTGTGCAAGGATCGGAGCTATTCATTCAGTAGTATTTGGCGGTTTTTCTGCACAAAGTATTCAGGATCGTTTGGAAGATGCTAAAACAGAATTTATTGTTACCTGCGATGGGGCATTCCGTGGTTCAAAGATTATTCCATTAAAGGAAGTGATTGATGATGCATTGGTTGGAAATAAAATAGTGAAAAGAGTGATTGTTTACACAAGAACAAGAACGCCTGTATCCATGATCAAAGGAAGAGATGTTTGGTGGGAAGATGAAATCAAAAGAGTGGAAGAACATGGCATTACTTCAATAGAAGCTGAAGAAATGGAAGCAGAAGATATGCTGTTCATCCTTTACACATCTGGTTCAACAGGCAAACCAAAAGGCGTGGTGCATACCTGTGCAGGGTATATGGTGTGGACTACCTACACATTTGTAAATGTATTTCAATATAATCCCGGTGATATTCATTTTTGCACAGCCGATATAGGATGGATCACCGGGCATAGCTATATTGTATATGGGCCGCTATGCGCCGGCGCCACTTCATTAATGTTTGAGGGCATTCCCACCTATCCCGATGCAGGAAGGTTTTGGGATGTTATTGACAAACACAAAGTAAATATTCTTTACACTGCCCCAACTGCTATCAGGAGCTTAATGGGATTTGGTTTAGACCCATTGAAAGGAAAAGATCTTTCTTCATTAAAAGTTTTAGGCACTGTTGGCGAGCCTATCAATGAAGAAGCCTGGCATTGGTATGATGATAATATCGGGAAAAATAAATGCCCGATTGTAGATACATGGTGGCAAACAGAAACCGGTGGAATTTTAATTTCAAACTTTGCGGGAATAACGCCTCCAAAACCAAGTTGGGCAACATTACCAATGCCTGGTATACAACCCGTAATTGTTGATGAAAACGGAAAAGAAGTAACAGAAAAAGATGAACATGGTTTGCTGAAAGGTAATCTTTGCATTAAAGCACCCTGGCCGGGGATAATAAGAACAACCTATGGCGATCATGAACGGTGTCGCACCAATTATTTTGCTGCATATCCCGATTTATATTTCACCGGCGATGGAGCATTAAAAGATGAGGACGGAAATTATCGCATTACAGGAAGGGTAGATGATGTATTGAATGTAAGTGGTCATAGAATTGGTACAGCAGAAGTAGAGAATGCTATTAATATGCATGCAGGTGTGGTGGAAAGTGCGGTAGTGGGTTACCCACATGACATAAAAGGGCAAGGTATTTATGCTTTTGTAATAGGTAATAAAAAACAAGGTGATGAAGAGTTGACAAGAAACGATATTCTGCAAACTGTTTCAAGGATCATCGGGGCTATTGCAAAACCAGATAAAATTCAGTTTGTAAGTGGCTTGCCTAAAACAAGAAGTGGCAAAATTATGCGACGGATTTTAAGAAAAATCGCTGAAGGCGAAACAGAAAACCTGGGCGATATAACAACATTGCTTGATCCGGGAATAGTGGATGAAATCAAAAAAGGAAAGGTTTGATATGAAAAAGGACTACATTACTTTTGGCGGTCATTAAATTTAGAAAGGCTATATAATATCTTATGGAAAAACAAAGAACCAAACGAAAGCTGCCTCCCATTATTCGCTGGATACTTTGGGTATTGCTGATACAATTTGTGCTGATAAATATCAGCGCAGCCTTTTATGCTTATAAGCTTACTCATTTTTATACAGATCCCTCACTCCGCATTTACAAATCACCTCCCAATTTATTTGCCAAAACCTGGAAATTATTTACCGGACCTAAGCAACCAAGATCTATTGTTACGGAAATACCGGCATTTTCTTTCGATACGATTACACTAAGAACAACAAACGGCATTTCCATTGATACATGGTATTGCAAAGCTGATTCTGTTCCTAAAGGAACAGTTATCCTGTTTCATGGAATTGGTGGCAATAAAAGTATGTATCTCGATGAAGCTTATGAATTCCGGTATTTTGGGTACAATGTAATGCTGGTTGATTTTCGTGGACATGGTAACAGCGAAGGCAATACCACCAATATTGGTGTAAAGGAAACAGAAGAAGTAAAATCAGCTTACGATAATGTTGCTTCGAAAGGGGAAAAAAATATTTTTCTCTGGGGAAGTTCAATGGGTGCTGTAGTAGTGGCTAAGGCGATTGGAGATTACCAGTTGCAACCTTCTGGTATCATATTGCATGCTCCTTTTTTTTCATTGCAAACTTATCTTGAAGCCAGGGCACGAAGACTTGGCTTTCCGCAACAACCTTTTGCCTTTCTTACCACTTTCTGGATAGGATTAGAAAGAGGATTCAATGGCTTCAAACATCAAACGGATCTTTATGCAAAAAAAATTAATTGCCCTGTATTGATACAATGGGGAACATTGGATGATTTTGTATCAAAAGCGGAAATAGAAAAAATATATAATGCGATAGCGTCTCCACAAAAAAAACTGGCGGTTTACAACCTTGCACAGCATGAGTCACTTTTAAGAAAAGATCCGAAGAAATGGCGTATTGAAACTCAGCAATTTCTTGCTTCTTATGGAAGATAAATTCATTTCCTGATAATAACTTTTGTTCCTGTCGGCGAAAAATTATAGATCTCTTCTACATCGGCCCGTTTCATAGAAATACAGCCCATCGTCCAATTTTTATACCTGTCCACAACAAAATCTTCATGCGGCCAGGTGCCATGTATTCCGACGCCACCGCCGATTTTTGCATTCGCAGGAATTTCCTTAAATTTTTCAACGCTTTCCCGGGTAGGATAGTCAAGTGCCATAAAGCGATCCCATTTCTCATGAATCCGCTTACTGATGATGCGAAAAGTTCCTTCGGGAGTATTATTGTCGCCTTCCATTTTTTTATCAGAAAGACTGCTGTTGCCAAACACCACGGGATAGGTGGCATACCAGCCTTTGTCGTCATACACACTTAATTCGTAGTCCGATTTATCAATCAGGATATAAATAGCGCCAATCGGTCCGCTGCTGCCAGGGTTGAACCGTTTGTGCATACTGGAGCGGGAAGTATAATGAAATGAAGATGCAAGCAAACTACTGCCAAAAAAAACAAAAGTGAGTACGATAAGGTGTTTCATCCGGTAATTGTAGTTTTCATCACTGCCACTGAGCCTTGCTGCCAGGGTTTATTTGAAATGCCAGTAAAAGTTCAATGGATATAATCTGTAACCGTCAATATTTCAAACGCAGTGCCATGAAAATTTATTTCATACTGTGGATATGTTTTAACGGTACATTTAGAATAAATCCTTTGTATTTCTCAGGGTAATTTTTCGGTGTATAAAAAAACCGGTAGTAAAAACCACCGGTGCAGTGCGATCAATCGATCACGTGAGAAATAAATTGGAATAATTTTTATTTCAAAAATAAAATCTTACCAGTTGCTGAAACGGAATCCGAAATTGTATGGTGTTATATCTAATCCTCTTTCATACATATTTTTAAAGGCATAAGAACCATAAAAACGTACCGGGCCCAATGAAAGCTCCGCTACATAGGACAGTTTCCATTTTTCCAATTCAAAATCATCTTTCGCTTTCTTTTTGCCTTCGTCAGATGTAATAGTTTTATTGCGGGCACCGTACAGGTATCCTGCACTGATACCGGCACTGATACCAAAACCATCGTGCCGGTTCGGCGTAAAATTAAAATTGACCATTATGGGAGCTGTGAGGTAATCTGCTGCTAACTTATCTTTTTTATACGTGCGGCCTGCAGTAGCATCCAATATTACCCTGGGTGGGTTCACAATAGCAGGTGAGTTAGCCTGGTAGCGGATGTTTTGCTTATAACGGTAGTTATTTAATTCAAGGCCTAATCCATATTTAAGGTTTACTACATGTTTAATCATATTCAGTTTTTGCATAAAAAACCACAGATTCACATTTCTCGACTTTCCATCTTTCAAATCAAACCACGAACCGTTGCAGCCAGGGGCATATTGATTTGCTGCTGTACCAACACCATAAACAGTATTATCAATGTAGTTTGAGAAACCAATGTCCAGTATCCACCAATTGGTACTGATGTTTGATGTCTTGGAAGTTTTGCGTCTGTTTGTTTACCTCCGGCCTTGCGGATAATAACCATACCGCCAATATGTATTGTATCGCCTTCTGGTCTGCCGGTTGTATCTGTTTGCGCAAAGCTTACTAAAGTAGTGCATACAGCCATGCACAGGGTAAAGATCCTTTTCATAATTTTTATTTTTTCAATTTTATTTTTTTTGCCACCCTGAGCGTAATCGAAGGGGTCATTTCAATTTTAAAGCCAGTCCTCCTATTAATACCCGGTCATCATCATCGGTAGCATTGATATTGGTGTTCTTTTCAAAAGTCCGGGTTACTTTTCTTAAGAAACCGCGGAGTTTACCTTTCTTACCAGTGGACTCGTTTAAGTCATCACCCGAATTACTTCCGGTATATGACGTTGAAGTAGGATTGGTTGTTACAACATCATCTTTTACTTTTGATTTTTGAGGAGTTCTTATTTCATCTGGAGAAATGACCTTGGTAATGTCAGATTTCAATACGTCGTTATCCGAATTAGAATTCAAAGGCTGAGGAAGATTGTTGGATGGTTTTTCATTAGTCTTAGTAATAATTGGTTCTTCTTTCTTTTCCGGAACAGCTGCATCATTAATCGGTAATTTTTTCTCAGCAGCATTATTGCGTTTTGCAATAACATTTGTTATTTGTTGCGGGCTTTTTATAATATTCTGTTGAGAAGCATTTGGCCGGATAGAAGGATTATTTTCCTGCTTTATTACAACAGGGTTTTCTTTATTTATTTTTTGCTCTTTATTGGGGACCCTTACAATGATACGATCCGAAGATTTTTTATTCAGCACAACAACTGTTGTAAGACCAATAGCAAGGATTAACACAGCTGCTGCAGCTACTCTCCACCAGCGCATGGGTATTGTTCTTACTTTTTCTTCTCTTCTGTATAATGATTCTTTATTTGTAAAAATAATT